>Ga0081539_10004040_pt1 | contig 16822 bp, 17 predicted proteins | sample TabmetS4T2R2_FD_71023 | JGI IMG/M metagenome (GOLD analysis project Ga0081539, IMG submission 71023) | Tabebuia heterophylla rhizosphere microbial communities from the University of Puerto Rico - S4T2R2 | ecosystem: Host-associated > Plants > Roots > Rhizosphere ...
CAGAAAGATGAAGCTGAGGCCGACGTATTGATCCGAATTCGCCACGTGCGTGACTTAATTCCGCGGCTCCCGGCAAGAGTCCTTCGGCGTCAGTCGACGCGGGCGGCCCACGCTTCCGGGTGGATCGCCGCCCAGACCCGCAGGTAGAGGTCGAGCTCTAGCTGTTGCGCCTCTTCGTCCGGAGGAACCGGGTGGCGAAAACGGGCCTCGAGCCTCCGCCCGCCGAGGAGGTCCACATCGAAACAGAGACCGCGAAGGAAGTCGGCCAGGTCGCGCGCCTTCGAGCCGTCGCTGACCTCGATTTCGATACCGCCCTGGTGCTCCTCGAAGCGCCGCAGAACTGCCACCCCTCCCTCTCTCGAAGTCTCTGCAGGTTGCGAAGCTCGTCAAGGCGAGTCCGTCCTAGCCGTTTGGGGAGCGACTACATGCGACGCGCCGTCTTGGACGCTCGGTAGCGTGTGCGCCCAGGAGCGGGTCGGGCATTGCCTGCACGACTATTCGGGGCCATCGGCGGCAGCCTCGCCGTCGACTTGGGGACCGCGAACACGGTCGTGTTCCTGCGCGGCGAGGGGATCGTCCTGTTCGAGCCCTCAGTGATCGCGATCAACGACGAGACGAACGAGGTGCTCGCCGTCGGAGAGCAGGCAAGGGAGATGATCGGACGGACGCCTGCATCGATCCGAGCGACTCGACCGCTTAGGCACGGTGTCATCACGGACTTCGAGATCACCGAGCAGATGCTGCGTCACTTCATCCGCAAGGCGATCGGCCGGCGCATCCGGCGTCCGCGCGTCGTGCTCTGCGTGCCGAGCGGAATGACGGGGGTCGAACGGGACGCCGTTCACGAGGCGACTCTGGCGGCGGGCGCGGCGGAGGTCTCCCTCATCGAGGAGGCGATGGCCGCCGCGATCGGCGCGGAGCTTCCCGTCGCCGAGCCGATCGGGAGCATGGTCGTCGACATCGGCGGCGGGACGACCGAGATCGCGATCACCTCGCTCGGAGGGCTCGCCGTGGCCTCGTCGATCCGCGTGGGTGGCTACGAGATGGACGACGCGATCGTCCGCTACGCCAAGGATCGCCACCGCCTCCTAGTGGGCGACGAGGGCGCGGAAGCCGTGAAGCTGGCGATCGGATCCGCGTGGCCGCAAGAGCAGGAGACGGAAGCCGAGATCCGCGGGCGCGACCTCACGAGCGGTCTCCTGCGGCGAGTTTCTTTGACTGCGGGCGAGGCGCGCGACGCCCTGCGCGGGCCCGTCGATCAGATCGTCGAAGCCCTCAAGGCGGCGCTCGAGCGGGCACCGGCCGAGCTCGCAGCCGACGTCATGGAGCGAGGGCTCGTCCTGGTCGGCGGCGGCGCACTGCTCCGCGGAATCGACAGACGCTTCCAGGACGAGACCGGCCTCGCCGTCACGATTGCCGAGTCCCCGCTCACGTGCGTTGCAGTCGGGGCCGGGAGGAGCCTCGAGGAGCCCATGATCGACGGTGGACCGCGCCGCCGGCGGCGCGGGCGCCGCTGACGCTCGGGCGAGCGTCACACCGGGCGTGTCAAAAGCGTGCTGAACTTCCGCCACAGGCCGGCGTCTGAATCCGTGCAGTGCAGGCGCAGAAGATCAGTCGAACCCTGTTCGAGAACGAACGGCTGCTCGTCGGCGAGTTCTGGTGCCCGCCGGACAGTTCGTGCTGGAACAGCCTGAACAGCGTTTCGGCACAGGCGCACGTGATCTTTCCGAGGACCGCGGCAACGATCCGGCAGCTCGGCCGCGAACCTGTCATCAGCGATCGCAACCAGGTCCTCTTCTACAACCCGGGTCAGCGTTTCTTCCGCTCCCTCACGAGCCGGAACGGTGACCACTGCTACTACGTGGAGCTTTCTTCCGCGCTCATGTTCCGGCTCGGCGGGGGGATGAGGAGCTTCCCGTTCGCCTTCGGTCCCTGCGAGGCGTCGGTCTTCCTGCTCCAACGGCTCGCGGTCCGGCATCTGAAGGCGCCGCATCCGGACCCGCAGCTCGCGGAGGAGGCGCTGACGACGGCGATCCGAAGCGCGATCGAGCGCGCACGCGTCTTCCACGGAGTTCGCGCTCGCCAGCGCGAGGCGACTCGAGCGGCTCATCGGGAGATCGTCGATCAGACGAAGCAGCTTCTGCTCGCGCGATTCCGTGAGCATCTCACCATGACCGACATCGCCGCGTCACTCGGCATCTCACGGTTCCAGCTCAGCCGTATCTTCCGCTCCCAGACCGGCTTCTCGCTGCTGGGCTACCGCAATCAGCTGCGGCTGCGGGCTGCCCTCGATCGGCTGGCGGATCCGAGCACGCGGCTGCACGCACTAGCCGACGAGCTCGGCTTCGCGAATCACAGTCATTTCACGGCAGCCTTTCGAGAGGCGTTCGGCGTGCGTCCCTCGGAGGTCCGAGGCCCGATCGGCCACGAAACGCTCCGCCGAGCGCTGGCGCGGCACGCATCCGCTAGCAACGGCGTGCCTCTTTGGGCGGACTCCGGTCGCGCCCGCGCCGTCTGAACCCGCTTTCAGCACCGCTTTCCGGCCGCCCGGGACGACGCACGCTCCTGTCAACCGCGTCAATCAGGAGCCGCGCTTTCGACGTCCGAACGCCCGACCACATCGAAGGAGGCGGGCGTGAACTCGAAATCTGCATTGCGTCTCTTGGCGCTCGTAGCCGCCTCGCTCTTCGCGGCTGCCGGCTGCGGGGGCGGGGGCGGAACCGGCGCGTCGGGCAACAGCTCGAACGGGCCGGCAGCGTCGGACCAGACGATCACCATCGGGTGGGGCGCCGAGCCGCCTTCGCTGGATCCGGGGCTCGCCACCGACGTGACCTCGTCCAACATCCTCCTGAACATCATGGATCCCCTCGTGACCCTCGGCGACGACTTGAAGCCGGTGCCGAGCCTCGCGGAGAGCTGGGACATCAGCAAGGACGGGAAGACGGTGACGTTCCACCTCCGCAACGACGGGAAGTGGACGAACGGCGATCCCGTCACGGCGGAGGACTTCGAATGGTCATGGAAACGGACGATCTCGCCCGACCTCGCCGCCGACTACGCCTACCAGTTCTTCGGCATCGTGGGTGCGGCGGAGTACAACGCCTGCGAGAAGAACTGTGCCGCGCTGCGGGACAAGGTCGGCGTCAAGGCGCTCGACAATCGCACGCTGCAAGTGCAGCTCACCTCCGCGCAGCCGTGGTTCGTGCAGCAGGTCAGCCATCACTCGTTCCTGGCCGTTCACCGGGCGACCGTGGAGAAGTTCGGCGACCGGTGGACGGAGCCGGCGAATATCGTCACGGACGGCCCGTTCAAGCTCGCCGCATGGGAGCACAACGCCTCGATCGACCTCGTGAAGAACGACGCGTGGCGCGGCGCCGCCGACGTCTCCCTCAGCAGCGTCAACGGCAAGATCATCGTCGACGGAACGACGAGGGTGCAGGCGTTCGAGGCCGGCGAGGTCGACGCGCTCGACGCGGGTGGCCTGCCGCCCGACGAGATCGGCCGGCTGAAGGAGACCCCCGAGTACGAGGTCTATCCGGCGCTCGGGACGTACTACTACGGCTTCAACCTGAAGAACCTGCCCGACATCCACGAGCGGCGTGCGCTCTCGCTCGCCATCGACCGACGGACGATCATCGACAACATCGCGCAGGCCGACCAGGTTCCCACGACCGGGTTCGCGCCGAAGGGGCTGCCCGGGTTCGACACGTTCAACCCGAACTCGCCCTGGACCCCGGAGAGCGGTGATCTGGATGCGGCCAAGAACGAGCTCGCGCAGGCCAAGAACCCCAAGACCGACCTGACGCTCTTCTTCAACGACTCGCCCGGCCACAGAGAAATCGCCACGGCCGTCCAGGCCCAGTGGAAGGAGCTCGGGATCTCGACGACCCTGAAGCAGCAGGAGTGGGCGCAGTTCCTCGAGTTCCTCGGGCCGCCGCCCAACAGCGCAGTCGACGTCTACCGGAGCGGTTGGATCGGGGACTACGTCGACGCGATCAACTTCCTCGAGCTCTGGACCTGCGACTCGGGCAACAACAACTCCAACTACTGCGACAAGGACTACGACGCGCTCGTCGAGCAGGCGCGCTCGACGCAGGACGACCAGGCCCGCTACGAGATCTACGGCCAGCTCGAGGAGAAGCTCACCGGCCAGGACGGCGCGCTGCCGATGACGCCGATCTATTGGTACACGTACCCGAACCTCGAAAAGCTCTCCATCAAGGACAGCTTCAAGGTCAACCTCCTGAATCAGATCGACCTCACGAAGGTGGTCGTCAGGGAGCAGTAACGGCGTTCCCCCCACCTATGTCCAGGCGGGCGAGGCAGCCGCGGCCTCGCCCGCCGCCCTCCAACTGCGATCATGGGACGCGTGGTTTCCGAGGGGAAGGCGGGGACGGCCGGGCAGACGCTGACGCTGGCGGAAGTCGAGGTTCCGCGCATCGGGCTCGGGACGAACCGGTTGAGCGACACGGCCGAGCACGTCGCGTTCGTGCAGGAGGCGGTCGCCGCGGGGATCCGGGTCATCGACACGGCGCACACGTACACCGGCGGGCAGAGCGAGGCGACGATCGGTGCCGCGCTCTCGCAGCTATCTGTCGACGTCGTCGTGGCCACGAAGGGCGGCTGGGACGATGGCCGCCCGGAGTCGATCCGGGAGGAGATCGACGAGAGCCTCCGGCGCCTGCAAACAGACAGCATCGCCCTGTACTACCTGCATCGTCCCGATCCAAAGGTGCCGATCGAGGAGAGCCTCGGCGCGATCAAGGAGGCGCGCGACAGCGGGAAGATCCGTCAGGTTGGCCTGTCCCAGGTCGGCGTGGAGGAGCTCGAGCGGGCGCGGCGGGTCGTCTCCGTCGCAGCGGTGCAAAACCATTACAGCCTCTCGGAGCGAAAGCACGAGGACGTCCTCGACTACTGCGCGCGCGAGGGCATCGTGTTCGTGCCCTTCTTTCCGCTCCGCGGCGTGGAAGGGCGCGAGCTCGAGGCAACCGCCGAGCGGCACGGAGTCACGGTCAAGCAGATCGCGCTCGCCTGGCTTCTCGCGCGCGCACCGGTGACGCTGCCCATTCCCGGCACGCTCTCGGGCGAGCACCTGCAGGAGAACCTGGACGCGCTCGAGCTCGAGCTGCCGGAGGCCGAGCTGCACGCGTTGACCTAAGGCCGGGGCATAACCCCCCTCGCGGGGGAAGGAGCGGCGCGATTCCCGTCGTAGACTCGTTGCGACTCCTGCAACGAGGTGGCACATGGTGGCGGTGGCCGAGCGCCGTCCGACCGACGACGAGCTGGCTGAGCGGACCGCGGCCAATGACCCTCATGCCTTCGCCGCGCTGTTCGAGCGCCATCTTGCGGGCGTCTACGACGTCGTCTTCCGGATGCTCCGCGACGACGAGGCCGCCCTCGATGCCATCGAGGACGGGTTCGCGGCCGCGTGGGATGCTTTGCGTACCGGCCGCTCCGACAATCCGAGGGCTTGCATCTACGCCGCTGCAAGCACCTCCGCCGCCACGCGGGCCCGCCGGATGCGGCGCTCCGCGGGCTCGTCCTCGGAGGATGGCGCGGCCTTCACCGCTTTCGATGCGAGCCGGCTCGCAGACCCGCTTCCGGTGCTCCAAGACCCCGAGCTCGTCCGCCTCGTCTGGAAGGCGGCCGCCGCGCTGGAGCCCTCGGAGTATGCGCTCCTCGACCTCCAGGTTCGCAAGGGCCTCGCCCCGCGCGAGCTCTCCCATGAGCTCGGCGCGAAGACGACGACGCTCGACGCACGCCTCGCGCGCCTGAAGGACAAGCTGACGCAGTCGGTCCTCGCCGCGCGGAACGGAGTGGAACCCTCCCGCGTCTCCCCGCTGGCCGTCTTCGCGGCGCTCGTGCCGGTGGCCCCGTCGCCCCCGTTTCGTGACGCACTCATCGCGCGGCTTGCCGAGCGTGGTGAGGGTCGGCCGAAGCGCTGGAAGCCGTCGCGGCTCGTCCTCGCTCTCGCCGCGATCGTTGCGCTTGCAGCTGCCTTGGCAGGCGTGGTCGTTGCCGTCGTCGGCGGGGGGCCGCGAGACCCCGAAGGCTTCCGCAGCACGACGCACGAGATCGGCGCTCAAACGAGCGATGCCACGATTCGGGTCACCTGGGCTCCCGGGCGGGACGCCACGGGGTACTCGATCCTGTGGAGCCCGGAGCCGGCCTCTCCGGACAAGACGGTGGATCTCGCGGGCAACCAAGTTAGCGCCAGCCGCGTCGTGGCTCCCGGGAACTGGTGGTTCAACCTCCGCACACGGGGCGACCACGGTCGCTGGACGGAAGGCATACACCTCGGGCCGTACGTGGTCGTCGCCGTGCCGAACACGACCTTCGCCGGTCGCCCGCGCCGGCTCTCGAACGACGCGACAGCTGCTTTCCGCCTCCACGCGACGAGCGCGGGGACGTTCGAGTGCAGCCTCGACGGCCGCGCGTTCCAGCGCTGCCTCGCGAAGACGACGACGCGCCCTCTGCGCGACGGGCGCCATCGGCTGGAGGTGCGGGTCCGGGACCGCTACGGGAACGCGGACGCCTCGCCGGCTCTGTGGATCTGGCGCGTGGACACGAAGGCCCCGTCGACACGAGTCGTCTCGGCCCAGTTCGAGAAGCGCAAGGCGCTGCTCCGCCTCTCCGCCGGTGAGCGCGGCGCACGCTTCGAATGCCGCCTCGACGACGACGACTTCCGACGCTGCCCGAAGCGGCTCCTCCTCAGAGGGCTCCCCCAGGGAGACCACGTTCTCCTCGTTCGGGCGATCGATGCCGCCGGCAACAGGGACCGCACTCCGATCGTCGAGCGCTGGACGGTCGACACCAAGCGTCCGAAGACGACGATCGTCTCAGGGCCATCGGGCGTCGTGCACCGCAGGAAGGTGAAGTTCGTCCTCGACGCGAACGAGGAAGCGGTCAGCTTCGAATGCAGCCTCGACGATGCGCCCTTTGCGCCTTGTGCGTCGACGGTCGTCTACGCAGGGCTCTCGCTGGGTGAGCACACGTTCAAGGCGCGTGCAAAGGACGCGGAGGACAACGTCGAACGCACTCCAGCGAAACGCGCCTGGACCGTCGTGGACACGACCCCGCCGCAGACGACGATCTCGTCCCATCCCGGAATCAGCTCGGCCGATACGTCGCCGACCTTCAGGTTCCGCTCCACCGAGCCGAGCTCGCGGTTCGAGTGCCGTCTCGACGCCCGAGCGTGGCGGGCGTGCTCCTCGCCGAGGACGTACACCGGCCTCTCCGCCGGCAAGCACGTCTTCCGTGTGCGCGCTCGTGACGCCTCGGGCAACGTCGACCGCACGCCCGCGAGCTGGACCTGGACGATCCACTGACGGCCAGGAACCGTCAGCTCGGCAGGAGCGCGTAAAGGCCCCACCGGCCCGGGACGCCCTTCAGCTCCGCGTCGCCCCGGTCCTCGAATCGGAGCGTCGATCCCGCGACGAGGTCCTTGACGGTGCGCGAGACGAGCACCTCCCGAGGCGCGGCAAGGGCGGAGATTCGCGCACCGATGTGGACGGCGATCCCGCTCACGCGCTCGCCGTCGAGCTCGACCTCGCCGGTGTGGATCCCGGCGCGGATCTCGAGGCCGTGCTCCCCCGCCTCGCTTCCGATCTCCTGCGCGCACTGGATCGCCCGTCCCGGGCCCTCGAACGTCGCAAAGACGCCGTCGCCGGTTCGGTCGACCTCGGTGCCGTTAAAGCGCCGCAGCGCGCCCTCGACGATCCGAGCGTGCTCGACCAGGAGCTCGCGCCAGCGCTCGTCTCCCACCTTCGCGAGCCACCCCGTTGAGTCGACGATGTCGGTGAAGAGAACCGTGAGGAGAACGCGGTGCGGCTGCGCGGGCGGGCGTGTCCCGGTGGCGAAGGCCGCTATCTCTGAGATGAGCGCGTCCTGGTCACCGACCCACGGGAGGTAGTCGCGGCCCGGGACGACGACCAGCTTCGCACCGGGGATCCGATCGGCGACGTACTGCGTCTCGGCGAGCGAATCCACGTCGACGCCTCCCTTCGGAGCACGGACATCCTGGCGCTGAAGAACGAGCGTCGGTACATGAAGCAGGGGCAGGAGGGCGCGTACGTCGGTGAGCGCGTTCATGGCGCCAAAGTTTCGCGAGGCCTGGGGGCTCCCCGACGCGCGCATCACTCGCGCATACCAGGACACCTGGCGGGCGTCGTCCGCGATCGAGGGGGCAAGGCGCCGCACCCACTTCTGCGCGAACTCCTGCGTGCCCCAGGCCCCTTCGGTCTCGGCGAGCCACGCCTCGCGCTCCTCGGGCGTCGAGCCCCAGGGATAGTCGTCCTCCCGTTCACCCGCTTTGGCGACCGGGTTGTAGAGGACAAGGGCCTTCGCTCGGTCCGGGTACGTGGCCCCAAAGGCGATCGCGAGCGGGCAGCCGTACCCCTGCGCGAAGATCACCGGCTTCTCGCTCTCCACTGCGTCGAGGACGGCGCGGGCGTCGTCCATGCGGGCTTCCAGCGGAGGAAGGTCGTCGCCCGAGACCCGGTCAGAGAGGCCAGTCCCGCGGCGGTCGAACAGGATGAGCCGAAACCCGTCAGCCAGACGCTGGAGGAATCGCGCGACGGACGCCTCTTCCCAGTAAAGGTCGAGATGGGAGATCCAGCCGGGGATGTACAGGAGGTCGAGCGACCCTTCGCCCACCACTTGGTATGCGACGTCGACCGAACCGCTGCGCGCGTAGCGGACCTCAGGAGCCTGCACGGGTAGACGTTATCGCGCCGAAAGAGTCGAAATTTCCCCAGAGTTTTCCACTGGACTTCCACAGGCAAGCCGTCGTAACGTCGGCCCATTGAGCGCGCCTGAGCAGCTCGACATCTTCATCCCGCTCCAGCGAGCGGCGCGGCTTCACGCATGGGCGGGCCTTGCCCGCGAGCAGGGGCTCGACGAGCGGTCGCCGACGAACGTGTCTGCGTTCGCGGACTGGCTCGAGCGGAACGGGCACGCGCCCGCCGGCGTCTCACACGACGCGATCGAGCTCCTCGTCGCGGTCATGCAGGACTACGAGCGGCACGCAGCGCAGTCGCGGACGCGCTCCTAGGCTAAGTCGGTCGGGTCAGCTGCGAGGTTCGCGCGGGCTCGGCGCGTGGCGCGCCACGTCCAGCTCTTCTGCCCGATGTAGACGAGGAGGGCGGTCATTCCGGCCGCGAGGGCGACGACGATTGCGACGCTCATCCCAGGCACGTTCAGCAGTCGCAGCCCGGAGAGCCCGAGCACGACGGCGAGCACGACCCGCAACAGGCGATCGGGGATCGAGAGCGACAGCTGGCTGCCGAGCAGGACGCCGGGAATCGAGCCGACCAGGAGCCAGCCGACGGCGCCGAGGTCGACGTTGCCCGCGATGAAGTGCCCGAAGCCGGCGACGTAGAGGAGGGCGGCAGCGTGGAAGATGTCGGTACCGACGACCTTGTGCGCCCGCAGCGGGAAGACGACGAGGAGGGTCAAGCCGAAGAAGACCCCCGTGCCTACGGACGTGAGGCCGACCACGAATCCACCGACGAGGCCGATCAGCACGGCCGCGATCCGGTCTCGCCGAGAAAGGTAGAACGGGCCTCTCGGCACGTCTTTGTGCCGGAGGAGGGTCTTGGCAAAGAGACCGATCGCCCCGAAGAGGAGGGCGCCGCCCAGCACCTGCGCCGACACCGAATCGATGCTGTCGCCGTAGTGATGCTTGAGCGCTGTCGCGACGCTCACGCCGAGCAGCGACGCAGGGGCGCTTCCGAGGAACATCCAGCCGGAGAGCCGGGCGTGCACATTCCCGAGCCCACGGTGCCGGATCGCGCCGACGGTTTTGAAGATCGCGCCGTGGGCGATGTCAGTCCCGATGGCGATCGTCGGGTTGAACCCGAGCAGCAGCACGAGAATCGGCGTGAGGAGCGATCCGCCGCCCATGCCGGTCATGCCGACAAGGGTGCCCACCAGGAGTCCCGCGAGAATGAGTTGCCACCCCAAGGCCCAATAGGCTAGCGAGCGGATGTTCGATCACGTGGAGATCCGCGTCTCGGACCGCGATACGTCGGAGCGCTTCTACGACACGGTGCTGCGGACGCTCGGGATCGAGAGGACGTATTCCGGCGAGGACATCGTGGAATGGAACGACTTTGGGCTCGCCGCGGCCGAGGACGACCGCCCCGTGACGCGGCGCCTGCACGTCGGCTTCGTCGCTCCGTCGCGGGCGGAGGTGGACGATTTCTGGCGGGTCGGCACCGACGCCGGGTTCTCGAGCGACGGCGAGCCCGGCCCGCGGCCCGAATACGGCGAGACCTACTACGGCAGCTTCTTGCTCGATCCGGACGGCAACAGCGCCGAAGGCGTCCATCACGAGAACCTGCGGCGCGGAGGCAACGTCGACCATCTCTGGATCCGCGTGGCCGACGTAGCTGTGTCGAAACGTTTCTACGAGCTAGTCGGGCCGTACGCGGGCTTTCGCCTCAACCACGATTCTGCGGAGCGTGCCCAGTTCACGACCGGCAACGGGTCGTTCTCGGTGGTGGCCGGCGAGCCTGCACAGCACGTCCACCTGGCGTTCCCGGCCGCCGCCAACGAGACCGTCGACGAGTTTCATCGCGCTCTCGTGGCGGCGGGTTTCCGAGACAACGGCGGGCCCGGCGAACGCCCGATCTATCACGCCGGCTACTACGGCGCCTTCGTCCTCGACCCCGACGGCAACAACGTCGAGCTCGTCAACCACAACCGCGGCTAGGCGGCGCTAGCCCTTCTTGTAACTGAGGAGCTCGTCGCGGTCGGAGCCGCCGGAGACGGTGATCTCGAGCACGACGCCGACGCCTTTCCCATAGATCTTCTCCTCGATCACGTCGGGCTCGATGCCGCTGAAGTTGCGGGTCTGCACGCCGCCCGTGAAACGGCCGTACGGCACCTTCGCGAGCGCATCCGTCGAGATGATCGAGGCACCGTCCTCCGCGTGGCCCTTGAAGTACTCCTCGCGGTAGGTCATTCCGACCTGCGGGTCGGCCGGCATGATGATCCCCGGCTCGGCACCGCCGACACCTGCCTCCCAGGAGCCCTCTTTCGTCTTCGGCTTGCCGTTCTCGTACTCGGTCGTGTCCTCGCCGAAGTACCAGAGGTTCCCGGCCGCGTCCTGCGCGTACCAGTCGAACGTGTCTTCCTTGATCTCGCCGTGCTCGCTCACCTGGTCGTGAACGATCCGCGCCTCGACGCCGTTCGCGATCTTCTTCGTCTTGTCGAGGACCGTGACGACGACCTTCGAGACCGTGCCCTCGGCGTCCGTTTCCCGGAAGATCCACTGGCTGCCGGGCTTCATCGGCCAGTAGGCGTTGTCGATCTCCGTCGTGAACTCGGACGGGTCGATCGGGAAGGGCTTGTCTCCGACGGGCAGGTTCGAGGAGGAAGCCGCGCTTGTGGCGGTCGCGCCTTCCGTCGTGGCGGACCCGCTTCCTCCGCAGGCGCTGACGGCGAGGAAGAAGCCAAGAAGCAGAAATGTGGTTAGTGTCGTTCGCATGGTCGGCACCGTACGGGCGCCCGATGAGAGTTTCGTGAGAGCGGCTCTCATCGTCATCTCATCCGCTCGTCGTACGTTTGGCCCATGAACAAGCGCACCTACAAGCTCATCGCTGGAATCGGCGTCGCGGGGGCCATCGCGCTCGGCGGCGCCGCCATCGCCCGGGCCACCGGAGCATTCGACGACGGCGACTCGAGTCTCACGGGTCCCCAGGCCGACCGCGCCAAGACGGCGGCGCTCGCCATCACCGGCGGCGGCCACGCCAACGCGGTCGAGCGCGACTCGGAGAACGGCGCCACGTACGAGGTCGAGGTGACGAAGCCCGACGGCAAGACGGTCGACGTGCGCCTCGACGAGAACTACAAGCTCGTCGTCGTCGAGGGCGACTCCGAGTCGAACGACTCGGGCCAGTAGCCCGCCCACACGCTGTCGCCCACAATGTGGCCATGCGTGCCCTCGTCGTCGAAGACGAGCTGAAGATGGCCGCGCTGATCCGGCGCGGCCTCGCCGAGGAAGGGTATGCAGCCGACGTCGCCCGGACCGGTGAGGACGCGATCTGGATGGCGCAGGCCACCCCGTACGACGCGATCGTCCTCGACCTCATGCTCCCGGGCCGGAACGGGTTCGAGGTCTGCAAGACGCTGCGGGAGAACGGCGTCTGGTCGCCGATCCTCATGCTCACTGCGCGGGACGGGGTCGAGGACCGGGTGGCAGGGCTCGACAGCGGCGCCGACGACTATCTCAGCAAGCCCTTTTCCTTCGCCGAGCTCCTCGCGCGCCTGCGTGCCCTGACCCGGCGGGGGCCGACCGAGCGGCCTGCGGTGCTCGAGGTCGGCTCGCTCCGGCTCGATCCCGCGCGGCGGCAGGCCTGGCGCGGCGACACCTCGATCGACCTCTCGGCCAAGGAGTTCAGCCTCCTCGAGACCTTCATGCGCCGCCCGGGCGAGGTGCTCACGCGGCTCGACCTGCTCGACCACGCCTGGGACTTCGCCTACGAGAACAAGTCGAACGTCGTGGACGTCTACGTCCGTTATCTGCGCGGAAAGATCGATCGTCCCTTCGGCCTCGAATCGCTCGAGACGGTTCGCGGAGTCGGCTACCGCCTCCGCGCCGATGGAGGCGGCTAGGTGGGCAGGATCCCCATCCGGCTGCGCCTCACGCTCGCGTTCGCGGCGGCGATGGCGATCGTGCTCGCCGCGCTGGGATTCCTCCTCTACACGTTCATGGCATCCGCGCTCGACCGAGGCGTGAACCGAAACCTTCGCGGCCGAGCGGAGGACGTGGAAGCCCTCGTGCGCCACGGCGGCATCGGGCTCCCCTCGGGCGTCACGTTCGCGCAGGTGCTCGATGGGAACGGCCGGGTCGTCGACACGACACCGGAGTTCACGGAGCCTCTGGTCGCGCGAACGGATGTGGGGCGAGCGAAGACCGGAGAGTTCACGGTGGAGCGGCACGTGCCCGGGTCGGACGAGCTCGCCAGGCTGCTCGTCGCGCCCGTCGACCTCGATGGTGTCACGCGGGTGGTCGTCGTCGGAGAGTCGCTCGAGGCAAAGGGCGATGCGCTCGAGAACCTCCTCACGCTGCTCCTCGTCGGCGGGCCCTTGCTGCTTGTTGTGTCTTCAGTCGGCGCCTATCTCCTGGCCGGCCGGGCACTTCGGCCCGTCAGCGCCGCGCTGGCCCGAGAGCGGCGCTTCGTCTCCGATGCGAGCCATGAGCTGCGGACCCCGCTCGCGTCGCTCCGCACGGAGCTCGAGCTCGCCCTTCGCCGGGACCGAAGCCCTCAGGAGCTCGAAGCGGCGCTTCGCTCCGCTGCCGAGGAGACCGATCGGCTCTCGCAGCTTGCCGAGGACCTCCTCGTTCTCGCGCGGGCGCACGACGGCCAGTTGCCGGTGCGGCGTGAACCGCTCGCAGCGGCCGAGGTGCTGTCCGGAGTCCAGGAGCGCTACGCGCGCCGGGCGCAGCTTGCTGCGCGCCCGCTCGAGGTGCGGGCGGCTCCCGACGTCGTGCTGCCGGCCGACCGGCTGCGGGTGGAGCAGGCGCTCGGGAACCTCGTCGAGAACGCGCTGCGCCATGGCGAGGGTCGCATCCTTCTCGAAGCCGTCCCGGCGGACGGCCGCGTCGAGCTGCACGTGAAGGACGAGGGGCCCGGCTTCGCGACCGATTTCGTCGACGAGGCCTTCGAGCCGTTCACGCGCAGCGACGAGTCACGCTCGAGTCACGGCGCTGGGCTCGGTCTCGCCATCGTCGACGTCATCGCGCGGGCGCACGGTGGCTCGGCGCACGCGGCGAACGGCGGGGGCGGTGCGGACGTCTGGCTTTCGTTGCCGCGCTAAGGATTCCGGCGTGTGGACGCAGCTCATCGCCTTTCTCGGAGTCTCGCTCCTCGTCATCGTCACGCCGGGGCAGGACACGGCTCTCACCATTCGCAACACCCTCGTCGGCGGGCGGCGGAGCGGGATGTCGACTGCCGTCGGTGTCTCGACGGGACAGGCGTGCTGGACCTTGGCGGCGAGTGCCGGTGTCGTCGCGCTGCTGCGGGCCTCCGAGCCGGCCTTTCTCGTCCTCCGGCTGGTCGGTGCCGGGTATCTCGTGTTTCTCGGGGTGCAAGCGCTTGTGAGCGCGTTCCGAGGGGGGCCCGAGAGCGGTGTGCTTCTGACCAGGCCGGGCCGCAGCGTCATGCCCCGCATCGCCTTCCGCCAAGGCCTGCTGAGCAATCTCGGCAACCCGAAGATGGCTGTCTTCTTCACGAGCTTGCTCCCCCAGTTCGCCTCCTCGTTTGCAGGGCTCGCTGCATTCGGGCTGTTGTTCTGCACGCTGACGCTCCTCTGGCTCTCCGCCTATGCGGCTGTCGTGGCCCGCGCTCGAGACTTTCTGCGGCGCTCGCGCGTTCGGCGCATGATCGAGGGGCTCACGGGCGGGGTGCTGATCGCTCTCGGGCTGCGGATCGCTGCCGAGCGATGACGGTCGTGCTCGTCGACGGGCGGAACGTCATGCGTTCCCGCTGGCCGAACGTCCCGGAGGAGGAGCTTGTCGAGCGAGTGCAGAGATGGGCCGAGAGCGAGGGCGTCGAGCCGGTGATCGTGTTCGACGGGAACGCTCCGGAGGGTGCGATCGGGACGAAGGGCGAGAGCGCCGACGACTGGATCGCGCGCGAGGCCGGTGGCCTGGATGGCTCCTATTGGCTGGTGACGTCCGACCGCGAGCTTCGCGAGCGGGCGGGCGGCGGCGCGGATCGGGTGATCGGGGGCGGCGCATTTCTCCGGGAGCTCGGCCTCAGCCCGGGTGACTAAAGAAAGTCGGCTCGCCATGCGTCGTACGGATGTGAAGGGCGCAGATCTGGACGAGATCGAAGCCGTGTATCGCGAGCGCTTCACGGCGTTTGCGCGGACTGCGACAGCGATCGCGGGAGATGTCGAGTCGGGACGCGACGCCGTGCAGGAAGCCTTCGCGAAAGCGGTGCGCGAGCGCCATGCCTTTCGCCGTGAGGGCACGCTCGAAGCGTGGCTTTGGCCGATCGTCGTCAATGAGGCGCGCGATCGGGCGCGGAGGCGCCGGTCGTCGGCGTTGACCGGCGAGCCCATGAGCGACGCCTACAGGTTCGAGGACGACGCGCTCAGGGCCGCGCTCGCCGCCTTGCCCGAACGCCAGCGGCTGGCGGCCTTCCTCCGGTACTACGCGGATCTCGACTACGAAGGCATTGCCGCCGTGCTCGGCATCTCGCCGGGGACGGTTGGCGCGACACTGAACGCCGCCCACGCCGCGTTGCGGAGAAGCCTCGGGGAGGTACGGACGTGACCGAGCCCGTGCTGGCCGCAGCCTTCGACAGCCTGGTGCCTGCCGAGCCGTTCGAGCCCGACTGGGCCGACGTCCTCGTGCGCGTCAATGCCCACGAGCCGCTCTTGCGCCGGCGTCGGACGTGGTACGCCCTCGCGGCGGCCGCCGTCATCATCGCGTTGCTCGTCGGTCCGGCGTTCGGGTTGGGTGGAAAGTTTCTCGACCTCTTCACCGGGTCGCCGGCTCCCGAGCAGGTCAAGCGCGAGCTCTCCTTCGGCACGAACGAAGGGAACGACCAGGTCGACGAACTGATGCACCAGCAGGTGAAGTCGACGGTGCTCCTGGGGCGGGCTCGCGGGCTGCTGGCCGTCCAGACCACGGCCGGTCTCCTACACATCTGGGGGGCCCCGACCAGTGACGGGGGTCTCTGCACGTACATGGTGCTGGTGGGTGCGCCGCACGGCTGGCTCGCATGCGACACCCTTGCCCCCGACGCGGGGCCCTTCGTCGGGACAGCGGACTCCCGCACCGTGAACGGTCGCACGTTGCGCTACGTGTCCGGCCAGGCGCGCGAGCAGATCGTCTCGGTCGAGCTGAAGCTCGCGGACGGGTCGGTCTTGCCTGTCCGGAAAGTCGGAACGTTCTTCTTCCGAGCGCTCACCCCCGGCCAGCAGCCTGCGGCGCTGGTCGGCAAGGACGGCGCCGGATCTGTCGTCTCGGAGCTCCCGGTCGCATTCGGCCTACCCGGCGTCCTGCCGCCGGTCAATCCCGTGGGGCCGCGCCGAACGCTGTTCGTCCTGCAGACCCGGATCGGAAAGGTGACGATGAAGGGAGCGGCCGGCCCGGCCGGCAAGCGCTGCTGGATCGTCACGGCGGAGGCCATCGGATTCACCGCCTGCCGGGACGTGCCTCGCGGAGTCGAGTTCGACTTCGGCCCCTACTACAACCCAGAACAGACCGAGCGGATCGTCCTCCTCACCGGGTTCGTTGGGCCCAAAGTGCACACGCTCGAGCTGCGTTTCGAAGATGGGGCCCGTGCCCGTCTGCCGCGTAAGGGCCGCTATTTCGCCTACGAGCTTCCGCAGCGGAACTGGAAGACGGGCCGCCGGCCGACCGTGCTGGTCGCTCGCGATCCCAAGGGCACGGTCATTGCGCGCAAGCACGTCTTTCCCGACGGGCTGTAACAGGGCCCCGGGGCCGCAGGGCATCCCTCGAACGAGGGACTAACAGCGAGACGAGCCGTCGCCGACGACGGCGATGTGCCCAGTGCGCTCTCCATCAGCGCCACGGTCGTTGCGTTCACCGCCGCTCCAGCGCCGAATGCTGCGCCTCCGGGCTACGGGATCGTCCACGTAGAGCGCCCGACACCGCTCTACGCGAGCCCGAACGGCGCCGTCATCACGCGGCTCTCGACCAGGACGGAGTTCGGCTCACCGCAGACGCTGGGAATCGTGCGGCGGCGCGGCCGCTGGCTCGCCGTCGTCTCGACGCTGCGGCCGAACGGGCGTCTCGGTTGGGTACGTGCGCGGGCCGTTCGCGTCACGAGGACGCAGGTCA
>Ga0081539_10004041_pt1 | contig 16815 bp, 12 predicted proteins | sample TabmetS4T2R2_FD_71023 | JGI IMG/M metagenome (GOLD analysis project Ga0081539, IMG submission 71023) | Tabebuia heterophylla rhizosphere microbial communities from the University of Puerto Rico - S4T2R2 | ecosystem: Host-associated > Plants > Roots > Rhizosphere ...
CAAGGTCCGCCCGGCCAGCGACGACTGGCCGATCATCAACGAGGTGCACCGCGGCAACCAGCAGGGCGTCGGCGTGTTCTTCACCGACAGCGTGATCCGCATCGGCTACCGGCCGCTGAAGTCGCTGGCGATCTGGTTCTTCGGCAACCTGTCGCAGGACGAGGCTGCGCGATTCGCGTGGATCCGAGTGCTGCACTTGACGGGGGCGGTTTGCTACGCGCTGGTCGCCGTCGCGTGGCTGCGCGCGTTGCCGATCGGATTGGCCGGCGCGGGCGCGGTGATCTTGCTGATGTTCCTTCACCCGGTGCTTGCGGCGCCGGTCGGGTCGATCGACGGGATCGACACGCTGATGAGCAGCACGTTGTTGTGGTTAGGCGCCTGGTGTTGCTGGCGGTTCCGCTCGCGGCTGTTGACGGCAACGATCACGACTGCGGCGTGCTTCGTCGTGGGCGTGGGGTTCAAGGAGAACCTGTTCGCGCTCGTGCCGCTGGCGGTGGTCGTCGTGATGCTCTTCTGGCCGCGCGAGCGACGGATGATCGGATGCGCGTGCGTCGGCGGCACGCTCGCGATCCTCGCGGCGGCCGCGATCCTTGTCCGCCGCTTCGTCATCCGCGGCGGCTTGGAGGCGGGCGCGAACATGCTCGACTTCTCGCCGCGCCAACTCGCCGAAAACGTCGCCCTCTTCGCCAGCGGCCTGCTGTTTTTCGGCAACACGGTGTGGGTCTACGTACACCAGTCCGCGGCCGTGCTCGCGATGGTCGGCGGGTCATGCCTGACCGTCCTCGCGCTGGTCACCACCGGCCTCGGACGAAAAATAGCTCCCGTCCCTATTTATTTCCCGATGCTCGGACTGATGATCGCGGCGTTTCCGACAATCCTGCTCTATCACGTCTCGGAAATGTATGTCGCGCCGATGCTCCTGCCGTTCGCGATGATCGTCGCGCTCGCGGTAGACGGGTTGTGCGCGTCGCGCGCCGGACGCGTCATTGCGAGCGTCGTCGCTGCGGTCGTGGTGATGAGTTCGGTCCTGACGATCCGCAGCAAGGTCGCCGGCCTCGTCGATGTCGGCGAGCGCGCGGATCGACAGCTTCGCCAAGTGCTCGAGTTCGTTCCGCCCGGGACGAAGGGCACCAAGATCCTTCTCCGTTTCGACCCGAACGACCTCCCGCCGCGGCGGACGTACTCGGTCTTCCGCATGGGCGACGAAATCCTGCTCGTGCACCGCCAGACGCCCGAGTGGCTGCGGCAGGGCGATGGGATCGAGCTCCAGAGCGATCGGTTCGACCTGTTCGACCCGAAGGACTTCGACATCGTGCTGAAGTGGGACGCGAAGCAGCAGAAGTTCGACCGGATCAAGTAACGTCAGCGCGCGGTTTGCGGACGACGACCGGCTCGTGTCGGGTGAGCAGTTGTCGCACGACTCCGCCGGCCGGGTTCAGCAACTCGTACCCGCGCGACTTGAAGAAGAGCACGCCCTCGTGCGAGTCGATGCGCGTGCACGCGTCGCAATCCGATTCCCAGAACTGCTCGTACTCGGCGCGGAGACGCCTGTAGCGCATCGTCGTCGGCCGCGCGCCCGAGAGCGTCCACGTCATGCGCCGCGCGACGCGCGCGGGGAGCGCGCCCATCGCCTTGACCACCGGCTTCGTGCGGATCGGGAGCATGAGCTTGGCGAGCTTCTGCGGGAGGTTCAGGTCGCGGTACGGGCGCTTGCGCACGCCGTCGCAGACGTACTGGACGCAGTGCCACGCGGGCAAGAGGTACGCGATGCCGCCGGGCATCAGCACGCGTTCGATCTCCGCGAACGAGAGGTCGGCGCGCGGGACGTGCTCCAGCGCGTCGATCGTGAACAGGAACGCGATCGAGCCGTCCGCGAACGGCAGGTGCTCGGCCGTGCCGCAGACGCGGGTGTGCTTGGGGTCGATGTTTCGGCGCAGCGCCGTGAACGCGTAGTCGAGCGCGACGTAGTCCGAGCCGATCCCCTGAAGCGCGCCGCGCCCCGATCCGATCTCCAGCACCGGTCCATCGGGCGCGACGGATTGCTCCAGCCAGTTCTGGAGCGTGGCGCGGCCCTCGTGGTGCGTGTCGCGGGAGTAGATCGTCTCGAAGCGGGCGTCGTTGTAGAAGTCGATCGGCTGTGATGTTCCAACCGGTTTCGACCAATCGGTCTGCGCGACGCGCTCGCGCTCGGCGCGGTCCGGCAGGAGGATCGGGATGCCGTCGATGACGGGGTAGACCTCGCCGTGGCCGACGCCGACCCAGCGCGTCGGATCGGAACGGTCGAGCGGCTCGTGGTGGATGGGACAACGGAACTCAACGGGCATCGTCAAGCATCTCGCGAAAGATCGTGAACTTCCACGCGCGGACCCTTCAGAGTCCAACAAGCCGGCCCTTCAGGGCCGGGTGTTCCAGCCCGACCGACCCGGCCCTGAAGGGCCGGCTTCGTGCGCCCTGAAGGGCGGTCGAGGTCACGACGTCGTACCCGCATCCAGCATCTCGCGAAAGATCGAGGACCATCGGTGCGCCCAAGCCTGCGCGGAATACGGAGCGGCCAGCGGTTGGGCGCGCTTCCCCATCTCCTGGAGCTCATCGTGATGCGCTTCGCACCACGCGAGCGCCCGCGCCAGCTCGCGCGCGTTCTCGGTCGCGACGCCGCGTCCCGTGTAATAGTTGCGAACGCATTCAACCGCCGAGCCGCAGGCTTCGCTGTGCACGATCGGCAACCCGCTCGCCGCCGATTCGACCAGCACCAGAGGCCAGGGGTCGTACCGGCTCGCGAGCACGAACGTGCCGTGCTCGGCCATGATCTGCATCTGCGCCCGCGGCTGAACGAACCCGCGGTCGCTTACGCCGGGCTGGTCCTTGAGCAACCCCGCCAGCGGCCCCGCGCCGCAGCACGTGAGCGGCCACGGCTCGCGCGATCCGGAGCGGTATTGACGATAGGCGTCGAGCAGCACGTCGATCCCCTTGTCCTCGACGTATCGCCCGACGAACAGGAACCGTTTCGGCCAGCCGCCCGGTTGCGCGACGCGCTGCTCGTACAGCGACGCGAGCGCCTCGTAATCCACCCCGTACATCCCGCGGCGGACCTTCTCCTCGGGAAAGCCCAGGAGCTTGGCAAGCTGCCACGCGCGCTCGCCGGCGACGATGGCTCGACTGAGCCGCTCGACCAGCCACCCGATCTTGTACCGCCCGAGCTTCTGCCGCAGCGTGTCGCGCCGCGGCGTGTCCATCGTCATCATGAACTTTGCGTTCTTCAGCGCCGGGTCCGTCGCAAGCTTCACGTACGGCTGATGGAACCACCCGGGGATCACGACGACGTCGGGCTTGGCCTCGATGACTAGCGAACGGATGAGCGCTTCGTCGGCCTGCTCCTTCTCGGTAAGCAAGCGGCACGGCAAGCCGCGCACGAGGTCGTCCTCGAACGCAATCGTGCCGGTGTTGGACGACTGGAACGCGAGCAGCGAGTAATCGACGTCGCCGCGAGCAGACAGCGCGCGCCAGCAGCTCGTCATGTACCCCGAGATGTGCGACCAGCAGATGACGACTCTCATGCGCGCACCCCCTCTCCCGGTACTCGGGGAGAGGGCTGGCCTGCGGTGAGCGCAGTCGAACCTGGTGAGAGGTCTGCCGACACGGGTGCGCCCGGCGGCGCCGCGCCGGGCGCCCACGTCCTGGCCTTGATCGGCTTGGCCGGATTCCCAGCTGCGATCACGTCGCCTGGCAGATCGGAGAACACGCTCGCCCGCGCGCCGACGACCGTGCGGTCGCCGATCGTCACGCCCGGCCCGACGAACGCGTCGGCCGCGACCCAGCAGTCGGCGCCGATCGTGATCGGCGGCCGCAAGAGCGGGTAATCGCGGTGCTGGGGGTCGTGCGAGCCGGCGCACAGGTGCGCGTACTGGCTCAGGAACGACCGGTCGCCGATCGCGATCGGCCCGAGCGAGTACAGGATCGCTGCGTCGCCGATCGAGACGTCGTCGCCGATGTTCAGGTTCCACGGGATCTCGATCTTCACCGTCCGCCGAATTCGCACGTTCCGCCCGAGCTTGGCGCCGAACGCGCGGAGCATCGCCGCGCGCAGGCCGTACCAGTTGTGGAACGAGTAGCGGAACAACGTCGCGGAGACGACGGCCCAGACGAGGCGCTTGACCTTCTCGCCGCGCGTCCAGGGGCTGATGTTGCGGGTCGGGGTGGCCACGGGCAGAAGTGCGAGCTATTCGGCCGATGCGGTCGCGGCCGCCGCGGGTTCTTCGCTTTGCCCGTTCGTCGTTTGGGCGCCGTTTCCGTTGCCGTTTCCGTTCGCGCTGGTTCGCGCCGCGGGCGACGGGAGGTTGATCCGCACTTCCGGCACCGCGCTGAGCTGTCGGGCCATCCGCGCGTCCACTTCGGCGCGGCGCAGCTCGGTGTACTTCGCCACCGACAGGTACTCGTAGATCGCCAGCAGCCGGCAGAAGACGTACCCCGGCTGCCCGTCGAGGATGCCCCACTTCCACAGGTACGCGTACAGGAACCGCAGCGTCGGACGGAACGGAAGGTAGCGACTGAGGTTCTTGAGCTTGCGGCGCTTGCTGAGCTTCTCGCCGATCGCGGCACTGGTCGTGTCGGCCTTGCGGAACTGCACGGCCGCTTCCCAGTTGGAGTAGCGGTTGTGCTTCTCCATGAACGTGTGGATGTTCGGGAACGCGAAGTGCAGCATGTCGTGGTCGAGGTAGCCGACCGGGCCGTTGGGGATCACGTGCTCGTGGACCTCGTTGTCGCCCGAGCCGGTGTTGCCGATGCCGGTGAGCTGCTCGTACTCGCCGAACCCGCGCTTGATCAGCCGCAGGTTCCACGACGGGTAGTAACCGCAGTGCTTGATCCAGCGGCCCATGAAGATGAACTTGCGGTTGATGTAGTAGCCGACGTTCCCGTCGGTCTTGATCGACTGTTCGATCTCGCGCGCCAGCTCCGGCGTGATCCACTCGTCGGCGTCGACGATCAGCACCCACTTGTGCTTGAAGTTCACGTTCCGCAGGGCCCAGTTCTTCTTCTTGGGCCACTGGCCGTTCCACTTGAAGTGGACGACCTTGGCGCCGTACGCGCGCGCGATGTTGATCGTCTCGTCGGTCGAGCCGGAGTCCACGACCACGACCTCGTCGGCCCACTGGAGGTGGTCGAGGCAGCGGCGCAGGTTCGACTCCTCGTTGAGCGTCGGAATCATCACCGAGACCGGCGCGCGACCGGCGCGCGGGTGCGAGGGAGCGTCTCCGACGTTGCTCTCGTACACCAAGCTGCCCTGTGACGGGCCGTGATCGACCGAGACGACCGACGGCGGCTCGACCGCGACCTTCGCCAACGGCGAGGGCACCGCGAACTCCACCGTCGGCTGTTGCGCCGCCGGTTGCGCGGTGGCGGGATTGATCTCGACGCCGGTCTGCTCCGCGAACGTGAGCTGCCCTTCCGGCTGGCTCAGCCCCGCGACGCTCGTCGTGCGGCCGCGCAGGCGCTTGAGCTCCTGGTACTTCGTCTGGATGAAAAACTCGTAGCTGCTGATGAAGTTGCTCAGCACCCACCCGGCACGGCCGTCCAGGAAGCCGCCGCGGATCACGTACATGTAGATCAACCGCCACGTCCACGGCAGCGGCAGGTACGGCATCACCTGGCTCTTGAGGAACCGGCGGCGCTGCACGCGGTCGGAGATGAACCGGCTCACGCCCGGCCAGGGCTCGGGCTTCTCGTACAGCTCGCGCGCCTCCAGCGTCGAGTACCGGTTGTGCTTGGCGAAGAAGTGTTCGAGCCCGCGGCGGTCCTCGTGCAGCAGCAGGTGGTTCAGGTAGCCGGTCTTGCCGTCCACGATCATGTGCTCGTGAACGGTCCGCTGCTCGTAGCGCGCCTTGCCCTTCTTGAACAGCCGCAGGTTCCAACTCGGGAAATACCCGCAGTGGCGGATCTCCCGGCCCATGAAGATGAACACGCGGTTGATGTAGAAGCCCGACTCGGGCACCGCGTCGGGCGTGCGCGACACCAGCGCGGTGATCTCGGTACGCAGCTCCGGGCTGACCGCCTCGTCGGCGTCGAGGATCAGGATCCACGGGCTCTGCCAGGGCAGGTTGTCCAACGCCCAGTTCTTCTGGGCGGCGTAGCCTTCCCAGTCGTGGTGCAGGAACTCGGCGCCGTACTCGCGGGCGATCTCGGCCGTCCGATCCGTCGAGCCGCTGTCGACGACGTACACCTTGTTGACCCAGCCCTTGAGGCTGGCCAGGGTGTGCGGGAGGTTGGCCTCCTCGTTGAAGGTTTGGATCAGGACGTCTACCAAGACGCGCTCGCTCGTAGCGGCGGTACCGATGGCGCCGCCGGTCACTTCACGGACCCCCGATGTCATGCCTCGTGCTCCCCGTCACGCGCGGTCTCAGCCGCGCGGACGAACATCTGCTAGCCCTGCGACAAATCGATCGATCGGCTCCGATCATAACCGCAAATCCCGTCGTCCGCATGTCGCGCGAACGTGTTCGGTGGCGTCGATTACAGCGCCGGCGGCGGTTCATCCGCGACGCGCGTGTTATAAGACCGTTGGCCGGGCCGATCTTTGACGGCGATGCGGGGGCGGGGAGCACATCCGCCCGATGATCGGTGCTGGCGGCGAACCGCTATGGACAACGACGACGCGCGCCAACCGATCTTCCAGACGCTCGACCGCACGGCGCGCTACCCGTACGCCCGCAGCGAGTACGTCCGCCGGCTGTTGTGGAACCTCGTGCAGGCGACCGTCTTCCGCCTGCCGCTGCCGCGGGCGTACGCCTGGAGGCGGTTCTGGCTCAAGCTCTTCGGCGCCAAGCTCGGCACCGCCGCGGCCGTCGCCTCTACAACGAAAGTGGTCCACCCGTGGTTGCTGACCATGGGCGACTGGAGCAACATCTCCGCCGGCGTCGTCGTCTACAACCTCGGCCCGGTCACGCTCGGCCACCATTCGGTCGTCAGCCAGGACGCGTACCTCTGCGCCGGCACGCACGACTACGCGCAGCCGACCCTGCCGCTGCTGCGTGAGCCCATTACGATCGGCGACGGCGTCTGGATCGCCGCCGGCGCCTTCATCGGGCCGGGGGTTCGGGTCGGAGACAACAGCGTCGTCGGCGCCCGGGCGGTGGTGATGAAGGACGTCGAGCCGGGAGTGGTCGTCGCGGGGAATCCGGCGAAGGTGATCCGGAGTCGAATCATGAAGGGGTGAGAGGGTGACTGGGTGACTGGGTGATCAAACGCTCGCACGACCCTCCACCCCTTCACCCTCTCACCCCCTCACCCTCTCATGACCGATCACCCTCTCCGCATTCTCCACCTCACCCTCGGCGCCGACGCCGGCGGCCTCTCGAAGTACATCACCGACCTCGGCACCGCGATGGTCGCGCAGGGGAATCAAGTGGTCGCCGCCGGTGACACCGGCGCCTGGCAATGGGCGTTCGACCGCGCACCGTTTCCCTACGTGACGATCCCGCTCAAGGGTGGGTTGCTCTCGTTCCGTCGCTCGGTGCGGATGATGCGCGATTACCTGCGCGATCACCCGGTGGACGTCATCCACACGCATTACCGTCGCGCCACCCTGCTCGCGCGGAGGCTCCAGCGCGCTCGCCAAGCCGGACCTTCAGGTCCGGGTCGAATCTCGATCCTCTACACCCTCCACCTCTCCCACCTGGACGTCTCCTTCCCCCGAAACCTCTTCACCGACTTCGGCGACGTCTCACACGTCGCTTCCGTCGAAGCGCGCGACTGGTTGATCAACGACGCCCTCGTGAAACCCGACCGCATCGCCCTCATCCCCCACGGCGTAGACGTCACGCGCTACACGCCCACCACGCCCGACCAACGCGCTGAAGCGCGCGCCAAGCTGAGCCTGGCGCCGACCGACCGCGTCGCCCTCTTCGTCGGCCGGCTCGACCATCCGAAGAACGAGGAATGGCTGATCGACCTCGCGACCGCTTCGGCCGTCGAGATTCCGAACCTCAAGATCTTTCTCGTCGGCGAGGGACCGCACGAACCGATGCTGCGCCTGCGCATCGGCGCTGAAAACCTGATGGACCGCGTCTTGCTCACCGGTCATCAGGACCCGCTGCCCTACTACCGCGCAGCTGATGCGATCCTGCTGCCGAGCATCCGCGAGGGCTTCAGTTACGTCTGCGCCGAGGCGATGGCCACCGGAATCCCCGCCCTGCGCACGCGCACCAGCGGCACGGCGGAACTCATCATCGAGAACGTGACGGGCAGATCGACGCCGATCGATCACGACGCGTTCCTCGCCACCTCCGTCGAGTTCCTGCGCGACGGTGAAGCTCTGAAACGCATGGGCGCCGCGGCGTCCGAGCACGTGCGGAAGAACTTCACCTACGACCTCCAGCTTTCCCGAACGCTCGACCTCTACCGGTCGATGGCTACACTCTCCGTTTAGCCGCCCCGCTTGACCTCGGCGAGCTCGGTCGAGCCGCGGGGCGCGTTTTCCGTATCGCGCGCGCGGGAGTTCTCATGCTTCAAACCGACTGGCGCTCTCTTCACGGCTCCGCTTTTGCCGGCGCCCGCTGTCTCGTCACCGGCGGCGCGGGCTTCATCGGGTCTCACATCGTCGAGGCGCTCACGAAACTGAGCGCATCTGTGATCGTGCTCGACGACCTCTCCGGTGGCGCCACGCCAAATATCGACCCGTTCAAGCCCGAGTTCGTGAAGGGAACGATCCTCGACCGCGACGCGCTCGGGGCGGCGACGCGCGGGTGCAAATACGTCTTTCACCTCGCCGCGCTCGGAAGCGTTCCGCACAGCGTCGAGCGGCCGGTCGAGTATCACGAAGCGGATGCGACCGGCTGCGTGCGCGTGCTCGAAGCCGCGCGACACGCGGGCGCCAAGCGCGTGATTTACTCAGCCAGCAGCAGTTGCTACGGCGACTCGCCCGAGCTGCCCAAGCGCGAGACGATGGCCACGAGCCCTCGGAGTCCGTACGCCGCCGCGAAGCTGGCCGGCGAAGCGTACATGGCCGCGTACGCGGCGAGCTACGGCATCGACACCGCCGCGCTGCGCTACTTCAACATCTTCGGCCCGCGGCAGAACGCGAACAGCGCCTACGCGGCGGTGATCGCGGCTTTCGCGAAAGCGGTGATCGCCGGCAAACCGCCGACGATCTTCGGCGACGGCACGCAGAGCCGCGACTTCACCTACGTTCACAACGCCGTCCACGCGAACCTGCTGGCCGCGCGGTCCGACAAGCCCATCCGCGGCGAGCCGATCAACGTCGCCTGCGGCGTCCGCATCGACCTGAACACCCTCGCCCCCGCGATGTGCGAGTTGCTTGGCCGCCCCGACCTCAAGCCGACGTATGCCCCCGAACGCGCCGGCGACGTGAAGCATTCGCAAGCGGACCTCTCGAAGGCCCGCGACGTGTTGGGCTACCGCCCGGTCGTCCAGTTCCACGACGGGCTGGCGGAGACGGTGAAGTGGTATCGGGAAGTGCTGAAGTGATGACGAAACGGCGCGCAGTCGTTGCGCCGGCGGACTGTGTGATACGAAGTCGCAAGCGGCGCGCGGAATGTTGAACTAGAGCTCCCGCCAAGTCTCTAGTTAGCGGCGCTGGCGACGGATGCCGAGGCCGCCGGCGATTGTCACGAGTGCCCCTGCGAGCGGCGACACTTCCGGCACGTTTGCCGACATGAGGTATGCGATGCCACCCCCGCTTTGCCCGTCAATCAGTCCCCAGCCCGCCAGGTAGCGCGGCGCTCCCGCGGCCGTAACTCCGCCGGCTCCATTCACGGCGCCGAGGGATTGCCATTGAAGAGCGCTCAACCCGCCTGCGACAAGCGCGCCTAGGTCGTAGAAGCCCGACTCAGGGTTCCACCAAAACGCCCGGCTGCCGAGGTCGTTCATGCCGCTATATAGCTCGTACGATCCGAGCACCGTGCCGTCGTCTCTCAGAACGCGGAGGGACGAGAGTGCATAGCCGTCATCGCGCAGCGAGAACAGGAGCGGTGTAGTGACACCTGAATCGGCGTCGTAATACCAGGCGACCTGACCGAGGTCGGCGCCGGTGCTGCCAAATCGCTTGCTTTGGCCCGCAACATCACCGCTCAGGATTGCGTACCCGGATTCGCCGTAGCGATATGTTCCTCCGCTGGCGGTGTACTCGAAGCCCGAGCCGACCGGGTTGATGGCGACGGTCTGCCCGCCGCGATGGTGTACCCAAGCATCGCGACCAAGGTCTGCTCCGGCGGCAGTAAACCGCTTGCTCATGCCGACCATGTCCCCGGCCTCGCTGAGGACGTAAGACTCTGCGTAGCGATACGTGCTTCCGTTTTTCGCGTACTCGTAAGCACCACCTGTCAGATTCACCGCGGCCGAGATCGATCCGTCGAAGAACCACATGTCTTGGCCCAAATCTGCGCCGACGGTACTGAAGCGTCGTGAATAGCCGCACACCATGCCCGCCTCGTTCATTCCGGTACCGTTGCTGTAGCGGTAGGTTCCCCCGCTAGCCGCGTACTCGTACCGCCCGCCCGTGAGGCCGAGGGTGGTCGTCGTTCCCGCGTGGTAAAGCCAGGCATCGCGGCCCCGCTCGACCCCGCCGGAGGAAAAACGGTTGCTCCAACCGAGCACACTCCCGGCGTTATTGATCTGCGCCGCAGTGCTATCTCGCGCGATGCTGCCGCCAAAGACATACTGGTAGCCCGTTCCGGTGAGGCCAATCAGCTGCGTTACCCCGCCACTGTAGAGCCACGCATCCTGGCCCCGCGTCGTGCTAGTGGCAGGATCGAATCGGTCCGTTTCTCCCACCGCCTCGCCGGACGCGTTCAGATCAAACGCGAAAGTCATTCGACCGATTCCACCGTTCGCGGCAAAATCGTAGCCGGGACCTGTCAGTCCGATCAGCTTGGTGGTCCCATTGATGTAAAGCCAGGCGTCCTGACCGATGCCTGAACCGTTGGCGCTGTATCGTTGCGTGTCTCCCATCACTTGGCCGCTCTCGTTTAATTCCTTTACGTCCGAGGCATGCGCCAGTGTTTGAGCAGACGAGGCGTATTCATACTCTGTGCCAGACAAACCGATTACCGAGGTCGTGCCGTTGCTGTACAGCCAAGCGTCTTGCCCATTCGGGGTACTCGTGCCCGCGACGTATCGTCGAGTCGAACCGATCACTTGGCCGGATTGGTTCAATTGGCTTGCGAAGTCTGACCTGTAGATACCGCCCGACTGATGTGCGTACTCGTATCCCGGTCCTGTCAGGCCGATCAAACGCGTTGCGCCGTCGGACCACAGCCAAGCGTCGTTTCCAAGCGAAAGGGTAGCGCTCGCAAGGCGCGTCGTGTTCCCGAATACCTGACCTGCCGCGTTCACCTTGCCCACGATGTCCGCGCGGTACATCCCTCCGTTGTACTGCGCCTCATACACGGATCCCGCCGGCCCGATGCGCTCAAGCGTGTAAGCCGGCGGTTGTTGGCTGGCCACCGCTATAACGCCATTGAAAAGAAATAGCGTTCCGACAAGCACCTGGGTTCGAGTGATCGGGCGACGCACGTGAGCGTTCTCCCCTGTACCTGTTTTACTGCCCTGACTCCACGCGCACTTCGAGGCGCGGACCACGGGCGTCGAAGGCATCTTACCATCCGCCGCGCTCGTTTCGGACTATTTCCGCGCTGTCTTACATCCCCCGGCCTCACTGACTCGTCTCCTGCGCATCCGCGAACTTGTCCGTCCTCGTCCCTCTCGGCCGCACGTGCACGGACACTTCGATCTTTCCCACCCGTCGCGAGCCGCGGGTCGGACCGTGGACGCCTGCGGCGCGTCGCGCCGGGCCGGAGAGGTGGTGGTGAGGGCCGGCGAGCGCGGGGGCGTTGGCGTTGGGGTTGGGGTTGGCATCGCCGACCTGTAGCAGCAGGTGCGGCACGAACTCCATCTTGTAGTTCAGGAGCGTGTGGAGGAACACGGTCAGGCCGAGCATCTCCGTGAACTCCTCGAGGTTGGCTAGGAGGGCGCAGGGCAGGTTTTGTCCGAGCTCCTCGCCGCCGATGCGTTCGGCCAGCCAGCCGCCGAGCATCTCCAGGCCGACGGCGCCGCCGACGCACAGGACGAACGAGAGGATCACGCCGGTGCGCGTGGCGCTCGGGAGGCGGAAAACGAACCAGAGGTATGCGACGCCGACGAGCGCCAGGCAGGCCAGCGCCGGGATCACCCACGAGTAGTGCCAGACGCCATGATACTCGTTCGTGCCCGCGCCGCCGTCGCCGCCGCCGCGCTGTTTCATCATGGTCTCGAGCTGGTTGTGCAGGGCGCACATCTCGTCGAGCGAGAGGTAAAGGAAGATCATCGCCAGCGCCGCCCAATGGAAGCGGAACGAGTCGCGTTGCCGCCACTGGTGCAGCGCGATTGCCGCCAGCGCCGCGGCGCACACGAACAGCAGGATCCCCTTGAAGAACGTCGGGACGCCCAGCGGGCGGTCGAGGTTGAACAGCGCCATCCACCAGGTCATCTTCGAGCGGTGGCCGTCGCGAAAGCGGATCAGGTCGCTGGCGACGCTGATGGCGGTGAAGGTGACGACGATCGCGAAGAGCCAGGAGAACACGAGGCGCGGGGAGATGTGCAGGTGGAGGTTGGCGGTCAGCCGCTCGTTTTGTTTGTGCATGCCGGTGCGCTCTAAGGTCGGGAAACTCCGCGCGCGAAAGCGTCGGCTCATCCGCATGAGCCGCGGTTGCTACGGCGCGCGATGGCTCCCATGACGTGGCAGGCGATCTTACCCTGCGTCGCGGGCCGGACTACTATCAATAATCCGCGATCGCCATCGGTAACTTGGGGTAGATCGCATTCCCGGGGGATCGCGACGCGGTCGGCTAACGCCGGGCTGGGCGTGAATATTCCTGCGCTCTCCCCCTCTCCCCGTACTCGGGGAGAGGGCTGGGGGAGGGGTCTGCGACTGACCTCTGCGACTGACCTCTGCAACTGACCTCTGCAACTGACCTCTGACCTCTGCCTTTTGACTCTTGAACCCGGTCCCAGATCGACGCCCCCGGCGCGTTGGTCCGGGGCCTGCCTTTTTTGTCGAAACGACCTGATCAGGGTTGCGGGGATGCGTGCGCGTGGTCAAGCCAAATTGCTCCATCGGCGGGCCGACGAATCGGCCCTCGCGGACCAATAGTGCTAGTCATCCGATTGGAGCAAACGCAACCATGTCAGCCGCACGCAGCCCCAACGCGTCGACGTGCTTCGAAAGCCTGGAGTCACGCCGGTTGATGAGCGTCAGCATCACCGTGAGCAACGGCGTCATGCACATCGAGGGATCGAGCCACAACGACAACGTGATGATCGACCAGGACGACACGACCGTGTTCGTGTTCGACGACAACATCCTGGTCAAGCTCGTGCCGGTTACCAAGGTCGGACTGATCGAGTTCGACGCCCAGGGCGGCAACGACCGGCTGCGGACGTTCGAGGCGGTCACTCGCCGGATGATCGTGGACGCCGGCGACGGCGACGACATCATCGAGACCGGCAGCGGGGCCGACGTCGTCAAGGCCGGGAAGGGAAACGACTTCGTCTTCAGCGGCAAGGGCATGGACCACGTCGAGGGCGGCGCGGGCAGCGACACGATGCGCGGCGGCAACGGCAACGACCTCTTCCGCGCACGCGACGGCTTCGTCGACCGCCTCGACGGCGGCGCCGGATTCGACACCGCCGACGTCGATCATCGCTTCGTTTCCGGGCCGTTCGGCTCGACCGACGTCCTCATCAGCATCGAATCCGACGGCTCGGACGTGCTCCTGCCCTGGTCCGGGCAGCGGGATTCCCCGGTGGCCGCCGCGTTTCCAGGCGACGAACGCCGGACGACGAATCGGCCGGCAAGTCAACTGGACAACACAAAAGTGCACTGGTCAGGATGTCGAGCGAGTTTTTCGAAGGTCTTGAGAACCGTCAGTTGATGAGCGTGTCGGTAAGCAACGGCGTGTTGCGCGTCACCGGGTCGAACAACGCCGACAACGTGATGATCGACCAGGACGCGTCGGCGATCTACGTCTTCGAGAACAACCTCCTGACCAAGCTCGTGCCGGTGTACCAGGTGAACACGATCGCGTTCGACGCTTACGGCGGCGATGACAAGTTCAAGGCGTTCGCGGGCGTCACCAAGAACATCACCGTTTACGCCGGCGCGGGCAACGACACCGTCGAGACGGGCAGCGGCAACGACAACGTCTACCTGGGCGTCGGCAACGACTACGGCGGCGCAGGCGCCGACAACATGGACGGCGCTGACGGCAACGACACGATGTTCGGCGGGCTCGGGAACGACACGATGAGCGGCGCGCTGGGCGTCGACATCATCTACGGCGGCGGCGACAACGACCTCTTGTACGGCTCGGAGAACGCCGACTACCTGATGGGCGACGCCGGCAACGACACGCTCTACGGCGGCAACGGCAACGACACGCTCAACGGCGGCGCGGGATACGACATGGTCTACGGCGAGGCCGGCAGCGACTTCTTCTACGCCAAGGACAAGACGCGCGACTACCTCAACGGTGGCGACGGCTACGACGGCGGCCAGGTGGACAAGGGCGGGTGGTCGAGCCTGTTCGTCACCGACCTGATGCGCGAGATGGAGTACACGATCTAACGGATACGTCTAACGAACCAGTTGCTCCAAGTGTGGTCCCAGGCGAAGGGCGGTCCTTCGCCTGGGGCCTTTTTCGCGCCTCAATGGAGAGGAAAATGTGGTAGCGGCCGAGACGGCGGCTACCATATCAGGACACTCAACTTGCCGACGCATCACGCGCGCACGATGTGCTCGCGCTTCCCCTTGACGTTCCGCAGCGCGTCGCGCGTGTCCACGATCAACTTTGAATGGTCCGCGATCATCTGCCAGTCGTACGCGCTGTGGTGCGTCGCGACCAGCACGCAGTCGTAGCCCGCGAGCGCGGACTTCGAGAGCTCGATGCTCTTCATCTGAAGGTCGTGGTGGCGCATCTTGTGCGTGGCCGCGACGTGCGGGTCGTGGTAGTCGACGTCGGCGCCGAGCTTTTCGAGCTTCTCGATCAGCTCGAAGCTCGGGCTCTCGCGCACGTCGTCGACGTCGGGCTTGTACGCGAGCCCGAGCACGAGGATCTTCGAAGCCTTGACGGCCTTGCCGCGGTCGTTGAGCGCGAGCGCGGTGCGCTGGACGACGTAGTCGGGCATCGCGCGGTTGACCTCGCCGGCCAGCTCGATGAACCGCGTCGGCAGGCCGACCTCGCGGGCCTTCCACGTCAGGTAGAACGGGTCGATCGGGATGCAGTGGCCGCCCAGCCCCGGGCCGGGGAAGAACGCCTGGAAGCCGAAGGGCTTCGTCGATGCGGCGCGGATGACCTCCCAGATGTCGATGCCCATCGCGTCGAGCACCATTTTCATCTCGTTCACCAATGCGATGTTCACAGCGCGGTAGATGTTCTCCAACAGCTTCGCTGCTTCTGCGACTTCAGCATTAGAGACCGGGATGACTTGCTTGATCGCGCGACGGTACAGCGCGGTCGCGATCTCGCCCGAGATTGGATCGATGCCACCGACCAGCTTGGGGATCGTCTGCGTGCTGTGATCCTTTCGGCCGGGATCCTCGCGCTCGGGCGAGTAGGCGACGAAGAAGTCGTCGCCGCACTTGAGGCCGCGGGCCTCGAAGCGCGGGAGCATGATCTCGCGGGTCGTACGCGGGTAGGTCGTCGATTCGAGCACGATCAACTGGCCGCGACGCAGCGTCTTGGCGATGTCGTCGGCCGTGCGCTCGACGTACGACAGGTCGGGCTCGAGGTGGTGCCCGAGCGGCGTCGGGACGCACGACAGGACCGCGTCGCACTCGGCCAGCCGCGCGAAGTCGGCCGTCGCGTCGAAACGGTCGGAGGCGGTTTTCTGTAGGTCGCTGACGAGCGTCGCGCCGAGGTGCTTGAGGTAATTCTCGCCGCGACGAAGGGCGTCGATCTTCTTCTGGTCGACGTCGAACCCCAGCACGGGCAGCCCGGCGCGGTGGAACGCGGCAAGCAAAGGTAATCCGACGTACCCAAGCCCGATCACGCCGACCTTGGCGGCGTTACGGTCGATCTTCGATTTCAGTTCCGAGGCGGCGACGGTGGATGACATTCTGGGGAATCTCCGACGGACGGTCGGAGCGGATTGTAACGGGACCGATCAATCGTCGCGAATCGCCGCTCGCGGCTTAGCGATAGTCAGGTGAGTCGCTCGTTTCGCTAAGCCGCAAGCGGCGGCAACCGCTTTTCGCTACCCATCCCCGCGTCTCGGTGTCTACGATATGGTCCGTCCAACGCAATGGGTCTTCGTTCACCCACCTTCCTCGGAGGCGCCTCGATGTCCCGCGATCACACCCCCGTCCGACACCCCGACTGCGAATCGCTCGAACGCCGCTCGCTGCTCGCGTCGTCCGCGATCATCATCAGCGGCAACACGATCACCGTGCGCGGCGACGACACGAGTGACTTGATCCTCATCGACGTCCGGTCCACCAACGCGGGCGGCAAGGAGCTGCGCGACGCGACGATCACCGAGGTGCAGCGCAACCGCCCGGTGATCGACCTGGTGGGCCGCAACATCCGGGTGGACGGCTTCCAGCTGGGCCGGTGGACGGTGCCGAAGGGGACCAACGTGCTGGTCAGCATCGACCTGCTGCACGACGACCCCGCGGTGTTCCCGAACCCGCGCACGTTCGACCCGTACCGGTTCATGGGGACCCGGCCGGACCTGTACCAGTGGATCCCGTTCGGCGGCGGCACGCGTCGCTGCCTCGGCGCCGCGTTCGCGACCATGGAGATGAACGTCGTGCTGCGGACCATGCTGCGG
>Ga0081539_10004042_pt1 | contig 16813 bp, 7 predicted proteins | sample TabmetS4T2R2_FD_71023 | JGI IMG/M metagenome (GOLD analysis project Ga0081539, IMG submission 71023) | Tabebuia heterophylla rhizosphere microbial communities from the University of Puerto Rico - S4T2R2 | ecosystem: Host-associated > Plants > Roots > Rhizosphere ...
TTGCTGAGATACCTGAGCGAGGATGCGGCGCTGCGAGACGAGCTGAAGGGCGGCGAAGTTTGCCAGGTGGGCTTTAACTACATCGGACAGTTGGATCAGGTGTTGAGTTCAGATGGTCTTTATCAGACTACGACTCAGTCATATGGAGCTCCGCGACATCCGGGCGATCCACGAGTCGGTGTGCTGGAAATAGATGGCTACATCACTTTCGGAAAATTAAAGATGAACTGGGCCACGAGTCGCAAGCTGTACAAAGCGGAGACGCTGCAGAGACTGAGCCAGGACTTCTTATCCGTATTGCGCGAGTTGATTGAAAGCAGTCGCAGCGACGTCGCTAGCCTGAGTCCTTCAGATTTTCCGTTGGCGAAAATCAGCCAAAACCAGCTCGACAAAATCGCGAAGGCCGGCGGGCGAAAAGGAGCGCGGTCAAGATGAACACGGATAACATAGAAGATCTGTATCCGCTTGCGCCGCTCCAGCGAGGCTTGCTTTTTCATAGCCTCTATAGCCCGGATCGAAACGCCTATTTCACACAGGAGATGTGGACGCTTCGTGGGGAGTTGAACGTCGCGCATCTGGAAGAGGCGTGGCGGCGAGTGATTGAGCGGCATTCGGTCCTCCGCACTATGTTCGTTTGGGAAGGCGTAGATGAGCCGCTGCAGTTGGTCCATAAAGAGATAACCCTGCCGTTCAGCAAACATGACTGGCGGAGCATTCCCGCCGCCGAACAGCAGCAGCGGCTGACAACATGGCTGGAAGAAGATCGGGGCCGCCCGTTTGATCTTTCGGAAGCTCCAATAATGCGTTTGACTCTGATCCAGTTGGATGAAAACACTCATCAATTTATTTGGGATTACCACCATTTGTTAATGGACGGGTGGTGCCGCGTTACCATCCTCAACGAAGTCTTCGCAATTTACGAAGGACTGAGCGGTGGTGAACCATTGCGTCTCGATGCTCCGCGGCCATATCGCAATTACATTGCCTGGCTCCAACAGCAAGATTTCTCAGCCGCCGCCGCCTACTGGAAGCGTTATCTGCACGGCTTTGCCGCCCCCACCCGGTTGCCGTGCTCCGCGCCCGCGCGCCAGACAGCGCAGTCGCAACCAGTATTCGCCAGCCAGCTCCGCGCATTAACAGTTGACCTGACTCGCGAACTGCAACAGCTAGCGCGAACCTACCGGCTCACGGTCAACACTCTGCTCCAAGGCGCGTGGGCATTGCTGCTTTCTCGTTATTGTCAGGAAGATGATGTGGTTTTTGGCACAACCGTGAGTGGCAGGCCGGCAGAGTTGGCCGGAGTAGAGCAGATGGTTGGATTGTTCATCAACACTCTGCCGGTGCGGGTGCGGATCGAAGAAGATCGAAACGTGATCGATTGGCTCCAGCAATTGCAAAGCGAGCAGGTCGAGCAACGACAGTATGAATATAGTCAACTGGCGGAGGTGCAAGGATGGAGTGAAGTAGCGCGCGGCGTGCCGTTATTTGAAAGTCTTGTCGTTTTTGAGAATTATCCGGTAAAGAATCCCGGCCCGGAGAGCCGTGGAAACCTGGAGATACGCAGAGTTCACACCTTTGAAAAACCGGAGAATCTATTAGAAGTAGTCGCCTGGTTGTCGTCAGAATTATGGGTGCAGATAGATTATGACAGCGAGCGAATTGAAGCAGGGTTTGTCGCTCGTCTGCTCTCTCATCTACAGGTGTTGCTGCAAGGCATAGCGGCCGCACCACAGTCGCGCCTCTCGGAATTGCCACTACTGCCTGAAGCCGAACTCGAGCAACTCCTTTACCAATGGAACGACACTGTGGCTCCTTTTCCGGTGGACCAGTGTCTCCCTCAACTTTTTGAGTCGCAGGTAGAGCGTACACCCGAAGCCACGGCGCTGGTGTTCGAGCATGAGCAATTTAGCTATCAGGACCTCAATCGGCGTGCTAACCAGTTAGCGCATTATCTGCGCGAGAAAGGCGCCGGGCCGGAAATACTCGTAGGCCTGCTGTTTGAACGGTCGTGGGAGATGGTAGTGGCATTGTTAGGCGTACTTAAGTCAGGCGCTGCGTATCTGCCGCTGGACCCGAGTTACCCGCCAGAGCGACTCGGCTTCATGATGGAAGATGCCGGAATCAAATTCCTGCTCACGCAACGTAAGCTGGTCGCCGATCTTCCTGCACACAACGTGGAAGTGATCCCGTTAGATCAAATGTGGCCGGCTCTCGCCTCTTGTGACGAACAGAACCCCGAGTGTCAGACGTCGCCCGACAACCTGGCGTACGTCATCTACACTTCCGGCTCAACCGGCAAACCGAAAGGGGCCATGATTCCACACCGGGCCGTCGTTAGTCACAATTTCGCGATCGTCTCCCGCTACGACCTCACTGCTCACGACCGTGTTCTGCAATTCGCTCATTTGAGTTTTGACGTGGCCGTTGAAGAAATGTTTCCTTCGTGGCTGTGTGGAGCAACGGTCGTCGTTCGTCCCGATCACGTAGTCAATTCTCATCGGACCTTCCTGGAGTTTCTCGGCAGAGAACGTATTAGCGTCGTCAATCTCTCAACTCCCTACTGGAACGAATTGATGATTGAGCTGGCCCATTCGCCAATGCTCGTCCCCGGCAGCTTGCGGCTGGCTGCAATAGGTGGCGAGAAAGGCCTGCCGCAAGGATTTACTTTTGCGCAACAACAAGTCGGGAAGGCCGTTCGTTTGCTGAATGTCTGTGGTCCAACCGAAACTACTGTGACGAATATCGCCTACGACTTCTCAACCGAATCGGAGCACACGCAGAACCTCGGCTCCGTTCCACTCGGCCGGCCCATCGCTAACAATCAGTTCTACATTCTCGATGCTTATCTGCGGCCCGTGCCGGTTGGCGCGACGGGTGAAATTTATATCAGTGGCGACACCCTGGCTCGTGGCTACCTCGGCCAGCCATCTTTGACCGCCCTAAAGTTCGTTCCGAATCCATTCGACCGGCGGCCCGGGACGCGCATGTATCGCACAGGCGATCTGGGGCGCTATCTGCCTGATGGGAACATCGAGTTTGTCGAGCGTATTGACGATCAAGTCAAGGTGCGTGGGTTCCGAATCGAATTGAGTGAGATTGAAGCTGTTCTGGGCCAACATCCGGACGTTAAAGAGTCGGTAGCGGTTGTGTCCCAAGATGGTAGTAAGGGTAAGCACATCGTCGCCTACGTCGTCCCCAAGTTCGACGTGCCGGAAGAGCAAAAGTGCTCGTCAGCACCAGCCGAGTCTGCCAACGAGGAAACCAGAACGATCTCAGCGCGAAGCCTGCGAACCTATCTATCCAGATCGCTGCCTGAGTACATGATTCCATCAGTCTTCGTGCTGATGAAGCAGCTTCCCTTGACGCGCAATGGCAAAGTTGATCGGCGCGCGCTGCCTGCTCCCGATCCCATCCTGGCTGCCCAGGAGAGAGAGTTTGTCGCACCGGAACCCGGGGTGGAAGCAGTACTGGCTGATCTCTGGGCCGGAGTATTGGGCCAGGAGCGTGTGAGTCGAGATGCTAATTTCTTCGATCTCGGCGGACATTCCTTGTTGGCGATGCAACTGGTGGCGCGAATACAGGAGACGTTCGAAATCCAATTTCCCTTACGACATCTCTTCGGAGCTTCAACTCTGGCAGATCTCGCAGCGTTGATTGTTCAGGAGCAGCTCAAGCAGTCGAATGATGCTGACGTCTCGCAGATCCTGTCCGAGCTTAATCAATTGTCGGATGAGCAGGCACGCGCGATGTTGAATGGTCAGGCCGAGCCCGCATAAGTCAGCACTCAAAAAATGAAAGCGCAAGCCGAGTACGAAACACTTCGTGTACCCGAGAGCGATTTGATCGAGGCGGGGCTACTGGAATCTGGAGGTCTCCTCCCAGCCCTGATCAAACCGAAGAGCGAACACGTGGACGTCGCAGCATGGGCCACGCGTAACCGCGAATTTGTCGAAGCGAAGTTATTGCGACATGGCGGCATATTATTTCGCGGCTTCGACATCACTACGCCAGTGGCATTCGAAGAATTATGCCGGGCGCTTTCTACCGAGCTGCTCGAATACAATGAACGTTCATCGCCGCGCACGCAGGTTAGCCCGAACGTCTACACCTCGACTGATTATCCGGCAAGTCAAAGCATCTTTCTGCACAATGAAAATTCTTATCAGCGAATCTTTCCCCGAAAGATTTTTTTCTACTGTTTCACTCCCGCGCACACAGGGGGAGAGACGCCTATCGCCGATTGCCGCAAAGTTTTTCAGTGCATCAGTCCGAGAGTTCGCGAGCGATTCATAGAAAAAGGATGGATGTACGTGCGGAACCTCGGCGACGGTTTCGGGCTTCCGTGGCAAACCGTTTTTCAAACCGAGAGCCCGGAGGTGGTTGAGCGTGAGTGTGAACGCAAAGGAATCAACGTCGAATGGAAGGACGAACAGCGCCTGCGGCTGAGCACGGTGTTACCGGCGGTAATGAAACATCCCGAGAGCGGCGAACTGAGTTGGTTCAATCACGCGACCTTCTTTCATATTACAACGCTCGATCGAGTCTTACGTGAAGTACTGATGGAAGAGTTTGCGGAGGAAGACCTGCCTACGAACACCTACTATGGTGATGGTTCCTCGATTGAGCCTGAAGTGTTGGACGAATTGCGCGGAGTTTACCGGCAACAAACAGTTTCTTTTCCTTACCAGGCCGGTGACGTGATGCTGCTTGACAACATGCTCACAGCGCACGGACGCGCACCCTATTCGGGTCCCCGAAAGATCCTGGTAACGATGTCTGACGCTGTTAATCGGGATAATTGTTAGAGGAACGGGCGATGCGAATTGACGAGACCCTTCCGCGAACGGAGATCGGGCCACTACACCGGTTACCCAACAATCTTGAAGTCGCTTATCTCAACAAGAATGAAGCAAACGCCATCTACCGCGAGATATTTGAAGACCAGTCGTACTCGAAATATGGCATCAGTTTTCGCGACGGCGACTGCGTGTTTGATGTGGGCGCGAATATTGGACTCTTCACCTTGTTCGTTCATGGAAAATGCGCGGCGCCGCGTGTCTACGCCTTCGAGCCGATTCCGGACACGTTTCTCAAACTGCAAGACAACATGACGCTTTACGGTCTGGATGTGAATCTCTTCAATTATGGCCTCTCGGACGAATCAAAAGAGATTGAAATAACTTTTTATTCTAACTGGTCCTCTATGTCGGGAGCCTACGCCAACCTGCAAGAAGACGAGGGAGTCACCCGGGCTTACTTGAATAATTTGGCCGGCGGGCATTTACCCAGCGACGAGATTAGCGACATTCTCGAAGGAAGGTTTGAAGCCAAACATGTTCGCTGTCAGATGCGGACATTGTCTGAGGTGATCAGGGAGCAGCGGATAAATCACATCGATTTATTGAAAGTCGACGTAGAAAAGAGTGAGCTGGACGTGCTGCGTGGAATCGAAGAGGCCGACTGGTCGAAGATTTGCCAGATTATTGTTGAGGTACACGATCGCGACGGTCGATTGGAAACGATTAAAACTCTACTCGCACGTCACGACTTCAACGTCGTAGTCGACCAGGATAACCTGCTGGAGAACACAGTGCTTTACAACCTCTACGCCCTTAAGCAGCATTTCTAGGTTTCGTAAGCCTGCCTCTCAAACGCAACTACAACTGACATAAGGATGGCACGAGTGAAGGAAGGCATATTGTCTGTCATCGGGAACACTCCTCTGATCAAACTCAACCGAGCCTTCAGAGACATCCATTTCGATCTCTACGCGAAACTGGAATGCCTGAACCCAGGCGGAAGCACAAAAGATCGTTCCGCAGCCAGCATTATCGAGCACGGAATTAAAAGTGGCGCCATCCGACCCGGCACAGTCGTTATCGAGTCGAGCTCCGGCAATATGGGCATTGGGTTGGCGCAGGTTTGCTCATACTACAACCTGAGCGTGATCTGCGTAGTTGATCCAAAGACGACGCAACAGAACCTCAACCTGCTGAAAGCCTATGGCGCAACGGTCGATATGGTGACCGAGCCGGATCCCGAGACTGGTGAATTTTTGCAAGCACGAATCAACCGTGTTCAGGAACTGCTGCGAAACACAGAGAACAGTTTCTGGTGTAACCAATATGCAAACCTGAACAATGCGCTGGCCCATGAGCAAACCATGCATGAGATCGCCACCGCGCTCGACGGCAAGGTCGATTACCTTTTCTGTGCCACCAGCACGTGTGGCACGATGCGAGGCTGCAGTGATTACGTGAAGAAGCATGGGTTGAAGACGAAGATGATTGCGGTTGACGCAATCGGCAGCATCATTTTCGGAGGCAACAATGCCAAGCGTCTGATTCCGGGGCATGGCGCGGCAATGCGTCCACAGCTCTATCGCGATGATCTCGCTGACGAGGTCGTGTTGGTTTCGGATTTGTCGTGCGTAGTCGGTTGCCGCCATTTGATACGAACGGAATCACTGCTGGTCGGCGGTTCGTCGGGCGCAGTCCTGGCCGCTCTGGGTCAAGTAAGGGATCGAATCAGGCGGGGAGCCACTTGCGTGGCAATTTTTGCCGATCGCGGCGAGCGTTACCTCGACACCATCTATTCCGACACGTGGGTCCGCGCGCATTTCGGTGATGTGGCACATCTCTGGACCGATCCAGTCGAGGTAGCAGCTTATGTCTAATCGTGATGTTTTGATTCTCAAAGGCGACGAAATAGACGTGGCCCTCCGGGGGCGCGAGCAGGAGATCATTAATACGGTCGCGGCTGCTTACAAGGCGCACTCGGCCGGGGATAGTTCCGTACCGAACTCGACATTTTTACATTTTCCCAGTGATGAGCGTAACCGGATCATTGCGCTGCCGGCTTACGTGGGGCGGGATTTCAACGTGGCTGGCATAAAGTGGGTCTCATCATTTCCGGGAAATCTCGACAACGGATTGAACCGTGCGTCGGCCGTAATAATCATGAACTCCACGGAGACGGGCCGCGCCGAAGTCATCATGGAAGGCTCACTAGTAAACGCCAAGCGCACCGCCGCCAGTGCTTCTTTGGCCGCGCGTTGCATTCATGTCGGGGCGGCGCCGGAGACTATTGGAATATTCGGCTGTGGTCCAATCAACTTCGAAGTGACCAGGTTTCTTTCAGTCGTGTTTCCACAGATCCATCGATTGCTGGTGTTCGATGTGGACGCGGGTCGCGCCAGGCAGTTCCAGGAAAACTGCGCGGCGTTAAATGCCAATTGGAGAGTTGAAGTAGTAGCAGAGAGCCGGCAGATATTTCAGGAGTCAAACATCATTTCTCTTGCGACGACGGCGATTCATCCACACATCTTTGACATCTCGATCTGTCAGCCAGGTAGCACGATCTTGCATGTCTCGTTGAGGGACTTTTCTCCGGAGGTGATCCTCGCGGCCGACAATGTTGTCGATGACGCCGATCACGTCTGCCGGGCGCGGACCTCCGTGCATCTGGCAGAGCAATATATAAACAATCGGGACTTTATTCGTTGCACTCTGGCCGACATCCTCAACGAAGTCGCGTCACCGAGGAGCAGCCCTGAGGCCGTGACGATCTTCAGTCCGTTCGGACTCGGCGTGCTCGATTTGGCAGTAGGCCAACTGGCAGCGAAGCTCGCGGCTGATCGGGGCTTCGGAACTCTCATCGAATCATTTCTTCCCCCTCCTGTAGCGACAAGCGCCAGGTCATACAAAGCACAAAATTAAGCAGGTCCAAAGGAATTTGTACTATGAAACTTGCTCCTGCTTTACTTGAAGAATGGCTGCGCGAATATTACTTCGACACGGAGATAGATATCGGCAGTAGTGGTGTCCAGAATTTTTCTCTTGCTGAACTGCGCCAGGTTGTCGACATAAGCGAGCAGGAACTGAACGGAGTTGTCTTCGACGATAGTCCCACCTACGGTCATCCGCGTTTACGTCGCGCCATCGCCGAGCAGTGGGGCAATGGCAATCCAGGCCATGTCATGGCGACGCACGGTTCCAGCGAAGTTATCTTTTTGGTAATCAACGCGCTGCTGCGGCCGGGAGACGAAGTGGTGGCGCTGGATCCCTGCTACTTCTCGTATCGCAACATGGCAGAAGCGAAAGGTTGCGAGTTGAAACCCTGGCGTTTGCGCTTTGAACAAAAGTTTGCGCCGGATTTTGACGAGATAAAGAAACTGATCACTCCGCGAACGCGCATGGTGATGGTGAACTTTCCACACAATCCTACGGGCGCTTCAGTCACAGCCGAACAGCAAAGGGAGCTTATTCGGCTGACGGCGAGCGTCGGGGCCTATCTGGTTTGGGACATTGCTCTCGCGGCGCTGACTCATGACTCACCGCCGTTGCCGGACCCGCATCTGCTTTACGAACGGGCAGTGTCCATCGGCACGCTATCAAAAGGGTATGGCCTCGCGGGCCTGAGGGTCGGCTGGTGCCAGGCTGCGCCTGAAGTGATCGAGCAGTTTGTTCATTTGCGCGACTATACCACGCTGTACTTGTCGCCACTGGTTGAACTGATTGCCGCGCGCGCCGTTGAAAAGGCAGACGACATTCTGCGTGTCCGCTTGCCGCAGGTCCAAACCAACCTGGAAATTTTGGAACGTTGGATAGACCAGCACGGCGACTTGATCGAGTGGGTGCGTCCACTTGGCGGGGTCACCGCGTTTTTGCGCTTTCGTTACGTGTCAAATGTCGAAGACTTCTGTCGTCGTTTGGCGGAAGAGCGTGGGGTCCTGCTCGTTCCCGGCCACTGCTTCGGCTCTCCGGACCACGTGCGACTGGGATTTGGTGGACCGACTGCCGCATTTCAAGAGGCACTGGACCGCTTATCCGGCATGTTGCGCGCTGAGAGCCGTGACGGCTTCTTAAAACAGACCTCTTCTTCGTTCGTTCTCAATCCCGTCCACGGTTAACCACCAACCGGCATCCGGTTCTCGATTCGCAACTCAGTATTCCGTTTTTATCAAGGAAAAGGTATGAACAAGATTTCATTGACTGATGAAGAGTGCGCTTCCATTGGTTCTCTTCTGAATGTCCTGACTGCAAAATATAGTTCAGTCGAAGACGAACAGTTTCTCAGTGAAGCTAGTGTCTATGCTCACGAGCTGCCGCGGCGCATTCGATCGTTTCTCAACGACTTCAAGCATTCGGAGTGTCCGGGGATCTGCCTTATCTCAGGTTATCCGGTCAACAACGAACGTCTGGGTAATACGCCGTCACACTGGAAACGGAAGCCCGCTCATTCGCCCACTCTTGGTGAGGAAATGCTGTTGGTCTTGTACGGCTCCTTGTTGGGTGATGTATTCGGGTGGGCCACCGAACAGGACGGGCACATCGTGCACGATGTTTTTCCGATCGCGGAAAATGAAGACAAGCAGATCAGCACCAGCAGTGCTCAGACTATCTGGTGGCATACAGAAGATGCCTTTCACGCGTTCAGCGGCGATTACGTGGGAATGTTCTGCCTGCGAAACGCGGACCAGGTACCGACCACCTATGCCTGTCTGGATCGGGTTCAGCTGGAGCCGGAGCAAGTGAATCTGCTCTTTGAGCCGCGCTATCTAATCTATCCGGACGTTTCACATTTGGAATCGAATGGCGGGCCATCGCAGCAGAAAGCGGAGGCGCCGAATCATTTGCTCGATTCGGCCCGGCAGAAAATTCAGCAGATGAGCGTTACTCCCAACAGGATTTCGGTCTTGTTCGGTCATCCTCAATCTCCATACGTGCGGATCGATCCATATTTCATGAAGCAGCTCGACGACGATAAAGAAGCGCAGCAAGCTCTCGACTCTTTCATCAGGCTGATTGATCAAGTATTGGGCAGCGTCGTCTTACAACCAGGTGATTGCTGTTTTATCGATAACTGCCGAACAGTTCATGGCAGGAAAGCCTTCAAAGCCAGATATGACGGTACGGACCGCTGGCTAAAGAGAATCTGTGTAACCAGAGATTTGAGGAAATCCCGCAGTGCCCGCAGCTCCAGTAGTTCTCGCATTATCTTGTGAAGCCAGCCTGATTCAGCTCACTTCACTCAACGAGGAACTGACCAATGAGTGACACATCCCAAAGCATCGCCCAGCTTTCGGCGGAAAAACTGGCGCTCCTTTCAAGTCGTCTCAAGGAAAAGCGCGCCGGCAAAGGGCCAACAGCGATTCCCAAAAGAGACGACGCGCATGCTACCAGGGCGCCCCTTTCATTTGCACAGCAACGCCTGTGGTTTATCGAGCAGCTTGAACCAGGCACCGCGGCATACAACATTCCCTCCATAACGCGCCTCACGGGACCGCTTGATCTGCCTTGCCTGGAAAAAGCGTTGAAAGAGGTGATCAGGCGCCATGAAGTATTGCGCACCCGCTTTGTCGTGGTTGACGGCGAGCCCGAGCAGCTTATTGAACCCTCGTCCGATCTACATGTCCCACTCATAGATCTCTCTGCCTTGCCGGCAGAGGAAGCCGAGAGCTTTATCAAACGCTGCGCCCTGGCGGAAACGTTACAGCCTTTCGATCTTCAGCGAGGGCCACTGCTGAGAGCCATGCTGCTGCGCCTCGAGGCGGCTGACCATGTCCTGATCTTTACGATGCACCACATCATCTCTGATGCCTGGTCCATCGGTCTGCTCGTAAGTGAAATGGCCGCTCTCTATTCGGCTTTTCTTGATAATCAACCTTCACTCTTGCCTGAGCTCCAGACTCAATATGCCGACTATGCCGTCTGGCAGAGGGAATGGTTGCGCGGTCCAGTTTTAGAGGAGCAGTTGCGGTATTGGCGCGAACAGCTTTATGGCGCGCCCGCTGAGTTGACATTGCCGGCAGACCGACGCCGGCCCGCTTCGCCGACGCACCGCGGAGCGCGCTCGGACTTCACGCTCGAACCGAAACTAACTACGGCCTTGCGAGAACTTTGCCAGAGAGAGGGAGTGACGTTCTTTATGGCGCTCCTTGCCGGCTGGGCGCTGCTACTTGGACGCCATGCTGGAGTTAATGAAGCAACGGTTGGGTCACCGATCGCCGGACGGACAAAACCGGAGCTGGAGGACCTGATTGGCTTCTTCGTCAACACCCTGGCCTTGAGAGTGAAGTGGGACAGCAAGTGGACGGTGTCAGAGTTTCTGAATGCGGTGAAAGAAATTTGTTTGGGCGCCTACAGTCATCAGGAGATGCCGTTTGAGAGGTTGGTCGAGGAGTTAGAGCCCGAGCGGAGCTTGAGTCGGAGTCCATTATTTCAAGTGGCATTCATCTTACAGAATGCCCCGGCAAGAAAGTGGACTCTTCCGCGGCTGAAGTTGCAGGCGATAGAGACTGAGAGTGTGGTCACTAATTTTGATCTCACTCTGACAATGTCAGAAAACGAGGATGAAATTGTGGGCTCGCTAGTCTACGCAGTGGACCTTTTTGAACCCACAACGGCGGCGCAGATAACGCAGCGCTTGCGGATGTTGCTCGAGAGCATGACGGCTGATCCAAACTCACAACTTTGTGATCTGCCGCTGCTGACGAAAGCAGAACGTCACCAATTGCTCTACGAGTGGAACGACACGGCTGCGCCTTTTGCCGCTACACAGTGCGTGCACCAACTCTTCGAAGCGCAGGTCGATCGCGCTCCCGATGCCGCCGCTCTCGTTTTTGAAAACCAGGCATTGACCTATCGAGCGTTGAATGAGAGAGCAAATCAACTGGCACGTTATCTCCAGGCGTTGGGAGTTGGACCCGAGGTGCTGGTGGGATTGCTGATGGACCGCAGCGTGGAGATGGTGGTGGGCCTGTTGGCGGTCTGGAAAGCCGGCGGAGCTTACTTGCCGCTCGACCCGCAATATCCGACCGCACGGCTGCAACAGATGTTGGCGAATTCGGGTGCTCCCATCCTGCTGACGCAATCACATCTGGCTGATCGGCTGCCGGTTGATGACGTACGGGTGGTCAGCGTGGATGCTGAATATGAACAGATCGCAGGCCATGGTGCAGATAATCTTCACTGCGAGATGAGTCCCGACAATGTGGCGTATGTCATTTATACCTCCGGCTCAACAGGCACGCCCAAGGGCGTGCTGGCGCCTCACCGCGGACTTTGCAATGTGAGTGAAGCGCAGGTTCATACTTTCACTCTGGAATCCGGCAAGCGCATTTTGCAATTCTCTTCGTTCAGTTTTGACGCGTCCGTCTTTGAGATCGTCATGGCCCTTCTCAGCGGAGGCACGCTGCACGAAGTACCAGCAGAGGAAGTATTGCCTGGCCCGCCATTAGTACGCCTGCTTGATGAGCTGAACATCACGAACCTCACAATTCCCCCATCGGCGTTGGCGACAATGCCAATAGCAGAATTACCGCACTTGCAAACCGTGATTGTTGCGGGCGAGGCGTGCCACGCTGAGCTGGTTGAACAGTGGTCGCCGGGACGGCGATTCTTTAACGCCTACGGACCAACCGAAGCGACGATCTGGGCCACCGTAGCCGAGTGTCATGCCGAGGGACAAAAACCTCGCATCGGACGGCCAATAAATAATACGCAGACCTACGTGCTGGACCACGAGATGCAGCCGGCTTTGCCGGGAGTGACTGGACAGTTGTACATCGGCGGCGCCGGAGTCGTTCGTGGTTATTTAAATGAGCCGAGCTTGACGGCTGAAAGATTCGTGCCTGATCCGTTCAGCGGAATAGCCGGAGCACGTCTGTATTACACGGGCGACCTGGCCCGTTATGACCGTGAGGGCAGCCTAGAGTTTATGGGCCGGCAGGATGAGCAGGTGAAGATACATGGCTATCGGATTGAGCCCGGCGAGATCGAGACCATCCTGCTGCAGCATCCGGCTGTCAGAGAAACCGTCGTCCAGCGCTATCGCGATGAGAGTGGTGATGAACGCCTGGTCGCCTATCTCGTGCTGCAAAATCACGACTCGCAATCGCCGCCAAGAGTAGACGAATTACGCCGGCATTTAGGACGGCAGTTGCCCGAGTACATGATACCGGGAGCGTTTGTGGTGCTTGAGCAATTACCGTTGACACCGAACGGTAAAGTCGATCGCAAGGCTCTGCCTCCGCCGCTTGCGCTGCGGCCGGATACAGGAACTTTCGTCGCTCCACGTACTTTGGTCGAAGAGATTATCGCCACCATCTGGGCCGACACATTGAAAGTTTCGCTGGTCGGTGTTTACGACAACTTCTTCGATCTCGGCGGCCACTCGCTGCTGGTAACGCAGGTGATCGCGCGTTTGAATGATGTGTTCAAGACGGAAATGCCGCTACGGGTCCTCTTCGAACTGCCAACAGTGGCCGGACTGGCTACAAAGGTGCCTTTAATCACTGCAGGGGAAATTCAACGACCTCCGCTAAGCCGCACTGAACGAACCGGCAACATACCGTTGTCGTTTGCGCAACAACGGCTTTGGTTCATCGAGCAGCTTCAACCAGGCACTCCTCTATACAACGTTCCATCCGCTGTCCGTCTCACTGGCAGGCTCGATGTCGCGTGTTTAGAGGACACGCTGCAAGAAGTAATCAGGCGTCACGAAGTATTCCGTACAGTTTTTGATGTCGTCGAGGCACAACCGGCGCAGGTAATAGTTCCAGACGCGCAACTGACCCTCTCCATCATCGATCTCAGCTCGCTTCGTTCGCCCGCGGTTCTGGTTCAGCAACTCCTCCAGGCAGAAGCCGCGCGTCCCTTCGACCTGGCCCAGGGCCCGCTGTTGCGAGCGATGCTCTTGCGCTTGGCCGCTGACGAACACGTGCTGCTGTTTACGATGCACCACATCATCAGTGATGCGTGGAGCATGGGCTTGCTGGTGAACGAAGTGGCGACTCTCTATGAAGCTTTTCTGAAAGGCGAAGTCTCACCATTGCCTGAACTGGCGATTCAATACGCTGATTATGCGGTGTGGCAAAGAGAGTGGCTGCAAGGCGAAGTGCTGGAACAGCAGTTTGAATACTGGCGCGAGCAGTTAGCTGATGCGCCTGCGGAGTTGACGCTGCCAACAGACCATGCGCGGCCGGCGGTGCAGAGCCATCGTGGCGCGAGCCAGAGAATGGTTCTGTCAGAGAGCTTGACGGAAGAGTTGCGAGAGCTGAGCCGGCGCGAGGGAGTGACATTGTTCATGACGCTGCTGGCCGGTTGGTCGGTGTTGCTGGGGCGCTATGCGGGAGTCGCAGACGTCACAATTGGGACGCCGATAGCGGGACGGACCCGAGCAGAGCTGGAGCCGTTGATTGGCTTCTTCGTGAATACGCTGGCGCTGCGAGTGAAATGGGAAAGCGACTGGACGGTGACGGACTTGTTGCGGGCAGTGCGACAGGTTTGCCTGGAAGGCTACAGCCACCAGGAGTTGCCCTTTGAAAAGTTGGTGGAGGAGTTGCAGCCGGAGCGCAGCTTGAGCCGTACGCCGCTATTTCAGGTGATGCTGGTATTGCAGAATGCGCCGTTCGAAACTTTGGCATTGCCGGGGTTGCAATTGGAAACGATTGACGTCGCCGGAACGACAGCAAAATTCGATCTAACGCTCACGCTTGGCGAAAATCAGCGGCAACTAGCCGCAGAACTCGAATACAACACCGACATCTTCGAGGCCGAGACGATTACGCGAATGCTGGCGCATTTGGAGATAGTGCTGCAGGGGATGACTGCCGACCCGGCGGCGCGGCTTTTTGATTTGCCGCTGTTAAGCGCCGCGGAACGCACGCAACTGCTCTACGAGTGGAACGACACGGCGGCGGCGGAACCGGCGCAGATGGTCCAGCAACTGTTTGAAGCGCAGGTGGAGCGGACGCCGAATGCGCCGGCGCTGGTATTTGAAAAGGAGCAGTTGACGTATCGCGAGCTAAACGAGCGGGCGAACCAGTTGGCCCACTATCTGCGGGAGCTAGGAGTGGGACCGGAGATGCTGGTGGGACTGATGCTGGAGCGGAGCGTGGAGATGGCGGTGAGTGTATTGGGAGTGCTCAAGGCTGGGGCCGCGTACTTGCCGCTCGATCCCGCTTATCCGGAAGCGCGGTTGAGCTACATGATGGCGGACGCAGACGTGCGAGTGCTGTTGACAGACCCGCGCTTCCTTGAGCGCGCGGGTGAGCCCAGGTGTCGCGTGATCTGTGTTGAGCAGGAATGGGCGGAGATAGCGAAGCGCAGTGTAGAGAATGTACGGAGCGCCGTGAGTGCGGCGAACCTGGCCTATGTGATCTATACGTCCGGGTCAACGGGACAACCGAAAGGCGTAATGATCGCGCATGAGGCGATTGCCAATCACATGCGGTGGGTGCAGCAGAATTATCCGTTGCAGAGTGAAGATGTGATGCTGCAAAAGACGCCGTTCAGTTTTGACGCGTCAGTGTGGGAGTTTTTCGCGCCCTTGCTCGCTGGAGGGCAGTTGGTGCTGGCGCGGCCCGGCGGACATCAGGATAGTCAGTATTTGATTGAAGTGATGCAGCAGCAGCGCGTGAGCATTTTGCAGGGAGTGCCATCGTTGTTGCGGGTGCTGGTGGCTGAGCCGGGACTCGAAGGTTGCGGCAGCTTGCGGCGAATATTCAGTGGCGGCGAGCGGCTGACGGCAGGAATAACAAACCAATTGCACAGGCGATTACCGCAAATGGAGTTGATTAACCTGTATGGACCAACGGAGGCGACCATTAATGCGACTTACTGGCACTGTGAACGCGAAGCCGAAGAAGTGCCAATCGGCAGACCGTTGGCTAACTACGAGTGTTTCATTGTGGACGAGCAGCAACAGCCGGTTCCGATTGGCGTCGCGGGCGAGTTGTTGATAGGTGGAGTTGGGCTCGCCAGAGGTTATCTCGGCGCGGCGGATCGCACCGCTGAGAAGTTCATTCCGGATCCATTTAGCCACGAACCCGGCGCCAGACTATACCGCACGGGAGACAAAGCTCGTTATCGAGCAGACGGAGCAATCGAGTACCTGGGCCGCAAGGATACGCAAGTCAAGGTGCGGGGTTACCGTATCGAGCTGGAGGAGATAGAACTGAAGTTGCGCGCGCATGCAGCCGTCAAGGACGCTGTGGTGGTCCGTGAAGATGATGGCGAACACGCAAGGCTCGTTGGCTACATCGTCCTCGCGACGGGCTTAGAGGTAACAATCAGTGAATTGCGCCAGCATCTGAACGGCAGTTTACCAGAGTACATGGTGCCTTCGGTTTTCGTGGTGCTCGACAGTCTGCCGCTCACGCCCAGTGGTAAGTTGGACCACAAGGCTCTACAATCGCATAACGAAGCCAGCCGCAGCGCAAAAGACCAATTCGCCGCCCCACGCTCACCGGCGGAGCAAATGCTTGCGCAGATTTGGGCGGAAGTGCTGGGACGCGAAAAGGTGGGTATTCACGACAACTTCTTCGAACTCGGAGGTGATTCGATCCTGGCAATCCAGATCATCTCGCGGGCCTCGCAAGCTGGACTGCATCTGCGAACACGACAGCTATTTCAACATCAGACGATTGCGGAACTGGCGCAGCTCGCAGTGGCGGCTGAAGCAGCGCCATCCGCAGCCCATGCGACGCAAGGCCTGGTGAGCGGGGCGGTCGAGTTGACCCCGATTCAGCAGTGGTTCTTGAGCCAGCCTTTCACGGTGCGGCACCACTGGAACCACTCATTGTTTCTAGAGAGCAAGCGGGAACTGCAAGCCGCACTATTGCGGCGCGTGCTGGGCGAGGTGCAGAAGCAGCACGATGCCCTGCGGCTGCGATACCAACAGACGGAGGACGGCCAATGGCGACAGCACAATGCCGGCGCCGAAGCGTGTGTGGCAGCGCCGTTGCTGGTGGTGGACGTGAGCGAGGTGCAGGGAGAAGGGGAGCAAGCAGCGCTGCTGGAGGCAGTCG
>Ga0081539_10004043_pt1 | contig 16810 bp, 14 predicted proteins | sample TabmetS4T2R2_FD_71023 | JGI IMG/M metagenome (GOLD analysis project Ga0081539, IMG submission 71023) | Tabebuia heterophylla rhizosphere microbial communities from the University of Puerto Rico - S4T2R2 | ecosystem: Host-associated > Plants > Roots > Rhizosphere ...
CGCCTTGCGAAGAATGCGGAGGCGACCCACAAGAGATCGAGCACTTCCGCCAGGGCAAGCACACGTATCAACGTCTCGAGGTGTTTGCAGGTCTTGAGTTGACTCTCTGCAACTTCTGCATGGTGGATTTCGGTTCCTGGGATCCGACCTTCTTCGGTCTTCCGCGAGGTTCTCGAGTCGGATTCGAACGATTGCGGTTCGTACAGGACGTGCCGAATCCGAGCCTTGGCAAGGACAAGTACTGTCCCGAATGCCGGCGCCGGCTCGCATTCCTGAAGTTTGTTGCGGCAGCGCGAGAGCTTCATTCGACCTAACGTCGGTTGCGAGCAACGCGACTTGACTCCGAGCGCCCAGGCAATGTCGAACGCAGGCGGTTTCACGATGGATCCGCTTAAGGCACTCGCCGCTTGTGGCTTTACCGATCGTCAGAGTCGTTTTCTTGTCACCGTGATGCTGCACTCCGGCGTATTCGTCGGCCGGCAGTACGCAGCGTTCGCCGGCATCACGCACGGGCAGAAGGTTCACGACTTCCTCGAGAGGCTCCTGGTCGGGCGCTTCGTGACTCCAATTGAGCTCGGATCGACCGGACGGACGAGAATCTTCCACGTTCACCACAAGCCGCTGTACGCTGCCATCGGCGAGCCGGACAACCGAAACCGGCGGCGAGTCACGATCGATCGTGCGATCGAGCGCTTGATGGTTCTGGATGGAGTGCTCGCCGATCGGTCCGTGACATGGCTCGGCTCCGAGCGCGAGAAGCGGCGCTACTTCAAGCAGCACCTGGGCGATCATGTCCGGGACGACGAGTATCCGCGACTGGTCTTCGGCATGACGCCGAATGTGACCGTGCGCTACTTCCCGGACAAGCTTCCCATCGGTTACGACGACGATCACCGCCGACATGTGTTCATGTATCTCGCCCGCAATCCTTCGCCGATGGACTTCCGTGTGTTCATCCTCCGGCATCTCGAGCTTCTCAACGCGTTGGGTTTCTGGACCATTCGAGTGTTGATCGACGCGTCAGCTCGCGTGGTGGTCACCCACGCTCGCCCGCGACTGACGCCGCGGAGTCCCATCGCGCGCATCAAGCGCTCGACCGTGCAGCGCGCCACGGCACCGAAGCGCTCGCCCTCTTGGTCGTTGTGCTCGGTGGCGAGGCTGGGCTGCGATGCGGAGAGATCATGGCGCTCGAGTGGACGGACATCGACTTCGCCAAACGGCAGCTGACCGTGGCGCGGTCCGAATGGAAGGGCGTTGGTGGAGGCGGCGGGAGTTGAACTTAGGGACGCCGATCTCGTTAACGTGCTGACGGCGCTCGACTTCTGAATTTATCTCGTTAATCGGTAGGCAGTTCGACCCGCTCGTCGCCTCTACGCGCGTCCACTGGAGTCCCCTGGAATCGACCTCAGTCGTGGAGGCATTTTGGAGGCGGCGGGACACCGTTCCCGCCGCCTGCGTGAACTCCGGGCAGTTGAAGTATGCCTATTCGAGGCGTACGATATGCCTATGAGGCGAATCTCCAGGCAGCGCTCGGCCCGATTCACCCGCCGCTCTTTCTTCGTCGACGAGGGGGCAATTCGCCGTGCCCGCCGAGTACTGGGAGTCCACACGAATGCGGAGGCCGTGCGTCTTGCGGTCGAGCGCGTCGTCGAGATGGAAGAGTTCTGGCGTTTCATGACTGGGAGTCGCGCAAGTCTCAAACCCGACAGCATTGAGCTCCCGTGAACCGTGTGGGCCATCATTGATACGAGCGTGTACATCGGCCACTGGGAGCGCGGCCTCTATGATGAGGCGCTCGAGCAGGTTCGCCGTGCGTTCATCGTCCGGCATTCCGCGGTAGTACTGTCCGAGCTGCGGCGCGGCGCCCGCAGTCGCGCGGCGGAGCGCACAGTCGCCAAGCTGCATGCCCTTGCCCGTGATTGGTGGACTCCTAATCAAAACGACTGGTGGGAGGCAGGTCGCCTCATTCGAACGATCGGCGACGCACACGATTGGGACCGCAACAAGCGCCGAGACTTCCAGAACGACGCGCTGATCGCGTTGACTGCGAGACGGCATGGAGCGACGGTGGTGACGGCCAATCGCGAAGACTTCAACTTACTCGGACGTAAGCTTGGCGTGCGGATTCTGGCCGTCTAGGCCCATCGTGCCCGATCCAGCAGCTTCACGAAGTTACGCTTCATCTTGAAACGCGCGCGAACCGACTCGAGGTACGGGCCGAACTCGACCTCCCGACCGAGCTGTCGCAGCAGGGCGTGCACCTTGCGCAAGAGCGCGACGGCGGCGCGATAGGCGTCGTTGTTGGTGCGTGCCAGCGTGGGTTCAATCTGCCGTTGGTAGATCGGCAGGACCTCCTCAGGGTGGGACTTCTCGCGCTTGGCTGCGAGTTCGAGCCACAGATCGTTCGTGCAGCCGCCGGCGACGGCTTCACGCCATGCGGCCTCGACATTGCGCTCCCATAGGAGGACGCGTACTAGTTCGGAATGATCCGGCCTGCCAAACAGGCCCGAACGATCCTTCTGCCCCTCACGCTTGCGGCGCGCAATCTCCTCGCGAAGGCGCTCGAGTGCCTTCTCCCTCCACACCGCCCACCGGTCGATGCGGTCAGCGTGCTGTTTCAGGTTTCGATACTCATCGAGGATAGGGCGAGCGGCGAATGCAGCCCAGACAAGCGCCATCGCCTCATCGTGCCGTCCACGCCCGTGATATTCGGCCGCGAGAAACTCACGCAGCCGCGGGTCCTGGCGCTGAGGAAACGCCTTCATGCCACGCTCCGCCCATTCAAGAGACGCGTCGTGCTTGCCCGCGTCACGATACGTTTCGGCAATCTGAAGGTAGCCGTACGGAAGTGACAGGTCGCGTTTCTTGACCGCGACGATGGCTTCGACGTCGCCTGCACGTCGCGCCAGCGTCTCCATGATGTGGGTGATACGGAAGCGACGCCCGTACTTGTCTCGATCATCGACACCTGCATCGAGAGGCGGGACGCCAGCCCACTCAGCCTCGGCCAGACGCCTGTAGATGGCAAGACCCTTCTGGCCGAGGACCGCCGCGTACGTGTCGACCGCGCCGAAGAACGTGTCCCAATCCGTGCGCAGTTCCCACTCGAAGAGACGTCGTGCAAGCGCTTCAGGATCTGGCTTCGCCTGCTTGCAGGCGGCGAGATGGATGTCCTGCAAGTGCCGAAGAATGTCGCCCAGGTGCCCGTCGGAATCGTCGACAGAGCCAAGCGCGCGTTCGACGGCGTTGAGTGCGTACTCCGTCAGGTCAATCACTGCGGTCGCATGGCGGTCCTTGAGCAGACGTTCGATTGCCTCGATTGTGTCCTCGATGCCGCGGGCGTATTGGTACGAACTGCGGTAGTCGACGAATCCGCGGATCTCGACAGCGTGGTCGATCGAGGCACGGTAGGTGGCCACGTCGGGACCCGTCGGTCCTTTTTTGGCAGCTTCCAACAGCAGCCGCCGCTGCAGACGCTCGTCCTGCTGGGCATGGTCGGTCACGAGATCGACGAGCGCATCCGTACCGAGTCCTCGCAGGTACGCTCGAACGTCGTCCATCGTCGTGGAACGCTCCACCACCCTTCGGGGCGTGCGGCGATCGATCGTCTTAGTGAGTCGGCGGCCGTCAGCCCGCGCTTTCGTCGTCGATTGTGTGCGTCTTCTCATGATTCGTGTCGTGTCGAGCGTAACCGACGGGGCACTCGACGATGCCAATCGGCCAGACGCAAAGATGTGTGTCTTCATCATCCGGCGCCCCACGGAGCCGGTGTCAAGGCAAAGGCCACGTTTCCAGAAATGCAGGCGCGAGACGAGATCGTCCAGGCTTCACTCGTTGCCTTCGAAGTCGTCGATGTAGGAGTTGCCGCCGGGCCGCGCGTCATCGAACGACAGCACGCCGAGTGTGAAGAACAAGGCGAGCCCGCTGTCCTCGACGTCAGCTCGCACGATCTTGCAGCTGGAGGAGAAGTCGGTTCTTCGGTGGCCTCGGAAGAGAGAATGCGGATCGGGAGCATCACGACTCGCTCGAGCCGGTCGTATGCGGCGGAGCACCGATGAAAGCACGTCCATAAATCAGGCTACGTCGCGAGCCGAATCGAGTCCCGGAGTCGCGCCAGGATTACCGGGCTTTGCTCGAGGCGCTCCCTGTCTGCACCCGCGCGATCTTTGCGCCGCGACTATCCGGATCGCTAGAAGCCTTGAACCGACCAATTCCGAGTACTTGAGTCAAGTTTTTCAGGCAACAAGTCGAGCCTCCTGCAGGAAGTTTGTCAGCGCGGTGTTGAGCTGTTCGAAGGTGCGCCGGCCACGGGCAGACCCTGACGTCGGGAGCGACGCCGCGGGCCGAAAGCCACGCGCATGGAGACGCACGTAGAGCATGGCGATTTTGGCCCCGCGGTCGGTGATGCGGTAGCGATGGCTGTCGGGGACGCGTTCGATAACGCCGTGCATGCGCAGCCGCCGCAAGTCGTACGTCATCTGGCTGGCGGTGTAGAGAGCGGCGTCGCGGGCGAGCAATTGAGCGACCGCCGTGCGCACGTCCCGGTGGCGGAAGCCCGTTGGTGACACGGCGAAGAGACACAGCGTCTGCATCAGCGCGAGGACGCGGCGGTCGCCGAAGCGCAACCCCGCGGCGCGTTGGGCCTGCACGACGACGGGCTGGCTCACCGCGTCGAGGTGGTCTTCACCGATCAGGCAGTCGTGGCTCAGCGCTTCGACGTGTAACAACCGTCGGTTGGCGGCAAAGCCGATCTCCCGCAGCGCGGGCAGATTGTGGAGCGCACGACCAATGGCGAAGTCGTAGGTGTCGTTGATCGTCGTTTCGGTGCGAAGGGCCTGCCCTTCTTTGTGGTACTGCTTGACCTTCGATTTCTTGTCGTCGACGTGGAGCGCGGGCACGACGCCCTCGGTGAGCACACGCGTGCGGAAGCGCCCCGGGGTGCGGCGCGAGACGCGTCGATTGAAGATCAGTTGCATCTGATCGGGACGGCCGATGTCGAGATTCTCCCGAATGACTTCCTCGAAGAAGACCCGGCCGGTGACCGGCCGATCGAGGACCTGCGTGAGGGCAAACTCGCTCTGCAGGATCGACAGGTGATAGCGATAGCCGGCCTTCCGGTGGGCGACCGTGAAGGGATGTGGCAGGCGGCGCAGCCACTTCCGAAACACGGCGTCGATCTTGGGGGCGTCGAGGGTGTCGGCGATGCGCTGCACGCGGGTGGCCTGATCACTCGTGCGAATCCCGTTCTCCAACGGCTCGAAGGGAATCCCGCGCTGCGTCAGCTGGCGCTTGAGCCATTCGTGGCCGTTCAGACAGAGTTTGGCCGCATACGGAAAGTACGAACAGAACTTGATGAAGAGAGGCCCGAAGTCGCGGTCGAGAATGTAGAAGTAGTAGTGATTGACCATTGCGGTCGAGCGAATGATCCAGGGATAGGTCTTCCCCTGCGCATCCCGGCGCTTTTCGGTGCGGAACACGCTGGCCTTCTCCTGTGCCTTGCCGACAAACAGCACGCCTTCGTCGCCCGCGAACCGCGCGCGATACGCCTGCGCGACGTCGTCCTTCCGTTGCTGCTTCTCGAACGTGACGAGATCCACCTGCGCCGTCTTGACGAACTGCTCGATCGCGGTGACAAACCGCTCGCTGAGGGGCGCGACGACATGCGTGGAGGGCACGATCGCGCCGAGCTGACGCTTGACGAAGTACGCGAACCCCGCGCCGGTCTGCAGGCCCGGCACGTACGCATTCAGATACATCCGGTCGATCGCCTCCAGCTCAAAGGTCACGTGATCGGCGAGGATCTCAGCCACGGATTTGCGTATCATCGTCTTTGGAGCTCCCGGAGAGCGCGGCCCATGTGGCCACCGACCCCTTGAGGGTCAATTACTTAGGCGCAGGATTGCAACTCCTGCCTGCTCCCGGGGCTCCACTTTTTCTAACGAGGCGCTGCCTCAGACCAACCTGAGTCCTCGGCGTCCACCACAACATGCTCGACGGTCTGAGGCAGCGCCTCGTTAGAACTTCGGCAACAACACCACCGGACGCGAGCGTGGCCGCCGGGCCAGTGATTTCGGCTAAAACCTACCGCAGCTGCGGCGACGCTGCATTCGACCGCGGAGATAAATGGAGGCGGCGGGAACCTGCCCGAGGACTTGTCCACCGGCAGGCACCCCGTCAATCGCTGGTGGTGAAATTCTTAAGAAAATCGAGCGACGCTACTGCGAGCGCGGAACTCTGGGCCCGCATGAGAACCCCATCGATGGAGAAATGTTGGAGGCGGCGGGAACGGCGAGAAAAATACGCGAATTTGCTAACAAATTCGCGCATTTTGGTGGAGGCGGCGGGAGTCGAACCCGCGTCCGAAAGCACGTCCTCGAGGGACTCTACATGCGTGTCCGCTTCTAGGTTTTCGTGCCCGGCGTGTGGAAACGGCTAAGTACCGCCAGGCCTTAGCCTCGGAAGATCTCGCGGCCACGCGCCGAGGCGCCGCGTGGCCACCAGCCTGTTTAATGGCGTTCGACCCCCAACCACCAGGCGAGGTCGAGGCGAACGTCACTGCTTAATTAAGCAGCGAGAGCGTACTGATTGTCCGCAGTTAACGGATGTTCCATCGGATTAACGAGTCAATGGGGCTCGGCATGCATCCCGCGATTCAGTACCCCCGTCGAAGCCAATTTCGCCCCCGTTGAGGACTGATCGCCCGCCGGACGCTCTTCCAGCGGACTCCTCATTGTACGGGACGACCGGCGCTTCCACCAGTTCAGCGGTCACCGTCGGCAGCGAGCGTGGCTCTGGCGTAATTCCTGAAAGAGAGCCGGCAGATGAAGGCTGCGTTGAGGTGAGCGCGACGACGGGATCGGTCACGGTCGTTCTGAATGCCCATGCCGGCGCTCTCGACACGCGCGTGCGCCGCCAGGACGTCGCAGCGGCGTTCGCCAACACGCGGCTTGTTCCGACGATCGTCGAAGCGACCGGCGACCGGATTGCCGATGCTGCGCGGCGTGCGGTCGACGCGGGCAGCACGATCCTTGTCGCCGCAGGTGGGGATGGCACGGTCAACGCGGTCGCGACCGCGCTGGCCGACACGGGCGCAACCCTTGGCGTGCTGCCGCTCGGCACGCTCAACCACTTCGCGAGAGATCTCGGCATCCCTCGCGACCTGCGGGCGGCGATCGCCACGATCGCCGACGGTGCTGTCGCGCGCATCGACGTCGGAGAGGTCAACGCTCACCTCTTCGTCAACAACGCCAGCGTCGGTTTGTATCCGCGGCTGGTATGGGAGCGCACCCGCGAACAGGCACGTGGCTGGGCGAAGCTGCCCGCCTTCCTGCTTGCGCTCGCGCGAGTGTGGCGCCGTTATCGGCGCGTGGCGGTCACGGTGCACGACGGCCATGACGAGCGCGTCATCCGCACGCCGTTCGTGTTCGTCGGAAACAACGAATACCTGCTCGAAGGGGTGCGGATTGGAGCGCGGGCGCACCTCGATCGCGGGTATCTGCACGTCTGCATGGCGCCGGGGCTCCAGCGTCTCGACGTCGCGCGGATCCTGCTGACCGCGCTGGCCGGACGACTGCACGCGATCGATCAACTCGAGTCGCTGCGCACCCGGCAGCTGTCGATCGCGGCCCACCGCCGGCGTCTCGGCGTCACGCTCGATGGCGAGCTGCGGGTACTGAACACGCCGCTGCGCTATCGCATCAGGCCCGGGGCATTGCGCGTGATCGTGCCGCGCGACAGACAGGTCACAGCATGACCGTTCGTCCGAGCCGCGCAGTCGTGCACCTGTCCGATCTCCACTTCGGCCGCGAGGATCGCCGCGTCGTCTCGGCGCTGGTCGACGAGATCGCGCGTCTCGTACCTGACCTGGTCGCGGTGTCAGGCGACCTGACGCAGCGCGCCCGACGCGCGCAGTTCGCCCGTGCGCGTGACTTTCTCGACGCGCTGCCGTTCCCACGCCTCGTGGTTCCCGGCAATCACGACGTGCCGCTGTTCAATCTCGTCGCGCGACTGCTGGATCCGCTCGGCGGATATCGACGGGCCATCACGACCGAGCTCCAGCCGGTGTTCATCGACGACATGCTCGTCGTCGTCGGCATGGACACGACAAAGCCATTGCGATGGAAGGCCGGACGGATCCCCATCGCGGAGCTCGATCGTCTTCGGAGCGTGTTGCGTGACGCACGCGAGGATGCCGTCAAGATCTTCGTCGGTCATCACCCGTTCGATCTGGATGACGAAGACGCGCAGTCTGCGGCAGACGGCGCCGCCGTGAATACCTCGAAACCCGAGCGCGCTCTCGAGGCGCTGACGCGCGCCGGCATCGACGCCTTCCTCACCGGACACCTCCACGTCAGCTACACGGGGCACACCGCGCATCGCTACAAGATTGCCGGCCGCTCGGCGATTGTGGTCGAGGCCGGCACGGCCACGTCCACACGCTTGCGGGAGAACGCGAATGCCTTCAACGTGCTTCGCATCGAACGGGACGACATCACAGTCGAGCGCCGCGAATGGCACGGCTCGGGGTTCGCGGTGACCGACTCGCAATCGTTTCGACGGAGCGACGCCGGATGGACGGTGTAGAGTCAGCTGATGCAGCTGGTCTTCGAACAGGTTCGCAGCGGCGGCGATCGGAACTTCGGGTATCTGGTCGGCGATCGTGACGCAGGCGAGGCCGCGCTCATCGATCCCTCGTACTCTCCGGACGCGTTCGTCGAGCGAGCGCGCGCCCAGAGCCTTAGGGTCACGTTCATCGTCAACACGCACGGTCATCCTGACCATCTGAACGGCAACGAGCGCGCCGTCGAGCTCACCGGTGCGCCGGTGGCGGCACATCCCCGATGCCCGACGGCCGTAGACGTCAAGCTTGGTGACGAACAAGAGCTCCACGTCGGCGCACTACGTCTGCGGTGTCTGTTTGTGCCAGGTCACGCCGACGATCACATCGTCGTCTTCGAGCCGGCGTACAGAATTCTGATCACTGGCGATCTGCTCTTCGTCGGGAAGGTGGGAGGCACTCGCACCGAGGAGGAGGCGCATGCGGAGTGGGCCAGCCTGCAGCGGCTGTTGCTGGTGATCCCCGAGGACGCCACCGTCTGGCCCGGTCATGACTACGGCGCGCGACCGAGCTCGACGATGGCGCTCGAGCGCGCGATGAATCCGTTTCTCCGCTGCCGCAACCTCGATGAGTTCATGGCAATGAAGGCCGACTGGCCTGCGTTCAAGCAGCGACACGGCTTGAAATAGCTTTGGGTGTGCCGCACCTGACAAGGACGGGCCTACCGCGCGGCGACCCGGCCTCGTCTATCGCGTGAACAGATCGCCAGCGAGATATTTCAATCCGGTATCGACGGCAACGGTCGCGACTCGACGTCCGACTCCGAGCTCCCGAGCGATCTCGATCGCGGCGGCGACGTTCAACCCGGTCGACGTTCCAGCGAAGATCCCTTCCGCACGCGCAAGGTCGCGGGCCATTTCTCGCGCGCGCGCCTCGTCCACGGCACGGGCCTCGTCATAGTCCCCTGCCTTGACGTGAGGCGGCACGCGCCCCGTCGCAATTCCCTCGACCCGATGAGCGCCGCCGGACCCCTGCGTGAATGCGGGGGACGAGGAAGGCTCGAGCGCGACCATGCGCGTCTGCGCGCCGGCGGCTTTGAACGCACGCGAGACGCCGACGAGCATGCCGCCGGTGCCGACGGCCCCGCAGAAGACATCGACCTGTCCGAGCTGGTCGAGCAGCTCGACCCCTATTTGACCGTAGCCGCGCAGCGCATCCTCGTTGTGGAATTGATCGGTCCAGAAGGTGTCCGGCTCATCGTTCATCACGGCAATCCGCTCGCGAAAACGATCGAACAACGCCGGCGTCACCTGCCCGCCGTCGCTGGCGACCAGCTCCACCTGCGCGCCGAACGCCTCCATCGTCTGAATCTTCTCGCGGGCGAAGGCGTCGGACGAGAGCGGCAGGAACGGATAGCCCTTCACGGCGCACACCATCGCCAGCGACGAGCCGGTGCTGCCGCCCGTGAACTCGATCACGCGCATGCCCGGCTTCAACGCGCCTCGTCTCTCGGCTCCCTCGACCATCGCCAGCGCCATTCGATCCTTGTATGAGCCTGTCGGACTGAAATATTCGAGCTTCACGTAGACGTCCGCAGCTGCTTCGGGGACGAGATGGCGAAGGCGTACGATCGGTGTGCGGCCAATCGTCTTCAATACGGAATCGACAACCTGAGGTGCGGCCATCTCGCGAGTATACGAGGTCGCGCGAAGACGCGGCTCACCCGCGCAACGTCGCTTCGACTCCCTCGAGGAACGTTCGTTCCTCGCGCCTGATGAAACGCTTCGTGCGCGCCGTCTCGAAGTTGTCGCGCGCTTCAGCGTCGGCCTTGAGCCGCGTCCGATACGCCTCGTACGCGGCGAGACTGTCGAACGCGATCAGCCCCCACGCGATATCGCTCGTGCCTTCGTGAGGCAGGAAGTACCCGACCAGGCGCCCGCCGCAGCGCGGAATGATGCGTCCCCAGTTCTCGGCATATTCGGCGAACGCGTCGCGCTGAGCCGGATCGATCTCGTAGCGGATGAAACAGACGATCGTCATGCGTCGAGGATGACGCTTGGCCGACATCGATGCTTCGTCTACCATCAAACTATGGATGACGTCTCCACCGACCTCGTCGTCGCCGGTATCGCGGCCGCCATCGGCGAACCGGCACGCGCGCGTATGTTGTATTCGCTGCTGGACGGCCACGCGCGGACCAGCACGGAGCTCGCGATCGTGGCCGCGGTCAGCCCGTCCACCGCGAGCGTGCATCTGCAACGACTCAAGACCCAGCGTCTTGTCGCCGTCCGCGTGCAAGGCAGACACCGGTATTACGCACTCGAGGGTCCCGCCGTTGCGGCCGCGCTCGAAGCGCTGAACGTGATCGCCGGCAGCGCCCGACAGCAGTTCGTTCCGACGACGCCGGTGCGGCTGCGAGTCGCGCGAACCTGCTACGACCACATCGCCGGATCGATCGGCGTCGCGCTTCACGACCGATTCGTCGCGCTCGAATGGCTGGCGAGCGCGAGCACGGGCGACAACGAGTACGAGGTAACACCGTCGGGCGCGCGTGGATTCGGGTCGCTGGGTGTCGACGTCGACGCCGCACGGGCGTGCCGGCGCCGGTTCGCGTTCGCCTGTGTCGATTGGAGCGAGCGCCGACCGCACCTGGGAGGCGCCCTCGCAGCGGCGGTTCTCACGTTGGCGCTGAAACGGAAATGGGTCGTTCAGGATCTGGACAGTCGCGCGCTCAGCCTGACGAAAACCGGCAGGCGCGAGCTGCAGGTACGTATCGGTCTGCACATGTGACGCCGGGCCTCGCGGACCATAAAGGTCCGCGCCGCATCCCTGCTTCAACCGACAACTCGCTCCCTAATCCGACCGGGCACCTGCCGCCGCGAGCAACGCGTCGACCTCGTCGTAGCCCGATGGATACGGGACGCCTTCAATTGAGGCGCCCGCGCGAAGCAGCTGTTCGACCGACTCTGGTGAGCGCATCTCTGCCCAGTGCGAATCGACGCACGCGCGAACGGCGAGCGCCAGCGGCGTCCGACCCTGACCGTCCGCGGCAGATCGTCTATCCCTCGACCGGGTGCCTGGTCAGAAGGGTGTCCTCATCGGCTACTACGGATTCCGGGTTTCCGGTTCCACGTCCCAGTTGTTCAGCGTTCTGCATTTCGCAGAACGGGAACCTGGAACGTGGACCCGGAAAGGCGAGTTACTACGATCGACGCAGCCGACCGATCCGCTTCCGACCGGCGAACCCGGCCAGTCCGAGGCCGAGCAAGGTCAGCGTCGCCGGCTCGGGCACGGCCGCCGTCCCGGTCAGATCGAACGCGAAGTCGCCGGGCAGCTGGGCTCGGTCGCCGAAGAAGTCCTGGTAGGCAACGCCGTTCCCAGCAACGCTGGCCTCCCAACCCCACTGCGGTGGGAATGGCAGCGTCGGCACAATCGACAACCAGTATCTCGTTCCCGCATTGGCAGCGAACGCCGTCGACAGGATGACCGAGTAGGTATAGGTCGGGTCGCCAAAGAAATCCAGTCCGATGAATGTCTCACCGGCAGTCCCGGCAATCGTCTCACTCAGAAGCGACGAACCCGGCTGGCCCGCCGAGTCATCCCAGAAGGTAATCGTGAACGACTGGATGCTGCCCTGGCTCGGCGGGTTGAAATATGAGCCGGTCCAGTGAACGTCGGTCACTGAAGTATCGCTCGCGAGTACGAAGTCGTCGTAGACGGTTGCGAAGTTGCCAAGTCCATTTGGATCGTCCTGTGAGGCATTGGCACCGAAGAGATTCGTTGGCTGGCTATAAACGATCGGGTCCGCCTGCGCGCGGGCGCCTGCAAACAGGACGAGACCGAAAGCCAGAGCGAGAACACAACGACGAAGCATGGATCTTCCTCCCTTGTCTGAGTGATGGCGCCCAAAGCTGGAGATACTCGACGCGGGGAGCTCCGCCGGGCTGCCGCTGCACTGAGCAATGCCGATGCCTCGACGGGTATACGTCGCCACGCGACGCTAAAGTCTTGATAGTCAAAGGCTTTAGGGGAATACCGGGCGATGCCCCTCTACGTAGCCGCGTGTAGAGTTCGCTCATTGGGGCGACTTCGGTCGTCCGCCGCCGGTCCCTAGTGCTAAACGGGAGCGCGTAGGGATGTCTGAATGTGTTCTGGAGGGATGAGTCCTTCGGACCGTTGCGCGGTGACTTCGCGCTTCCCGAGTTCCGGTTCCACGTTCCGGTCGTTCAGAGCGCCGCGGAACTGGAACACTGGCCCGCCTCCGCGCGAAGCTACGGCGAGGTCTCGCGACGGCGGTTCGCCACACGCGAAACGTCAAGCAGCATCGTCCGTTTCGGGTCCGTCGCGACCCGACTGGCGAAGGCGGAAACGCAGCGCGCCGGCGGGAACCGACTCCTCAAACAAACGAACCCGATCGCGCATCCATGGACATGCCCTTGCGGCCCCGAAAACTTCGATCTTGGAACGCGTGACCCAGGCCGCTATACTCTGCCGCCGAGGCCGGCCCCGTTGCCGCTCCACCTTCATCCTCCAGCTCACGACGTCCTACTCCCGCGGATACCCGACCGTCCATTTGTACGTCCCCTGATCCACGCGTCGATTCACTCGACCGAGATACGTCTGCCCTCTTGCGAACCGGTACACAGACACCCCGTGCGAGGAGGTTCTCGATGGTGACATTTGCGAGGCGGTCGGCGGCGGCTCTTGCGGTTTTGCTCGTGCTCCCTGCAGCTGCCTTCGCGCAGGCCGCGATTACCGGCGTCGTGAAGGACGCCTCTGGCGGCGTGCTGCCTGGCGTGATGGTCGAGGCGGCAAGCTCGGCCCTGATCGAACGCACCCGCTCGGTGATCTCCGACGAAGCGGGCCAGTACCGCATCGTCGACCTCCGGCCCGGCAGTTATGTCGTCACGTTCACGCTGCCGGGATTCAACACGGTGCGACGCGAGGGGATCGAGTTGAGCGGGGACTTCGTCGCCACCATCAACGTCGACATGCGCGTGGGCGGACTCGAGGAGACGGTGACGGTGACCGGCGAGTCGCCGATCGTCGACGTCCAGAGTGCGCGCGTCCAGACGGTCGTCGACCGCGAGGTGCTGGCGGCCATTCCATCGTCACGCGGCGCGACCGGGATTCAGTCGCTGATTCCGGGCATGAGCAGCAACGGCGACGCGGGCGGAGTGACCGGCGGAAACGGCGGCATGGCCGGGTTCATTCACGGCGCGCGAGCGTCCGACTCGCGCACGCTGCATGACGGGAACAACACCGGTTGGGCCGGCGCGAATTCCAACGCCGCCATCTCCAACGTCGCCGGCGCGCAGGAAGTCGTGCTCACCACATCAGGCGGCCTGGGGGAAGCCGAAACCGCGGGCGTCGTCCTGAACGTGATTCCACGCGATGGTGGCAACACCTACAGCGGCACCTTCTATCTGTCCGGCGCGAATGGGTCGCTGCAAGGGAGCAACTACACGCAGGGATTGAAGGACCAGGGATTGCGGTCACCGCAGAAGCTCAAGAAGGTCTACGACGTCAACCCGATGGCCGGCGGACGCATCGTTCGCGACAAGCTCTGGTTCTATCTGACGTACCGGGAGGTCTACGCCGAGAACACGATCCCCGGGATGTTCTTCAACAAGAACGCTGGTGATCCGACCAAGTGGTTCGTCGATTTCGACACGAGCCGTCCGGCGTTCAGCGACGTCCTCGATCGCAACGGCATCGCGCGTGTCACGTGGCAGGTGACACCCAAGAACAAGGTGAGCCTGAGCCACTCCGAGCAGTACAGCCGGCGCAGTGCCAAAGGCGGCGGCATGGCCACGCGAACGCCGGAGGCGTCGGGGCTGACGCTCTACACGCCGGGACACGTGCAGACGGTCAACTGGACGTCGCCGCTGACCAATCGCGTTCTGCTCGAGGCGGGGTGGGCTGACTATCTCGCCCGCTACGCGAACACGGCGCCGCGGATCGACGGCTCGCACAACGACGCGCTCATCTCGATCCTCGAGCAGTGCTCTGCCGGCTGCGCCAACAACGGCGGCATCGCGGGCCTCATCTATCGCTACAACCTGCCGCTGCAGCAAGGGTTCGAGCGACACCAGATCGGCACGCTGGCGCAGATGCGCGCGTCGGCGTCGTACATCCCCGGCTCGCACAGCATGAAGATCGGCTATCAGGGGAACATCAGTCATCCGAGCCAGGGATACTTCAACACGACGCCGTTCATTCAGTACCGCTTCAACAACGGCGTGCCCAATCAGCTGACCCAAACGGGTGTCTTTCCCGGCACCGTGAAGTTCCAGCGGAACATCCTGCTCACGGCGTTCTTCGCGCAGGACACGTACACGCGATCGCGCCTCACGCTGCAGGGCGCAGTTCGCTACGACGGCATCGGCACCGGATATCCGGACACCGCAGTCGGCGGCCCGGACTATCTGCTGATGCCGACGCGCATCGCGTACAAGGCGGGGACGACCGACGAGATCCACTGGAAGGACGTCACGCCGCGCATGAGCGCCGCCTACGATCTGTTCGGCAGCGGCAGGACGGCGGTCAAGGTGAACATCGGCAAGTACCTCACCGCGTTGACCGCCAGCAACAGCGATCTCGATCTTCACCCGTTGATTCGCACCACGCTGCAGACGTCACGGACCTGGACCGACACCAACGGCAACTTCGTGCCTGATTGCGTGCTGACCAACCCGGATCTCAACGGCGAATGCGGCCCGATGCAGAATCAGAACTTCGGCAAGGAAATCTTCACCAAGGTTTTCGATCCAGAGCTGATCAACGGCTGGGGCAAGCGCACGTACAACTGGGAGATGGGCGTGTCCGTGCAGCAGGAAGTTCTGCCGCGCGTCGGTGTGACCGTTGGCTACTTCCGCCGCTGGTTCGGCAACTTCTATACGGCCGACAACCGGCTGACGACCAAGGACGACTACACGCCGTTCAGCATTCCGATTCCACTCGACCCGCGGCTCCCCGGTGGTGGCGGCGGCACGGTGAACGGCCTCTACAATCTCGTGCCGGCCAAGGTCGGTCAGGACGACATGTATCAGCAGCTCTCGTCGAAGTTCGGCGAGATGAAGGAGAACTGGCAGGGCGTGGACGTCAGCGTCAACGCGCGGCTCCGGAGCGGGCTCACGGTGCAGGGCGGCACGAGTAGCGGACGGCGACTGCGGGACAACTGCGACGTGCGCGCGGCATTACCAGAAACGTACTCGTGGGATAACACCGCTGCCGTTCAAACGACTCGCGTCACCACCACCGCGGGTTCAACAGCGACCTCGGGACTGCAGAATTACTCGTGCCGCGTCGTCGAGCCGTTCCAGACCTCGTTCCGCGGCCTCTCGACCTATGTGGTTCCGAAGGTGGACGTCCAGGCGAGCCTGACATGGAGGAGCGATCCAGGGGACGAGCTGCGCGCGGACTACGTGGTCACCAGCGCGATTGCGCGGCCATCGCTGGGCCGCGATCTGTCGGCAGGAAACGTGACGGTCAATCTGATCCCGCGCGGCACCTTGTACGGAGCGCGCACCAACAACCTCGACATCCGCCTGGCGAAGATCCTGCGCTTCGGCCGAACGCGCAGCCAGTTCGGTGTCGATGTCTACAACCTGCTGAACAGCGACGCAGTCACCATGTACAACAACGGCTACACGGCGCCCACCGCAGCGCGTGGCAGCGTGTGGCTCACACCAACGGCGATTCTGCCTGCGCGTTACGTCAGGCTGAATATGCAGGTGGATTTCTGATCAGCGAGGCGGACTTGACAAGGTCCGCCCTATCGTTACCACGTCAATAGCTCCCGGGACCCCAGTTTCGACGGAGGACACGCGATGTTGATACTCGGTAGGCGATCGGTGGCGGCTCTTGTAGTTCTGCTCCTTCTTCCTGCGGCTGCATTCGCCCAGGGTGCAATTACCGGCGTCGTGAGGGACGCATCAGGCGGCGTCCTTCCTGGCGTGATGGTCGAGGCCAGCAGTCCGGCCCTCATCGAGAAAGTCCGCTCCGTCGTGTCCGACGAAACCGGCCAGTACCGCATCGTCGATCTGCGGCCGGGCAGCTACGTCGTGACGTTCGCGCTGCCGGGATTCAACACCGTGCGGCGCGAAGGAATCGAGTTGAGCGGTGATTTCGTCGCCACCGTCAACGCCGACTTGCGCGTCGGCGGACTCGAGGAAACAGTGACCGTGACCGGCGAATCGCCAATCGTCGACTTGCAGAGCGCACGCGTGCAGACGGTGGTCGACAAAGAGG
>Ga0081539_10004044_pt1 | contig 16805 bp, 16 predicted proteins | sample TabmetS4T2R2_FD_71023 | JGI IMG/M metagenome (GOLD analysis project Ga0081539, IMG submission 71023) | Tabebuia heterophylla rhizosphere microbial communities from the University of Puerto Rico - S4T2R2 | ecosystem: Host-associated > Plants > Roots > Rhizosphere ...
AGCGAGCGCACCCGCGTCACCCAGACCGCGAGACCGGCCGCGCGCATCGCCTGCAGATCGGGCTCCCGGTTCTCCTCCTCGTTCGCCAGCACGACGTCGGGACGCAGCGCCACGATGGCATCGACGTCGGGGTTCTTGGTTCCTCCGACACGTGCGACGTCCAGGGTGTGCGGATGGATGCACCACCTCGTCGCTGCGACCAGCAGATCCGGTGCCGTCACGGCCACCGCCTCGGTCAGCGACGGGACGATCGAGACGATCCGGCGCGGCACCTGGGGAATCGCGACCGGCGAACCCAGATCGTCCACCTCCGGGGGCGCCGGCATCCGCCACCGGCTCCCGCGTCGCTACCGCTTCGGAGGCAGTGAACGGGCGTACGTGACGCCGACGGCTACCCACTCTTCGAGTGCCTTGTCGCTCGACACACCGGCGGCATCGATGCGGAGCCAGCCGTTCATCTCGCGGCCCCGCATCTCGAACCGGCGCGCGTGCGGTCGCGCCACGTGATCCTCGGTCTGCGCCGGATCCACGCGCAGCAGCAGCCCGCCCTGACCGCTCGCGCCGACTGCCATGTTGCCGTTGATGAGGAACGCAAGACCGCCGAACATCCGCTGCTCGGTCAGGCCCTTCTCGCCCTGGACGACTTCACGGATCCGGTCGGCGAGCTCCTCGTCGTACGCCATGGCGGCAGTCTTGCACCTCGAGGGTGCTCGGTTCGGGCCACCCGCGGGACGCCCTGCCATGATCACGGGGGATCCGGCTGGACATCGCAGCCGGATCCTCCGTGATCATGGCTGGGCGTCGGGCGGCCGGTGACCGCCACGATGGTGAGCATCTCGTCCAGCCCAGTGAAGTCCTGAGGATTGACGGTGAACAGTGGCAAGTCGTTGGCGAGGGCGACACAGGCGATCAACACGTCAGCGAGCCGGCGGCGCGGTGTCCGCCCGGTCGCACGGATGGTGGCATAGACGCGGCCGTACTGTCGTGCCGCCTCGGCGTCGAACGGCAGGGGTTGGTAGGTGGCCTCGACGCGTTGGAGCCGTCCCATGCGCGCCGCCCGCTCGATCGGGTCGTCGGTGGCGAGTGGGCCGGCAGAGAGCTCGGCGAGAGTGATCGCACTGATCGCCGTCTCGACAGGCAACTCGGCCGGGTCGATCCCGGGCAGATGCACGATGACGTTCGTGTCCAGCAGGCCCCGGGCGGCGCGATCAGTCACCGATCGGCTCTTGGTCGACCGTCCCGTCGAGATCGCGGAAGAACCGGTCCGGGTCCATGGGCGCGTCGTGCCGGAACAACGTCATGACCTCTGTCGTCGGAACGAACGTGCGACGGCGGAGCGGGTGAAGCTCGGCGACGGGCGTGCCGTTGCGGGTGACGACGAACGTCTCTCCCGCCTCGACGGCGCGCAGGATCGCACCCGAGTCGTTGCGCAACTCACGTTGCGTGATCTCATGGCGGGCTGGCTCACTCACAGGTTCAGGATACCCCGGCCGTGCTACAAAGTGCTACAGCGTGTACGGCGGGGTCGCGAGGCGCGAGCGAGGCCGCCATGATCACGGAAGACTCGGCTGCCATATCCAGCCCGATCTTCCGTGATCATGAGGGTCGGGGCCGGAGGCGTCACTCGCCCACGACGACGTCCCGCTCGATGACGAACCAGACGCCGATTGCCGGCTCGGTGCCGTCGTTGCGGTAGCTGTGCGGCGTCGTCGAGGGGAACGAGACGGCATCGCCAGGGTGCAGGCGCACCTCGTCGAAGCCGAGCGTCAGCACCAGCTCGCCCTGCAGGACCAGGCCGAATTCCGCACCCGAGTGGCGCATCTGCCCGCCGCTGCTGGAGGACGTCGCCCCCGGCGGGTAGGTGATGAGCAGGAAGTCGACCGGCTTGCCGGCGATCTCGCCCAGCCGCTCCCAGGTCACCCCGGTGTCCAGGGTGAGCGTGTGCCGCTCGGCAGGGCGCACGACGACCGGCAGGGCCGCGGCGGGCGGTGCAGCCGGGGGCTGCTCGGGCGCACCCCCCGCGCCGTCGCGCCGGGCCTCGAACAACTCCTCCATCGTGACGCCGAGCAACGAAGTGATCGCGTACAGGGTGCTCACGGACGGGCGGGCCTTCCCGTTCTCGATCTGCGAGATCATGCTCGCCGAGACGCCGACGCCACGAGCCAGTGCGCGCAGGCTGACTCCGCGCAGCTGGCGCTCTTCGCGCAGCCGCTCACCCAGCGACGACACCCCGGCCGGAGCCGGCTCGTGGGGCTGGACGGGATCAACGTTCAGCACACCTGAACTGTAGGCCCAGCATCGGGATCGGACGCCAGTCCCTGTTCCATCCAGTGTGAAGTACCGCTTGACACCCCGACGCTCTGCGTGGAGGTTTGGCCTAACCCGTCCCGCCGACGCGACGAGGTGGTTCCGCATGGGAGTGCCCACGTACGGTCCCAACGCCGTCGACTGGGAACAGCGCATCGACCTCGGACGGCTGCGCGAGCAGCGGCTCCGACGGCTCAAGGAGACGCTGGAGCAGTCCGAGCTTGGCGCCGTGCTGACGTTCGACTTCGCGAACATCCGCTACATGACGTCGACCCACATCGGCACCTGGGCGATGGACAAGCTCATCCGGTTCGCCCTGCTGCCGCGCGGTGGCGAGCCGGTGATCTGGGACTTCGGCTCGGCCGCCCGGCACCACCAGCTCTACAATGGCTGGCTGGACTACCCCACCCGGCGCACCGAGGGCGACACGGAGCTCGGCGAGCTGCCGAAGACCTCCGGTGCGCGGGCCGGCATCTCGACCCTGCGTGGCGCCTTCCACCCGCAGGCCGGAATCGCGGAGGAAGTCGCGCGCAAGGTGGCCGCGGAGCTCGCCGAGTACGGCCTCGCGGGTGAGCCGGTCGGGGTGGACGTCGTCGAGATGCCGGTTCTCGAGGCGCTGCGTGCGGCCGGGCTGACTGTCGTCGACGGCCAGCAGGTCTTCCTCGAGGCGCGCCGGATCAAGACCCCGGACGAGATCGGCCTGCTCACCCAGGCCTGTTCGATGGTGGACGCCGCCTACGAGCAGCTGTTCGGCTTCCTGCGCCCGGGCGTGCGGGAGAACGAGTGCGTCGGCCTGGTCAGCAAGGTGCTGTACGACCTGGGCAGCGAGTACGTGGAGGGCGTCAACGCCATTTCCGGTGAACGCTGCTCCCCGCACCCGCACGTGTACAGCGACCGGATCGTCCGGCCCGGCGACCCGGCGTTCTTCGACATCCTGCACAGCCACCTCGGCTACCGGACGTGCTACTACCGCTGCTTCGCCGTCGGCAGCGCGTCACCGGCGATGCGTGACGCGTACGTGCGCTGCCGCGAGTACATGGACGCGGCGATCGCGCTCGTCCGGCCCGGCGCCACGACGGCGGACATCGTGTCGCTGTGGCCCACGGCCCAGGAGTTCGGGTTCCCGGACGAGGAGGCGGCCTTCGCCCTGCAGTACGGCCACGGCGTCGGCCTGTCGATCTGGGAGAAGCCGATCTTCAGTCGGCTCGTCTCGCTCGAACATCCCGAGACGCTCGAGGAGGGGATGGTGTTCGCGCTGGAGACCTACTGGCCGGCCAAGGACGGCTGGTCCGCGGCGCGGATCGAGGAAGAGGTCGTCGTCACCGCCGACGGTTGCGAGATCATCACCAAGTTCCCCGCGGAGGAGCTGCTGGTGGCGGGGCAGCGGTACTGGACGGCGACCGGCCCGCTGCCGACCATCCGGGAGTCGCAGTCCCACCTGAACACGGCGGCCGGAAACGGGCAGCGATGACCTCCACGGAAAGCCCGGCCGGCACCGCCGAGGTGAGCCTCAGCGGCGAGGATCTGCTGGGCCTCTATGAGCGGATGGCGGTCATCCGACGGACCGAGAAGGCAGCGCAGGACCTGTTCCTCGCCGGGCTCGTGAAGGGGACGACCCATCTGGCCGCCGGGCACGAGGCGGTCGCGGTGGGCACCGCCGCGGCGTTGCGGGAGGACGACTACGTCTTCGCGACCTATCGCGGCCACCACCACGTCCTCGCCCGGGGTGCCCCTCCGGAGGCCTGCCTCGCGGAGCTGATGAGCCGGGCCAGCGGCCTGTGCGGCGCCAAGGGCGGCTCCATGCACTTGACGAAGGCGGACGCGGGCATGCTCGGCTCGTACGCCATCGTCGGGGCGCACCTGCCGATGGCCGCGGGCGCCGCGTGGTCGGCGATGCTGCGCGGTACCGGCCAGGTCGCCGTCGCGTTCTTCGGCGACGGCGCGACCAACATCGGTGCATTCCACGAGGCCCTCAACCTCGCCGCGACGTGGCGGCTGCCCGCGCTGTTCGTCTGCGAGAACAACCTCTACATGGAGTACACCCCGATCGGCTCGGTGACCGCGGTGCCGAACCCGGCGGCCGACCGCGCCGCCGGCTACGGACTGCCGCCGGTGGTGGTCGACGGGAACGACGTCGTCGCCGTTTACGACGTGATGCACGAGGCTGTCGAACGTGCCCGCGACGGCGGCGGTCCGGCGTTGATCGAGGCGTTGACGTACCGGCACTTCGGGCACAGCCGCACGGACCCGGCCAAGTACCGCCCGGCGGACGAGGTGGCCGCCTGGATGGCTCGCGACCCGCTCGGGGTCGCCCGCGCGCGGATGACTGCCCTGGGCGTGCCCGAGACGTCGATCACAGAGGCCGAGCGGCGCGCCGACCAGCTGGTCGCGGACGCCGTCGCGGCGGCCAAGGCGGCGCCGCCACCGGATCCCGCCGACGCGCTGACCGACGTGTGGGCCGACGGGAGCGCGACATGGCGGAACTAGGCCAAAACCTGACGACCTACCGCGAGGCGGTGGCCGACGGCATCGCCCGGGAGATGCGCCGGGACGACACGGTGGTGTGCCTGGGCGAGGACATCGGAGCGGCGGAGGGTGTCTTCAAGACGACCGTCGGTCTGTTCGCCGAGTTCGGGCCGCGCCGGGTCTGGGACACCCCGATCTCCGAGCAGGCGATCGTCGGCGCCGCCATGGGCGCCGCCATGACCGGCCTCCGCCCAGTGGCGGAGATCATGTTCTCCGACTTCCTCGCCTGCTGCTGGGACTACGTGGCGAACGAGATTCCCAAGGTGCGTTACATGACCGGCGGCCAGGTGACCGTTCCGCTGGTCGTGCGGACGGCGAACGGCGGCGGGCTCGGATTCGGCGCGCAGCACTCCCAGGCCGTGGAGAACTGGGCCTTCGCCGTTCCCGGCCTGAAGATCGTCGCCCCGGCCACCCCGGCGGATGTCGTCGGGCTCATGGCCTCGGCGATCCGCAGCGACGACCCGGTCCTGTTCTTCGAGCACAAGGGCCTGTTCGCGAGCAAGGGAGACCCGGCGCCGGCCGATCACGTGGTCCCGCTGGGCGAGGCACGGACCGCCCGAGCGGGCAAGGACGTCACCGTTGTCGCCCTGGCCTCGACCGTGCCGACCGCGCTGGCCGCCGCGGAAGCCGTTGCCCCGGAAGGGATCGACGTCGAGGTGATCGACCTGCGCTGCCTCGTGCCGCTGGACGCGCGCGCCGTCCTGGAATCGGTGGGACGCACGTCCCGGCTGCTCATCGTCGAAGAAAACCCGTATCAGGGCGGCTGGGGGGCGACCGTCGCGTCGCTGGTCGCCGACGAGGGATTCGAGTTGCTCGACGCGCCGATCCGTCGTGTCGCCGCCGCCTGCGTCCCGCTCCCCTTCGCCGACGCCCTGGAGGACGAGGTCATCCCCACCGTGTCCCGCCTGACCGAGGAGATCCGCCGGATCGCCGCCTACTAGCCACACCCCCCGCAGGCTCACGTCACGTCAAAGGAGACATTGATGAGCAACCGGACCCTGATCCGTGGCGGTCACATCGTGTCGGTCGACCCGGACGTCGGCGAGCTGCCGCGCGGCGACGTCCTGATCGAGGGCGACACGATCGCCGACATCCGGCCGGAGATCACGGCGGACGCAGACGTCATCGACGCCGAGGGGTTCATCGTCATCCCGGGATTCATCGACAGCCACCGGCACACCTGGGAGGCGGCGATTCGCGCGTGCGCGCCGAACGCCACGCTGGACGACTACTTCGTCGAGGTGCTCGACACGTTCGCGCCGGTGTACCGGGCGGAGGACGTGTACGCCTCCAACCTGGCCGGCGCGCTGGAGTGCATCAACGCGGGCATCACGACGCTGGTCGACTGGTCGCACATCAACAACACCCCCGAGCACCCCGACGCGGGGATCCGCGGCCTGCAGGAGGCCGGCATCCGCGCGCAGTACGCCTACGGCAGCGCCAATACCTCCCTGGCCGACTACTGGTTCAACAGCACGATCACCATCCCCGGCGACGACGTGCGGCGGATCCGCGACACCTACTTCAGCTCCGACGACGGCTTGCTGACGATGGCGCTGGCGACGCGCGGAACGGGGTTCTGCACCGACGACGTGGTCCGTGCGGAATGGCAGCTGGCGCGCGAGCTGGGCATCCCCATCACCGTGCATGTCGCGATGGGCCGCGTGGCGGGGCGCTTCGCGATGATCGACAACCTGGACCGGCTGGGCCTGCTGGGCCCGGACACCACCTATATCCACTGCTGCTACTTCAGCGAGGACGAGTGGGGCAAGGTCCGGGACAGCGGCGGCATGATCTCGGTCGCCACGCAGGTGGAACTGCAGATGGGCCACGGCTGGCCACCGCTGATGAAGGCGCGGCAATACGGCCTGCCGCCGAGTCTCAGCATCGACGTCGTCACGACCGTCCCGGGCGACATGTTCACCACGATGCGCGCGGGCTTCGCCAGCGAGCGGGCACGGGTGAACGCGGAGTGCTGGGAGAAGGACGAGCCGGTCCCGCCGGAGATGCTCACCGCCCGGGACATGCTGGAAATGGCCACCATCAACGGCGCCAAGGTCGCGGGACTGGAGGGGAAGGTCGGCTCTCTCACGCCCGGGAAGAAGGCGGACGTCGTGCTCCTCGACGCACGGGCGATCAACGTGGCCGCCTACCACGACGCCATCGCGGCCGTCACGCTGGCCGCCGACGTCTCCAACGTCGACACCGTCATCATCGGCGGTGAGGTGCGCAAGCGCGGCGGCAAGCTCGTGGCCGACGCGGACCGCGCCCGCACCCTGGTGGAGTCCGCGCGCGATGCGCTCATCGGTGCGGTCGCCGACCGCAAGTCGCAGCAGGCGGCGTCGGTGGAGTCCGTCGAGTCGGCGACCGAGGCGCCTACGACGTGAGCGGCTCGCGCCACGTCGTCCGCCGGGCCCGGGACGCGCAGTTCGCCGTCCCGGGGTCGGCGGCCGGCAGCCGTGGGTACAGTCGGTGGGCGGTCGTGGGCGAGTCGGATCCCGCGGTGCACACCGGGTTCGGGATCTGTGTACTGGACGCCGGCGGCGCGGTTGCGTCCCGAGTGCAGTCCTTTGAGGAATGCTGCTACGTCCTTGAGGGTGAGGTCGTGCTGCAGACGGCCGACGGTGCCTGGCTGCTGCGGCCCGGCGACTATGCGCTGCTGCCCGTCGGTGTGGCGCATTCGTGGCGCAACGAGGGGACGACGAACGCGCGCTGGGCGCAGATGCGGGCGCCGCAGCCCCGGGAGCGTTACGGAGGTGACACGCTCGCCGTGTCGGAGCTGCCCCGGACCGCGCCGGTGCCGGTCGACGTGCGCGATCCCCGCACGCGACGGTTCGGGCACGTCGACGCCGCGGCCATGGATGTGGCCGGGCAGCGACAGGATCTCCTCGCGGTCTCCGCGAGCATGCGAACCGCGCTGCTGGTCTACAGCGGGATCACCGTGAAGATGATGGTCGACTCCGACCTGGGGGCCGACCTGACCACGATGTTCATGGTCCATTACGACCCCGACGGTGTGGCCGGGCCGCACGACCACCCGTTCGAGGAGACCTACCTGTTCCTCGAAGGTCGGGTCGAGGCGATGTTCGACGGGGAGGCGTACCAGCTCGGTCCCGGCGATGCGGCGTTCGCCGGTGTGGGGTGCGTCCATTCGTTCCGCAATCTCGGCACCGGGGCGCTGCGCTGGCTGGAGACCCAGGCGCCTCAGCCGCCGGGACGACATTCGTACCGGTTCCGTCGCGACTGGGACTACCTGAGCCAGCTGTTGGGTTCCGAAACCCGGTCTGGGGAGGATGGCAATGAGTGAGGGAATCGGGTCGACGGTGGTCGTGGGCGGTACCGCCGGCCTTGGGCTGGAGCTGGCCAGGCGCTACGCCGGGATCGGCCGGCCAGTTGTCCTCACGGGGCGTGATCCGGCGCGGGCGGCCGGCGTGGCGGCGTCACTCGGCGGCAAGGTCACCTCGGTCGCATTCGATCTGGCCCAGCCGAAGACCATTGCCGACGCCCTGGCCGGAGTCGAGGGACCGGTCGAGCATCTCGTCATCGCGGCGATCGAGCGGGACGTGAACAGCCTGGCCGACTACGACATCGATCGTGCCCTGCGGCTGGTCACCCTCAAGCTCGTCGGATACACCGAGGTGATCCACGCACTGCGGGACCGGCTGGCCCCCGACGCCTCGATCCTCCTCTTCGGTGGGCAGGCGAAGGAGCGTCCCTACCCCGGCTCGACGACGGTCACGACCGTCAACGGCGGCGTCACGACGATGGTCAACACGCTCGTCACGGAGTTGGCGCCGGTCCGGGTCAACGCCATCCACCCGGGGGTCGTCGTGGACAGCCCCTACTGGAAGGACAACACCGCCGTCTGTGATCGAGTGAACTCGCAGAGCCCGACCGGACGCGGCGCACTGATGGCGGACGTCGTGGACGCGTGCGCGTTCCTCCTGGAGAACACTTCCGTCAACGGCGTGAACCTGGCTGTCGACTGCGGCGCGCGCGTCTAGCTCGAGTCGTTGACGATGTTGCCGAACTGACCCAGCAGCTGGGTCACTTCGGCAACACGGCCGGCGCGCCACCTGTGCATTGCGGGATGCCGGGCTGTGGCGCCATGTCTAGTCCACAACCGACCGCACCGTCCCACCATCCACAGATTCGGTCGGGGGCCTCGCGGGCCACGCTGCTGCCCGCAACGCTGGCGCCGTGCCGACACCCTCTCGTGACTTGGGACAAGTGCCCCGCGTCGCACGGCGCCAAGGTGGCCTGTTCACCGTCGCACAGGCGATCTCGGAAGGGTGGACGCCTCGGCAGGTGAGGCGGCGGGTGGTTGCGTCACGGTGGGTGTGGGTCGCCGGGGCGGCCTTGGCACAACCCCGGGATGCCTGGACGCCGTACCAGTACGCCATGGCGGCGCAGCTCACCTGGCCGACATGCGTGGTCAGCCACGGAACGGCGGGCCAGCTGCATGGCTTTCCGATCCCCGAGTCGCCTGGTGCGGATGCCATCACCGGATCGGGATATCGTCCGCGACGACTCCTGCGGCCGCACCATCTCAGCCTCGACCCTGCCGACGTGATGGCGCTGGGGCTGCTCCGTGTGACCAGGCCTCGCCGGACGGCGGCCGACTGCCTGGCCACGCTGCGGTTCGAGGACGCCCTCGACCTGTGGGCGTGGGTATCCACTCGGCAGGTGCTGGGGTGGTCGGACCTGGAGCACGAGGTCACCCATCGAGCGGGGATGCCGGGAAACCCTCAATTGCGCCGGCTCGCCGCCATGGTCCGCCACGGAGCGGTGAGCGGAGGCGAGATGAGGCTGCACGACCTGCTGCGCGCAGCGGGGATCACCGGATGGATCGCGGGAGTTCGCCTGCATGACGTCCATGGGCTGATCGGCGTGGTGGACGTGGTGTTCCAACGCGAGCGCATTGTGATCGAGGTCGACGGCAGGCGCGGACACTCCGCTGGGGAGCGGTTCGTGACAGATCGGCGCCGGCAGAATCGGTTGCTGCTGGCCGGGTATCTGGTGCTGCGCTTCACCTGGGATGACCTCTGCTATCGCCCGGAAGACGTGATCGGGGAGATCCGCAACCTGCTCAGCAGCCGTCGCGCCGGGCTGATGTTGTCGAACTGACCCAGCAAGTGGGTCACTTCGGCAACACGGCCGGTGGTCCCGCTGCTCGACGACCCGCGGCGTCCCGCCCTTGCGTGATGGGACCAGCCTGATCGGGCGCAATCTGATCAGGCGCTGACGGCCCCCGGCACGGAACCGGTCACCGTCTCGGGAAAGAGACTCTCGAACACCCGGACCCGGTCGAACGACATGGCGTACTCGCGGGACCGCAACTCCCTGGCCAGGCGCTCCTCCTCGCTCATCTGGAGCACCGCCCGGTCCATCGCATCGGCGAGCCCGTCGATGTCAGCCGCCTCGACGATGATCGCCGTGTCGCCGACGGCCTCGCCGGTGCCGCCGGTGGTCGTGGTGATCACGGGTCCGCCGCCCGCGAGCATCTTCTCAACCAGCGCGATACCGAAGGTCTCCACGAAGTCCGGCTCCGGCTTGGTGGGGAGGGTGTATGCCGCACAGCCGCGCATCAGAAGCGGCTTCTCCTCGTCGTCCACGTCGGTCAGGAAGACGATGCGCTTGTCCTCCTTGGCCATCGCCTGGACGTGCTCCAGAGCGGGCCCGGTGCCGGCCACCACGAGCTTGACGCGCGACCGGCAACGCGCCCGCGCGAACGCCGTCACCAGGTCGTAGATGCCCTTGGCGCGGGCCACCCGGGAAAGGAACAGCACGTAGCCGTTGCGCTCCAGGCCACGACGGGCCAGAGCGGCGTCGACGCGGAGGGGATCGAGGCCGAGGTAGGCCGCCGAGTCGATCGGGGGGTAGCTGACCGTCACCCGTTGCCGGCATTCCTCACCGAAGCGGGTCCCACACTGTGCGTCCACCGCGTCGGCGGAAATGATGATCTGCTGGCGCGTGTACTCGGACACGGCCACGACCTCGTCGTGGGCGAGGAACGTCGAGAACAGGACGATCGCCGCGCCGAACCGGCCGTCTCGAACGGAGGAGCGGATGACGTTGGTGACGTCGGAGCCCACCGCCTTGGCGATCGTATGCACCTGCGGCGTGAATCCCGCCGCGCGCGCCGCGGCCACGGCGTCGGCCACCACCGTCGCGTGCGGCGCGAGGTACATCGAGAGGCAGGTGGTGGGCACCGGCTCGGCGAGCAGTTCGACGAGTCGCCCGGTGAGCCCCGCCAGGTGCCGCCCGGACGGCACCCGGTAGTCGCCGACGGGGTCCGGGCGCTCCACAGTGATGCCGTCGCTGTACGGCAGCAGGCGATCCAGCGGCTTCAACGGCAGCCCGGCGGCCTGCAGCGCCGGAATGGGCCACGTCAGCAGCCGGACGTCGTCGAAGCCGCGCGTGAGCGCAACCTCGGCCAAGTTGCGCGCCTCGCCGGAGTGGCCGCAGATCACGGGATCCGCCCGGACCACGATGACCAGCCGCCGGCCCGTGGAAGTCATCGTGACATCTTCGGCGTTACGGGCCGGTCGGACAATGACGGCGGGCGGATCTTCCGCCCCCAGTCCGACGGCTCCGGGCCCAGCTCCAGGTGCAGCCGGCCGCCGCGATGCACGTCGACGGCGTTCAGGTGCGCCGCGTGCAGCGGCTCGCCGTTCAGCGTCGCCGACTGGACGTACTGCGGTGCCGGGGACTCCTCGATCCCGTCCGACCCGATCGGCGTCTCCCGGTGCCCGCTGGTCTCGATGACGAACTCCCGCTCGCCGATCCGGAGAGCGGCCCTGGCGAAGGCAGGGGCGTTGACCAGGAAGAGGTTCTGCCCGGCGACCGGGAACAGTCCCAGCGACGCCCATACATACCAGGAGCTGAGGCCACCGGAGTCGTCATTCCCGGGCAACCCGCCCGGCCCGGTGCCGAACTGCCACGTCAGTGCGGCGTTCACGATCTCGGCGGTGCGCTCGGTGCGGGCGGCATAGTGGTAGGCCCACGGAGCCTCCATGTCGGGCTCGTTGTTCAGCCCCTCGAAGCGGTTCAGGGCGTACCCGGCCGCCATCTCCGCAGGATCCGGCCGCACGCCGGGCTGATTCACCGGAGGCGCACCGAAACCGAAGAAGGAGTCAAGCATCTCGACGAACGCGCCGTCCCCGCCGGCGAGGGCGATCCGCGCGGCCATGTCGTGCAGGAGCCGGAACGAGTAATTCCATTTGCCACCTTCGTAGAACTCCGAGTCCCGAAGCAGCCCGGTGTCCAGATCAAAGGCATTTACCCATTTGCGGGCCCGGGATGCCAGGTCATCGGCCAGGCGGGGGTCGTTCAGCTCCCGGGCGACCTGCGCGGTGCAGTGATGGGCATAGGCGAGGTCAAGGGTGTGGCTGATCGGATGGACGACGCCGTGCTCGAAGAAGTCCTCACCGTAGAGCCGGCGCAGATCGTCGTCCATGTGCACCAGGGCCCAGGTCCAGTCGATCTGCCCCAATGCCAGCGCATGCGCGTCGGCAAGCGCCGTGTGGGCCAGTGCGCTCCCCTGGCGGAAGAAGCGATCGGCACCGCGCGCCATCCGGTAGCCGATCGGGAAGTTCCCCTCCTCCTCGCAGACCCGGATCAGCGACTCCAGCAGATCCGCGGCGCGGTTCGGCGCTATGGCGGCAAGCAGCGGCAGTTGCGTCTTGTAGATGTCCCACATGGTGCAGACGTCGAACGCGAAGGGCCCCGAGTTCGGCCAGAACGGGCTCTCGTCGTCGCCGAAACAAGGCTTGATCAGCGAGTGGTAGAGCGCCGTGGCCATGACCGTACGACGGGCCGGCGTCCCGCCCTCGACCTGAACGCGATCGATGTGATCGCCCCAGCGCTCGCGGGTGTGCAGGCGGACGGCATCGAACGCCGGCTCCCCCTCCGGGCACTCGCGCCGGAGGTTGATCCGGGCCTGTTCACAGCCCCGCAAGGAGAACCCGAGGCGGACCTCGACGGTCTGCCCCGGCGTGGTGGGCCCGATGAACAGCAACCCGAACGGACGCAGGGTCGTGTGCCGGATGCTGTCGAAGTCCAGCCGGGTGCCGCCGTCGATGAGCCGCCGGTCGTGCCAGAGCATCTGCCGCCAACCGCGGGTGTGCACCTCGATGGCCACCGACAGTGGAACGCCCTCGACGACCACGGTTCCCTGCCCGCGGCCCTGGCCGATGCTCTCCAACTGAGCGCGTAGCGGCACGGTGCGACCATGCTCGATGGCGAGCCCGCCGCACGACAGGTCCACCACGACGCGGGCACTGTGGTGTTCGGGAAAGGTGTATCGGTGCACCGCCACCTTCATGCCGACGGTGATCTCGCAGCGGATGCCCGTGTCGAGGGTCGCGGCGTAGTAGCCGGCTTCGGCGATCTCATCGTGCACCGGCCACGCGTCGCCGAGGCTGTCCAGTGGCTGGATCATCGGGGTGACGCGCACGTAGTTGTAGTACTTGCGGATGGCGCCGGTGCCGGACTGTTGGAAGTGAGTGAATCCGGAGGCCTCGATCCGGTCGAACAGCTCCTCCGGAACTCCCTCGGTGTTCTTCATGTACCGCCCGTAGCCGGTGGGGTAGGCGCCCGAGTAGGCACACGCCGACACCATGCCGAAGGGCGACGTGGCGCCCGGGTGGGTGTTGCCCACTTGGGGCTTGGGCCACCACCACGTGGCCGCGAGGCCGCGCGGGGCGGGCAACGATGTCGCGGCCGTACCGATGAAGGGGTCGATGTCACCGAGAATGCCGGGACTGTAGCCAGAACCGGCCGCCGGCGGGGTTTCCGACACGTGAACTCCCCCAGGTCGCATGGACACGTGTTCCACGTCTCCCGGTTTGGGCGCCCTTGCGCAGGTCGTCAAGTCGAGGTGTCCCCGGACGGCGAGCCGGCCTCACCCGCAGGGATCCCGTACACCCGCGCAGCGGTGCCGGTGAACACGGCGTCACGCTCGGCCGCCGTGAGCCGGGCGGTCAGCTTCGTCGCGGCCTCCACGACCCGGTCGTACGGCGCGGCGAGCAGGCACACGGGCCAGTCCGATCCGAACATCACGCGCTCGGGTCCGAAGGCGTCGAGCACGACCGCCACATACGGCTCCACGTCCCCGACCGACCACGCCCGCCAGTCCGCCTCCGTCACGAGTCCCGACAGCTTGCACGCGACGTTGGGGCGCGCCGCCAACCGCCGGATCTCTCCCGCCCACGGCTCCACCTCACCGGACGCCACGCGCGGCTTGGAGCAGTGATCGAGGACGAAGGATGCCTCCGGCACCGCATCGACGGCCCGCGCGGCCGCCGCCAGCTGGTGCGGCAGAGTCAGCAGCTCGTAGACCAGTCCGGCGTCGGCCACGGCCCGCAAGCCGCGTAGCACGTCACCGCGGACCAGCCACTCGGAGTCCGGCTCGTGCTGAACCTGATGCCGGATGCCGCGCAGCCACGGCCCGCCGGGGCCTTCGAGCAAGGCCGCGAGGTCGTCGGCGACGGACGGCGCCGTCAGGTCAACCCACCCCACAACCGCAGCCACCAGATCCTCCGACGCCGCCAGCGCCAGCAGCTCCGGCGTCTCCTCCGGCACGGTGACCGTCTGCACCAGCACCGTCGCGGTGACGCCGGCGGCCTCGGCGTGCGGCCGCAGGTCCGCCATCCCGAACGAACGGCGCAGCGGCGCGAGCGCTGCACCGGTGATCCAGTCCTGGTCCCGGACGTCCAGATCCCACACGTGATGGTGCGCATCGATCACCGTGACACCCCCTGCCCCACCACCTCGTCCAGCGCGGGCCACAGCTCCGCCGGGATCGCCACCTGCGCCATCGCCACGTTCTCCTCCAGCTCCGCAACGCTTCGCGCCCCGATCAGCACGCATGCCACCGCCGGATGGCGCCGCGGGAACTGGATCGCCGCCGCCTTCAGTGGGACCCCGGCCGCGGCGCAGACGTCGGCCAAGCGGCGCGCCTGCGTGACGACACGAGGTGGCGCCGGGGCGTAGTCGAACCGCGCTCCCGGCGCGGTATCCGCCAGCACTCCGGAGTTGTACACGCCGCCGATCACCACCGACACGCCGCGCCGTGAACACTCGGGCAGCAACTCTCGCTCACCCGACCGGTCGAGCACGGTGTACCGACCGGCCAGCAGGACGGCGTCGATGTCGGTCTCCCGGACGAAGCGCGCCGGCACCGCCGTCTGATTCATTCCGACGCCGATCGCGCCGACGACTCCTTGCGCACGCAGGTCGTGGAGCACGGGGTATGTCTCGCGGATCGCCTGGTCGGCGTAGTCGTCGGGATCATGGATGTACAGGAGGTCGACCGAGTCCACCCCGAGTCGGCGCAGGCTGTCCTCCAGCGAGCGGCGCACGCCGTCCGCGCTGAAGTCGAAGACCACCTCTGATGGCGGTGCGTCGGCGAAGATGCCCGTGTCCGCCGTTGCCCGCTCCACCACCAGTCGGCCCACCTTGGTGGACAGCACGACGGAGGAGCGGGGAAGCAGCGATGAGGTCGCCGTGAGCGCTGATCCCACCCGTCGCTCCGCCGTCCCATGGCCGTACTGCGGCGCCGTGTCGAGGTAGGAGAGCCCGAGCTCGAGGGCCCGGTGAACGACCGCCGTGGCCTCGGCATCCTCGACGTGCGCGTACATGCCGCCCAGCGCCGCGGTGCCCAGCCCGAGGCCGCTGACCTGCACCTTCGAGTGGCCCAGGCGGCGTGGTTCGACGCTCATCCGTCCCCTGATCGTATAGGGTATTGCCTGTGGGATATTCGCGGGCCATGCTGTTCGGCGTCAAGAGGGACGACCGTGGACCGGGAGGCACTGGCCGATGACGCAGCCGGAGGCGGTCGAGGGACTCGCCCGGCATCTCACGCGGCTCCCCCATCGACAGGTCCTCGCCGAGGACGTCTACGAGACGGTCAAAGCGCTGATCATGGATCACGTCATCACACCGGGAGCACGGCTGAACATCGACGGGTTGGCGCGCGAGCTGCTGGTCTCGCAGACCCCCATTCGCGAGGCGCTGGCCCGGCTGGAGTCCGACGGCCTGGTCACCAAGACGGCGCTGCGCGGCTACTCAGTCGTCCCCCTGCTGTCCCGCAAGGAGTTGCAGGACCTGTTCGGGTTCCGGCAGCTCATCGAACCATGGGCCGCTGCGACGGCGGCGACCAGGGCGGACGCCGCAGCCATCCATGCGCTGCAGGTGGAGCTGGCATCCGTCGCGGCAGTGCCCGAAGGGTCACAGTACGAGATCTACAAGGCCATGGCGGCGCACGACAGCCGCTTCCACGACCTTGTCCTGGTCACGGCGGGGAACGACGCGGTCCGCGCCGCGTTCGAGCGCACTCACTGCCATCTGCACATGTTCCGCCTCCACTACGCCAGCGGCATCGCCGGCCAGGCGGTGCGCGAACATCGGCGCGTCGCGGGCGCGATCGCGTCCGGCGATCCCGTGGCGTCGCGTGCCGCGATGCGGGCCCATCTCAAGGCATCCCTGAGCCGGTTGAACAAGGTCTACCAGTGAGCCGCCGGCACGACTGACCGAAGGGGCTACCGCTCGCCATGCTGACGACCCAACTCCTGCACCCGGAGATCCTCGGAGTGCTCGGTGCGGCAGGCCACGGGAGCCGCGTGCTGATCGCGGATGGCAACTACCCGTTCAGCACCGGCACCAACCCCGCCGCGGCCCGGGTGTTTCTCAACCTCTCCCCCGGCGTCGTGGGCGCCCCGGACGTCCTCGCCGCACTGGTCAGCGCCATCCCGGTGGAAGGGGCGACAGTGATGGTCCCGGACGACGGACCCGAGCCGGGCATCTTCGGTGAGTTCCGGGCCCTGCTCGGGCCGCAGCCGGAGCTGGAGCCCCTGTCCCGCTTCGAGTTCTACGACGCCGCTCGGGGCAGCGACGTCGCCCTCGTCGTCGCGACCGCCGAACGGCGCATCTACGCCAACGTGCTGCTCACCATCGGCGTGCGCCCGCCG
>Ga0081539_10004045_pt1 | contig 16804 bp, 15 predicted proteins | sample TabmetS4T2R2_FD_71023 | JGI IMG/M metagenome (GOLD analysis project Ga0081539, IMG submission 71023) | Tabebuia heterophylla rhizosphere microbial communities from the University of Puerto Rico - S4T2R2 | ecosystem: Host-associated > Plants > Roots > Rhizosphere ...
GCATATACGAAGCCTATGCGGGAGGGGAGGAGTCGCCGCTGGCGGAGTTGCCTATCCAGTACGCGGACTTTGCCGTCTGGCAGCGACAGTACCTGCGCGGGCCAGTGCTCGAAGAGCAACTCAGCTACTGGAAGCGGCAGTTGGAGGGAGCGCCATCGGTTTTGGAGTTGCCGACGGACAGGGTGCGGCCCGCAGTCCAGAGTTTTCGTGGAGCGAGCCAATGGATGAGGGTCTCGAAGGGGTTGAGCGAAGGATTGAAGGCGATGTCGCAGCGCGAGGGGGTGACATTGTTTATGAGTTTGTTGGCGGCATTCGATGTTTTGTTGTGGCGCTACACGGGGCAAGGGGATGTGGTTGTCGGTTTACCTATCGCCGGACGCAACCGTGCTGAGATCGAAGGGCTGATAGGGTTTTTCGTCAACACGTTGGTGTTGCGGACGGAGGTGAGAGGGGAGGAGAGTTTTCGGGAGTTGTTAAGGAGGGTGAGGGAGGTATGTCTGGGGGCGTATGCGCATCAGGATTTGCCGTTTGAGAAGTTGGTTGAGGAGTTGCAGCCTGAGCGTGATATGAGTCGCAATCCGTTATTCCAAGTGACGTTTCAACTCCTCAATGTCTCAGACTCAGAAGAGGATGATTCAAGGACAGAGCCGAACTTGGATGAGGAGATAATAGAAGAAGATGAGTCCTCCCTGAACGTTGAGAGCAAAGCCGTACCTCTTGATCTTATGTTCGATATGTGGGAGAGCGACGGACAACTCAACGGGCGGCTCGATTACAGCACGGATCTCTTTGACGACACTACCATTCAGAGAATGCTCAGGCATTTTCGGAATGTGTTGGAACGTGTCGTTGCCAATCCGGATATGCCCCTTTCGAACCTTTCCATTCTGAGCGAGGAAGAGCTTCAGCAATTACTTGTTGAATGGAATGAGACGGGAAATGATTACCCGCGCTCTTGCCTCCATCAATTGTTCGAGGAGCAAGCTGAGCGCAAGCCGGAAAAAATAGCGGTGCTCTACGGGGGCGAGCAGTTGAGCTATAGCGAATTAGATGAGCGGGCCAACCAACTGGCCCGTCACCTGCGGAAGCTTGGGGTAGGGCCGGAAGTCTTAGTTGGCATTTTCATGGAGCGTTCGCTCCAGATGGTCGTCGGGCTGCTTGGAATATTGAAAGCCGGAGGAGCGTACGTGCCGCTCGACCCGGCTTATCCGAAAGAGCGTCTCTCTTTTATGTTGGAGGATGCCGGAATGCCGGTGCTGTTGACAGAGGAACGGCTTCTGGAGGAGCTGCCTGAGTCGCGCGCGCGCGTAGTGTGTCTGGAGCGGGAGTGGGATGAGATTACCGCGGAGAGCAAGTCGAAAGTGGAAAATATTGTTGCGTCGGAGAACTCAGCCTACGTTATCTACACCTCAGGCTCGACTGGCAAACCTAAAGGAGTAACGATTCCGCACTCCGCACTCGTCAACTTCCTCAGAAGCATGCGGCGGGAGCCGGGACTTAGCGCAGATGACACCTTACTCGCCGTGACTACTCTCTCCTTTGACATTGCGGGACTTGAACTCTACCTGCCCTTGCTTACGGGCGCGCGTTTATTGCTCGCCAGCCGCACCGAGGCAGCCGATCCGGCCAGCTTGCTCAAACTGCTCGACGAGGCCGGCGTGACTGTGATGCAAGCAACGCCCGTCACTTGGCGCATGTTAGTGGATGCGGGCTGGCCGGAGGTGATACGCCCCCTCAAGATTTTGTGCGGTGGGGAAGCGCTTAGTATCTCACTCGCTGAGCAACTGCTCGCGCGGAGTAATAGCGTATGGAATCTCTATGGCCCGACGGAGACGACCATCTGGTCAACCTGCTGGCGCGTATCAGTTGACGCGCGGGGAGGCGTACGCATCGGTAGGCCCATCGCCAACACGCAAGTTTATGTCCTCGACGAACGATTACAGGTCGTGCCCGTGGGAGTAGTTGGGGAAGTCTACATTGGTGGAGATGGGCTGGCGCGCGATTATCTACGCCGTCCTGCGTTGACGGCTGAGCGGTTCATACCTGATCCGTTCGGGCGCGCGCCGGGAATGAGGCTCTACCGGACGGGAGACGTGGCGAGATGGCTTCCCAGTGGGGAGTTGGAACACTTGGGGCGCGCAGATCATCAAGTAAAGATCAGGGGCCATCGCATTGAGTTGGGCGAAGTGGAGGCGACACTTCTACAACACCTTGGGGTCAGGCAATGTGTAGCGCTGGCGCGCCGGCTAGGGGGAGATGATCTCCGACTAATAGCCTACGTCGTAACGTCGGGGGCAAACGCGCCGTCGGTGAGCGAGTTGCACACCCATTTGAGGCGACACCTGCCGGAGTACATGATTCCTTCCGCCTTCGTGATGATGGAGAGCTTGCCGTTGACGCCCAACGGTAAAGTTGACCGCCGCGCCCTGCCGCAGCCCGATGGGACGAGACCTGAGTTGGAGAATGAGTATGTACCGCCGCGCGCTCCGGTCGAGGAGACGCTGGCAGGAATCTGGGCCGAAGTATTGGGACTAGAGCGTGTTGGTGTTCACGATAATTTTTTCAATGTCGGTGGTCACTCGTTACTTGCCACGCAGATCATTTCGCGAATGCGTCAGGCGCTTCAAGTTGATATACCTCTACGCAGCATCTTTGAGACGCCTACTATCGCTGGCTTGGCTCAAGCAGCCGAGGAAGCCAAAGCTAATGGCAATGGGCTTCAATCACACATCATTGGTAGGGTTTCCCGCGAGCAGCACCGCGTAAGGCTCTCTTCCGAAGGACGATTTGAGATGCCGGAAGCCCTCAAGAGCGAGCCATCGCAGGTTAGCAAGAGCGACCTGAAGATATTTTCCACGAGAACTGCTACAGGAGATCAAGGCTCTCAGGATTAAAGCTACATATGCCCTCTGCGGCGATGACCGATCCGAATGTGTCGGGGGCGCTTGCTACAGCGCGCTGGTTCTCATGCCCCAACCCTCGCCCGCAGGCGAGCCTGCGCCTCTTCTGCTTTCCTTATGCTGGCGGCGGAGCAGCGATTTACCGTACATGGACGGAAAGACTCCCTCAAGCAGTTGAGGTTCACGCACTACAACTCCCCGGGCGGGGCATTCGCATGATGGAAAGACCTTTTAACCGGATGCCCCCCCTAATCTCCGCCATCGCTCAAGCCATGCTGCCGCATCTGGATAAGCCGTTCGCCTTTTTCGGCCATAGCATGGGAGCGCTCACCTGCTTTGAACTCGCGCGGCATATGCGAAGGAAGGGTGAGCCGCTACCTCTACATCTTTTCCTTTCAGGCGCACGCGCCCCTCAGATCATCAGACGCAGCACGCCTATTCACGCCCTTCCCAGAACCGAGTTTATCAAGAAACTCAGGCGACTAAACGGCACGCCAAAAGAACTGTTGGAGTGCGGCGAACTGATGCGGCTGATGCTCCCCACTCTGCGGGCAGACATTAAGATTTGTGAAACCTATGTGTACCGAAGAGAGCTTCCGTTCAACCTTCCTATCTCCGTCTTTGGTGGGCTACAGGATCGCCGTGTCAGCCAGTCTCAACTTGAGGCTTGGCGGCATCAAACCAACGACGGCTTTTCGCTGGAGATGCTTCCCGGAGACCATTTTTTTCTACACAGTGCCGAATCTCCGCTTCTTCCGTTGCTTTCGCGAGAACTGCGCCGGATAGCGAAACAAGTTGTTTGAAGAAAAGCCCACGCGTTCCTAGCACTGGCTTAACCGACCTTCAGTTTCTCTTCCGCCATATCCGTCTGGGCTGACTTTGCCTGACCTCACGCGAAGGCGCAAAGTTCACACGCGATTGCGAGAGGCTATAATTCATGGAGAACCAGTTCACGAAAACCGCCAGTTTTTGTCCGACGTGGTCTTCGCCGCCGAAGCGGCCCATGCTGCAAGCTGATGAGGTTCATATCTGGCGGCTATCTCTGGAGTGTCCCGGCTCGACGGTTGAAAAGCTTTCCGAGGCGCTTTCATCAGATGAAGTAAACAGGGCCAATCGCTTTCGCTTTGAAGCCGACCGCAACCGCTTCATTGTGGCTCGCGCCTGTTTGCGAAGCCTTCTTGGCAGCTATCTAGGCGTTGAGGCAGCCGAGGTTCGGTTCAACTACAGCGAATACGGCAAACCGTCACTGGACGAGGCGATTAATGCACAGGAACTGAGCTTTAACTTGGCCCACTCAGGTAGCCTCGCGCTCTACGCCCTAACACTCAAGAGACAGATTGGTGTTGACCTTGAGCACGTCCGGGCGGGGTTCGCCACTGATGAGATTGCGCGAAGATATTTTTCTGCAAGTGAGATAGACCGGCTAAGTCAACTCCCGCCTGCCCTCCGTCACCAAGCGTTTTTTAATTGCTGGACGCGCAAAGAAGCCTTTATCAAAGCGATTGGCCTCGGGCTGTCTCTGTCGTTGGATCAATTTGACGTGACGCTCGCTCCGAACGAACCCGCAACCTTGTTGCAGACGCGCTGGAACGATGAGGAGGCTTCGCGTTGGTCGCTGACCGCGTTTGATGCTGGAAGAGATTATGTTGCGGCTGTTGCCGTACAAGGGCATAACTTGGAGCTACGAACATGGCATCTCGAAACAAACGCATTCTGTTCTCGCTGATTTTATTTACAGAGTAATAGATGTCAGTAGATGTAAAAAGTACGATTTTACGGCGTGGCTGCGTTCCGCTGTAAAAACAATTGTTTGCGTTTTAGTAGCGCGCTTGGTTCATAACCGCACGTTCCCAAGTACGAGTACGTATCATTCCCGATTCCTATTAGTCCTCACAGCCTCTACCCAAGACTTCCGGCGGCCACGCGGCTTGGTTTGAGGCCGATTTGTAGGGGTGGAGGGCGTAGGAAGACCTTCCGCCCACCTTGCCGACTCTTTCAGTCTAGCTGCGGCGTCCGGCTTGTGTTAGGGGCAGCCGCGCGGAAAGCAATTCGTTCGCGGAGATAGCCTCTCGTATATAATCCCGCCGCTCTTTCCCGACGGTCAGATAAAATTTACGCGGGCGGCGAGCGTTGAATATACGCACGAAAGGTTGGGCCGCGCTCGCGGCCATCATCTTCTCCATCGTGAGCATGTCCCGCGCCGCGGGCGAGGTCGGTCTGCCCGCGCGCGGCGGGGGCGTCGTTGTCGCCATCTCCTCCGACCCCGGCGGGCTGAACCCCGCGGTCACGACGCAGGGAGGCGTGCATCTCGTCTGCGGCTCGATCTTCAGCGGGCTAGTCGCGCACGACTTCCAACTCAACCCCGTGCCCGACCTCGCCGAGAGTTGGGACATATCGCCCGACGCGCGTACCTACACGTTCCGCCTCGCCCCGGACGCCGTGTTCCACGACGGCGTTCCCGTGACTTCGGAGGACGTGCGCTTCACGTTCGAGGAGATGCTTCTGAAGTTTCACTCGCGGACGCGCGCCGCCGTCGGCGACAATTTGCGCCGCGTCACGACGCCGGACGCGCAAACGGTCGTCTTCGAGTTCGAGCGTCCCTACGCCGCATTCCTCCAACTCGTTGACGTGACGAACGCCCCCGTCATGCCGAAGCACCTCTACGAGGGCACAGACCCGTTAACCAACTCACACAACACTCGCCCCGTCGGCAGCGGCCCCTTCAAGTTTCAGGAGTGGATGAAGGGCGACCACATCACGCTCACGAGAAACGACCGGTACTTCAAGGCGGGCAAGCCCTACCTCGACCGCGTCGTCTATCGCGTCATGCCGAACCCGGCCTCGGCTGCCATCGCCTTCGAGAAAGGGGAGGTTGACTACTTCCTCAACCCCACGCCGCTCGACGTGGCCCGGCTGAAGGAGACGCCCGGCGTCATTGTCACCGACAAGGGGCGCGAGGGCTTCGCCACGGTCGAGACGCTGATTCCGAACCTCACGCGCGCGCCGCTCTCGGACGTGCGCGTCCGCCGCGCGATGGCCCACGCGTTAGACAAAGACTTTCTGGTCGAGAAGGTTCTGTTCGGGATGGGCGCGCCCGCGACCGGCCCCGTCTCGCGCCTGCTCGCGTGGGCCTACAACCCGAACGTGGAGACGTACGGGCACGACGTTGCGCTCGCCAACCGTTTGCTCGACGAGACGGGCCGCGTGCGCGGCGCGGACGGCGTGCGATTCCGTCTGAAGTTCGTCCACGCGTCCACTTACGCGAAGGTGGCCGAGGCCGTCCGCGACCAACTGAATGAAGTCGGCATCGCCGTCGAACTACAGCAGATGGAGTTCAGCGCGGCGGTCGAAGCCGTCTATGTCCGGAAGGACTTCGACCTCGCCTTCGCCTCCTTCGAGAACGGCCCCGACCCCGACATCGGCGTCAAGCGCACGGTAGTCTCCACGAACATCGCCCCCGTCCCTTTCTCCAACGGGGCGGGCTACCGGAACACGAAGATTGACGAGCTGTTCGCGCGCGCGGCCTCCGAACTGGACAGGCAGAAGCGCGCTACCCTCTACTTCGAGGCGCAGGACATTCTCGCCAGAGACGTGCCCTACTTCTGGCTCTACGAGCCGAAGTCAGCCGTCGCCTACCGCGAAGGCTTGCGAGGGATGTACGAGTGGAGCGCGAAATCGTCCATCTACTTCGCGCAGGACGCGTGGTGGGCCGGCGGCGCGCGCGCGCGCGGCGACATCGTGGGTGCCGGTTCGCGGCGCGGAACATATTTGCTCGCCGGCCTCGCTGTACTCGTCGCAGTCGCCGCCGCGATTCTATTGAAGAAGCGCGGGCGCCGGGCGTGAGCGTCAGGCGGGCTTGTCGAGGTGTGTGAAGCGTGATTTGGGATCGAGCGCGCGGTTGAGTGCGTCGCCGACGGCGTTGAGCGCGAGGACGAGGAAGGTGATAGCGAGGGCGGGGAAGAGCATCGTCCACCACGCGTCGCGCATGAACTGCTCGCCGTTGTGGAGCATGTAGCCCCAGCTCATGCGGCTGCTGTCGCCCAAGCCCACGAAAGACAGCCCTGCCTCGACGAGTATGACCATCCCGACCATCAACACGAAGTTGGTGACGATGACGGGCGAGGCGTTGGGGAGAATTTCGCGGAAGAGTATCCGCGCGCGGCTCGCTCCCAGAGCGCGCGACGCCTCGACGTAGTCTCGCTCCTTGAGCGAGAGGACTTCGGCGCGGACGAGCCTTGCCGTCGAAGGCCAGTAGGTGACGACGAGGACTAAGCCCAAGTTGAAGTAGTTCGACCCGAAGAGCGCGGCGACGACGAGCGCGAGGAAGAACCGCGGCGGGACGATGAAGACTTCGGTGAGTCTCATCAGTAGGTCGTCCACGACCCCGCCCGCGTAACCCGCAGCCGAGCCGACGAGCACGCCGGCGAGCACGCTCAACACCGCGACGGCGACGCCCATCGTGAGCGACACGCGCGCGCCGTGGACGACGCCGCTGAAAACGTCCCGGCCCAAGTCGTCCGTGCCGAAGATGTGTTCGGCGGACGGCGGACGGAGAGAGTCGCGCGAGGTCTTCTGCGGGTCGCGCGGCGCGAGTTGTCCGGCGAAGACGGCGGCGAAGAGATAGACCGCCAGCACGACGACGCCGCACGCCGCCACGGGGTTCCGCCCGACGGCGCTCAAGGCCGCCCGGCCAGTCGGCGCGCGCCCGTCTTCCGCCGCTTCACTCATCCGTTTCGCCGTCCGTAGCTTATGCGCGGGTCGAGCGCGGAGTAGGTCAGGTCGGTGACGAAGTTCACGACGACGACGCTGACCGAGACCGTGAGGAACAGCCCCAACAGGACGGGGTAGTCACGCATGGTGAGCGAGTCAATCAACAGCCGACCGAGGCCGGGCCACGCGAAGACCGTCTCGACGAAGACCGCCCCGCCGAGGAGCATCCCGAAGTCGTAGCCCACGACTGTCACCACCGGGAGCAGCGCGTTCCGCAGCGCGTGGCCGTAGAGCACGCGCCTCTCTTCCAAACCTTTCGCGCGCGCCGTGGCGACGTAGTTCTCGCCGAGCACGTTCAGCATCGCCGTCCGCGTCAGCCGCAGAATCTGCGCGAGATAGACGATGGTAAGCGTTGCGACGGGCAGCGCCAGATGCTCAAGCACGTCGAGCAAGTAGGCGACTCCCGTCAACTCCTGATTCGCCGACGACATGTTCTGCGCCGGGAAGAGTCCGAGGCGCAAGGCGAAGACGATGAGCAGCAGGTGGCCGACCGAGAAGGATGGCGCGGAGTAGCCGGCGAGCGCGAAGGTGTTAATGGCGCGGTCGAGAAGTGAGTCCTCGCGCCGCGCCGCCTCAACGCCGAGCACGACGCCCGCGACCGACGAGAGCGACACCGCCGTCAACACTAGAAGGAGCGTCGCCGGGACGCGCTCGAAGATGACGCCGAGGACGGGCTGTTGATAGCCGAGCGAGTAACCGAAGTCCCCGCGCAGCATGCCAGAGAGGTAAATCCAGAGCTGCGTCGTGAGCGGCTGGTCGAGCGCGAACTTGGCGCGGATGAACTGTAGGTACTGTTCGTCGCCGCTCTGCCCGGCGAGGTAGTACGCAGGGTCGCCGGGCGCGAGGTGTATGAGCAGGAAGTTGATGACGGCGAGGATGAGAATCAGAAGCAGCGATTGAACGGCGCGCCTGAAGAGGAGCCTGCCGCTGTACGCTTGGAGGAGTCGTCGCCGGAGGCTCATGAGTGCTCCTGAAGGTTCAAGCTCTGGATTAGTGATTCGATGCGCCCGATGGCCACCCCGACCGCGCCCCTGACAGCCTCGCTTAGCTCCGCGCCCAACTCGTCGTAGCCCGCCGGCTGGCAGCCGACCAGAAACACTTTGGGCGGCAGCACCCCCAGCGCGCGCGCCAGCGTCAGCACCTTCGACGGCTCCGTATAGTGCGCGTCGGCCAATGAAGAATGAAAGGCCGCGGCGTCGAGCGCGGCGGGGTCTTCCGTCTCCGGCTCAATGACGTAGATAGTGCCGGGCGTGCCGCCGCGCTCAACGGCGTCGGCGAGGATGAGCGCGTCGTAGCCGTCCATCAACTCCTGCACGAGCGGGACGCCCGCGATGCCGGCCTCGAAGATGTTGACGCCTTCGGGGAGCGTGCTGCGGCGCGCGAGGAGGCGCGCGACCTCGACGCCGAAGCCGTCGTCGCCCCGCAAGACGTTCCCGACGCCGGCGATCAGTATCCTCATCAAGTTTGCGGAGTCCTCGCGGCGAAAGCCGGTTGCTTATTAAGAACGAATAGAACATGCGGGCCTGCGGCTTCCCAACCCGCGCCCCGCATTCTACAATCCGCCCTTGGCAAACCGGCAACACTTTATCCGCCTTCGTCAATGGTCGAGCGCGTCAAGATACTGGTCAGGGGCATCGTGCAGGGAGTGGGTTTCCGCCCGTTCGTTTATTCTCTCGCCGTCAGGCGTTCGCTCAAAGGCAGGGTGCTCAACACTGCTGGCGGCGTCCTCATTGATGTCGAAGGCGCGCCCGGCGCTCTGGAAAAATTCGTCGGCGAACTCTCCGCGTGCCCGCCGCCGCTCGCAAGAATCGAATCGGTCAGCCGCGACCACGTTCCGAATCTCGCGCACTTCGCCGACTTCCAAATCATCGCGAGCGACGCCGGCGGCGAGTCGCTCGTCCCCGTCCCGCCGGACGTTGCCGCGTGCGAAGACTGCCTGAGGGAACTGTTCGATCCCGCAGACCGCCGCCACCGCTACCCCTTCATCAACTGCACCAACTGCGGCCCGCGCTTCACCATCGTCGAGTCAGTCCCCTACGACCGCCAGCGGACGACGATGCGCGACTTCGAGATGTGCGCCGCGTGCCGCGCCGAGTATGAGAACCCGCTCGACCGTCGCTTCCACGCCGAGCCGAACGCCTGCGCGGCTTGCGGCCCACGTCTCACGCTGGCGGACGCCGACGGGCGCGTCCTCACGCACGCAGATGCGCATGTGGTTGATGCGGTCGCACGCGCGGCGCAACTGCTCGCCGGCGGAGCTATCATCGCCGTCAAAGGCGTCGGAGGTTTTCACCTCGCCTGCGACGCGCTGAACGCCGAAGCGGTCGTGCGGCTGCGCGGAAGGAAGCACAGGGAGGACAAGCCCTTCGCCCTGATGTCGAACCCCGTCGAGACGATTAAAGGGTATTGCGCTGTCTCGGAAGAAGAAGAACGACTGCTGTCTTCGCCCGCGCGCCCCGTCGTCCTTCTCGAAAGAAGGGGCGGCTTGGCGCTCCCCGATGCGGTGGCCCCGCGCGTGAACACGCTCGGCTTCATGCTGCCTTACGCGCCGCTCCACCACCTGCTGCTCGAAGGCTTCGACCGACCGCTCGTCTTCACGAGCGGGAACGTCTCGGATGAGCCGATTTGCTACGAGGACGAAGAGGCCGTGCGCCGCCTTCGCGCCGTCGCCGACTACTTCCTGCTCCACGACCGGCGCATACACGTCCGCGCCGACGACTCTGTTGCGCGCGTCGCCGTTGGCCGCGAGGTCGTGCTGCGCCGCTCCCGCGGCTACGCGCCCGCGCCGCTCGAAGTCGCGTTCGAGTTCGACCGCCAGTTGCTCGCCTGCGGGGCCGAGCTGAAGAACACCTTCTGCCTCGCGCGAGGGCGGCACGCCTACGTCAGCCATCACATAGGCGACCTCGAAAACCTCGAAACGCTCCGCTCCTATGAGCAAGGCATCGAACACTTCCAAAGGCTCTTCGACCTCCGACCGGAGGCGGTCGCCTACGACCTGCACCCGGAATACCTTTCGACGAAGTACGCTCACGCGCTCGACGACGGCCTCCTCAAAATCGGCGTCCAGCACCACCACGCGCACGTCGCGAGCTGCATGGCCGACAACCGCGTTGAGGGCGAAGTCGTCGGCGTGGCGTTGGACGGCCTCGGCTTCGGCGCGGACGGGCGCATGTGGGGCGGCGAGTTCTTCGTCGCCGACTTCACAGAGGCCGAGCGCGTCGCGCACCTCGACTACGTGCCCCTTCCCGGCGGCGCGCGCGCCGTCCGCGAGCCGTGGCGCATGGCCGCCGTTTATCTACACCGCGCGCTCGGCGAAGAGTTCATGAAGTTGCCGCTGCCTTTCGTCGAAAACATGGACGCCCGCGCGTGGGCGGCGCTCAGACGCATGGCCGCGACCGGCACGAACAGCCCGGAGACTTCGAGCGTGGGCCGTCTCTTCGACGCGGTGTCGGCGCTGCTCGGCCTGCGTCAGGTCGTCAACTACGAGGGGCAGGCGGCGGTCGAGTTGGAAACAATCGCCGACCGCGGCCACGCCGAAAGATATGAGTTTGAGGTTGCGGGAAACGGCGGTATCATCAAGGCCGAGCCGGTAATCAGAAGGGCCGTGGAGGACGTGCTGAACGGCATCCAGCCGGGAATCGTCTCCGCCAGATTCCATCTCGCCGTGGCGCACATGATCGCCGCGGTCGCCCGAAGGGTCGGTGACGAGCGGCGAATAGACCGCGTCGTTCTGTCCGGCGGAGTCTTTCAGAACGCGCTGCTGCTCCGGCACGCCTGCCGTCTTCTGAAGTCAGAAGGCTTGAAGGTTTACACGCACAGCCGCGTGCCGCCGAACGACGGCGGCATCTCTTTGGGGCAGGCGGCGGTCGCGGGCGCGCTCATCCGGCGAGGGAGAGTTTAACCGCATGTGTCTCGCAATACCCGGCAAGGTCGTCGAGATAGTTGACGCCGAGAACCACATCGCCAAGGTTGACGTGGGCGGCGTGCGGCGCAACGTCAACGTGGGGATGCTCGAAGAGGAGGGCGTTCGCGTCGGCGACTACGTGCTGATTCACGTCGGCTTCGCAATGAGCAAGATTGACGAGCGCGAGGCCGAAGAGACGCTCCGCGTGCTCAAAGAGATAGGCGAGTACGACGCGGAGGTCGGACAGTTTGAAGGGACGATGGACGATTGACGACGGACGATGGACGGCGGACGATAAGAGCTTCCGGCCATCGTCCTTCGTCCGTCGTCCGTCGTCGTTCGCAGAGCGAACTTATGAGCAACGCCGCCGACGATTTTTCGAGAGCCTTCTACCCGTTCCTTCACAGGGAAGGGAAGGAGCATGGGACGACGGAGGAGTTGCGCTTCTCTCTGCTTGAGAAGGCGCGCGAAAGCGTCGAGGTCAAGTCGAAGTTCTTCGAGGAGAACGCCGACGCCATCCTCGCCGCCTCGCAGGCCCTCGCGGACTCCTTCCGGCGCGGCGGCAAACTCCTCGTCTGCGGCAACGGCGGCTCGGCGACCGACGCGCAGCACATCGCCGTCGAGTTCATGCACCCCGTCACCGTGGGGCGCAAGGCGCTGCCCGCCATCTGCCTCACGAACGACGTGGCGATGTTGACGGCGGTCGCCAACGACGTGGGATTCGATGATGTGTTCACGCGCCAAGTCATCGCGCTCGGACGTGAGGGCGACGTGCTCTTGGGCATCTCGACGAGCGGCAACTCGGAAAATCTTCTGCACGCTTTCCAGACCGCGCGGCGGATGAAACTCGTCACGGTCGGCTTTGCCGGAGGCGACGGCGGCAAGATGGAAGAGTTGCGGCAGGACGGCCTACTCGACCACTGCCTGACCGTCTCCACCCAGAGCATCCACCGGATACAGGAGACGCACGTCGCGCTCTACCACGTCATGTGGGACTTGGTGCACGCGCTCCTGCAACGTGAAAAGTCTGGAGTCTGAAGTCTGGAGTCTGGAGTCAGAGCCGAAGGCTCGGTCGTCAACGCGCAGCTTTTTCGTTCGGACTTCAGACTCCAGACTTCAGACTCAAAAATTATGAAGTTCATAGACGAGTACAGGCGGGGCGACCTTGCGCGCGGGCTGGCGGAGAGAATCGCGGAGCTTGCCGGCAGGCCGCTCAAAATCATGGAGGTCTGCGGCGGCCACACGCACGCCATCTTCAAGTACGGCATCGAAGACCTGCTGCCCCGTAACATCACGATGATTCACGGGCCGGGCTGCCCGGTCTGCGTCATCCCTCTGGGGCGCGTGGACGACGCCATCTCGATAGCCATGCGGCCCGAAGTCATCTTCACGACCTTCGGCGACGCGATGCGCGTGCCGGGGTCGAAGACGAGCCTTCTGGACGCGAAGGCAACGGGGGCAGACGTGCGGATGGTCTATTCGCCGTTAGACGCTTTGAAGCTGGCGAAGAAGAGTCCTGACAAGCAAGTGGTCTTCCTCGCGCTCGGCTTCGAGACGACCGCGCCCTCGACGGCGTTGACGGTGCTTCAGGCGGCGAAGGACGGCGTTGAGAACTTCTCGGTCTTCTGCAACCACATCATGATCGTGCCGGCGCTCAAGGCGCTGCTCGACTCGCCCGACCTCAAGCTCGACGGCTTCGTCGGCCCCGGCCACGTCAGCACGGTCATCGGGACGCGCCCCTACGAGTTCGTGCCGCGCGAGTACGGCAAGCCCGTCGTCGTCTCCGGCTTCGAGCCGCTGGACGTGTTGCAGTCGGTCTATATGATCCTCAGGCAGATTAAAGAGGGACGCGCGGAGGTCGAGAACCAGTACGGGCGCTGCGTTCAGAGGGGAGGCAACCGCAAGGCGCTCGAAGTGCTCTTCGACGTGTTCGAGCCGCGCGAATACTTCGAGTGGCGCGGCCTCGGCTCCATCGCGCACAGCGGCATGAAGCTGAGGGCGAAGTATGAAGCGTTCGACGCCGAATCAAAGTACGACGTGCCGGGCCTTCGCATCGCCGACCCGAAGGCTTGCCAGTGCGGGGAGATACTCAAAGGCGTGAAGAAGCCTTGGGAGTGCAAGGTCTTCGGCACGGCCTGCACGCCGGAGACGCCCATCGGCTCGTGCATGGTCTCTTCGGAGGGCGCGTGCGCCGCCTACTACAACTACGGGCGGCTCTCCAAAATCGCCGAGCGCTCCGTGGCGGGCAGATGAAGCGTAAAAGGAATTAACATGGATAGACAGGATGGTCAGGATTAGGCCAAATGAATTTTCTATCCTGTCTATCCATGTTAATTGTTCTGAGATGACGAGCGACTTCAGCCCATCGCCGCTCTTCGAGCGCGTCGAGCGTGCGCGCAGGCGCGCGCGCAAGTTCAAGGACACTCACATCACGCTCGCGCACGGCAGCGGCGGCAAGGCGATGCGCGAACTGGTCGAAGGTCTCTTCCTCGAATACCTCGGCAACTCCATCCTCGAACCGCTCGAAGACCATGCCGTCCTGAATTTCACGCCCGCCGGCAACGACCCTTCGTCGCCGCTCCGGCTGGCCTTCACGACCGACTCCTACGTCGTTGACCCGATCTTCTTCCCCGGCGGCGACATCGGGCGGCTCGCCGTCTGCGGCACGGTCAACGACCTCGCGGTGGGCGGCGCGCGACCGCTCTACCTCTCAGCCGGGTTCATCCTCGAAGAAGGTCTGCCGGTCGAAGACTTGCGGCGCGTGCTCGCGTCAATGCGCGACGCGGCGCGCGAGGCGGGAGTCTCCGTCGTCACGGGCGACACGAAGGTCGTCGAGCGCGGGAGCGCCGACCGCATCTTCATCAACACCTCCGGCGTCGGCGTCATCGTCGCGCCCGTCTCGCTCTCGGCCACGAACGCGCGCGCCGGAGACAAAATCATCCTGAGCGGCACGCTCGGCGACCACGGCACGACGGTCATGGTCGCGCGCGGCGAGCTTGAGCTTGAGACCGAAATCGAGAGCGACGCCGCCCCGCTCGGCTCGCTGGTTCGGGAGATGCTGGACGAGGCCGCGCGTCTGGGGGCGTTAGACACGATTCGCTGCCTGCGCGACCCGACGCGCGGCGGCGCGGCGACGACGCTCAACGAGATCGCGCTCGCCTCCGACGTGTGCATACAACTCGAAGAGGAACGCCTCCCCGTGCGCGAGGAGGTGCGCGGGGCGTGCGAGATTCTCGGTCTCGACCCGCTTTACGTGGCGAACGAGGGGAAGCTGGTCGCCGTTGTTTCACCCCACATCGCCGAACCACTCGTCGCGCGCATGAGAGAGAACCTTTACGGGAGAGACGCCTGCGTCATCGGCGAGGTGAAGGCCGAGCCGCGGGGCATCGTGGCGATGCGGACGGGCTTCGGCGGGACGCGCATCGTGGACGTGCTCGTCGGCGAGCAACTGCCGAGAATCTGCTGACTGTTCGGTGTGGCCGGTAGTCGCTTCGATAACTCGAATCAAGTGTTGCCCCTTTTCACGCGGCGGGACTTGGGTTTAAGATAGCCGCGCACTCAAAGTTTTTCCGTTCAAGCTGTTCCCCTTTGTTCTCGGAGGCAATCGAATGAAGATTGCGGTCTGCGGTAAAGGCGGCTCTGGGAAGACCACCATCACGGCGACGCTCACGCGCCTGCTGGCGCGGCGCGGCCTGCCCGTGCTCGCCATTGACGGCGACCCCAACCCCAACTTGATTCAGGCGCTCGGCCTCGGCCCCGGTGTGGAGATCGAGTCCGTGCCGCGCAGCATCGTCGAGCGGCGTCAGGACGAGTCGGGCGCGACGCGCCACGTGCTGGCGCGCTCTGTGGATGAGATCGTCGAGCAGTACGGGCTGAAAGCGCCGGACGGTGTGACGGTCGTGGTCGGCACGCGCGTTGACCACGCGGGCGCGGGTTGACTGTGCGGCGCACACGCTGCCGTGCGCAGCCTCGTCGGAGAGATAGTTAACAACTCGAACCAAGTCACCGTCATGGACATGGAGGCGTCAATCGAGCATTTGAGCCGCGGCACGCTCAGACACGTGGACGCACTACTCGTCGTCCTCGAACCCTACTACCGCTCGATGGAGACCGCGGGCCGCATCGTCCCCCTCGCGCGCGACCTAGGGCTACAGCGCCTCTACGGCGTCGCCAACAAGATTCGCAACGGGCAAGACCAAGAGGCAGTCGAAGCCTACTGCCGCAAACACGGACTGGAACTCGCGGCTTCCGTCCCCTTCGACGAGAACGTCGTGGAGGCCGACCGCGCGGGGCGCGCCGTCATAGACTACGACGTGTCCTCGCCCATCGTGCGGGAGTTGAACGGCGTCGCCGAACGGCTCGCGCGCGAGCTTTCCGCCGCGAACAACTGAGCAGGAGAAGACTTCAATGCTCGACAATCTGGACACCACGACCATCTGGACTTACTCGCTGATCGCGGGCGCGGTCGTCATCGTCATTGTCGCCGTGCTGCTCGTCATGCTCATCGCCGCCGCGCGGCGCGTGGACAAGCACGCCGCGGAAATCTGGATGGCGGGCAAACAGATCGCGGGCAACACCGTCTCAATCTGGATGCTCGACCGGACGAACAACGTCGCCGGGCAGATACTCGCGGGCGCGCAGTCCATCGCCGTTCACGCGGCCTCGATTGACGAGAAGATTACGGCGCTCGCCGCCGCGCTGGGGCCAAAGGGGTGAAGCGATGCGCCTGCTGACGTGGCTGACAGTCATCTACGCGGTCGTGCTGGTGCTGGCGCTGGCCGTGAGCCTCATCACGATCTTCGTCTATCTCTGGCGCATCGGGAGCGCGCTCGCTCTGGTGCGGGACGCGCTCGCGCAGGTGAGGGAGAACACCGCGCCGCTCGAAGGGCACGTCGGGGCCATCAACGGCGGACTCGTCAGCGTGGGCGAGGGGCTGACGGCTGTTGACGGTCACCTGACGCTCATTGACGAGAGCCTTGAGGGCGTGGCCTCTCATCTCGGCTTGGGCGAGACGGTGTAGAGCGGTAGTCAGTAGCCAGTAGGTCTCCGTCTTATTGACGTTGATGACAACCGGACGGTTCGAGCGTCGAGGTTTTTCTACTGGCTACTGAGAACCTGTTTGAAAACAGTTGCGCTCGTGCAGACTGTAGGGGCAGGGCTTGTCCGCGGCCCGCTCGCGTGCTGTAGGGGCAGGGCTTGTCCGCGGCCCGCTCGCGTGCTGTAGGGGCAG
>Ga0081539_10004046_pt1 | contig 16803 bp, 17 predicted proteins | sample TabmetS4T2R2_FD_71023 | JGI IMG/M metagenome (GOLD analysis project Ga0081539, IMG submission 71023) | Tabebuia heterophylla rhizosphere microbial communities from the University of Puerto Rico - S4T2R2 | ecosystem: Host-associated > Plants > Roots > Rhizosphere ...
CCGCTGCCCCAGGTCGTCGCCGCGCCCGAGCGCAAATCGCCGTGGCGAGGAGCCGTGGCGGCTCTTCGCCACAAGCGGTTCCGGCGCTACTTCGTCGGCGTCCTTCTTTCCCTCACGGGCAGCTGGATCGAAGCCGGTGCGTTCGGCTACGTGGTCCTGCTGCTCGGCGGCTCGGCGGCCACGCTCGGCATCATCGGGTTCCTCAACACCATCCCGAACCTCGCGTTCGCGCTGCCCGCAGGAGTTCTCGCCGACCGCTTCGACCGGCGCAAGGTCCTGCTCCTCTTCCAGGGGGCCAACATGGGCGTAGCCGTGGCATTGGCGGTGCTCTGGGCCACCGGCGCCCTCAGCGTCTTCCTCATGGGCGTCCTCGCCTTTCTCGGCGGCACCTTCGGGACGCTCAGCTTCCCGGCATTCCAGGCGTATCTGGCCTCGACCGTCCCCGAGGAGGATCTCGAGAGCGCTGTCGCGCTCAACAGCCTCTCCCTCCAGGTCGCGCGCTTCGTCGGCCCTGCGATCGCGGGTGTTCTCCTCGCTTCGGCCGGCCCCACATGGGTCTTCGGCGTGAACGCGTTCAGCTTCCTCGCCGTGCTCGGCGCGCTGGCGCTGCTCCCGGCTGCGCGAGGTCACGTCGCGAGCGCCGCCGTCGGAGTCGGGCAATCGATGGCGGAAGGGCTCCGTTACGTCTTCGGCCAGCGCAGCATGGCATCGCTGATGCTGCTCATGGTCCTCGCAGGGCTCTTCGCCACCCCGCCGGTGGCGTTCATGATCCCCGGCCTCGTTCGCTTCCAGCTGCACGAGGGCGCGACGACGCTCGGCGTCATGATCTCGCTCGTCGGCCTCGGTTCCGTCCTGGGCTCGCTGGCTCTCCTCCGCATCTCGGGGCGAACCAACAAGGGCGAGCCTGCGATCGCGTCCTACCTCGTCTGCGCAGCGGTGATCGCAGCGATCGGCTTCTCGACATCGGTGCCTCTCTCGTTGACGTTGGCGGTGGTCGGTGGGTTCAGCGGGGTCGTCTTCATCGGTCTCTCGACGGTGGTGGTGCAGGCGATGAGCTCGCACGAGATGCGGGCGCGTGCGATGGCCATCTGGGCGGCCTGCTTCGTCGGCGTGCTGCCGGTGGGGGCGCTGATCACCGCCGGCCTCGCTGCCTGGCTCGGCGCGGGCGGAGCCGTCGCCGTGGACGGGATCGTCACCTTCGTCGGAGGCGTGGCGATCCTGCTCGCGCGTCCCGAGGTCCTCTGGCTCGGGTGTGCAGCGCTTCCGGAGTCTTGCGTCGCGGCGACGGATCCTTCGGTCGTCGCGTTCTTCGAGGAGGACGAGGGCCGGCTGGCGGCCTAGCTCCTAGTCTTCCGACTCGTGGCGCGGCGCCACGACCTCGTCGTCCTCGAGGGCGGCGAGCCCCGGTGGCTCGAGCCGACACAGGCCTCCGTCCATGCTGGTTTCGGCGTCCGGCTCTTCGGTTTCGACGTGTTCGGTATCGGTTGCCATCGACCTTGAATCCATACCGTGCGATCCTGCCGGGTAAACCAATGAACCTCGAGAAGGAGATCGACGGCCTCTACGCCGCTCCGCCGGACGAGTTCGTCCCCAGGCGGAAGGAGCTCGCGAAGAAGCTGCGCGGCCAAGGGGAGCGCGCGGCGGCGATGCGGGTGGAGGATCTGCGCAAGCCGACGACGGCTGCCGCCGTCGTCAACCGGCTAGCGCGTTCGGAGCGCATGAACGTGCGCGCGCTGCTCACCGCGGGTGAGCGCCTGCGCGAGGGACAGGAGAAGCTTCTGCGCGGCGCCTCGCCCGCAGCGGTGCACAAGGCGGCCGACGACGAGCGGAAAGCGCTCGGTGCGCTGCTCTCGGCCGCGCGCCGGGAAGGCGCGAGCGAGCCGACGCTTCGCAAGGTCGAGCAGACTCTCCGCGCGGCCGCGATCGACGAGGACGCCCGGGCGCTCTTGAAGCAAGGACGCCTGACACAGGATCTGGAGCCGATCGGGTTCGGCTTCGGGCCGGAACAGCTGCGCGGCCGCAGGCGTTCAACTAAGTGAAACGACAAGAAGGAGAACGCATTGGAGAAGGCCACGTTTGCAGCAGGGTGCTTCTGGGGCGTCGAGGCGGCTTTCCGCCAGATCCCGGGTGTCACCGCGACGCGAGTCGGCTACACCGGCGGGCATACGACGGACCCGACCTACGAGCGCGTGTGCTCGCACACCACGGGGCACGCTGAGGCGGTCGAGGTCACGTACGACCCCGAGCGCGTCTCGTACGAGCAGCTGCTGGACGTCTTCTGGACGAAGCACAACCCGACGACCAAGAATCGCCAGGGGCTCGACATCGGCGACCAGTACCGGTCGGCGATCTTCTTCCACTCGCCCGAGCAGCAGGAGGCTGCGGAGCGGACGAAGGAGGCCGTGCAGGCCAAGCTCCACTGGCCGAAGAAGGTCGTCACGGAGATCGTCCCGGCCCCGGAGTTCTACGAGGCCGAGGACTACCACCAGCAGTACCTCGAGAAGGGCGGCCGCTCGAGCTGCACGGCCGAGCTCGCCGAGGCGAGGGCTCAGGCGGTCTAGTCGAGCCTCTCGAAGGCCGCGGCAACGCCGAGGCCGTAGACGAGGTGGTACGAGAACTCGATGCCGAGCGCCTTCGCCGGGTAGCGCCAAGGGGCCTCGTAGATGCCGAGCGGAGCGAGCGAGGCGTACGCGAGGCCCCAGACCGCCGTGCCGAACGCCAGTCCCTGGACAGCCGCATTGCGCTGTAGCCGCGAGGCGGCGAGGCCGTAGGCGCCACCCAGCGCGGCTCCGTAGCTCCAGTGCACGACATTCGTGATCACGGGCGCCTGCCGCTTCACGACCCGCTTGTTGAAGACGCCCTCCGAAACTTTCTTCGCTACTTGCGCCGGCGCCGGGGCCTCGGCCCACGTGCGCGGCTCCTTGAGCTGCTCGGCGGTCGCCGATCTGCCGCGAGCCCGCGAGACCGCCTCCTGGTAGGCCGTCATCAGGGCGGTGCCGGCAAACCCCGCGAGCACGCCTTTGCCGATCGCTGTCACCGCTCCCGTCACGCCGCTCAGTTACCCGTTCCGGCGCCGTGGCAACCCGAGGTTTCGCGCGACGCCGTCGCGGCAAACCAAGGTCCGGTGGACCCGACCGCGGCGCGCCCCCCCGTCACCTCCCAGCGCCGGCGCCTGGAGAGCGCGCACGGTTGACGTGTCGGCGGTACGGGGTCGTCGCCCTTGCCGCCGCGCTCGTCGCACTGTCGGGCTGTGGCTCGGAAGAGCAATCGCCCCTCCATCCGGAGAGTCACCCGGCGCGCTTGGTCGAGCGCCTGTGGTGGTGGATGCTGGGTGGCGCCGGAATCATCTTCGCCGGAAGCGTCGCGTTCCTCGTCGTCGCCTATCTGCGGCGGAACCGCTCCGGGCTCCCCTTCTTCGGTGAGCGGGAGGGCCTAGCGACGACCCTCGTGGTCGCGTTCGGCATCGTCATCCCGGTCGCCACACTCGCCGTTCTCTTCACGATCTCGAACATCTACGTGATCGCGAAGACGGATGCCCCGAGCGCGGGGTCGACGCAGATGCGGATCGAGGTCGTCGGCCACCAGTGGTGGTGGGAAGTGCGCTACCCGGGCAGCGACGCCGTCACCGCGAACGAGCTGCACATCCCGACGGGAACCTCCATCGACCTCGTCGTGCACACCGCTGACGTCATCCACAGCTTCTGGGTGCCGCGCCTGAACCGGAAGATCGACACGATCCCCGGCCAGGACAACCACATCCTCCTCTACGCGGGCAAGCCGGGGCGCTACCGCGGGCAGTGCGCCGAGTACTGCGGCCTCCAGCACGCGCACATGGCGATGTACGTCTTCGCGCAGCCGCCCGCCCAGTTCCGCGCGTGGCTCGCGAAGGAGGCGGCGCCCGCACCGGCGCCACAGTCCGAACTCGGCCGGCGGGGCGAGGACGTCTTCCTCTCGAACGCATGCGCTGGCTGCCACACGATTCGCGGCACGTCCGCCCAGGGCAAGATCGGGCCCGACCTCACGCACGTCGCCGAGCGCACGACGCTCGCCGCGCTGACCGTGCCGAACCGTCCTGCCGACCTCGTGCGCTGGATCCGCGACCCGCAGCACTTCAAGCCGGGGACGAAGATGCCGGGGCTCGAGCTCTCCGACGCCGACTTCGATGCGCTCGCGCAGTACCTGCAGGAGCTGGGATTCGGGCAGTAGATGGCGATCGGCGTCACCACTCCCGAAGCACGCCGCCGGATCGGTCGCCTGGAGCGCATCTGGGAGGAGCCCTCCGGCCTCGTCGGCTGGCTGACGACCACCGACCACAAGCGGATCGGGCTTCTCTACTTCTTCACGACGCTCCTCTTCTTCGGTGCGGGCGGGGTGGAGGCGCTCCTCCTGCGCACTCAGCTGATCGGGCCGGATCGGGGCCTCCTTTCGCCGGAGACCTACAACCAGCTCTTCACGATGCACGGCATCACGATGGTCTTCCTCGTCGTCGTGCCGATGTCGACGGGCGCGTTCGGCAACTACCTGCTCCCGCTCATGATCGGCGCTCGCGACATGGCCTTTCCACGGATGAACGCGGCCAGCTACTGGATCTTCCTCGCGGCGGGCCTCTTCATCTACACGGGGCTCTTCCTGGGCACGGCGCCCGACGCGGGCTGGTTCGACTACGTACCGCTCGCGGAGAAGGACTTCACGCCGAGCGCCGGCATCGACTTCTACGCGCTCGGGCTCATCTTCATCGGCGTCTCGACGACCGTGGCCGCGATCAACTTCATCGTCACGATCTTCAAGCTGCGCGCGCCGGGGATGTCGCTGAACCGGATGCCGCTCTTCTGCTACGCGTTCCTCGCCGTCTCCTTCGCGCTCGTCTTCGCGCTGCCACCGCTGAACACGGCGCTCGTCTTCCTCGAGCTCGACCGCCTCCTGGGCTTCCACTTCTACGACGTCGCGCTCGGCGGGAGCCCGCTCCTCTGGCAGCACCTCTTCTGGATCTTCGGCCACCCCGAGGTCTACATCATCATCCTGCCCGCCTTCGGGATCGCGACCTCGATCATCCCGGCCTTTGCGCGGCGGAGGATGGTCGCCTACCCGTTCGTCGCGATCGCCGAGGTGCTCGTCGCGTTCATCGGCTTCGGCGTCTGGGCGCACCACATGTTCGCGGTTGGGCTCGCGACCGTCACGGCCGTGTACTTCGCCGCCGCGAGCCTGATCATCGTCATCCCGAGCGCGATTCAGCTCTTTGCGTGGATCACGACGCTCGTCGCCGGGCGGCCGCGCTTCGCGACGCCTCTCCTCTGGATCGTCGGCTTCATCATCTTCTTCATCGTCGGCGGGCTCTCGGGGATCATGTTCGCGGCGATCCCGTTCGATCAGCAGGCGCACGACACGTACTTCGTCGTCGCCCACTTCCACTTCGTCATCTTCGGGGCGGCGATGTTCCCGCTCCTCGGCGGGATCTACTACTGGTTTCCGAAGGTGACCGGCCGGATGTACTACGAGCGCCTCGGGCAGGCCTCGTTCTGGCTCTCGTTCGTCGGGGCGACCATGACGTTCTTCCCGATGCACATCGTCGGGCTCCTGGGGATGCCTCGGCGCGTCTACACGTATGAGAGCGGGCTCGGCTGGTCGGGCTACAACCTCGCCGAGACGATCGGCTCGTACCTGCTCGGCCTCGGGCTCCTGCTCGTGGTCGTGAACCTGGTGGTCAGCCGCTTCCGCGGCCGGCTCGCCGGGGACGACCCGTTCGCAGGGGGGACTCTCGAGTGGGCGACCAGCTCGCCGCCGCCCGAGTACAACTACGCCGTGATCCCCACGGTCACGAGCGCGTATCCGATGTGGGACCGGGAGGATCGCCTGCAGGACGAGCGCCGCCTCTCCGAGGGCGTGATGACGCTCGAGGAGGGGCACGAGACGGCTGGAACCACGGTGCTCGACAGCGACCTCGACGAGATCCTCGAGATGCCGTCCGAGTCGTGGTCGCCCGTCCTCGTCGCTGCGACGCTCACCTGCGTCTTCGCGCTCGTCCTCACGAAGCACTACGCGGTGGCGGGCGGCTTTCTGCTGCTCACGTTCGTCGCTCTGGCGGCGTGGCACTGGCACGAGCCCGGGGCTCGATGGGCGGAACAGCGCCGGTCCGCACTCCCGAACGGCCTCTGGGGCATCTACCTCCTGATCGCCACCGAGGGCGCCCTGTTCGGCTGCCTGATCGCGACCTACTTCTACCTCCGCTTCCAGGCGACCGCCTGGCCGCTGGGGGGCATCGAGCCACCGAACGTCGTCGTGCCGCTCGTCCTGGCCGGCGCGCTCGCTGCGACGAGTCTCCCGATGCTCGGCAGCTCGCTGGCCGCGCAGGCGGGGCGCGCGCGCCTCGCCTGGGGCTTGATCCTCACGGCGCTGGTCGTGCAGACGGGGTACTTCGCCTACGAGATCCACTCGTTCGCGAACGACCTCGCGGGCTTTCGTCCGGAGGAAAACGCGTATGGGTCGATGTACTACACCCTTCTCGGGGCCGACCACGCGCACGTGTTCGTCGGGCTCCTCCTCGACCTCTGGCTGCTCGGGCGCCTGGTCGGCGGCCTGACCCAGTACCGGGTAACCGCCGTGCGGGCAGTCGCCTGGTACTGGCACTTCGCCAACGTCATGACCCTGCTCGTCGTCGGGACGATCCTTTCGGCAGCCGCATGAGGCTTCGTGCGCCCAACCTCATCTCGAGCGCGCTCCTGTGGTTCGGCGTGCTCGGGCCGCCGCTTGCCTGGGCCGGCCAGCACGTCGTGGGATTCGGCGCGAGCACGGCCGGGTGTCGTCCCTTCGGCGCGATGCATTCTGTCGACCCCAACGTCTGGGCGCTCGCCCTCACGATCGCCGCCGGTGTCGTGGCGGCGGCGGCGCTCGCCGCATCGGTCGTCATGTGGCTCGCGACGCGCACCGAGGACAGCTCGCCGCCCCTCGGGCGCATGCACTTCCTCGCGACGCTAGGGCTCATTCTCGGCCCGCTCTTCCTCTTCATCATCCTCATGGCCGGACTCGGGGCCACCGTTCTCCCCGGGTGCGTGCAGTCATGACGCGGCGCGCCCTTCTCCTCGGCCTTCTTCTGTTCATGCTCGCGGTGCCGGGCGCCGGCGCACAGCCGCCGCAGGGGATCGTGCGTCCGGCGAATGAAGCAGCGCTCTCGCTGCAGGAGCTCGGGAGCCAGCTCTTCGCCGGCAACTGCTCCACCTGCCACGGCTCACGCGGCGAGGGGATCGAGAGCGCACGGCCGAGTCAGGGCGCGGGGAACATCACCGGGCTCGGCCCCTCGCTCGTCGGAGTCGGGGCCCGTGCGGCCGACTTCTACCTGCGTACCGGCTACATGCCGCTCGGTGACGCCGGCGAGCAGCCACGCCGAAGCCGCGTCCTCTTTGCCGGGCGCGAGCTCGACGCGCTCGTCCAGTACGTCGCCTCGCTCGGGGAGGGCCCGCCCGTACCCAGCCCGCGGCCCGAGCGGGGGGATGTCGCCCGCGGGCTCGAACTGTTCACGCGCCACTGCGCGGGTTGCCACCAGGTCGTGGCCGAAGGCGGCTTCGTCACCCCCGCCGTTGCGCCGCCGCTCGACGACGCGACGGCGACGCAGGTCGCCGAGGCGGTCCGGATCGGGCCGTACGTGATGCCGACCTTCTCGGAGAAGCAGATCTCGGACCACGACCTGAACGCGATCATCGCGTACGTCGAGGCGTCGAAGAGCCCGGACGACGAGGGTGGGTGGGGGATAGGACACCTCGGCCCCGTGCCCGAGGGGATGGTCACCTGGCTCGTCGCAGCCGTGGCCCTCGTCGCTCTCTGCGGCATCATCGGAACGAGGTCGCGGTCGTGAGCCGGCTCCGTGACTGGCTCGTCGCCGCGGCGGTCCTCCTGCTCGGTCGCGGGCGCCCAAAGCGTCGGGAGACGCGCCTCGTCGCGGCGGGCCCCGAGAACCCGGGCAGCGAGCTCGTCGCCGTCGCCCTCTTCCTTGCCGCCGCACTCTGCGCGGCCGCCTTCCCCGTCCTCTACGCGCTCGACCGCCTGCCCCGCCAGACGCAGCTCCTCGGGGTGGCGATCGGTCTCGCGTTCGCCTTCCTTGCGGCCGCGATGATCGTCCTCGCGAAGCGGGTCGTGCCCGACGAGGAGCTCGACGAAAACTACTCCCTCCCGAGCGTCCCGAAGCAGGAGGAGCTGGTCGGGATCGTCGAGGAGAGCACGGATCGAATCACACGGAAGCGGCTCCTCGGCCTGGCCGCCGGTGCCGCCGGCGCCGCGGTCGGCGTCGCCCTCGTCACGCCCGCGGTCTCCCTGGGCCCGGTATTCGACACGAGCGGGTTCTACGAGACGCCCTGGAGGCGGGGGCGCAGGCTCGTCGACGAGCAGGGGAGGCCGCTGCTGGCTGACGACATCGAGGAGGCAACGTTCTACACCGCCTTCCCGGAGGGCGCCGACAAGGAGTCGATCGCCGCCCCGCTCGTCGTCGTCCGCCTCGATCCGGCGACGATCGCGCTGCCCGCCGGGCGCGAGAGCTGGGCGCCGGACGGCATCGTCGCCTACTCGAAGATCTGCACCCATGCCGGCTGCGCGGTCTCTCTCTACCGCAGCCCGCTCTTCGAGCCGGTCGAGCCGGCGCCGGCCCTCGTCTGCCCATGCCACTACTCGACCTTCAACCCCGCGACGGGCGGTACCGTCGAGTTCGGGCCCGCGGGCCGCCCTCTTCCTCAGCTGCCGCTCGTCGTCGCGGCCGGCGGCGAGCTGCAGTCCGGCGGCAACTTCTCGCAGGCGCCCGGCCCGAGCTGGTGGGGCGTGCGCATGCGGAGGCCGACGTGATCCGCAGGGTCGTCGTCTTCGTCGACGAGCGGACGGGGACGGCGCCGTTCCTGAAGAAGGCGCTGCGCTACGTCTTCCCCGACCATTGGTCCTTCCTCCTCGGAGAGGTCGCGCTCTACGCCTTCGTCGTGCTCGTCGCGACCGGCATCTACCTCACCTTCTTCTTCGTCCCGAGCACCGAGACGGTCACGTACCACGGCTCGTACGCGCCGCTGCAGGGTGTCGAGATGACCAAGGCCTACGAGTCCGTGGTGCACCTCTCGCTCGAGGTCAAGGCAGGCCTGCTCATTCGTCAGACGCACCACTGGGCGGCAAATGTCTTCATCGCCGCGATCGTCCTCCATCTCCTGCGCATCTTCTTCACGGGGGCGTACCGCAAGCCGCGCGACCTGACCTACTACGTCGGCCTCGTCATGCTCTTCACGGCGCTCCTCGAGGGCTACCTCGGCTACTCGCTCGTAGACGACCTCCTCTCCGGGATGGGCCTCGCCATCGGCTACTCGGTCGCGCTCTCGATCCCGTTTTTCGGGGCCAACCTCGCGAACCTGATCTGGAACGGCGTCTATCCCGGCGCCGAGGACTTCTGGTCGCGCATGTACATCGCGCACGTCCTCCTCTTGCCGGTCCTCATCGGCCTCCTCATCGGGATCCACCTCTTCCTGGTCGCCTCCAGGCACCACACGCAGTTCCCGGGCCCGAAGAAGACGGAGCGCAAGGTCGTGGGCACGCCGACGTACCCCGGCCAGACGCCGAAGTCGCTCGGCCTCTTGTTCGGGACGACCTCCCTGCTCTTCTTCCTGGGCGGTCTCGTCCAGATCAACCCGGTCTGGCTCTGGGGGCCATACGAGACGTACCTGTCGACCAACGGCGCTCAGCCCGACTGGTACCTCGGCTGGCTGATCGGAGGGCTCCGGCTCATGCCGAACTGGGAGCCGAGCGCGTTCGGGTACACGTTCGTGCCGAACCCGTTCTGGGGCGGGGCCGCCTTCCCGCTCGTCGTCTTCGCCGTGCTGCTCCTCTGGCCTACGGCCGAGCGGCGAATCACGGGCGACCGCGGTTTTCACAACCTCCTCGACCGCCCGCGCGACGCGCCGTGGCGAACGGCCTTCGGGGCGGGTTTCTTCACCTGGGTCTTCCTCGTCTTCGTCGCGGGCTCCGCGGATCGAATCGACGTGTTCTTCGGCCTCTCGTACGTCGACCAGATCCATGCCTACTGGGTGGTCATCTGGGTTCTGCCGCTCGTCGTCTTCGCCGTTGCGCTGCGCGTCTGCCGCACGCTGCAGCGCAAGGAGCTCATCGAGGCCGACCAGCGCCGCGCGCAGATGGAAGCGCGCGCCGCCAACCGGAGCTAGGGCGCTCCGGCGACGGGCTCGTCGGCTTCAGCCCAGAGCTTCAGGAAGAAGTGGGTGCAGAGCACGACGAAGACGAGGGCCATCTCGGTCTGCATGAGCATCCCGCCGAGCACCTGGTCGGTGTGCGCCGACAGGCCCCAGATCCGCGGCGCGTCCGCGTAGAAGCCGTACAGCGTCCTGGGGAAGAAGATGTAGGCGAGCGCGAGCCAAGGAGACGTGACGAACCCGACGCCGAGGTAGGCCAGCGCGAGCGGCGGCGTCAGGCGCCGGGGCGCGGGCTCGAACGGCGGCCACCAGAAGAGGAGCCCGGCTGCGACGAGGATGGCGTGCTCGAGGTTCAGGCCCCATCCGGTGCGAAGAGCCCACTCGTAGAAGGGTGGCAGGTGCACTCCGTACCAGGCCGCGAGCCAGACGGGGAGCGTGAGCGCGGGCGTGGTCGCGAGGCGGAACGCGGACCCGCCACGAGCCGCGAGCGCGCTCCTCATCGTCGGCGTGAGCCCGAGGATCAGGAGCGGCGGCGCCCAGTCGGCGACGATCGCGTTCTGGGCGAGGTGCGCGACGAGGAGGTAGTGGGCCGCGAGAGTCTCCAGCGGCGAGTTGAGCGGTGCGGCGAGCAGGAACAGGCCGAGCGTGAAGACTGCCGCGCGGCCTCTCCCCGGGTGATGTCCACGAGCAGCAACGGCATAGAAGGCCGCGAGCGCGATTGCGAGCGCGAGGAAGAGTGGCTCGAAGCTGAAGGACGTGGGGGACACCCGCGTCCGCGCCGCTCAGGCGCCGACGCGGGCTCGCGCGAGCGCTGACGTGAGCCGGTGCGAAACCGCCCGTCCCTCGTCGAGCATGCGGCGCTCGTCCTCGAGGTTCGCGGCGAGAAGGTCCACGACGTCCTCCTCGGCGAGGATCTCGGCTGTCTGTGCCGCCACTTCGTACTCGGCGATCTCCAGGTGCTCGACGCGGGCGGTGTGCGCCAGCAGGACGAGATCGCTCAGATCGTCGCGGCTGGCGTTGACCAGCGACTCGCGATCGCGCGCATGCCGGTCCTCGAGGCCCTCGAAGCCGGGTGACGGAAGCGCTTCAGGCTCGGCGCCGAGGACGCGCAGCGCCGTTTCGAGATTGAGCACGTGCTGTCGCGTCTCCGCCGCGTGCCGCTCGATTCCGTGACGGGTCTGCACGTCGTAGGCTTGGCTCGCCCAGAGCGGCAGAACGCCTTCCAGGCGGCGCTCCAGACCGAGAAGAGTTTGCAGCTCGGCCAGGAGGAGATCGCGGCCGTTGGCCTCGTGTCCGAGCGCCATCAGGCTGCCTGCGGTGCTTGCGCCACCGTCTGATCGTAGCCCGGCGTCCCTGGGGGTGTTTGCCGGCGCGGCGTTGCCGTGAACCGCACGCCATATTCGAAGCGGCGTTTTCCCCTCACAGCGGCGGGAAGACCGTGGTACGTGGCTGCTGGAAATCGTGAGGTGGTCGTCATCACCGGCGCGTCCGCGGGCGTGGGCCGCGCGACTGTCCGCCGGTTCGCCGCCGAAGGCGCCTCCATCGGTCTGATCGCGCGCGGGAAGGCGCGGCTCCAGTCCACCGCGGATGAGGTCGAGGCCGCAGGCGGACGCTCGCTCGCTCTGCCTCTCGACGTCACGGACCCGCGCGCCCTCGAGGCAGCGGCGGATCAGGTCGAGGAGGAGCTCGGCCCGATCGACGTGTGGGTGAACAACGCGATGGTCACAGTCTTCGCGCCCGTCGCCCGGCTGACGCCGGAGGAGTTTCAGCGCGTCACCGAGGTCACCTACCTCGGCTCGGTCTGGGGGACGATGGCGGCGCTGCGACGCATGCTCCCGCGCGACCGGGGCACGATCCTGCAGGTCGGCTCTGCGCTCGCGTATCGTGGAATCCCCCTCCAATCCGCGTACTGCGGCGCCAAGCACGCCCTCGAGGGCTTCCTCGACTCGCTCCGAACCGAGCTCTTGCACGACGGGAGCAAGGTGCGTGTCACCGCTGTCGAGCTGCCGGCCCTGAACACGCCCCAGTTCTCGTGGGGCAGGACGAAGATGCCGCGCCAGCCGCAGCCGGTCCCGCCGATCTTCCAGCCGGAGGTCGCCGCCGACGCGATCGTCTGGGCCGCGCGGAACGAACGCCGTGAGGTCTACGTCGGCTGGCCGACCGTGCAGGCCATCGTCGGGAACAAGATCGCGCCGGGCCTGGCCGACCTCTATCTCGCCAGGACCGGATACGACGCGCAGCAGATCGACGAGCCGGTCCCGCCGGACCGTCCGGACAACCTGTTCGAGCCGGTGCCGGGCGACTTCGCCGCCCACGGACGGTTCGACGACCGGGCCAAGCCTCGCAGCGCCCAGCTCTGGCTCACGAAGCACCGCCGCTGGCTCGCCGCCGGCGCGCTTGCCGCACTCGCCGGCGCCGTTCTCAGGGACTAGCTCAGGGACGAGCCGGCTCGGCGAGCTCCTCGCCTTCGGTCGGCTGCCGCACGCGGCCGGGCCACGTGCTCGTCCGCCCGAAGACGGAGATGAGCGAGGGGATGAGCAGCGTGCGGACGAGGAAGGTCTCGATGAGGACGCCGACGGCCATCATGAAGGCGAACTCGCGGAACGCATCGACCGGTACGACCGCGAGGACCGCGAACGAGAGTGCGAGCGCGATCCCGGCGACGCTGATCGCCTTCGACGCGCGCGGCACGGCGACGGCGATCGCCTCGCGCACGGGCCGGTTGCGCAGCTCGTCCCAGATGCGGCCGACGACATAGACGTTGTAGTCCGACCCCAGCGAGATCAGGAGCACGCCCGCGGCGAACGGGACGTAGTACGTGAGGTCGCTGTGCCCGAGCAGATCCTGGAAGACGTAGGTCGTCAGCCCGAGCGTCGCGGCCACCGACGCCACACTCGCGGCAAGCAGGTAGAGCGGCGCGACGAGCGCGCGCAGGAACAACGCGAGCAGGATGAAGTTCACGGCGAGGACGACCGCTCCCACCCGAACCGAGCTGTCGACGACTGCCTCGACGGTCTGCGACGCAAGCGCTGTCTGGCCTGTGAGCCCGGCTCGAGCGCCGTCGATTCCCGCCTCATGGAGCAGAGCAGGCAGTCGGTCCTCCAGGCGCCGGAAGTCGTCGATCGCGTACGCGCCGAGAGGGCTCTGGTCGAAGAAGACGGCGAAGCGCGCGGCGTGCCCGTCGCCCGTCACGAATACGTCGTCGGGCGCCCCGGGGACCTGTTCGCGCGGCCCGAGAACACCGGCTACGCCTTGCTGTTGCCCGAGCTCCTGCTCGAGCTTGATCAGAGCGGCCCGCGAGGCACCGCCCTCGACGAGGAGGACGGTCGGCGCCAGCACTCCCGGCGCGAAGCCACGCCCGGCGGCCTGGGCCGCCTGACGCTCCTCCGTGCCGGAGGAGAGGCCGCTGATGAGGCGGAAGGCGAGCTTCGTGTGCCCGAGGCCAGTGGCCGCGAGAGCGAGTGTGCCACCGCAGGCCGCTACGAGAACGAGTGCGACGGGAACCGAAGCAACGAAGCGTGCAGAAGCCTCCCGCAGGCGCGAGGAGAATGCCGTCGCAGGCGCGCGCCCGAGGTCCGCGGCGCGGACTCCCGGCCAAAAGAGCAGCCGGCCCACGATCGCAAGGAGTGCGGGCACGAGCGTCACGGAGACAAGGAGGGAGACGGCCGCTGTGATGGCGAGCGCGGGCCCGAAGGCGCGGAAGATGTCGAGCTCGCCGACGAGCAGGGCAATCGTCCCGACCACGACGATGAGGCCCGCGGTCGCGACGATGGGGGTGACCCGGATCGTGACCGCGCGCGCTGCCTCCACACGGCTCACCCCTTCCAGTAGCCGCTGCCGGTAGCCGGAGAGGTAGAAGACGCAGTAGTCCGTGACGATCCCGAGGGTGAGCGCGACCACGAGCGGCTCGACCTCTGCTGGGACGCTCACGTCGAGCCGTGCTCCGACCCACGGGATCACGCCGTCGGAGACCATGAAGGCGATCGCGGCGACGAAGAGGGTCAGCAGCGGTGCACCAATCGCTTTGAACGTCAGGCCGACGACGACGAAGATGACCAGGACTGTCGCGATCTCGACCAGGTCGAGGTGGCTGTCGATCTCCTCGAACTGCTGCAGCCGAGCCGGGGCCGGGCCGGTCACGCCGATGAGGGCGTCGCCGGGCCCGTTGACCTGCGCCGCGTAGAGATGTGCGTTGTTCACCCGGTCGACGAGGCTCGCCGTCGGGTCGAAGAAGAGATACGTCAGGACCGTCGTCCCTCGCTCTCGCGATCCGGGGAAGAGGCCGAGCGCGTTCGAGACGGGCAGCGCGAAGGCGATGCCTTCGCCGCCCTGGTCCCCTCGGGAGACGGCCAGAGCCCGCTCGACCGCGCGTCCCTGCACCTCTGTGGAGAGCCCCTCGGCATTGCGCTGGACGACGACGGTGTCGGTGCTGAGCGGCACCGGGAAGAGCTGGGCCTCCCGCTCGCCGACCTGCAGCGCCGCGGCGTCGTCCGGGACGAGACCGCCTAACGCGAGGGGCTCGCCGCTCCCGAGTGCCGGGAGGTTGAGCACGCTCGCGAGCGCGGCGACGATCCAGGCGGGGACGATCAGCCAGCGCAGGCCGACTGTGACCGCCGCGTAGAGACGGGCGAGGGTGTCGCGGATCACGGATGCTCGCTACCCGGCGCGCGGCAAGTCCATGCGGGGCGTTTGGCAGGGTGCCGGGCTGCAAATACTGGAAAGGAGCAAAGGAGGCTCCCGTGTTCAATCCTTTGTACCTCGTCCGCGGCTTCCCCGGCCACCCGCTCCATCCGCCGATGACGGACGGCGCCATCGGCGCCTATACGGCGGCCGTCGTCCTCGGCTGCCTCGGCGCGGTCGGGATCGCGGAGAACGAGCTCGCCAAGGGCTGGTGGCTGGCGCTGCTCGTGGGCCTCGGCTTCGGCGGCCTCGCGGCGCTCACGGGTCTCGTGGACTGGGTGACGATCTCCTGGGGCACCCCGCTTTGGCGGACCGCGACCTTCCACATGCTCGTCATGGTGATCGCCACGCTCCTCTTCGTCCTCGCGGCCATCACGGGCTACGACGCCTACGGCGACGGGGACATCAACGGGCTCGCACTGGCCCTGGCGCTGGTCGGCTACGTCTTCCTGACCCTCGGCGGGTGGCTGGGCGGAAGCATCGTCTTCGTCCACGGCATGCGAGTGCTGAACCTCGTCGAGGAGCCGACCAAGCAAGCCGTCACGCCCGGTCATCCCGAGAAAGAGCTCGCGGAGGAAGGCTGATGCCTGTTCAGACAATGCCGAGGAGGCATTGATGCCTCGCTCGATCTGGACGGGCTCGATCTCGTTCGGCCTGGTCAGCGTCCCCGTTCGCATGTTCAGCGCCGTCGAGGAGCACACGCTCCACTTCAACTACGTGCACGCCCCCGACGGAAGCCGCATCGGGTACGAGAAGATCTGCAAGGCGGAGGACAAGCCCGTCCCGGACGACGAGATCGTCAAGGCCTTCGAGTACGAGAAGGGCGAGTGGGTCTACATGACCGACGACGACTTCGAGGCCGCGGCCGCCGAGAACCACCGCACGATCGACATCCGTGCCTTCGTCCCCTTCGACGAGGTCGACCCGATCTTCTTCGAGCGCACGTACTACCTGGGGCCGGCGGAGGATGGCGACCGGGTCTATGCCCTGCTCGCCAAGGCGATGGAGGGCTCCGGGCTCGCCGGCGTCGCGAAGTGGGTCATGCGCGATCGGCAGAACCTTGGCCTGCTGCGCGTCCGCGAAGGCGTCATCACGCTCGAGCGCATGCATTTCGCCGACGAGATTCGCTCGGCCGACGAGTTCGCGCCGCAGGACGCCAAGGTGGAGAAGCGCGAGCTCGACATGGCCGAGCAGCTGATCGAGCAGTACACGGGCAAGTTCGACCCATCCGAGTACCGCGACAGCTATCGCGACGCTCTCTGCGAGATCATCAAGGCGAAGCGCAAGGGCGAAGAGGTGCGCGTCGAGGCCGAGCCCGAGCCGGAGGCGCCCACGGATCTGATGGAAGCCCTACGCGCCAGCGTGGAGGCCGCACGCGGCCGCCGCTCGCGGCCGCGGCGCAACGGGAGCGAGGCGCTCGACGGGAAGTCGAAGGAGGAGCTCTACGAGCTCGCCAAGCAGGCCGACATCCCGGGCCGCTCCGACATGTCGAAGGAAGAGCTCGTCGAGGCGTTGCGGGCGGCCTAAAGGTGGAGCGAGAGCGGCCGTTGCCGGAGTACGCCGCCCTGACCGCAGCCTTCGGCACGGTCTTGGGCGGCTTTCTGCTGCTCGCGCGACGAAGGCTGCCCGACCGGATCGGCCTCGTCGACGTCCTCGGCACCGGGCTCGCGAGCTACAAGGTGGGACGCTTGGTCGCGAAGGACGAGGTCACCAGCTGGGTCCGGGCCCCCGTCACGGAAGATCCGGATGCGACGCGGCCGAAGGCTCGAGGGGTCGAGCGGGCCCTCGGCGAGCTCGTCACGTGCCCATACTGCGTCGGCGTGTGGATCGCCTCCGGGCTCTCCTACGGGCTCGTCCTGTTCCCGCGCCAGACGCGGCTCGTGAACGCGATCTTCGGCGCCCAGGCCGTTGCCGACTTCCTCAACGCCGGCTTCGTCCGTCTTCGCGAGGAGGGCTAGGCCCA
>Ga0081539_10004047_pt1 | contig 16801 bp, 13 predicted proteins | sample TabmetS4T2R2_FD_71023 | JGI IMG/M metagenome (GOLD analysis project Ga0081539, IMG submission 71023) | Tabebuia heterophylla rhizosphere microbial communities from the University of Puerto Rico - S4T2R2 | ecosystem: Host-associated > Plants > Roots > Rhizosphere ...
GTATGCGCGGCAGCGGTCGCCGTCCACACTAACTGCTGGACGGCGAGCCGTGCCGTGTCGCGGCTCGGCACTCCGGCGCTGAAGGCGTCCGCCGACAGGTCCACGACGACACCCTTTCCGGCCACCTTGACCGACACGTCCGCCGGGCGCCAGGGGGAGAAGTAGTCCGGATCCAGAGGCGCCTGCGTCAGCATCGCGGAAACGGCGGACGCGACAGCGCCGCCACGATCGGGCACGGACCGGAACTCGCGGAACAACGCCTGCTCCGGACGCGACGGCCCGATCCAGTACACCGGAACGGCGTTGAGCAGCCGCCCGCCGTCCGCCGAGACGCTCGGCTCGCCCGAAGCACTCGGCGTCGGTTCCGCCGTCGGCGCCGGGGACGGCAGGACCGACGTCGCCCCGCCCGTCGGCGTCACCGCCGGGGTGCCGCCGCGCCCCGTTGGCAGACCGAACAGCAGCGCTCCCGCGCCTGCCACCAGAAGCAGCGCCGCGGCAGCCAGCAACGGCATCCACCGGGAGGCCGCACGCGTGCGAGGGTGCCCTCGGTCGGCCTCGATGGCAGCCCGGATCCGCCGCAGCCCGTCATGGCCGACGTCGATCCTGTCCGCCTCGCGGGACAGTGCACCGCGCAGCGCCGTCTCGGTGGCGTCTTCGGGGCTCGAGCCGCCCGAGCCCCACTGCGTCCGCTCGCTGCTCATGCCGTCACCTCCCGGAGCGCTGCACGCAGGGACGTGAGCCCACGGTGGGCGTGACTCTTCACTGAGCCGCGGCTGATCCCCAGAGCGCGGGCGATCTCGTCCTCGGAGAAGTCCGCGTAGTAGCGCAGCACGAGTACCTCCTGCTGCCGTCGGGGGAGGGCGCGCAGCGCCGCGAGCACCCGCGCGTCCTGGACCATCTGCAGCGCCCGGTCCTCCGGCCCGGCGGGTGGGGGTGGACCGGCAGGCCGGTAGCGCTCCTCCACCGTCCGGTGCCGGACCACCGATCGGGCACCGTTCACCACGCTGGTCCGCAGATATCCCTGTCCGGCCGCCGGATCGGCCAGTGAGGACCACCGCCGGTGCAAGGCCACGAAGGCGTCCTGGACGATCTCCTCGGCCATGGAGGCGTCACCGGTCAGCATCGCGGCCAGCCGCACCAGCGGCCCCCATTGCGAGGAGTACAGGACCGTCACGGCCGTGTCGGCGTCCCAGCGGGCCGGATCGTCCGGGATCTCGCCGGAGAATGCCGCCTTCGCCCCCATCGGCCGCTCCCTCCGCCCCTCGCTGCGCAACCGGACGCCACTGCGCAACCGGACGCCGAGCAGCTGGACGCCGAGCGGCCGGATGTCGGGGACGACGTCCTCCGGCCATGTGGCGGACGCCGCCGGCCCGGCGGTGGTGGTCATACCCGAGGGACGCGCGAGCGGTCCAACCGGTTGACACAGGCTACGCTCGCCCGCGGCGAAGAGGAGCCCGAGCGCGCGCAGCGGAGGGGAAATGCCCGAGAACGACTGCCTGTTCTGTCGCATCGTGGCGGGGGGCATCCCGGCCACGGAGGTGCGCCGTACCGACCGGGTGCTGGCGTTCCGGGACGTCAACCCGCAGGCGCCGACGCACGTCCTGGTGATCCCGATCGAGCATCACGCCGATCTGCCGGCGCTCGCGGCGGCCGCACCGGAGGTGTTGGCGGAGTTGGTCGCAGTCGGCTCCCAGATCGCCCGCGACGAGGCGGGCGGTCCGTTCCGCATGGTGTTCAACACCGGAGCCGAGGTCGGCCAGTCGGTCTTCCACGTGCACGGGCACGTGCTGGCTGGGCGCTCGTTCACGTGGCCGCCCGGCTGAGGTCGATCCGGATTTGCTTGATCGACCCTGGTTTGCTTGATCGACGCCGAAAGGGTGAGGGCTGCGGGGGACTGGTCGATACCATGGGTACGTCCAGCGCACGCTGTAAGCATCCGCACCTGGAGAGGCGGTCACCCTCATAACTCATGACGGACCCGACATGACGGACCCGAATGTCGGCCCATCGACGGGCCAGACCGGCGGCGAGATCAGGCAGGCCGGTCACATGGGCAGGCGGTCCGGCGTACCCCAGGCGATCCACCGCATCGTGGTGCCGCCCGAGGTCCCGATGGTGTCGCTCCTGGGTGCGCGCGACGAGATCCTGCAAGCGGTGGAGCGCTCATTCCCACGTGCGGATGTCATGGCGCGCGGCAACGAGATCACTGTCACCGGCCCCTTCGGCGAGGTCGCCCTCGTCGAGCGGCTCATCGACGAACTTCTCGCCGTCATCGCCTCCGGCCAGGCGCTGACGCCCGATGCTGTGGAGCGCTCGGTCGGCATGCTCCGGCAGCAGACTACCGAGCGCCCGGCCGACGTCCTGACGCTGAACATCCTGTCCAACCGCGGCCGCACGATCCGTCCGAAGACGTTGAACCAGAAGCGGTACGTCGACGCCATTGATCAGCACACGGTCGTCTTCGGCATCGGTCCGGCTGGCACGGGCAAGACGTACCTTGCGATGGCCAAGGCGGTGCAGGCATTACAGGCGAAGCAGGTGACCCGGATCATCCTCACCCGCCCGGCGGTCGAGGCAGGGGAACGCCTCGGCTTCCTGCCCGGCACGCTCACCGAGAAGATCGATCCTTACCTGCGGCCGCTGTACGACGCGCTGCACGACATGATCGATCCCGAGTCGATTCCGCGCCTGATCGCCGCCGGCACGATCGAGGTCGCACCGCTGGCATACATGCGTGGCCGTTCGCTGAATGATGCCTTCATCATCCTCGACGAGGCGCAGAACACCTCGCCCGAGCAGATGAAGATGTTTCTCACCCGGCTCGGGTTCGGCTCCAAGATGGTCGTGACGGGTGACGTCACCCAGGTCGACCTCCCGGCCGGCACGCACTCCGGCCTGCGGATCGTGCAGGAGATCCTGGATGGGATCGACGACGTTCACTTCAGCCGGCTCACCAGCAGCGACGTCGTCCGGCACCGACTCGTCAGCGAGATCGTCGATGCGTACGGCCGCTGGGACGCCACGCAGGCCGGGACCCCGACGCCGCCGCGCCGGCAGGGCCGCGAGGGACAGACCGGTCGCCGTAGTCGGCCGGGCCGCTGAGGTGCCGCTCGCACTGCAAGAATCTGGCCCGTGAACGAGCGCACGAGGACGACGCGGTGAGTATCGAGGTCAACAACGAGAGCGGCTTCGCGATCGACGAGGCAGAGATCGTCGCCCTCGCCCGGCACGTCCTGGACGCCATGCGGGTGCATCCCCAGGCCGAGCTGTCCGTCGTCCTCGTCGACGAGCCGTCGATGGAGCAGTTGCACGTCCAATGGATGGACGAGCCCGGCCCGACCGACGTGTTGTCGTTTCCCATGGACGAGCTGCGCCCAGGCAGCGACGACGAGGAGCCGCAGCCCGGTCTTCTCGGCGACGTCGTGCTGTGCCCGCAGGTGGCGCGCAGGCAGGCGCGTCGCGCGGGACACAGCCCGGAGGAGGAACTGCTCCTGCTCACGACACACGGCATCCTGCACCTGCTCGGTTTCGACCACGCCGAACCTGATGAGGAGCGGGAGATGTTCGCGCTGCAGCGCAAGCTCCTGCTCACGTTCCTGTCCACTCGGGGGCGGCGTGACGACCGATCCGTGCGCTGAGTCCCATCCCCGTTCCCGGACCTACCGAGGCGCCGTCCGACGCGCCGGCCGCGGCGATCACGGGTCATGACCGACGTCGTCCGGCTGGTCATCCTCGCGGCGGCCCTTGTCCTGGTCGCCGGGCTTTCCGCCGCGTCCGAGGCGGCTCTGGCGAGGATCAGCCGGGTCCGCGCGGCGGAGCTGGCTGCTGACGAGCGGCGCGGCGCGGCGACGCTGGTGCGGGTCGCCGCCGACCCGGCACCGCTGATCAGTGTCGCGACGTTCGTCCGCCTGGCGGCTGAGTCCGGCGCCGCGGTGACCCTGGCGATCGTGTTCGTCCGGGTATCCGGCATCGGCTGGTCGGCCGCGCTGGCGGCGGCGGCCGTGATGACGGTGGTCTCGTTCGTCGTCGTCGGGGTCGCGCCGCGCACCCTGGGCCGGCTGCACTCCGAGCGGGTCGGGCTGGTCGCCGGGCCAGTCTTCCGGGCCGTCAGCCGGGTGCTGGGACCGCTGACCCGCATGTTGGTGCTCGTCGGGAACGCGCTGACACCCGGGCAGGGCTTCCGGGACGGCCCGTTCGCGTCCGAAGCCGAGTTGCGCGAGCTGGTGGACATCGCGCAGGAGAGCCAGCTGATCCAGGCCGGCGAGCGGAAGATGATCCACTCTGTGATCGACCTGGGCTCGACGCTCGCCCGGGAGGTGATGGTGCCGCGGACCGACGTCGTCACGATTGAGCGAGGAACAACGCTGCACAAGGCGATGTCGCTGTTCCTGCGCTCCGGCTACTCGCGAGTGCCGGTGATCGGCGAGAACCAGGACGACGTCCTCGGAATCCTTTACCTCAAGGACGTCGCGCGCCGGCTGCATGAGCGCCCGGAGGCCGGGACGTCGCAGCCCGTGGAGGCCGTCATGCGGCCCGCTGTGTTCGTGCCGGACAGCAAGCCCGTCGACGCGTTGCTGCGGGAGATGCAGCACGCCGGGCACGCCGCGATCGTCGTGGACGAGTACGGCGGGACGGCCGGGCTCGTCACGATCGAGGACATCATCGAGGAGATCGTGGGGGAGATCGAAGACGAGTACGACGTCGAGCAGCCCGAGGTGGAGGACGCCGGTGACGGGCTGAAGCGGGTCAGCTCACGCCTGCACCTCGATGAGCTCGGGGAGCTGTTCGGCGTCGACATCGAGGACGAGGAGGTCGACACGGTGGGCGGGCTGCTGGCCAAGGCGCTGGGCCGGGTCCCGATCGCGGGCTCGCAGGCGCGGGTCGCCGGGCTGCTGCTGACCGCGGAGCGGGTAGAGGGCCGACGGCACCGGCTGGCCACGGTCCTGGTGACTCGCGACTCGGCGTCGTCCAACGGCGCCCGGGAGGGCGAGGCTCGCTGATGGCCGGGCCACAGTTCCGGTCGGGCTTCGCCTGCTTCGTCGGGCGGCCGAACGTCGGGAAGTCCACGCTGATGAATGCGCTGGTCGGCGACAAAGTGGCCATCACCTCCAGCAAGCCGCAGACCACGCGGCACACCATTCGCGGCGTCGTCCACCGCGCCGACGCGCAACTCGTCATCGTCGACACCCCCGGCCTGCACCGGCCGCGCACCCTGCTGGGGGAGCGGTTGAACGACCTGGTCCGCGAGACGCTGCTGAGCGTGGACGTCGTAGGCCTGTGCCTTCCGGCGGACGAGCGGATCGGCCCCGGCGACCGGTTCATCGCGGCCGAGCTGACGGAGCTGCGCCGTTCCCGGCGGCGGCTGCCCTGCGTCGCGGTCGTGACGAAGGCGGACACCGTGGACCGTGGACACCTGGCCGGGCATCTGCTCGCGGTGAGCGAGCTGATCGACGTCGACGACGTCGTCCCGGTTTCCGCGCGGGACGGGTACCAGCTGGAGGTGCTGACCGACGTCCTCGCCGGCCATCTGCCCGAGGGGCCGCCGCTGTATCCCGCGGGTGAGCTGACGGACGAGCCGGAGCAGGTGATGATCGCCGAGCTGGTGCGTGAGGCCGCGCTGGAGGGTGTGCGGGACGAACTGCCGCACAGCCTGGCGGTCGTCGTGGAGGAGGTGACGCCACGCGAGGACCGGCCCGACGACGACCCGCTGCTCGACGTGCACGTGCACCTATTCGTCGAGCGGGAGAGCCAGAAGGCGATCGTCATCGGGCGGGGCGGCTCCCGGCTGCGCGACGTGGGGACGCGTGCCCGGCAGGAGATCGAGGGGCTGCTCGGGACCCGCGTGCATCTCGACATCCGGGTCAAGGTGGCCAAGGACTGGCAGCGCGACCCGAAGCAGTTGCACCGCTTGGGTTTCTAACGTGGTTCCTCTGATCATGCGCCGGTGATGATCGAGACTGCCTCGGCCAGGCTTTCGGGACGTCTTACCCCATCCAGTGGGTGAGCATCGTCCCATCCGGGCCCGGCGGCCATCACCAACTTGGCGGTCGGCCGCGTCATGAAGACTTCGGTCAGTTGACGAGGGTCGGCGGTGTCGGCCGTCTGCGCCCACACGACGACGATGTTGGGTCCGGCTCGGCGGATGGCTTCACGTAGGGCAGTGGGCGGTACGCGGGCGCCGAGCAGCCGTGCCGCGATGTGCTGCTCGGCCAGTGCTGCAGACAACGCCTCCAGCGCCAGGCTGTGCTGCTCCTCGTCGGCGCAGGCGAGCAGGATTCTGCCGGATCCGACTGGTCGAGGTACGCCGGCCAAGGCGAAGGAGATCTCCGTCGACAGCAGATGTTCGACCTCGATGATCGCCTGCGTCGCGGCGTGCTTGGCACCGATGTGAATCAGGGCCGGCGCCAGCAAGGTGGTCCATGCCGGCACGACCCCGTCGGTGCTGATGCCGTCGACGATCAACCGGCGGCACTCCGCGGAATCCAGTCGCATCGCCGCTCGGGTCAGGCCGCGAACGGCGGGACCTGAAGATCCGACGGCTACGGCATGTCCGCCGCCGTCACGCCCGCTTGCCGGCGTGGCGCGGTCGAGCACCCAGGCAGCGGCCTGAGCCGGCGGCACCCCCCGGGCGGTCAGCCGCTGCATGTCAAGCAGCCGCTGCACGTCCCCGGAACCGTACCGGCGGTGCCTGCCTGCCTGGTGGCTTTGTGGACCGAGCCCGTATCGGCGGTCCCAGGTGCGCAAGGTGGTCACCGCCACGCCCACGAGCTGAGAAGCCTGGCCGGCTGTCAGGCCTTCCTCCGGCAGGTCGACCCGCCTCCTCGCCATAATGCCCCGGTATTCCGTGCGGCCGAGAACACTGGCGCTCGCTCGGATGCTCGTGACGCTCGGCGCGGCACTCGATGCAGCGTTTCGGTGCAACTGAACGACGATACTCGATGGCTGACCTTGCGCGGTGTTCTCATGCCGACCGCCAGGCAACGGTTTCGGCCAGGTGGACCAGCGCTGGGTGGCCGTCGCCGACTCCGGGTGCCATCGCCACGGCGCGGCGGGCCGCCTCGACCCGCTCGGCGATCATCTGTTGCACAGTGTCTTCCGCGCCGGTGCCGCGGACCAGGTCGGCCAGCTGTCGCACCGCGGTTGCGCGGCCGTCGGCATGGTGAGCAGTGCAATGGCGCTGCAGGACCTCCAGTTCGGCCCGCTGCCCGCCGGTGAGCCTGGCTCGAGCAAGCTGCAGCAGGACGGTGGGCTTGTTCCGGGCCAAGTCATCACCGACCGGCTTGCCGGTGACAGCCGGGTCGCCGAACGCGCCTAGCAGATCGTCGCGCAACTGGAACGCCTCGCCCACCGCGAGCCCGTAGCGGGTCAACGCGTCGGCCAGCGCCGGGTCGACCGGACCGGCCAGCGCCGCCCCGAACTGCAATGGCTGGATGACGGTGTAGCTGGCGGTCTTGAGCCGCGCGGTCCGCAGCGCCCGGTCGATGGTCCAGGTCGGATCGCAGTCGCCGAGAATGTCGAGGTACTGGCCGGCGACCGCATCGACGCGCATCCGGTCGTACGCCTGCCGGGCGGCGATGAACAGACCGGGGGGCACGAGCGCCTGCCCCATCAGTTGATCCGCCCAGACCAGGCACAAGTCGCCGGCAAGAATCGCCGCCGAAGCGCCGAATCGGGCGGCGTCCCCGTGTAGTCGGGCGTGAATGTGGCCAGTGGCCAATAGGCGGTGTGCGGTGGGCCGGCCGCGGCGAGTGTCCGACCGGTCCATCACATCGTCGTGGATCAGCGCGAACGCGTGCAGCAGTTCCAGCGCCGCCAACGCGGGCATCACCGCGTCAGCCGGCTCGTCGCCGCCATTGGCGCGTCGACCCCAGTAGGCAAACAGCGGCCGCAACCGCTTGCCACCCCCCAGCACGGTGTCTCGCACCGCGGCAGCCAGTGGTTGTAGCGCCGGGTCGAGGCAGATCAGCGCGGCGGACTCCGCTGCCAGAAACGCCGTCAGCGTGCCTTCTACGGCGGCCACGGGAGCATCGAAGGAGTGCGCGGAACGGCTTCGCCGGAGGGTGGCGCTGGGGAGCACGTGGACCACGCCCAAGCCTAGCGCAGTTGCATCGTTATATGCATCGTTTCGCCGTAGGATGGCGCCCATCGGAAGGGGGTGGTGGGAGGCTGATGCGTACCGCTGTGGTGCTGTTCACGCGCGACCTTCGCGTGCATGACAATCCGGTCCTGCATGCCGCCTGCCAGGCCGCCGAGCGGGTGGTGCCGCTGTTCGTCGCCGATCCAGCGGTCCACTCATCTGCGCAGCGCCGCCGGTTCCTTCACGAGACCCTGCAGGATCTGCGCATGTCGTTGCGCGGGCGAGGCGGCGACCTGGTGATCCGAGAAGGCGACCCGGTGGCCGAGGCGATCCGGATCGCCTGCGACGTCGGCGCGTTCGGCATCGGCGTGGCCGCAGACGTCAGTGCCTTCGCCGTGCGCCGGGAGCGCCGCCTAGAGCAGGCCTGCTTCGACAACCGGCTCGCGTTGAACGTCTTCGACTCGGTCACCGTCATCCCACCCGGGCAAGTGCACCCTGCCGGCTCCGACCACTACCGGGTCTTCACCCCGTACTGGCGCGCCTGGTCGGCGGCCGGCCGCCGCGATGAACTGCCCGCACCAACCCGGATCACCCTGCCGGACGGGATCTCCCCCGGTCGGGTACCCGCCGGCGGCCCGTCGACCGGTCTGATGATCGGCGGCGAGACCGAGGGCCGGCGGCGGCTGGCCTGCTGGGAGGACGTGAGTGACGGATACGCCCTTGCTCATGACGACCTTGCCGGCGACCGCACCTCCCGGCTGAGTCCCTACCTGCATTTCGGCTGCCTGTCCGCGGTCACGGTGGCCGACCGGATCCGATCCGAGGCATTCGTGCGCCAGCTGTGCTGGCGTGACTTTTACCACCAGGTTCTGCGCGCGTTCCCCGAGCTGCCTCGGCACGCCTACCGGGCCGGTGCGATCGAGACGTGGCGCACCGACCCGGAGGCGCTCGACGCCTGGCGGCAGGGACACACCGGTGTCCCCATCGTCGACGCCGGGATGCGGCAGCTTGTGGCCGAGGGCTGGATGCACAACCGGGCCCGGCTCATCACCGCCTCCTACCTCACCAAGCACCTGGGTCTGGACTGGCGGGAGGGCCAGCGCTGGTATGCGTCTGTGTTGCTGGACGCGGACGTGCCCAACAACGCCGGCAACTGGCAGTGGGTAGCGGGCACTGGCAACGACAGCCGGCCCTATCGCCGGTTCAGCCCGATCCGGCAGGCCACGCGCTTCGACCCGACAGGAGCATATGTTCGCCGTTTCGTGCCGGAGTTGGCGAGCGTGCCGGGCGCGGCGATCCACCAGCCTTGGTTGCTGCCGCCCGGCCAGCGGCGCGGCCTGCACTACCCGGCCCCGCTGGAAGGGTCCTGCGGCTGATCGGGTTTGCCGGCCTCGCGGCCCCCTGTCCGCGGAGCCTCTCAGCGGCGGCTCAGCTCGTGAGCTCGTCGCCGATCGCGACGACGTTCTCCAGGAGCGCCTCGACGTCGGCGAAATCCGTCCGCGGGTTGATGTAACACGGACGGATCGCGAATCGCCCGTCGATCAGCGTCGCCGTCGGCACCGACCTCGTCGCCCGCCGCAGCCGGGTGAGGATCTCGATATTGACGGCGTCGTCGGCCGCGTACCGGAAACACGTGATCGACAGCTCAGGCTCGCTCAGCAGCTCCAGCCGGGGATGCTCGCGGGCCCGCTGCGCGACGTGCTGCGCGAAGCCGATGTGGCGCTCGACCCGCGCCGCGATGCCCGCGCGGCCCAGCTCCTGCAGCACGGCCCAGACCAGCACGCCGCGGCTCGGCGCCGACAGCTCCAGACTCATGTCCGCGTAGGGAATCCCGATGCTGTCGAACTGGACCAGGGCCTCCTCCTCGCTGGACGAGAACGACCCCTCCAGGTACGCCGCCTCGCCCTGCGCGAAGGCACGCAGGAGGACGCCGGCATCGCGCACGTACGTCGCGGCGCAGCCCACGCCGGTCGCCAGCCACTTGTGCGGGTCCACGATGACGGAGTCCGCGGCGTCAAGGCCCCTGAACGCCGGCCGGACGCTGTCGGATGCGGCCGCGATCAGCCCGTAGGCGCCGTCCACGTGGAACCAGGCCCCGAACTCGCGAGCGACGTCCGCGAGCTCCTGCAGCGGATCGATCGCGCCGGTGTCGGTCGTTCCAGCGACGCCGACGACCGCGACCGGCACCATGCCGTCCCGCCTGTCCTCCGCCATCGCCGCGCGCAGCGCGGGCACATCGATGCGTTGCCGGTCGTCGCAGGGGATGTGCCGCGTCGCGGCTCGGCCGAGACCGAGCACGGCGGTGGACCGCTGAATCGTGTGGTGTGCCTGCTCGGATGCGTAGACCCGGCCAGGAAGGTGAGCGGGCAGGCCGTCCTGCGAGACGTCGATCCCGCGCTGCTCGTAGGCCCATTGCCGGGCCGCGCCCAACGCGATCAGGTTGGCCGTCGACCCGCCGCTGGAGTAGACGCCCTGGTGGCCGGGCGGGATCCCGCACAGGTCCGCGAGCCAGCCCAGTGACACGCGCTCCAGGGTGTGGAAGGCATGCACCGCGCCGCGCTGTGAACCGGCGGACACCGACGCCAGCCAGGCCGCCACGCCCGACGTCGTCGGCCCTGTCGTGATGAAGCCGACGAACCCCGGCGCGCCGACGCGCGACCCGTTCGGGATGACGACCTCGGCCAAGTCGCGCACCACGCGGCCGAGTCCGTCCCCGGTCTCGGGCAGCGGAACGTCCAGCCGTTCCAGCCAGTCGAGGCGCCGCCGGTCCGTCTCGTCCGGCCCGGCGTCCCGCCAGAACTCTTCGATCGCCGCCAGCAGCGGGTCCAGCGCAGGCGACAGCTGCGCCAGCTCGGCCGGATCGGAGCCGGTCAGAACGCTGGGCTCGGCACCGCGGATGATCGTCATGAGACACGCTCCCGAACGGGTGCAACGTCCACGGCGATCCCGTTCAGCACGGCTGTCCCCGACAGCGGATCGATCTGCGGCGGTGTCAGCACGTTGGAGTTGGCCCCTGCGTGCTCGCGCGCGACCGAGAGGCGCACTCCCTCGACGTCGTGTCCCCAGCCGTGCGGCAGGCTCACCACACCGGGCAGGATCCGCTCGGTCACCTCCACCTCGACCTCCACGGCACCGGCGGACGATGTCACTGCGGCCACGTCTCCTGTCTCCAGGCCCCGGACCGCGGCGTCCTTCGGGTGGATCTGCAAGGTGCAGACGTTGCTCCCGCCGACCAGTCCCGCGACGTTGTGCCCCCACGAGTTGTTGGAGCGCAGATGGCGGCGGCCGATGAGGACGAGCCCGTCGGCGGGCTCGTCCAGCGCCGCCTGCAGTCGGGGGACGTCGGCCAGGATCGGCTCGGGGGCCAGCTCCACCTTCCCGCTGACCGTCCGCAGCACGTCGGGAAGCCGGGGCTGCAACGGGCCGAGGTCCAGCCCGTGCGGATGCGCCGCCACCTCCGCCAGCGTCAACCGGTACGGGCCCACCCGGAGCAGGAAGTCGAGCAGGCGCGACTCACCGCGCTGGGGGCCTAGTTCGGCGATCACCTCCGCAGGCTCCCGCCCGTGCACCGGGCTTCCCTCGGCCGCGACCTCCCGGCTTACCAGCGTGTGCAGCACCGCATCGTCCACCAGCTGCGGGTCCGCCAGCGGGCCGGCGCCGGCGAGGACACCGGCCAGCTTCGCCAGCGTCTGCCACTCCGGCGGCAGCGGACTGGGGAATGCCGCGGAGGAGTAGTTCGCGACGTTGCGCACCGACAGCTGGGTGAACGCGAGGTCGAAGTGTGGCCGCTCCAGCGGGCCCGGCACGGGCAGCACGATGTCGGCGTGCCGCGTCGTCTCGTTGAGGTAGCAGTCGACGCTGATCAGCACGTCCAGCCCGGCGAGCGCTTTGTCCAGCTGCCCGGCATTCGGCGCCGACACCGCGGGGTTGCCCGCGATCGTGATCATGCCGCGGACGTGCCCGCCGAGGATCTCCTCGGCCATCGCCGCGGACGGGAACTCGCCCAGCACCTCCGGCAGCCCGCGCACCGCCGTCCGGTAGCGGCCGAGCCGGGGCGCTCGTGGCCGCGACGCGGCGGAGGAGTTCCGCTGACCCGCCGGGGCGAGCGGGAACATGACGCCACCCGGCCGGTCCAGATTCCCGGTGAGCGTGTTGACGACGTCGACGAGCCAGGAGGTGAGCGTCCCGAAGCGGACGGTCGTGGTGCCCACGCGGCCGTACACCGCCGCGGACGGCGCGGCCGCCAAGTCGCGCGCCAGGGCACGGATGTCCGCCGCCGCGATACCGGTCGGGGTGGCCACCGCTTCCGGGGTGAACGGCGCCAGGACGCCGGGCAGCGCCACGGTGCCGGACACGTGGGGGCCCGGATCCACCGCCAGCCCCTCGGCCAGCAGGACCTGCGCGATCGCCGCCAGGAGGAGCGCGTCCGTGCCCGGCCGGATCGCCAGGTGCAGATCCGCGGCGCGCGCCGTCCGCGACGTCCGCGGATCGACGACGACGAGCCGCCCGCCACGTCGGCGCAGCGCGCGCAGCCGGCCCGGCATGTCCGGGGCGGTCATGAGCGACCCGTTGGAGCTGAGCGGATCGGCCCCCAGCACGACGAACAGGTCCGTGCGGTCGACGTCCGGGATCGGGATGCTCAGCGCGTCCCCGAACATCAGGAGGCAGCTGACCTGCTTCGGCATCTGGTCGCTGGTGGAGGCGCTGAACACGTTGCGAGTGCCTGCTGCCTTGATGACCGCCGTGCCGTACAGCTGGCCGGCCAGGTTGTGCACGTTCGGGTTGCCCAGGTAGATCCCGAGCGACTCCCGGCCGTGCTCGCCGATCACCCGGCTCAACCGGTCGTGAGCCGCCTGCCAGGCCTCCTCCCAGGTCGCCTCGACGCCGTCCACGAGCGGTGTCCGCAGCCGGTCCGGATCGGCGTGCAGGTCCCCGATCCGCAGGCCCTTGGGGCAGGCGAAACCGTGGCTGAACACGTCTTCGTCGTCCCCCCGGACCGAGACGAGGCGATCGCCGTCCACCTCGAGGACCAGCCCGCAGGTCGCCTCGCACAGCGGGCACGTGTGGAAGTGCCGGTCACTCATCCGTCCTACCTCCGCTCGCATGGGTCCACTCTGCCCCTACCCTCCGACAGTTTCCGGCGGATATCCGTCATGACCCGACGCGTGACGTACGGGTGATCTCCGGCGTGGAGGCCCGCGCCCGACGCACCGGTCGTGTACGGTGTCACCGTGCGCTACGCGCTGCTCCTCCTTCGCTGCCGCGACGGGGCCCAGTAGGCCGGTCCTCTCGTCGCGGTGGTTCTGCGTGCCGGCCCTGCAGTGAACGGGACAAGACCCGGAGCCAGTGAGCCAGAGCAGCAGGAACCGATCCATCGCGGATCGAGAAACCGGAGCGAAGCGAGATGCGTAACACCCAGCAGCCGTCCGGCATGCCGATTCACAAGTATCGCCCCTACCACCGGCAGTTCCAGGTGGAGCTTCCCGACCGCACGTGGCCCGGGCGCCGGATCACCGAGGCGCCGCGCTGGTGCGCCGTAGACCTGCGGGACGGCAACCAGGCGCTGATCGACCCGATGGGACCCGAGCGCAAGCGGCGCATGTTCGAGTTGCTGGTTGACATGGGGTACAAGGAGATCGAGGTCGGCTTCCCGGCGGCCAGCCAGACCGACTTCGACTTCGTCCGTCAGCTGATCGAGGAAGACCTCATCCCGGACGACGTCGTCATCCAGGTGCTGACCCAGTCCCGCGAGCATCTGATCGAGCGGACCTTCGAGTCGATCCGCGGCGCCAAGCAGGCGGTGATGCACCTGTACAACTCGACGTCGATCCTGCAGCGGCGCGTGGTGTTCGGCACCGACCAGGACGGCATCGTCGACATCGCGCTGGACGGCGCGCGGCTGTGCAAGAAGCTGGGCGACTCGATGCCCGGCACCGACGTCTTCTTCGAGTACTCCCCGGAGTCCTACACCGGCACGGAGCTGGAGTTCGCGGCCCGGATCTGCAACGAGGTGCTCGGGGTCTTCGAGCCGTCCGCGGACCGCAAGGCGATCATCAACCTGCCGGCGACGGTGGAGATGGCCACGCCGAACATCTACGCGGACTCGATCGAGTGGATGAGCCGGCACCTGGACCACCGGGACAACGTCATCCTGTCGCTGCACCCGCACAACGACCGCGGCACGGCGGTGGCCGCGGCGGAACAGGGATACCTCGCGGGCGCCGACCGGATCGAGGGCTGCCTGTTCGGCAACGGCGAGCGCACCGGCAACGTCTGCCTGGTCACCCTGGGGATGAACCTGTTCAGCCAGGGCATCGACCCGATGATCGACTTCTCGGACATCGACGAGATCCGGCGGACCGTCGAGTACTGCAACCAACTGCCGGTCAACGAGCGCCACCCGTACGGCGGCGACCTGGTCTACACGTCGTTCTCCGGATCGCATCAGGACGCCATCAAGAAGGGCTTCGAGGCGATGGCGGCCGACGCTGCGGCGGCCGGCACGACGGTGGACGACCTGGTCTGGGGTGTGCCCTACCTGCCGATCGACCCGCGCGACGTCGGGCGCACCTACGAGGCCGTCATCCGGGTGAACAGCCAGTCCGGCAAGGGCGGCGTCGCCTACTTGATGAAGAACGAGCACCACCTCGACCTGCCGCGCCGGCTGCAGATCGAGTTCAGCCAGGTGGTGCAGCAGCACACCGACGAGGCCGGTGGGGAGGTCTCGCCCGAGGAGCTGTGGCGGATCTTCTCCGACGAGTACCTGCCGACGCCGGACACGCCGTGGGGCCGGTTCTCCCTGCGTGGCATGCGCCAGACGAGCGACGGCGCCGGCACCGAGCAACTGTCGATCGACATCGTCGACGGCGGCGAGCCGGTCACCCTGGAGGGCATCGGCAACGGGCCGATCGCGGCCTTCGTGGAGGCCCTTGCGCGGCGCGGGGTCGAGGTGCGGGTGCTGGACTACTCCGAGCACGCCATGAGCGCCGGTGGCGACGCGACGGCCGCGGCCTTCGTGGAATGCGCCGTCGGTGACCGGGTGCTGTGGGGGGTCGGCATCGACTCGAACATCGTGCGGGCCTCGCTCAAGGCGGTCGTGTCGGCGGTGAACCGGTCCATCGGCCGCCCCTGATCTCTACGCACGTCCGTCCGCAAGATCAAGTGCGCTGCAGTGTTGAGCGGGCAGTTTTGCCCCGACACGCCCGGCGTGTCGGGGCAAAACTGCCCGCTCAACACTGCTTGTGCCCGCGAACTGCCGGGACTGCCCGCTCAACTCGGCTTGCCCGCTCAACTGTCCGGCTGACCGGATGCGCGGGTCGGCGCCCGGCTGTCGGGGGGAAGCGCCAGAATGAGCAAGTGAGCCTCTACCGGGACGAGGCGGTCGTGCTGCGCACCCAGAAGCTGGGTGAGGCGGACCGCATCGTGACCCTGCTCACCCGGCAGCACGGGCGGGTTCGGGCGGTGGCCAAGGGGGTTCGCAAGACCATGTCCCGTTTCGGGGCGCGGCTGGAACCGTTCATGCTGATCGACGTCCAGCTGTACGCCGGCCGCTCGCTCGACACCGTGACCCAGGTGGAGACCATCGGCGCCTACGGGCGGGCGGTCATGGACGACTACGCCCGCTACACCGCGGGATCGGCAATGCTCGAGACGGCCGAGCGGCTCACCGAGACCGAACGCGAGCCCGCCGTCCAGCAGTTCCTGCTGCTGGCCGGAGGCCTGCGCGCCCTGTCGCTGGGGGAGCACGCGTCCGGGCTGGTGCTCGACTCCTACCTCCTGCGGTCCCTCGCCGTCGCCGGCTGGGCGCCGAGCTTCGTGGACTGCGCGCGCTGCGGTGCCGCCGGACCGCATCGGGCGTTCGCCGTGGGGGCGGGCGGTTCGGTGTGCTCCTCCTGCCGTCCGGCCGGATGCGCCGCGCCGCACCCGGACACCCTGGTGCTTCTCGCGGCCCTCCTGAGCGGGGACTGGGCGGTGGCGGACGCGAGCGAGGACTCCCGCCGTCGGGAAGCCAGCGGGCTGGTCGCTGCGTACCTCCAATGGCACCTGGAGCGGCGGGTGCGCTCGCTGCGGTTGGTGGAGCGCTGATGGCCGAACGCGGCAGGGTCGGCCGGCGCGCCCGGGCCCTCCGGTCCGCGGCTGCCGTCGCGCGACGCGAACCCGTCCCGCCGCCGCCGCATCCGTCCGGCGTCCGCCCACCGGCCGTTCCGGCCGAAGTCGTGCCGAAGCATGTCGCCGTCGTCATGGACGGCAATGGCCGGTGGGCCAACGCGCGCGGGCTGCCCCGGACCAAGGGTCACGAGATGGGTGAGGCGGCGCTGCTCGACGTCGTGGCCGGCGCCATCGAGATCGGGGTGCGGCATCTGTCGGCGTACGCCTTCTCGACGGAGAACTGGAAGCGCTCGCCGGAAGAGGTGCGCTTCCTGATGGGCTTCAACCGCGACGTCATCCGGCGGCGCCGGGACCAGATGCACGAGTGGGGAGTCCGGGTCCGCTGGGCCGGGCGCCGTCCCCGGTTGTGGCGCAGCGTCGTCACCGAGCTCGAGACGGCCGAAGAGCTGACCCGGCACAACGACGTCCTCACGCTCACGATGTGCGTCAACTACGGCGGCCGCGCGGAGATCGCCGATGCGGCCCGCGCCATCGCGCGGGAGGCGGCCGCGGGCCGGCTCGACCCGGAGCGGGGGGGCGAGCGCACGGGCGCGCGATACCTCGACGAGGCGGGCA
>Ga0081539_10004048_pt1 | contig 16799 bp, 12 predicted proteins | sample TabmetS4T2R2_FD_71023 | JGI IMG/M metagenome (GOLD analysis project Ga0081539, IMG submission 71023) | Tabebuia heterophylla rhizosphere microbial communities from the University of Puerto Rico - S4T2R2 | ecosystem: Host-associated > Plants > Roots > Rhizosphere ...
GATCCTCTGCTATTCCCCATCCTGCCAACGACGCTTTCACCACGAGCTCGCTCGCGAACTCCATTCCGGTGGTCCTGAGCTGAAGGGAACTGACCGCTTCACGATCGAAGCCACGCAAGCCGCAATGGAAGTCACCGACTCGGGCGCGAAAGAGCAGGCGGCCCATGAAGCTCAGCACCGGATTGCCAAGGTAACGGTGCAGGAAAGGCATGGCGCCTTTGCGGATGCCGCCGCGAAAACGGTTGCCCATGACCAGCGGATAGCCGGCGCGCAGCTTGGCTACGAAGCCGTCAAGACGGCCGAAGTCGTAGCTGTCGTCCGCGTCGCCCATGATGACGTAGCGACCGCGCGCGGCGGCAATTCCGCCCGCCAGCGCAGCGCCGTAACCGCGCTCGGCCACCTCGACCACGCGTGCCCCGGCGCGCTGCGCCAGCTCCGCAGAGCCGTCGTCCGACCCGTTATCGGCGATCAGCACTTCTCCGTTGATTCCAGTGCGCTCGAGAAAGTCGCGCGCCTTGGCAACACAGGTAGCGATGGTCGCCGCCTCATTGAGGCAGGGCATCAGAATCGTCAGCTCCGTTAGCGGCGCGAGCACCGTCCCCCCAAAAAAAAAGGTACCCGCAAAGGGTACCTTTCCTGAAGCCTACGTCGACTTTTAGCCGCGGCAGGAGCCGGGCAGGTATTTCGGGCTGACGGTCGTGCCATCGCCCGAGGCGCCGCAGCGCCAGCCGTACAGCGTCTGGCTCGCGCCGGCCGTCATCGTCGCCGGTGTCGTGGCGTTCGACAGCGGCAGCAGCGTGACGACCGATGTGTTCACCACGGTGGAGATGCCTTGGACGGTGGCCTTCACCACGCCGTTGGCATCGGTGTGAACTCCGGTGACGTACTTCGTCTGTTGCGAGGTGGTGAGGATCTCACAGCCCCAGCCGTCAGCTGACGGCGCGGTCGTGGGACCCGACTGGTACACCTCGGTAATCGACGTACGGCAGGAGCTCATCGCGAGAATCACTTCCGACATCTTCGCGCGGATCGTGTAGTCCTGATACGCCGGCAGCGCAACCGCCGCCAGAATGCCGATGATCGCGACCACGATCATCAGTTCGATCAGGGTGAAGCCCTTCTGTACTGTTTTCATATGCGACTCCCTTCTGTTAGTAGGCGAATCGATCGGTTCTTCTTGTAGCCGACCTGCCTGGTTCACGCAACCTCCATGCCATACGTCAGATGGCACACATGAGCCCCGGCACCCTCGAAAATGTCACCTAAATTCTGGACGCGATGGCCCACTCGCGTCACCCGCTGCCAATTTTCGTCACCGTACGACGCGCTATTCGCGTGAGGCACGGCGAGCAGTTGAAGTGACGGTCATGTAGGCGACCAATTTGTCGGTGGCGGCCTCAACGAACGGCTCCGGATATTTCGCTTCCTTCAGTGCCCACTTGATGCGATTGCCGAAGCAGGCCTTCTGGTAGAGATTCGGCCGGCGTTCGGCTGCGAAAGCGCTGATCCGGGAAAATATCCGATCGAGCGTTCGCAGCGCTTTATCGGCCGACTTTCTCGTGGACAGGTCGACGCCCGCCTGCGGGAAGTGGCTCCGCAGCTCGGCGACGATAGAGTCTGCAAATTCGTCGATGTGCTTCCGCGAGAACCAGTCCAGCAGCATGCCGCCCCGTTTATGTAGCGGCGCGATTATACGTGGCGGGCTACGCCAAGCTGCAGCGTAAAATCCCCCGGTGTTCGGATGGCGGTCAAAGCTGAAAGAAGAAGCGAAAAGCGCAGCGACTGATGACGCCGACCGGCTGATCGCCGAGGGCAATCGCGCAGAGGATGACGGTCAGCTTTCGCGCGCCTGCGACCTCTATCGCCACGCTCTGGCGCTCGCTCCCGGCTATGCGAAGGCGCATATCAACCTTGGCATCGCGCTCGAGGCCATGGGCGATGGCGCTGGCGCAATTGGCTGCTATGAGCACGCCCTTGCCGGCGACCCCGGCAATCCGGCTGCGAATTACAACCTCGGCAAGCTGCTGCATGCGCGAGGCGACCTCACGCGCGCGGAGCAGCTCCTGACTCGCGCGCTGCATGGGCGTCCCCAGTTTCCGGAGGCGCGAATCGTGCTCGCGTCTGTCTTTGCCGCCCAAGGCAAATGGCAACAAGCGCGCACCGCGTTCGAGGAGGCATTGCGCGAGCGGCCCGACGACTTCGGCGCGCTTTTCCACTACGCGGGCGTCCTGCGAGCGCTGAACTGCCTGGACGATGCGCGAACCATGCTGCAGCGCGCGCTCGCCATCGATCCCGCTAACGCCGATGCGCACGCAGCGTTGTCCGACGTGCTATGCGCCCGAGGCGACATCGCCGCTGCTACGGCCGAGCTCGAAGCGGTACTTACCCAGCGACCCAATTGGGCCGATGCGCTTCATAACTACGGCTGCATGCTCAGGCGCCAGCTGCGGCTCGAGGAGGCGGAAAACGCCTTTCGCCGTGCCGTCGTGGCGCAACCTGGCCATGCCGGCGCCTGCCGCATGCTCGGAGAAGTACTGCTCGCCCAATGTCGCACGGATGAAGCGTTCGAGCACTATCGCGTGGCCCGCCGCAATTGCCCGCAGGACTTCGGCCTCGAGTCCGCCGAGCTTTTCGCGCTGTGCGGCTCGGAACGCATTTCGGAAGCCGATCTTTTTGCCCGGCACGCGGCATTCGGCAGGCGCATCGAGGAGACGTACGCACCCCGCACCACATCTTTTCGCAATGCCAAGGACCCACAGCGGCGGCTGCGCATCGGCTACCTCTCCGGGGACTTCCGCTATCACGTCGTGACGCTCTTCATGCTTCCCGTGCTCGAGCGGCATGACCGCTTGGCCTATGAGGTGTATTGCTATTCGACCACCGACATGCAGGACCGTTACACACAGCAGGTCTCGGCCCGTGCCGATGTGTGGCGCGAGGTAGGCGCGCTGTCGCATGGCGAGCTCGCCGACCGCATCGCCGCGGACGAGATCGATATCCTTGTCGATCTCGCTGGCCACTCCGGTGTGCCGCAGCTTGCCACGATGGCTCACCGCCCCGCGCCGATTCAGGCCACCTGGCTCGGATACCTGAATACGACCGGACTCACGCGCATCCACTATCGCATCTCCGACCGATTCGCCGATCCGCCAGGACTCACCGACCGCTACCACACGGAGGCGTTGGCCAGACTTCCGCACAGCCAGTGGTGCTACCGGCCGTTGCTATCGCCGCCCGTGGCGGCGATGCCCCCCTGCACGAAAAAGGGCTTCGTCACCTTCGGTGCGTTTCATCAGTCGAACAAGATGTCGCCTGCGACGCGCGGGGTATGGGCCGACGTCCTGGCGGCTGTGCCGGACTCCCGCCTCATGGTGGTCGGCGTACCGAGAGGCCGCGTCGAGGAGGATTTGCGGCGCGACTTGGGCGGGCCCGCGACGCCGCCGGAGCGCATCACGATGGTGCCCTACAGGTCGCTGGAGGACTATCTGCGCGGCTTCGAGGGGGTGGACATTGCGCTCGACACCACGCCGTACAGCGGCGGCACCACGACCTGTGACGCGCTCTGGATGGGAGTGCCGGTCATCACGGCCCCGGGCACGCGCTCCGTTTCCCGCAGTGCCGCCAGCGTACTGAGCGCGGTCGGGCTCTCCGACTGGATCGCCGCTGATGCCGGAGATTACGTGCGTCGCGCGGCGCGATTCGCAGGCAAGCGCGAGCTCCTGACCGAGCTGCGCGGCTCGCTGCGCGAGCGCATGCGCGCCTCAGCACTGATGGACGAGGAGCGCTTCACACGCGACCTAGAGCAGGCCTATCGGCAAATGTGGCGCCGATGGTGCGAGGGGAATAGCTAGGACTGGTACCCCGGGATCTTCGACTCATCGACTTCGTCGATCTGCTCCTTATCGAGGAACATCTCGGCGTAGCGGCGATACACCTTGCGGCGCACGAAGATGTCGAAGAGATCGGGGTCGATATGCTGGTTCTGCTTCATGCGGCCGAGGATCTGGAGCGACTCGGAGAGCGTCTTCCCCTTCTTGTAGGGCCGATCCTTGGCAGTGAGCGCCTCGAAGATGTCGGCGATTCCCATGCAGCGCGCCTGCACTGACATCTGCTCTCGCGTAAGGCCCTTCGGATACCCCTTGCCGTCCATGCGCTCGTGATGGCCGCCCGCGTATTCCGGGACGTTGGTGAGGTGCTTGGGCCAAGGCAGGGCCTCGAGCATCCTGATCGTGGCGACGATATGGTGATTGATGACCTTGCGCTCTTCCTCGGTGAGCGTCCCCGCCCGGATGGTCAGGTTCTTGACCTCGTCGGCCGTGAGAAAGTCCGCCTCGTGTCCGGAGACGTCGCGCCAGCGGTATCGGGCGATCTTCTTCACATGCTCGATGTCCTCGTCGCGCATGCGCTCGCTACCGATGTTGCAGGCGTGAAGGAACTTGCGGTCCTCGTCGAGCCTGCGAAGCTCCTCGCGTAGCCGTGCCTCGTCCTCGGCCGCCTCCATACGAGGGAGGCTGGCGCGACGCTTGAGGGACTCGATTTCCAGGTCGCGCTTGAGCACCTCGAAGCGCGTGTCGATCAGCTGGATGCGATCGAAGATGGTCTCGAGCTTGGTCGCCTTGTCGACCACGTGCACCGGGGTCGTCACCTTGCCGCAGTCGTGCAGCAGGCCCGCGATCTTCAGCTCGTAGCGGTCCTTGTCGGTCATGTGGAAATCGGCGAGCGGCCCTTCGCGCGTCTCGTTCACCGCTTCGGCGAGCATCATCGTGAGCACCGGGACGCGCTGGCAGTGACCGCCGGTGTAGGGCGACTTCTCATCGATCGCGCCGTTGATCAGGCTGATGAACGACTCGAACAGGGTCTCGAGCTGGTTGATCAGCATGCGGTTGGCGAGCGCCACCGCCGCCTGCGAGGCGAGCGACTCGGCAAGCCGCTGGTCGGAGGCGGAGAAGGGGACGATATCCCCGGTTCGCGGGTCGAGCGCGTTGATGAGCTGCAGCACGCCGATCGTCTCGCCCTCGTGGTTCCTCATCGGCACGGTGAGGAAAGATTTCGAGCGATAGCCCGTCTTGGCGTCAAAGGCGCGCGTGCCGGTGAAGTCGAAGCCCTCCGCCGTATAGGCGTCGGCGATGTTGATGGTCCTTCCGGTGAGCGCCGCCTGCGCCGCGACCATGGTCTGGTTGGGCTTGCCGTCCTTGTAGAGCTGGATCGGATAGAACGGCACCGGGTTGCCGGTCGTGCCGCCGAGGTAGTACTTGAGCGAGCTCGTGCGCACGATCTCGAAGCGCAGGCTCTTCTCTTCGGTTACGCGGTAGAGCGTGCCACCGTCGGCGCGCGTGATGGTCTTCGCTGCCGTGAGGATTGCTTCCAACAGCCGGTTGATGTCGCGCTCGGCAGAGAGCGAGGCGCCGATGGCGTTCAGTTGGTCCAGGCGCTGGACCAGGTCGTCCGCCGCCGTCGCTGCCGCGCCGGCGGGAAAGCGCAAGCCCTGGGTCGAGTCGATGCTGGCGCCTCTGGCCACGGCTACTTAATGCACACGGCCCGCACTTCTTTGATGTGCGTGATGCCGGCGAGGCACTTTTCCATGCCGTCCTGCTTCAGGGTCCGCATGCCGTCGTCCAGGCACTGCGCCAGCATCTCCGCGACGCGCGCATGCTCCTGGATCAGCTTCTTCAGCCTGTCGGTGGCGATCAGAAGCTCGTGCAGGCCACAGCGCCCTTTGAAGCCCGAGCCGCCGCACTTGTCGCAGCCGACCGGCTTATAAAACGTGAGCTGGCCCCGGTCGTTGCCGTAAGTCTTGACCCAGTCCTTGTATACCGCCTCCATCGCGCCTTTGGGGTCCGCCTTGAAACGCGGCGTGTTCATGAGCTCTTCGCAATATTCGCGCAGGAACGCGGTGAGCTCGGCGGGCTCCGGCGTATACGCCTGCTTGCACGAGCAAATGCGCTTCGCCAGGCGCTGGGCGAGGATGCCGAGCAGCGCATCGGCGAAGTTGAACGGATCCATACCCATGTCCAGGAGGCGAATGATGGACTCGGGGGCCGAGTTGGTATGGAGCGTCGCGAACACCAGGTGGCCGGTGAGCGAGGCTTCGATGCCGGTACCGGTCGTTTCCTTGTCGCGCATCTCCCCGACCATGATGATGTCCGGATCGGCGCGCAGGAACGCTTTCATGACTGCGGCGAAGTCGAGCCCGGCCTTCTTGTTCACCTGAACCTGGCGCAGACCCTTCTGCGTGATTTCAACCGGATCCTCGGCGGTCCAGATCTTGGTGTCGGGGGTGTTCAGATACTTGAGGATCGAGTGCAGCGTCGTCGTCTTGCCCGAGCCGGTCGGGCCACAGACGAAGAAAAGGCCGTAGGGCTTCGAGACCGTCGCCTGCAGCTTCTCCAGGTTGGTCGCGGAGAAACCCATCTTGTCGAGCGGGATCGGCTCGCCGGCGGCGAGAATCCGCATGACGATGTCCTCGACGCCGCCGGCGGTCGGGATGGTGGCGACGCGAAGCTCGATGTCGAGCGGCCCGAACTTCTTGAACTTGATCTTGCCGTCCTGGGGCTTCCTCTTCTCGGAGATGTCGAGGTCGCACATGATCTTGATGCGTGCGGCGATCGCCGCGCGGTAGCTGGCGGGCACCTCGATGTAGGGCGCGAGCGAGCCATCCTTGCGGAAGCGGATCTCGGTCTTCGCCTTGCCTGGGTAAGGCTCGATGTGGATGTCCGACGCCCCTTGGTTGTAGGCGTCGACGATCACCTTGTTCACCAGCTTGACGAGCTCGTTGTCCGCCGCGGCGGACGCCTCGTCCGCCGCCCCGGAGTCGGCCTCGAGCACGCCCTGGTCCTCGCCCATGGCGCCGAGCAGGTCCTCGACGTTGCCAAGATCGGCGCCGGCGCTCTCGGCGCCGTAGAAATGGTTCAACGTCTCTCTGAATTCCTTGTGCGTGGTGACGCGGTAGATGATGCGCGACTTCGGGAAGACGTTCGAGGCGATGCGGGACGATCGGATGCGCTCGGGATCGAGGCAGAGCACGACGATCCCCTCCTTAGTCTCGTCGATCGGCACCCAGAGGTTGCCTTCCACGTACTCGCGCTTGAGGTTTTTGAGCAGCTCGGCGGGCTTCACGCGATCGGACTTGAACGGCTCGTAAGGGACGCCGAAGAACTTGGAAACCGCATGGCCGATCGCCGGGATCTTGACTTGGAATTCCTCGATCAGCACCTGCTCGATATCGAGGGCTTTCTTGCGCGCCTGGCGCGCGGCCAGCTCGAACTCGCCTGCCGAGAGCACGGCGTCCGCGATCAGGTAGTCGTACTTGGTCTTGGCGACCTGCGGCTTCTGGCGCTGCTTGAAGGCGATGGCGAGGGTCTGCGAAAGCTCGCTCACGCCTTCTTCCGCGAGCGCGCCGAAGGGCATGCCCCCCTTGTTGTTGATGATCTGGATGACGCCGATCAGCTCGGCGGAGCCCTGCTCGACAATCGGCGCGACCAGCTGCTGCTTGGTGCGGTAGCCGGTGCGTTTGTCCACCTCCTGCAGGAAGCGCAGGTTCGGGTTGATTGAGCGCAGCTCGCCCTCGTCGTAGCAGTCCTTGATATTGATGGTCTTCTTGGCAAGCGCGACGTAGCCGGCGATCGAGTGCTCGGCGATCGGCAGCTTCAGATCCTTGAACGAGTTGAGACCGGTCTTGACCTTGGAGACGATGGCCTGCTTGTCGTCGCTCACCGAATAGATGGTGAGGCGGTCGGCGTTGAAAAGCGCGCACACGTCCGCGCTCACCTCGAGCATGATCTCGTCGATGTTGTTGGTGGCGTGGATCTTGTTCGTCACCGCCTGGAGCTGCTTTTGGAACGCCAGGCGAGCGGCGACGTCGGTCTGAGCCGCCGGACTGAGAACTGCGCTCATCCTCTAGCCTCCCTGCTCGAGCTTGGCATTCATATTAGCGTCAATCGCACTGATTTACCAAGGCTTTTTCCCCGCCAAGTCCTTCAAGGCCGCCGTTCGGCGGCCTGCTTGAGACCGCCTTCCAGGAGCCAGACGCGAAAGCCGCGCTGGGCAAAAAGGAACGCCGCTGCGGCGCTGCGCCGCCCGCTCTGGCAATACGCCACATACTCGCGCGAGCGATCGAGCACGGCGAACATGTTGCGCACCTCGGCGAGCGGCACGTTGATCGCTGCCGGCAGCTTGTCGTACTGGTATTCGGAGGGATAGCGCACGTCGAGCCATAGCGCTCCGGTCGCCACCCTGCGTACCGCCTCGTGGAAGCTCAGCCGCCGTAGAAGCGGCTCGCGCAGGAGCTCGTTGAAGTCGCCGCGGCGCACACGCAGCAACTCGCCGTCGGTGATCGCGGTGACGGTAGCGTTTCGCTTAGCCTCCGACACCAGCGCTTCCTCGCCGAACGCGTCGCCGCCTTTCAGCTCGGCGAGCACGACTCGCGCGCCGCCGACCATGCGCTCGACCTGCAAGCGCCCCGCCGCGACCAGGTAGTAATAATCGCCTTCGTCGCCCTCGCGTACGACCACCTCGCCGCGCGGTACGCTCAAGCGCTCGAAGCGCTTGATCAGCTCTTCAACGTGCGCCGCCGGCAGCTGCGCCAGCGCCCCGTTCCTGAGGCTCTTCAGCGCAAACGCGCCATTCAGCAGGCGCGCTTCGTTGTGCACGGCGTGGTCCCAGGTCGCGAGCACATCGAGCAGATCGTCGTCGAGCGCGAGCAGCTCGACGTCCGAGATCGCCTTGGCCCGCTCGAGCGTCGGCCGGCCGCGATTCAACGGCCGGCAGCCCTCACCCGTGCCGCCGACGACGACGAGCGTGCCGCCACCCTCGAAGGCGAGCAGCAGCTCGCCTTTCAAGAGAAACACCGGGCGCGTCGCCTCGCGTCCCTTCAGCGGATCGCTGCCGCGCGGCGCGTCCTCGATGACCGCGAGTTCGGCGAGCTCGGCCAGCCGGTCGCGCGACAGGCCGGCGAGCGGCGCTAGGCTCGCCAGCTGCTCGGCATTCGGATGGCGGCCCGCCACTAGAACTCCAGCACCAGGTTGTTCTGCAGCATCTGCGGCCTGAACTTGCCGGCGCACTCCTCGATCTCGAGCATGGTCGGTTCGATCTCGCCGGGTTTCAGGTGCGTGATGTAAATCTCGGGTTCGAGCTCTAGCTTCTCGAGCTCGGCGGCGAGCGTCTCGGGGCAGAGATGGCGCGACATCTCGGCGAGCTGGCGCTCCTTGTTCGAGAACGCGGTTTCGATGATCAGGAACTTGAGATTCGCGATGCGATTCACCTCGCGCCAGAGCTCCTCGTTCGGGCCCGTATCGCCAGTGAACACGAGGCTGGCGGCGCCGCTGTCGAGGTGGTAACCCACCGCCGGTACCGTGTGGCGCGCCGGCAGCGCGGTGAAGCTGCGCGCGCCCAGGCGCACCGTCTGACCAACCTCGATCTCTTCGTAGCGCAGAAACGGCGCCTCGGCGCTCGGGATCTCGCTGAAGTCGGGCCAGATCGCCCAGTTGAAGAGGTGATTGCGCATGATCTCGATCGTCGCGCGCGTCGCGTACACCGTGACCGGCTTTGAGCGCATCGCGCCGACCGTGTCGACCAGGAACGGAATCGAGGTCACGTGGTCGAGGTGCGAATGAGTAATGAAGATCGTGTCGATCTGCGACAGCTCGGCGAGTGTCAGATCGCCGACGCCTGTGCCGGCGTCGACCAGCACATCGTTATCGACCAGGAACGACGTCGTGCGCAGATGCCGCCCGCCGATGCCGCCGGAGCAACCGAGCACGCGCAGCCGCACGGCTACTTCTCGTCGAACACCGTGACCGGCTGCCCGTCGGCGGTCATCGGCGTTGCGCGTGCCTGCTTCACTCGATCGGCATACATGGCGCAGAGCATGCAGCCTGGCGCGAGGCGCTGCAAATCGTGAATATTTACCTCTGCCAGTTCCGAGCCCGGAGCCATCGGCGCGAGCGCCCGCGCCCAGATACTCAGGTCCTCCTGCGCAGCGGCTCAAGCTCCGCCGCGAAACGGAACAAATCGATTTCGCCGAAGCTCTTGTCGTCGAGGTCGAGGACGACGATGCGCGGGTCAAGACCGCGCGGCGGGGATTATGTTGTCGAGCTCGGCGAACCCGACCGGGTAAAGGCCGGGTGCCGTCCTACGGAGAACAATGCGATCGCAAGGCCGAGTCTGGTCCTACGAGGTGCTCTCGGCGCCGGCCTTTCAGGCCTTCAGGAAGAATTCCATCTTCACGCCGGCCAGTTCGATGACGTCGTGATCCTTAAGAGAGTGTGGCGCGGCGCCAATCTCCTGACCGTTGACCGTGGGCCGCTTATCGCCTTCGACGTGGGTGATGAAATAACCTTGCGGCCGGCGAGTGAGCACGGCCACCTGCACGCCCGGCTTGCCGAGCGTGGTAAGCGGCTTGGTGAGCTCGAGCTCCTTGCCGGCGTTGCCGCCAGAGAGGAGCTGGATCGCCCCGAGCGGCTGGCCGGCCTTCGGCACGCCGGTAACGGGTTGCGGCGCGGGCGGCGCGCCGGCCGACCCGGACCCGGACTTTGCATCCTTGTCGGCAATGCCGGTGGCGGCGGCGCTTGCCGCGCTCGCCTGCACCGCGGCCTGGCGCTGGGCCAGCGCGGACTGAGCGCCGGTACCGCCCGCCGCCGAAGCGGCCTTCATCGCCGCGGGGCGCAGCACCATGGTCTTTTCGAAATCGGCCTTTTCGGCGCTTGCCGCCGGGGCGGCCTCGCCGACGAACTTGAGCTTGTACTTGCCCAGCTCGATGACGTCGTTGTTCTGCAGGAAGTGCTTCTTGATCGGGTTGCCGTTCACCACCGTGCCGTTGGTGCTGCCGAGGTCCTCGAGGAACGAGTCGTTCAGGATGGTGACGATGACGGCATGCTCGCCGCTCACGGCGAGGTTGTCGATCTGGATGTCGTTGTGGGGCTTGCGGCCGATGGTGGTGCGCTCCTTCGTCAAGGGGATCTCCTTGAGAACGAGGCCATCCATGCTGAGTATCAGTTTCGCCATAGGTGCGCCCCTAGGGGGAGCTTTATTTTAGCCACGCGAACATTTTTGCCATGACGCCCTTCGCGCCCGGGTACTCCCTCAGTACCCGGACCAGTATAACCGAAACGTTGTCGCGGCCCCCGTTGTCATTGGCCATCTGCACCAGCTGCTGCGCGGCGAGCTTCAAATTGCCGCCGAGGGCCTGCAGCGTCATGCCGATGTCCTCGTCATCCACCATGTCGCACAGGCCGTCGGAGCACAGCAGATAGATGTCGCCGGGCCGGGTCGGGTACTCGTGGATTTCCGGCTCGACCAACGGATCGATGCCGAGCGCCTTGGTGACCAGGTTCTTGTGCGCCGCCTTTTTCGCCTGCTCGGCGGTGATGATGCCGGAGTCGATCTGCTCCTGCAGCAGCGAATGATCGCGCGTCACCTGCCTGAACTTGGCGTCGCGCAGCAGGTACAGGCGCGAATCGCCAAGATGCGCCACCAGCACGCGGTTGTCATAGAAGAGGCAGACGACGAGGGTCGTACCCATGCCGGCGTACTGCGGCTGGCTCTGGGCCGCCTGGAAGATGGAACTATTCGCCTTCAGCACCTGCTCGCGCACCATGCGCGAAGCGATCTCCTGGTTGTTCTTCTGATCGAGCTCGTACGGGCGCGCACTCGCGAGGATCTGGCGCATCTCGGTGACGATAACGGTGGTGGCCATGCCGCTTGCGACCTCGCCGGCGTTGTAGCCGCCCATGCCGTCGGCCAGCACGACGAGGCCGTTCGCCGGGTCGGCGGCGATCGAGTCCTCGTTATGCGAGCGCACCATGCCCGGATCGGTGCAAGTCGCGATCTCGAGCGTCTGGGTCAGGTCCATGTTCTGGCGTTATCGACCACGGAGATCACGAGCGCCGCGCGTAGCGCCGGGATTGTTGCGCATCAGAATGAATAAAAAGCAAGGAGCGAGAAGCACGAGCGCTACTACGACGGCGGCGCCGAGTGATCGATCGGCCTTCCCCACACCCGCTTGCACGGCTCGCGCGCCTCCCTCGTTGTTTCCGCCGCAAAAATTCTACGCTACGGCCTTACCCCGAGCGCGCGGTCACAACCCCCTTGAAAACAGCACCCTGCCACGCATTGTTGCAGTCCAACATGCACCGGTCAAATGCTGAGCATGCAACCGCAGCCGTCACGTGCCGAGGACCATGCCCGGCTTGATGGCGCCCGTCGAAAGGAGCTCGGCGGCCGCGACTTTCTTCCCCTCGCCTAACTTCGCGCGCAGCACTTCGATACGACCGCCCTGAGCGCTCACCTGGAAGCTCTTGTCCGTAACTTCAACCACTTCGCCGATCTTGCCCTTCACCCCACCGAACGTGCGCACGAGCTGTTTGCGCGCGTCGAAGATCTGCAGCTCCACGCCGCTGAGCGTGGTCCATGCGCCCGGGGCGGGGTTGCAGCCGCGGATCGTGTTGTAGATGAAGTCGACGTGGTTCGCCCAGTGCAAGCGCGCCTCGCTCTTTCGACACCAGCCTTCATAGCTCGCCTGCGACTCGTCCTGCTCGGTCTCCCGGTGCTTCCCGGCCAGCACCAGGTCGGCCGCCTCGAGCATCGCCTTCACGCCCATCGGGAACAAGCGATCGAAGTACACGGTGCCGAGCGTGTCGTCGGGGGCGATCGCCGTCTCCTTCTGCAGGATCACGGGTCCCTCGTCCAAGCCGTCGGTCGGACGGAAGATGCTCAAGCCGGTCCTCGCGTCACCACGGATGATCGGCCAGTTGATCGACGAGGGGCCGCGGTACTTCGGCAGGAGCGACGGGTGGTACTGGATGGTTCCGTGCTTCGGGATCTTCACGAACTCCTGCGGCGCGAATTGCAGTACGAATGCCATGATGCCGATATCGGCGTTGAGGCTGCGCATCTTCGCCGTCGCCTCGGCGCTCTTCAGCGAGGGGAACTGAAACACCGGCACGCTCTTCTCCTGCGCGGCGACTTTCAGCGCATCGGGGCGCCCACCCGGCTTCTCCGGCGCGCAGAAGACACCCGCCACCTGGTCGCCGCGCGCGACGAACGCTTCCAGCACCGCTTTGCCGAAATCCTGCTGGCCGACAATCGCGAGTCTCATGCCGCCTTCTTCGGCGGCACGCTGAAGGCCCCGGTGCCGCGCAGGTTCTTGATCTTCGCCTCGTCGTAGCCGAGCACCTCGCGCAGGATCTCGTCGGTGTGCTCGCCCAGCATCGGCGAGCGCTTGATCGCCGCCGGTGACTCCGAGAGCTTGATCGGCATGCCGACGTTGAACCACTTGCCGCGGCTCGGATGGTCGAGCTCGACCCACATGTCGCGGCCGCGCACATGCTCGTCGTTGGCGAGATCCTCCGTGCTCATGATCGGGCCGCACGGCACATCGAGCGGGTTGAGGATCGCCATCAGCTCGCGCTTCGTGTACTTCTCCGCGAATTTGTTGATGAGCGTCCACATCAGGTTCTGGTTCCTGCGCCGGTCACCGATTTTGGCGAAGCGCGGGTCGCTCGCCATCTCGGGCATGCCGACCTCCGGTCCGATGCGCTTCGCCAGGTCTTCCCACACCGCCTCCTGCACGACGACGTAGAGCCAGTCGTTCGCCCCGTGCGGCTTGCAGTGGATGGCGTTGCCGAGCTGGCCGCCGCCGGAATCGTTGCCCGCGCGCGGCACCTCGCCCATGCCCTTGTAGGTCGGCACCGAGTATTCGGACAGATCGCCGCGCTGCAGGCGCTGGTGGTCGCGGAACTTGACGCGGCAAAGATTCATCACGCCGTCCATCATCGCCACCTCGACGTATTGGCCCTTGCCAGTCTTCTCCGCCTGACGCAGCGCCGCGAGCAGGCCGATCGCCAGGTGCAGGCCCGTGCCGGAATCACCGATCTGCGCGCCGGTGACGAACGGCGGACCGTCGGGCACGCCCGTGGTGCTCATCGCGCCGCCCATCGCCTGCGCCACGTTCTCGTACGCCTTGAAATCAGCATAGGGTCCCGTCGAGCCAAAACCCTTGATCGATCCCATGACGATCTTCGGGTTGATACTGCGGATCTTCTCCCACGGGAAGCCGAAGCGATCGAGAACGCCGGGGCCAAAGTTCTCCATGATCATGTCGCACTTCTTGACGAGGTCAGTGAAGACCTGTTTGCCCTCGGCCGTCTTCATGTTGACGGTGATCGAGCGCTTGTTGCAGTTGAGCATCGTGAAGTAGAGCGAGTCGGCATTCGGCACGTCGCGCAGCTGCCCGCGCGTCGCGTCGCCCTGCGGGTTCTCGAACTTGATCACGTCCGCGCCCATCCAGGCGAGGAGCTGCGAGCAGGTCGGGCCCGCCTGCACGTGGGTCATGTCGAGGATGCGTACACCTTTGAGTGCTTCCATGGCTCGCCTATTTCTTTTTCGCCGCCGACGGGTTGAGGCTGGTGATGCGCCCGCTCTCGGTTCCGGCGGTCTCGTCGATCATGGCATTAATGAGGGTGGGCTTCTTCGAGCGGATGGCTTCTTCCATCGCCCGCCTGAGCTCCGCCGGCGTCGTGACGTGCGCGCCGACGCCGCCGAACGCCTCGATCAGCTTCTCGTAGCGCGCGCCCTTCACGAACACGGTGGGCGCCGGGTCGCGTCCGGTCGGATCGGTGTCGGTGCCCTTGTAGACGCCGTTGTTGTTCATCACGACGATGCATACCGGCAGGTTGTAGCGGCAGATCGTCTCCACCTCCATGCCGGAAAAGCCGAAGGCGCTGTCGCCCTCGACGGCGATCACTTGCTGCTTGGTGGCCACGGCAGCGGCGACACAGTAGCCCATGCCGACGCCCATGATGCCCCAGGTGCCGACGTCGATACGCTTCCTCGGCTGGTACATGTCGACGATCGAGCGCGTGAAGTCGAGCGCGTTCGCGCCCTCGTTCACCAGGATCGCGTCGGGGTTCGCTTTTACGATGTCGCGCACGACGGCGAGCGCGCTGTGGAAATTCATCGGCGTCGGGTTCTTCGCCAGCGTCTCGGCCATCTTCGCGACGTTGCCCTTTTTCTTCTCGCTGACCGCGTTCAGCCAGTCGGCCGGGGGTTTGGTCCAGTTGCCGAGGTTGGCGAGCATCGCCGAGACGCACGAGGCGATGTCGCCGACGACAGGCGCGTCGATGCGCACGTTGCTGTCCGCCTCCTGCGGCGAGATGTCGATCTGAATGAACTTCTGGCCGCCCCAGTCCTTCGCGCCTTTGCCGCCCCAGGTCTTGCCCTTGCCGTGTGAGAGCAGCCAGTTCAAGCGCGCGCCGATCAGCATCACCACATCGGCGCCCGGCAGGACGAATGAGCGCGCCGCCGACGCACATTGTTCATGCGTGTCGGGCAGCAGGCCCTTGGCCATCGACATCGGCAGATACGGAATGCCGGTCTTCTCGATGAGCGCGCGGATCTCGCTGTCCGCTTGCGCGTAGGCAGCGCCTTTGCCGAGGATGATGAGCGGCTTCTTCGCGCTCTTCAGCAAATCGAGGGCGCGCTTCACCGCCTCCGGCGCAGGAATCTGCTTGGGCGCCGGATCAACCACCTTGATGAGTGTTTTGCGCCCGGCTTCGGCGTCGATCGCCTGGGCGAAGAGCTTCGCCGGCAGGTCGAGATAGACGCCGCCCGGGCGGCCGGAGCAGGCCGCGCGGATCGCGCGCGCGAAGCCGACGCCGATGTCCTCGGCATGCAGCACGCGATAAGCCGCCTTGGCGAGCGGCTTGGCGATGGCGAGCTGGTCGAGCTCCTCGTAGTCGCCTTGCTGCAGATCGACGATCTCACGCTCGCTCGAGCCGCTGACGAGGATCATCGGGAAGCAGTTGGTCGTCGCGTGCGCGAGCGCGTTCAGACCGTTCAAAAAACCGGGTGCCGACACGGTAAGGCAGATACCCGGCTTCTGCGTGAGGAAGCCGGCGATCGACGCGGCGTACCCGGCGTTCTGCTCGTGACGAAACGACAGCACACGCAGGCCAGCGGCCTGCGCGCGCCGCGTGAGATCGGTGATCGGGATGCCCGGCAGCGCGTAGATCGTGTCGAGGCCGTTCAGCTTCAGCGCCTCGATCACGAGCTGGAAGCCGTCGGCGAGCTGCTTCTCTACTTGCGTGGCGACTTGGGGTTCGGCGGTGCCCATGAGGTGCCTCCGGTGCGGGAGGGCTATGGTAGGAAACGGCGCGCGAGGGCGGCCTTGACTGAAGTCAAGGGACTAGAATCCGCCGCTCGATGACGACGCTCGGCGCGCATCCACAACGCAACAGTATCCGGTTGCTGCTGCGGCAAAACCAGGGGCTCGAGCGCATGAGCGCCGCGCAATGGGCCGAGCTCGAGCCGCTGCTCGTCATCGCCGACTATCGCAAAGGCGATCCGCTGGTGCGCCAGGGCGACGAGGAGATGGAGCAGTTCTTCATCCTCGAGGGCATGGTGAAGCGCGTCGTCTCGAACCCGCAGGGGCGCGAGATGATCCTGCGCTTCGCCGCCGAGGGCGAAATGGACACGTCCTACGCGGCGTGGCGGCTGCGAACGCCGCTACCCTACTCGATCGTGGCCGTGACCAAGGTGCGCACGGCCGAGCTGCCGCTGCCGCTGTGGGCGGACTTTCTCGAGCGCCATCCGGAGATCAAGCTGCGCTTCGAGTACGACGTGATGCGGCTCATGTCGGAGGTGATGGCGCACACCATCACGCTGCATCTGCTCGATGCTCCGGGACGCCTGGCGCGCTTCCAGAGGAAGCACCCGGAGCTCGCCGGGCGCATTCCGAAGAAAGAGCTCGCTGCCTATCTGAATCTGACGCCGGAGACGCTCTCACGCCTCAAGCAGAAGCTCGG
>Ga0081539_10004049_pt1 | contig 16792 bp, 15 predicted proteins | sample TabmetS4T2R2_FD_71023 | JGI IMG/M metagenome (GOLD analysis project Ga0081539, IMG submission 71023) | Tabebuia heterophylla rhizosphere microbial communities from the University of Puerto Rico - S4T2R2 | ecosystem: Host-associated > Plants > Roots > Rhizosphere ...
GAAGGCCGCGGCGTTAATATCGACATGCCGGCGACGCCGGCGAAGATCTGGGCGGCCTGCCGGGGGTAGGTTGGGAGACTACGCGGCGTGCTGCTCGGGCAGCGCCACCAGCGCCGGATACGCCGGCACCGGCTCATCGGGATCGAGGCCGAGCGGTGCGACTTCGACACGGTTGCGGCCGCGCGCTTTTGCGAGGTAGAGCGCCTGATCGGCGAGCGTGATCAAGCGCGAAAGATCTTGCGCCGGGTCGATGATGACGGAAACCCCGATGCTCGCGGTCGCGTGCAACGGCTGACCGTCCACCACCGCTGCGGCGAGCGCGAAGGCATTGCGTAGCCGGTCGGCCACCAGATAGGCGTTGTCGATGCTTGCATCGGCAAGCACGACGGTGAATTCCTCCCCGCCGAGCCGCCCCAGGAGATCGTCCTGGCGCAGATTCGCCTGCGCCGTCATTGCGAAGATCTGCAGCACCTGGTCGCCGATCGTATGGCCGAAGCGGTCATTGATCGACTTGAAATGATCGAGATCGATCAGCAGCACGCCAATCGGCCGGTCGCGCTCGAGCTGGCGCCGCAACAGTGCTTCGGCATCCTGCAGGAACGCGCGCCGATTGAGCAGGCCGGTGAGCGGGTCGATCATCGCGGCGATCTTGTGCCGCAGCTCCGTGCGCTCCTTCGACATCGCGAGCAGGATGAAGGCGGTCGCGATCGTCATCAGGAATGCTTCGAGGCTGAGCACGCTGACCCAGGCGCTCGCCAGCAGATGATCGGTGTCGCGGTCGTGCAGCAGCGCGTTGATCGGCGTGCGCAGCAGGAACATCGCACCGTGCGTCACGAACAGTGCGATCGCCGGCCAGCGCGAGACCAGCGGCTCGTCGCGGCCGCGCCAGAATTCGTAGGCGGTCAGCCAGGTGTAGGTCGCGATGATCATGGCAGAGAGCTGGCCACGCAGCTCGCTGCCGACCTCGAAGCCGGGCGATTGTGTCGCGAACATCCAGAGCACAGCGCCCGCGATCAACGAGCCGGGCAGCGCCCTGCGCAAGTTGAACACGCGCGCGCCGTTCCAGGTCACGCCGAACGCGGAGAACAAAATGACGCTGGAAAGGTCGACCGAGATCAGATCCGGCACCGAGCCATAAAGGCCGTAGAGCATCACCGATGCGGCGGTCATGAGATGTGCGGTCGCCCACCAGGCAACCGCGGTAACGCGCGTATTCTGCACCCAGACGAGCAGCAGCAGCAGGCCGAGAATGGCCTCGACATCGATCGTGAGCAGGAAAAGGGTATTGATCTCGAACGCCATACCAAGAGTCCAGTACTGCGCCGACAGCGAGCCTCCGCTCCGACCACGGATTCCTACTTACCGTTGTGGGCTTCACAAAGCGTGAAAGGAACTGGCGCGTTACGCGCGACCGGTGTCGTGGTTAGGAGCACGTTCACGAATTTCCTAAAACGCGGCGAGAATTACGCACGCACCAGCCGTGTTTTAGAAACATCAAGGCCCGGTGCGAAGCACCGGGCCTTGATAAATCCAGACTTGAAAGCGAGCCGGAGCGGCTCGCCGCGAGAAGTTAGCGGATCGCTTCTTCGGTTGCGCGCACCGCGCCTTGCGCTTCGGCTTCGGCGAGCGCCGCGATCAGATGGTCGAGCTTATGCCCGGCGCGCATCGCCTTCGCGGTCATATAGCGGCGATTATGCGCGTTGATCGGCGCGTGCAGCGGCTTGCGCCCGACCACCTCGATGCCTAACCCGCTCAGCCCATCGAGCTTCGCGGGGTTGTTCGTCATCAGATAGACGCGCGTGCATCCGAGCTTCTGCAGCATGTGCGCCGCGATGCCGTAGTCACGCTCGTCATCGTCGAAGCCGAGCGTCGTGTTGGCATCGACGGTGTCGAGCCCCTCGTCCTGCAGCGCGTAGGCGCGCATCTTGTTCGCAAGACCGAGCCCGCGGCCTTCCTGCTCGAGATAGAGGATGATGCCGCCGCCTTCTTCGTTCAGCCGCTTGGTCGCGAGGCGCAGCTGATCGCCGCAATCGCACCGGCTTGATCCGAACACGTCACCGGTGAGGCACGCGGAGTGCAGCCGCACCGGCACCGGCTTGGAGAAGTCCGGCTCGCCGACGATCACCGCGACGGACCCGCCGCCGATCGAATCACGAAATACGACAAAGCGTGTCGAGATCCCGCCCGCGAGCGGCACTTTTGCTTCGCTCGCGATCTCGAGCGAGTGCAAGTCGGCGCGTCCGAATTTCATCACCGCGTCCGAAGGCACGACGACGAGCGGCGGCTCGATCAAAGCGCTCGCGGGACCGTCCACCTGCGCGATGAGCAGTGCCGGCAGGCGCTGCGCCATCTTGGCAAGCTCGATCGCCGCCGCGGCGTTACTGTCGGTTGGACCATCGACGTCGGCCTGCTCGTCGGAATGAGCATCGGCCACAAGCGAGGAGATCGCGTCGGCGTCGCCACCTTTCGGCAGCGCCAGCGCAACGGACTCATTCGTCTCGATCCCGAGCGCGCGTGCGCGACGCGCGGTCACGACGAGCTTCGGCTTCGCCGGTGCGCAGAGATGATCGAACGCACGTAAGCGCGCGGCGTCGAGGCCATCGACTGGCAAGGCGATGTGAAATTTTCCGGCAGGTGAGGAGAACATTACTGGCCGATTGCTGCGGAACTCCGCAAGTGCGCGCTTGACCAGCACACGATCCGGCGACCCGAACACTCCGCTCCCCGCGTGTCCGTTCCCGTTCTTTGATTTACTCATGTCCTGTGAGGATTCCATATGACAGGGTGAAAACCGCGAACTACAGTGTTATTCCCATTGCTGTTCTTCGGCCTTCAAGGTTCTGCGTATCAGAATAGTGTGGCAGGATGAAGTCCCTGTTCCCTGAACGGCCGTTAATCATCGAAGATCATCGTTTAGACAGTGCAGCATGAAGTTTTGCTGGCCGGACCGAGCCCCGAACACATGACGGATGCAGTCGAGCCAGACGACCCCTCCGGGAACGCTGGGACCTGGGAAGAAGTTCCGATCAAATTCCGAGCCTGCGAGCTAGCCCTGCCCGAGCCGTGGGAGGCGCGGTTTGGGCCGCTGCGCCGGGGCGCGGTCGACCGCTTGGTTGTGGTCGGCCAGATCGGGCAATCGATCGACGGCCGGATCGCGACCGTGACAGGGCATTCCAAATACATCAACGGACCAGCCGGGCTTGCGCATCTCCATCGCCTGCGAGCGCTGGTCGATCTGGTGCTTGTCGGCATCGGGACCGCGGTGGCGGACGATCCTTTGCTGACCGTACGCCGCTGTGCCGGACCGAGCCCGGCGCGTGCCGTGCTGGACCCGAGGGGACGCCTGCCTTCGAGCGCAAAGGTCTTGGCCGCTGATGGGACGCGCCGGCTCGTGATCACGGCGGTGGGCGTGGCGCCGAAGCTGCCGGCGGATGTCGAGATCGTGCAGGTGCCTTCGATCGGCGGGGAAATCGCGCCGGCGGCTATCCTGGCCGCACTGGCGGAGCGCGGCTTCGCCCGCATCCTGATCGAAGGCGGCGCGCACACGGTCTCGCGCTTCATCGCCGCCGGCTGTCTCGACCGGCTGCACGTGATGGTGGCTCCGATCATGCTTGGTGCCGGCCAGGCGGGTGTCACCCTCAAGCCGATCACGACCGCCGATCAGGCGCTGCGCGCGCCGATGCGCGCCCACTTGATCGGGGAGGAAGTGCTGCTCGATTGCGACTTGACCGCTCAGCGGATCGCGATTGGCGAGGCGAAGAAATCGACGTGACCGACCCGCATGGCGGAACGGCCGGCCGCGAGATGGTCGCGCCGGCGCGCCAGCCAGCTGATGATCTCGTTGACCGAAAGCTCGCCCATTTCGCGCGCCGCCGCCGCCCACCCCGTCAACACCTCGGTCTGGATCTCGACGTCCGTCGGCCCGAACACCCAGTCCGATGAGCCCTGAACGACCTGGTAGCCGATCGCCTCGAAACGTGATGGCGCGATTGCGGCGGCTTCTGGTCCGAGCGCCGGACCGAAGCCCTTGTCACGCTGCTGATGCCGGTTCACAGATTCTATCACTGCGGCATCAATCGTGTCCGTCGGCTCGATCGTCGCAAGCCCGTCATAGCTCAGCGCCGCGTAGACCGGCAGCCGCCGGGCCGCAGCCTCGGTGACCAGGCGGTCGAGCCATTCCGCCGAGACGAGGTCGAGCAGCGCAGAGGTGGTGACGAGCTCGATCGGCCCATCCAAGGCGGCTTCGAGGTCGCGCGCGAGATCGACCGGCGTTGCCGTCACGGTGAGGTCCGGCGGACGGGAGAGGGCGGCCGAGCGTGCGAGCAGGCTCAGATCATTGTCGACCAGGCGCCAGCTTTGACGTTGTGGCAGCCGGGCGGTGATCGCCCGCAACGTCGAACCCAATCCGCAGGCGAGATCAACCACCGCGACGGATGAGCACTGCGAGGCCCATGCCGCGACCGCGTCGAGGACGGCAGAATTGCGCGCACGCCGATCGAACGGCTCGCGCAATGTGAGCCAGCTGGCGGAGAAACTCATAGCGCCCTCTCGATTGCGTGCGAAAACAGCTCCGCCGATCCACGCCAGGTTGGCAGCCGCTCCGCGGCGGCGCGCGCCCCCGCGGCGAGCCGCTCGCGCTCGGCGGCATCCTCGAGCAGGCGGCGCAAGGCGGCGGCCAGCGAGGCAGCGTCGCCGGGCGGGACGAGTACCCCGGCGGAGGTCGGGACCGTATCGGGGATCGCGCCGCCGGTCGTGCCGATGACCGGCAGACCATGTGCGATCGCCTCTGCATAAGCCATGCCGAAGCCCTCATAACGGGAAGGCAAGACGAAGAGGTCGGCTGCTGCATAAAGCGCGGCAAGCCGCTCCGCCGGCACGGCGTCTTCGATCGTGACGCGGGGGGCGAGGCGAAATTCTGCGACGTCCGCGCGCAGCCGCGCACTGCAGGCCAAATCTCGACTGCAATCGCCCACAATGGTCAGGCGCCAGGGCAGATCGATCAGGCCGCTCAGCGCCTCGGTCAGCACGTCATAGCCTTTGCGCGGTACGACTGCGCCAACGGTCAGCAGGCTGACCGACGTGGGAGGCGCTGCGCTGTTTCGCCGCACGCTCGATGCGCGGTCGGTGCCGGGCGGCGCGATCGTGATGCGCTCCGATGGCACCGCGTAGTCGGCGATCAGCGTGCGCGCCGTCATCGGGCTGTTCACCACGACGGCGCGCATGCAGGCGAGCGCGGCGCGCTCGCTCGCGCGCAAGGTCGCAGCTTGCTCCGGCGTGGTGCCGGTTTCGAGCGCAAGCGGGTGATGCACCATCGCGATCAACGGATGGGTCTCGCGCAAGGCCTGCGCGGCGTCGGGAAGAACGCCGAGCGCGAGCCCGTCGATCACGAGCGCGCGACCTTTCGGTACGTCGCGCAGATGCGCGACCGCGGCGGCGCGCGTCAGCGCGCTTGGATACGGAAAGCCATCGCCGAGATTGAGGTATTCGCCCTGCCAGCCGAGCGCGCGCAATTCGACGAGCATGCGCTTGTCGTAGGCAAAGCCGCCGGTCGGCGTGTCGAGATCGCCCGGCGCCGCAAAGACGAACGCGCCCTTCACGTCGCACTCATAAGGGCGCCTCGTACCAGGCGCGCGCGTTCGGCGACTCGCCGACGGTGACGCGGATCGCGGAGATCTCGTTCGCGGGACGGCCGAGCTTGCCGGCCTTCACGGCCTCGGCGAAGCGGTCGAACACCCAGCGGGTGAGGAATTCCGTGGTGGTGTTCGCGCCCTTGAATTCCGTCATCTCGTCGAGGTTCTTGTAGTTGACGACCTTGAGCGTCGCTTTCAGCACATCGATTGCGCAGCCGATGTCGACCACGATGCCGTTGGCATCGAGCTTCTCAGACATGAAGGCGACCGCGACCGTAAAGGTCGCGCCGTGCAGCGCCTGCGCGGGACCGAAAACCTCGCCCTTGAACGAATGGGCGATCATGATGTGGTCGGAAACCTCGACGGCGTACACGCACTTCTCCTTCAGTTTGGGTAGCGAATGACCTGGCACAACACGCCGCTGGTCGGCGTGAGGATGTCGGCAAGCCGCGCCGGCAGGTCCGTAAAGGCGATCGCCGGCGCGAGCAGCGCGTCGAGCGCCGGATCTTTCAAGAGCTCCAGCGCCGCGCTGAGCCGCCGCCGGTAATCCCAGCGCGGCCGCCGCGACGGCGCGACCTTTCCGACCTGGCTCGAGACGAGCTTGAGGCGGCGCGAGTGGAAGACCTCGCCGAGCGGGACCTTCACGTCGTCGGTCCCGTACCAGGACAATTCCAGCACCGTGGCCTCGTCGCCGGCGAGCCTGAGCGCTGTCGTGAGCCCAGCTGCCGATGCGCTGGTGTGCACCACCAGGTCGCAATTGTCCGGCGCCTTGTCGGGCAGCGCGAAGGCGGCACCGAGCTGTGCGGCGACGGCCGCGCGCTGCGGATTGGTGTCGACAACGGTGACGTCCGCGCGCATCGCGGCGGCGAGCCTTGCGACGAGGAGCCCCAGCACCCCGGCGCCGACCACGGCCACGCGATCCGCCGGCCCCGCCGCACTGTCCCAGACCGCGTTGAGCGCCGTTTCCATGTTGGCGCCGAGCACGGCCCGCTCGGGCGGCAATCCATCGGGCAGCGGGACAATATTTTCGACCGGAAGGTTAAAGGCGGTCTGGTGCGGATAAAGCGCGAAGGCGAGGCGGCCTTTCAGCGCAGCCGGGCCGTCCACGACGCGGCCGACCATCGCGTAGCCATATTTTACCGGGAAAGGAAAAGCACCACTCATGAATGGCGCGCGCATGCGCTCGAATTCGCTCTCCGGCACCCGTCCCGAAAAGATCAACCGTTCGGTCCCGCGGCTGAGCGCGCTCGCGACCGCGGCCAGGCGGGCCTCGCCGGCCGCCGGTGCGGGAAGCGTCTCGGCACGGATTTCGGCCTTTCCCGGTGCCACGTACCAGAGCGCCTGCGCCTGATCTGAACTCGCCATTCCGATTGGACCCCGAAACCGCCGCCCGCTATATCCTGCCCGGCCGAAAGCACCAAACACCGCAATGTCCGAAAGCACCCTGCAAAGCTACGCGCTGCCTGCGCCCGACAACACGTTGACCGGCCGGCGCATCTTTTTCGCCCTGGTGGTCCTCGCCTCGATGGTCGGCCTGATCTGGCTGCTCGCCTTCGCGCTCTCGGCCGGAGGCTTCGGCGTCCTCGACTTCATTCTGGTCGTGCTGTTCGCCGTGACGCTGCCGTGGTCTGTCATCGGCTTCTGGAACGCGACCTTCGGCCTGTTCGTGATGCGCTCGGCCGATCCGGTCGCCGCCGTGACGCCGGTGTCGGCGCGCGTCAAAGGCGACGAGCCGATCACCGCCAAGACCGCGATCCTGTGGTGCGTGCGCAACGAGGACGCCGCGCGCGTGATCCGCAATATCGAGCCGATGATGGAGGGGATCGCCGCCTCGGGCTTTGGCGCGCAGTTCCAGGTCTTCATCCTGTCCGACACCAACATGCCGGACCATGCGGTCGACGAAGAAGCGCGTTTCGGAGCGCTCGCCGCGAAGTGGGAAGGCCGGCTCGGCGTCACCTATCGGCGCCGCACCGACAATACCGGCTTCAAGGCCGGCAACGTGTTCGACTTCTGCACCCGCTGGGGCGGCGACTACGAGTTTGCCGTCACGCTCGACGCGGACTCGTTCCAGACGGCGGCGTCGATCCTGCGCATGGTGCGCATCATGCAGATCGATCCAAAGCTCGGCATCCTGCAGAGCCTCGTGGTCGGCATGCCGTCGACCAGCGCCTTCGCGCGCACTTTTCAGTTCGGTATGCGGCTCGGCATGCGCTCCTACACGCTTGGCAGCGCGTGGTGGCAGGGCGATTGCGGCCCGTATTGGGGCCACAACGCGATCCTGCGCCTCGCGCCGTTCATCGCGCATTGCCACCTGCCGCCGCGCCCGGATGGCACGCACATCCTGAGCCATGATCAGATCGAGGCGGTGCTGATGAGGCGCGCCGGTTATGAGGTGCGCGTGCTGCCCGAGGAAGGCGCGAGCTGGGAGGAGAACCCGACCACGCTGCTCGAGTTCATCCGCCGGGACCTGCGCTGGGCGCAGGGCAACATGCAGTACTGGCCGTTCCTCGTGATGGACGGCTTGAAGCCGGTGAGCCGCTATCAGATCGGCTTCGCGATGCTGATGTTCTTAGGTTCGCCCGCCTGGATCGGGCTGCTCGTGCTCGGGACGCTCGCGGTCGCCACGCAGGGCGCCGCGAGTTTCATCCGGCCCGATGCCGGCATGGCGTTGTTCGTCATCACGCTGATCATGTGGTTCGCGCCGAAGATCGCGACCGTGCTCGACGTGATCTCGCGTCCGCAGCTGCGCGTCTCCTTCGGCGGTGCCGGGCGCTTCGTGCTCTCGACCATCACCGAGACGATCTTCTTCCTCATGCTCTCGCCGATCATGTGGTTCGGCCACACCATGTTCCTGGCCGGCCTGCTGCTGGGAAAGCGCATCGGCTGGGGCGGACAGGCGCGCGATGATCACTCGGTGCCGTGGAGCGATGCCGCCAAGGTGCTGTGGCCGCACACGCTGCTCGGCTGGGCGTGCATTCTCGTGCTCGCCGCCACCGAGCCGGGCGCAATTCCCTATGCGCTGTTCATCGCCGCCGGCCCGGCGTTCTCGATCCCGCTCGCGGTCATCACCTCATGGCCCGCGGTCGGCCGCTTCATGATGCGCACTGGCATCGGCGCGCTCCCCGAGGAGCACGCGCCGCCCGCGGAGCTGCGCCAGCGCGGCGTCCCGGCGATCGAGGCGGCCGCGCTGCGCGCGGCGTGAGCCTTCCATGTTCGACGCGATCCGGACCGCGCGCGGCATCTTTCGCTCGCTGCGCATCTATTACGGCGGCCGGCATGATCACGCCGCGATGGACCGGCTCTACGGGCAGTTCGTAAAGCGAAACGATCTCGTCTTCGATGTGGGCGCGCACGTCGGCGACCGGATCGCGGCGTTCCGGCGGCTCGGCGCGCGCGTCGTCGCCTGCGAGCCGAATCCGCCGCTGGTGAAGACGCTGCGGCTGATCTATGGCCGCGATCGCGGCGTGACGATCGAACCGGTTGCGGTCGGCGCTGCGCCGGGCGAGATCGAAATGCAGATCAATGTCGACAATCCGACCGTCTCGACCGCCTCGCAGACCTTCGTGCAAGCTTCGCACGGCGCGCCCGGCTGGGAAGGGCAGGTGTGGGGCAAGACCCTTCGGGTCGGCGCGACAACGCTCGATGCGCTGATCGCGCGCCACGGCCTGCCGGCCTTCATCAAGATCGACGTCGAGGGCTACGAAGCCGAGGCGCTCGCCGGCCTGACGCAGCCGGTGCCGGCGCTGTCATTCGAATTCACCACGATTCAACGCGATGTCGGGCAGGCCTGCGTGCGGCGTTGCGAGGCGATGGGCTATCGCCGCTACAATGCCGCGCTGGGTGAGAGCCAGACGCTCGCACACACCGAATGGCAGAGCGCGCAGGCCATCGGCGCCTGGCTGGAGACGCTGCCGGTGGAGGCGAATTCCGGGGATGTGTATGCGTTGCGTGGCTGAGGCCTCTCCCTCGTCATGCCCCGCGAAAGCGGGGCAGCCAGTAAGCATCGCCCGTGCCGTATGCCACCGCCTGCGTTTACTTGGTCGTCCGCTTTCGCGGACGATGACGATGCTGATGGCTTTGCTCGCTCTCGCAATCGCCGCACAGGCCGCCGACGATATTGCGGTCGATGTGCAGAACTTGAGCACGCCGACGCTCTGCGCCGAGACCGACAATGTCTATGTCAAGCTGATCGCGCCGGACTTGCGGCGGTTCACTGTGGAGTCGGTGCACCCAAACTACATCGGCACGCTCGTGGTCGACCGCTCGGCTTTCGACCTGCACAATTGTCCGGAACTTGCCGCGGCGCCGCTCATCACCGAGAAGCCCCGTCGCGTCACGATCTTCGAGAACGAGCAGTGGCAGCTGATCGGGCTCACGATCCCGAACTTCTGGCGCAAGACCATCGTGCCGGTGCGCGTCGGCGACCGGGTCGAGACCGGCGTCCAGTTGCTGCAGCTGTGGACGCGGCATCAGGATCGGGCCGAGGAGGTGCTCGTGCTCTATCCGCAGGACGGCTACTGGCGCGCCCGCCCGCTGCCGCCGGTGAACCTGAAATGGAGCGCCTACGGCTCCTCGTTCCTGATCGGGCCGATCGAGACCGATCAACGCCCGTTCGTGGACGTTCGCGAGGTGGTGTTCGATCCGAACACGCGTTCGTTCCGGCTGCAGTTCGTGCGCGGCGGTGCCGCCAGCCTGCGGGTGGATACGCTCGACACCGACCGACAAGTCCTTGAGGTGACGCTGGATCCGCCGGTCGGCGACGCGCCGTTCGCGGCGCTGCGCTCGATGTTTGTCACCGAAATCAACAACGACGTCGCACATCTCGGCTGGCGCCAGAAGGGTGCGCCGAGCTGGGAGCGCGCGCCGATCATGGACTTCAAGCGCGCAAGCGCGGTGGAGGTGTGGGCCGGGCGGCTGGTGCCGTCGCGCCACAACACCAGTGCGCCCGACACGGTGTTTCGGGATTTCAAAAAATAGCGCTCACCGCAACTTCTCGCGCAACTCGCGCCAGGCGCCGCGCAGCGGCTGGAAACGGAAGTGCACCGTATGCTTGCCCGGCGGCACCTGCACGGCGCGAAAGATCGCGTTCGCGCCGAAGATGTCGGTCGGATTGCCGTCGATCGTCGCGAACCACCATGGATGCCAGACGTCGGTCAGCAGGACGATGCCACCCGAGGGCGAGTCGGTTTCGATGATGACTTCCGCGTTGGCGTAGCGCGTCAGCGTGGCGCTTCCGGCGGCCTCGAAGCTCGAATTGGGCGGCGCGGGCGGGGCTTTCTCGAGCAGCACCGTCTTGGTCGGATCAACATCGGCGGGCCAGCCATCGGCCATCAGCTTGTCGAAGTCCGTGACCTTCCAGTTGCCGAGCATCATCACGCGCGGCAGCGCGCGCGGATTCTCGTAGACATAGGCCTCCTTGGTGCGCGCGATGAACTTCAGATCGCCGGGCTTGAGCGATTTGTCGATCTGCTCGACCGGCACGCCGGTCGCGATCAGCCGCACGCCGAAAAGATTCGCGAACACTGAAGCGTAGGAGGGATAGAGCGGCGAGAACACCCGCTGCCCCGGCGCCGCGACGGTATCCTGCGCGCGCGTTGCCTCATAGAACCACTTCAGCCGCAGCGGATTGTGCCCGAACACGTGCTCGCAGCCGTGGATCAGGCAGATGTTCGGCCAATGATACCCGATGCCGATCAGCTCGACGCGGTCGCGATGGTTCGGCGCTTGCGCGGCGAGACGCTGCTTGATCAGCGTGACGGTCTCGTTCTTCGTGTCCGGCCGCAAGGCCTCGTAGACGATCGGCGCGAGCCCGGTCGATTCGTGCGGCGCATTGTTGTAGGCGAGGTCGGCCGCCAGGAACGTGCCGAACAGGACGGTTGCGGCAAGCGCCGAGCGGTCGCGCGCGAAAATCAGAACGACGGCCGCAGCGATCGCAAGACAAATCCCGGTCACGATGGGAGTGACCGCGGCCGCAGTGGCGCCCACCGTTTCGGCGAGCCAGACCGCTGCGGCAATCAGCGCCACAAAGATGAGCTTGTCAGCCAGCCGTTGCGCCCGGTGGCCTCGCTGCCCTTCAAGCCAGCGATGAACGAGATAACCGCCAAGGATCGCGATCAGGCCGCCGAGCACGAAGGTCGCGTCGGCCGGCCGGCGAAACAGCTTCACGCCCGGCATCAGCTCGTACATCCAATAGAACGCCGGCGTGTACCAGCCGAACATGTAGAACGCGATCAGCACCGCCGCGATCGAGAAGCAGCGGATTTCGCGTGACCACAGCCATCCGCGAGTCGTTCCAACGATGAGCAGGATCGGCACCACGGCGCCGGCGTAGAGCAAGCCCATATTCTGCGCCAGGAACAGGTCATTCGGACCGAAGCGCGTGTTCCAGGCAAGGCTCCCGGTCGCCCAGAAATCGACCTTCGGATCCATCGCGCCGAACAGGTCGGCGAACATCAGCGAGAGCAGGTGCGCATAGTGCAGCGATCCGCGTCCCGCTTCGGTGAAGGAGAATTCCGGGCGGTTCGAGTCGGTCGCGAGCAACTCGGTCAACGCGACCGGCAACACGATGATCACCAGTCCGGCGATGCCGCCCGCGATCAGCGGCACAAGGCTCGCACGCAGGCGCGCCGTAAAGTCCTTGCCGCACCAGTGCGCGAGCACGAATCCGGCGAGCACATAGACTTCGAGCAGCGCGACCTGATCGCGGCCGAGCACGATCAGGGCCGCAATGATGCCGGCCAGCGCGCCGTACGCCCAAGAGTTGCGCTCGAGCGCGCGCGCAAGCAGCCACAGCGCGATCGGCAGGTAGGCGAGACTCATGATCTGGCCGGTGTGCTGCAGCCGTGCGCTGGCCGAGCCGCCGAACGTGAACGCCAGCGCCGCAACCAGCGCGCCGGCGCGATGCCAGCCGCGGTCATGAAAGAACAGAATGAGGCCGAGCCCCCCGAGGAACAGATACGCGAAGGTCACCACGTCATTGGCCCAGACCGTCGGCGCCGGGTTCACGAGTGCCAGCACAATGTGGAGCGGGGAGGTCAGCAGCGACTGCGGGTCCGCGATCATCGGCCAGCCGGCATAGATGTTCGGCGACCAGAACGGCGACTGGCCGCTCGCAAAGGCGCGCGCCATGAAGGCGACGGGCGGATAGAACGTCGACTGCGCGTCGTAGGGAATCGTGACCGCGCCGGAGAGCCAAGGCCAGGCCGGCACCAGGAACAAGAGCGCGAACAGGAGAACCGTTAGGGGAAGGGACGGCGCGGGCTTCATGTCAGATCGCCACGCGCGTTGCGTCATATTCGAAAATCCAGTCATAACGCTGCTTGGTGCGCGCCTCGCTCCACTCGGTGTCCACATAGGCGCGTGCGCCGGCCGCGTCGGCGAGCGCCGGATTGTGGAAGCGCTTCGCGGCCTCATTCGCGCCCTGCACCAGCTTTGCGGTGCGTGCGACGCGCGCGGCGTCGTAGCGCGCGAACGCGGTCGTGGCGTCGTCATAGGCCGAAAGACAGCGCGACAGAACGATTCCGTCCTCGATCGCCATGTTGGCGCCCTGCCCTAGCATCGGCAGCGTCGGATGCGCCGCGTCGCCGATCAGCGTCGCGCGTCCGCTCGAGAATCGCGTCAGCGGCGTGCGGCCGAGCAGCGCCCATTTGTATGGCTGGTCGATGTTGCGGATGATCGCGTGGATGTCCGCATGCCAGCCGGCGAAATCCGCCGCGCAGTCCTCGCGCGATCCCTTCTCGGTCCAGGATTCGACGCGCCAGTCGCGCTCGACGATTCCGACGAAATTGAAGATCGTGCCGCCGCGCAGGAAATAGTTGATCACATGGCCGCCGGGCCCGACCCAGTTCACGCCGACAGGACGTCGCATGTGCGCGGGCAGCTTCTCGGCCGGCACCAGCCCGCGCCACGCCATGCAGCCGGTGAATTCGGGCTTGTCGTCGCCCGCAAGGATGTTGCGGATGCGCGAGTGCACGCCATCGGCCCCGACGATGGCATCGCCCGTCACGCGCGCGCCGCTCGCGAGGTGCAAGGTGACGCTGCGACCGTCGTCATCGAAACCGGCGCAGCGCGCGTCGAGCCGAATCGCGTCTCCTTTCAGGGCGCGCACCGCATCGATCAGGACGCCATGCAGGTCGGCCCGGTGAATCATGAAATACGGCGCCCCGTAGCGCGCGACGGACTCGGCGCCGAGGTCGAACAACTTCCAGGTCTCGCCCGTGTTCCAGAGCCGGATCTCCTTGCCGGCGGGCTCGCACCACACCGCGCGGATCGCATCTTCAAGCCCGAGCGCGAACAGAACGCGCGCGCCGTTGGCCGAAATCTGTACCCCGGCGCCAAGCTCCGCGAGCCGCGGAGCCTGCTCGTAGACCTCGACATCGTGGGCATCGCGCAGGAGCGCGAGCGCGGCGGTCAGGCCCGCAATGCCCGCGCCGACGATCAGGATCCGCAATGAAGTCCCTCCGGCAATATCCGCGACGCAGACGACCCAGTAACCACAGAGGCTTGCGATTTGCCACGCCGCCAGCGTTAACTAAACGTCCCGCCTGACAACAACGCCCCGCGGAGGTCTCACCTATGCCAAATCCCACGCTCCCGCGCGAGCGCACCGCCTATTCGGCGATTGTGGACCGGCCGCCGCTCAAACTCCCGGGCGGGGCGCGGCTGGTGTTCTGGACCATTGTCAATCTCGAAGTGTGGGACATCGGCAAGCCGATGGCGCGTCAGGTGCTGCCGGCGCCGACCGGGCAGCCGATGCTGCCGGACGTGCCGAACTGGAGCTGGCACGAATACGGCATGCGCGTCGGCGTGTGGCGTTTCTTCGATCTGTTCCGCCGGCTCTCGATCCGGCCGACGCTCTCGATCAACGCGCGCGTCTGCGAGGACTATGTACGTGTCGCCCAGGAGGCGAAAGACGCCGGCTGGGAGTTCATGGGCCATTCCTACGAGCAGGGGCCAATCCACAAGGAGGCCGACCAGGCCGCGATGATCGCGCGCGCGATGGGCATCCTCGAGAAGTTCACCGGCAAGCGGCCGGTCGGCTGGCTCGGGCCTGGCCTGACGGAGACCTACGAAACACCGGAGCTGCTCGCCGCGGCGGGCGTGAAATATATCGGCGACTGGGTTTATGACGATGAGCCGACCACGATCGAGACCGCGAACGGGCCGCTGGTGACGCTGCCGTACTCGGTCGAGCTCAACGACATTCCGATGATGATCGTGCAGCATCATGAGAGCGACTATCTCTCGAAGCGCGCGATCGATCAGTTCGATCGGCTCTACGCCGAAGGCGCTCAGCGCGCGAAAATCCTCGCGCTCGCGATCCACCCCTATATTTCGGGCCAGCCGCATCGGATCAAATATCTCGAGCAGATCTATGACTACGTCGCGGGCCACGACGGCGTGCTGCATTGGAACGGCGAGCAGATCCTCGACTGGTATCTGGCGCAGACGAACACGGCCATCAGGGCCGAGTAGCCGTTAGTTCCGATCGACTGCCTGGTCAACGACTACGAAAAGAACAACTTGCCACGGAGGAAACGGTGAACGACGCCGCGAAACGTCCAGCTGTCGGAATGCTGCCGACCGAGCGCATCGACTATTCGCCGATCGCCGGGCGCAAAGTGCCGAAGCTGCCGGGCGGAGGGCGCATGCTGGTGTGGTGCATCGTCAACGTCGAGGAGTGGGACATTCTCTCACCCATGCCGCGCACGGTGCTGACGCCGCCGGCCGGCGGCGCGCCATCGCCCGACATCCCGAACTGGGCCTGGCATGAATACGGCAACCGTGTCGGCTTCTGGCGCATGCTGAAGGTGTTCGATGAATTCAAGGTGCCGGTGACGCTCGCGATCAATGGCTCGGCGATCGCCGCCTATCCGCAGATCGTGCAGGCCGCGAACGAGCGCAACTGGGAGTTCATCGGCCACGGCTTCACCCAGCGCAACATGCAGAAGGTGGAGGACGAGCGCGCCGACATTCGCCGCACGCGCGAAGTGATCACAAGAGTTTCCGGCAAACCGCCGCGCGGCTGGCTCGGGCCGGGTCTCACCGAGACCTGGGAAACGCCCGACCTGCTCGCCGAGGAGGGCTACGACTATGTCTGCGATTGGGTGCTCGACGATCAGCCGGTGTGGCTGAAGACGCGGACCAGGCCGATCCTCAACATCCCTTACACGCAGGAGTGCAACGACGTCGCCATGATGCTGATCCAGCATCATACGGCGGCGGAATATTTCGAGCGCGCACGCGACCAGTTCGAGCAGATCTACCAGGATGCCGCCGACGGAGCGCGCGTGATGGCGCTGGTGCAGCACCCGTACATTGTCGGCGCGCCGCACCGGCTGAAATACCTGCGTCAGGCGATCGCAACGATGGCGGCGCGCAAGGATGTATTGTTCTGGACCGGCGCGCAGATCGTGGACTGGTTCATGCAGGAATGACGTTGCGCTATCCGGAGCGCGGTGGACAACTTACTCGTGCGTCCGTAATGAAATTTCGCCTTTTGCGTTTGGAGGCCGGCAATTGATAAGGGCTTTTACGGGCTGACAGAAATGCTCAGCGCATGTATTTTTACGGATATGGACGTTTACGCGCTCTGGGAGCGCGTGGGGGCTGAACGTGCCACGGATCCTCGTCGTCGACGACGACGCTTCCATTCGGGATTCCATCAAGCTGGTGCTTGAGACGGTCGGCATCGAGACGATTTCTGCTGAGAACGGCGAGCGCGCGCTGGAAGCGTTCAGTCGCGGCGGCTGCGACGGCGCGATCATCGACCTGATGATGCCGGGCATGAGCGGCCTGGAGACGGTCTGCGCGTTGCGGGAGAAATCGCCCGACTTGCCGATCGTGGTCGTATCGGGATCGCTGACCCGCGGCGTCGCCCTGCCGGAGCTCCTGCGCATGGCGACCGAGCTCAAGGGCGTCACCAGTCTTGCCAAGCCGTTCAAGCTGTCGGAGCTGCTGCAAGCCGTGCGTGAGCGCTTCGCCCCCGCGCCGCAGCCCGCGCCCAATCCCTGCGGCTAGCGCGTGATGAATTGAGGTCGAATCAATGGCGCCACCGCCGTTTGGCGTCAACGGAGGCGACGGAAGGAGTTGACGCCGGCAATGGAGCACATCGGCCGCCGCGAACTCGGCGTATTCCCCTCCCCCTTGCGGGGAGGGGTTAG
>Ga0081539_10004050_pt1 | contig 16791 bp, 13 predicted proteins | sample TabmetS4T2R2_FD_71023 | JGI IMG/M metagenome (GOLD analysis project Ga0081539, IMG submission 71023) | Tabebuia heterophylla rhizosphere microbial communities from the University of Puerto Rico - S4T2R2 | ecosystem: Host-associated > Plants > Roots > Rhizosphere ...
AATCAGGTACAGAATGATGAAAACAGCAAATGTGGCGAATAGCGGGAAAATGCGGCTCCTCATGCTGGTTTTCTCAATCTTCCCCATAGGCGGACGAACAGTTGGCGAAATTCTTCCGATTGCAGGAACAGAATCGCTAGAATAACCACCGCCTGTACGATCAGGTCAAAAGTAGGGGGCAGTCCGCTGACGAAGATGCCTGTCTGGATGCTCTGAATGATGAACGCGCCGATCACGCTGGTGCCCAGGAAAAACCGTCCGCCCGTCAGCGCCGTCCCACCGATCACCACCGCCAGGATCGCGTCCAATTCCAGCCATAATCCGGCATTGTTCGCGTCCGCGCCTTTAATGTCGGCAGTGAGGATCAGACCTGCAAGTGCCGCGCAGATACCTGAAATCGTGTAGGCGAGCAGCTTGATTCGTGCAGCGTCAATACCCGCGTAGAAGCTGGCGCGGTCGTTCGCGCCAACTGACTCGATCAGCAGCCCGATAGCCGTGCGGCGAACCAGCAGCCAGACCAGCGCAAAAACGATCAGAGAAAGGAAGATCGGGAACGGGAAGCCCAGCAGGACGCCTTTGCCGACGAATTCCAGCGTCTCGTTGCTGAAGGTGGCGATCTGTCCCTCGGTGATGAGCTGAGCGATGCCGCGCCCGATGACCATGAGGATCAGTGTGGCGACAATCGGCTGAATATCGAATAGCGCGACCAGAAGCCCGTTCCATAACCCGCACAGGACGCCTGCTCCAATGCTGATCCCGATCACCAGCAGCGGCGGAAGCGTCGTCGTTGAGATCAGAACTGCCGCGACCGCCCCGCAGATGGCGATCACCGCGCCCACTGAAAGGTCGATGCCTTTGGTCGCAATCACCAGCGTCATCCCCACTGCCAGCAGCACAGTCGGCGCGCCTCGGTTCAGGATGTCGATCACGCTGCCAACCAGCCGACCATCGACGATGCGAAGATTGAAGAAATTTGGCTGAATCAATCGGTCGCCGAGCAGGATCAGAAGCAGTATGAGCACGGGAAAAAGCACGCGCCGGTTCCGGCGCAAAGCCTGCGTTAGCTTGAAGGAGGCAGCTTGCTTCGGCTCAGCTTCCGTCTTTGTATCCAGCATCGCTATTTCTCCGCAATCGCCTGCATAATCGTCTGCTCGTTGATGTCATCTCCGGTCAGTTCGGTCAGTTTTCTGCGGTCGCGCAGCACCACCACGCGGTGGCTGTAATCGACTACCTCCGCCAGTTCCGAGGAGATGACGAGCAGTGCCATACCTTCGCTGCACAGGCGTTTGATAATGTGGATGATCTCGGCGTGAGCGCCCACGTCGATGCCGCGTGTCGGCTCGTCCAAAATCAGAAACTCCGGCTGCGACGCTAGCCAGCGTGCAAGGATAACCTTCTGCTGGTTGCCGCCGGAAAGCTCGCCCGCTGGCTTGTTCGCATCCGGCGTAACAATCCGTAGCGCGGCGATCATCTCCTGCGCGATAGCCTCCTGCTTCTTCGAGGAGAGCGACCTGAACCAACCCTGTTTGGCTTGCAGCGCCAGCACGATGTTCTCCCGCACGGTCAGTTCCGGGATAATGCCTTCCACCTTGCGGTCTTCGGGGCACATTCCAAACCCGTACTGAACGGCTTGGCGTGGCGATTTGAGCGAAACTTTTCTGCCTTTGACCAAGATTTCGCCCCTATCATTGCGCTCGATGCCGAAAATCAGCTTCGCGGTCTCCGTTCTGCCGGAGCCGAGCAGCCCCGCCAGCCCGACGATCTCCCCTTTGCTTACGCTCAGGTCAAGCGGCTGAAGCATTCCGCGCCGGGCGATACCTTGCGCCTGTAGGAAGGTGTCTGCATTCGCCTCGGTTGCTAGCTTCTTTTCATTATCTTCGTTCAGGGTAGTGAGCAACTCTCTACCGAGCATCTGCGAAATCAACTGGCGCTTGGGCAGTTCAAGCGTTTTGTGCTCGCCCATTTTTTCGCCGTTGCGCAGCACGGTGATCCGGTCAGAAATCTGGTAGACCTGATCGAGAAAATGGGTGATGAGCAAAATAGCGATACCACGTGCCTTAAGCAAGCGGATCACTTCAAACAGCATCTGGACTTCGTTCGCATCGAGGCTGGCGGTTGGCTCGTCCAGGATCAGAACGCGGGCGGACAGATCGACCCCGCGCGCGATGGCGACAATCTGCTGCACGGCGACGGAAAAATTCGAGAGCGTCCGGCTCACATCAATATTGAGGTTATAGGTTTTGAGCAACGCTTTCGCATCGGTGTTCACGCGGCGCATATCCAGCAACCCCCAGCGCGTCGGCTGCCGCCCAAGAAATAGATTCTCGGCAACCGAAAGTGTGGGCACGAGATTAATTTCCTGGTAGACGGTGCTGATGCCGAGCGCCTGCGCTTCGTGGGGGTTGTGTGGTTCAATCGCTTTGCCATCAAGCAGGATCGACCCGGAATCTTTGCGGTAGACGCCCGTGATCAGCTTAATCAGGGTTGATTTTCCCGCACCGTTTTCGCCCAGCACGGCATGGACTTCGCCGGGGTAGAGGTTGAAGTCGACATTGGAGAGCGCCTGGACGCTGCCGAAGGCTTTAGTTAGCTTTTCCGTTTGCAGAACCGGGGTCTGTGCGTAATCGGTCATAAGTATTCCGAATGATTCGGTCGTGCGAACCTATTTTTGCGGTAATTATACGCGATATATGCAACCGCTTCTGTTCGGAGGCGGTTGCATATATTTGCACAGCGAATGAGTGTTTACGAGCCGGTGCGGGCGGCGTATTCTTCAGCCGCTGTATCCGGGAAGTACATGGCGGACGGAACCGGGATCAGCGGAGGCAGGGTTTCGCCAGCCAGATATGCCTTAACCGCAGCGTAAGCCTGAATGCCCATCTCCGGGTTGAGCAATACCGTCGCGTTAGCATCACCATCCATCATCGCCTTGAAAATATCGGGAATGGCATCGACCGAAACCGTCAGAATATCGTCACCGGGATCGAGCCCAGCTTCCTTGATGGCTTCAATCGCGCCGATCAGCATATCATCGTTGTGCCCAAACACTGCACAAATAGTGGACGGGTCCATGGAATTGAGGAAACTTTCCATCACCTCTTTGCCGCCAGTACGAGTGAAGTCGCCCGACTGGGAAGCAACCAGGTGCAGGTTCGGGAACAGGGCAATCACGTTCGCAAATCCCGTCGCGCGGTCGATTGCCGGGCTGGAGCCGACGGTGCCATACAGTTCGACGATGTTGCACTCAGTACGATCTGCTGTTGCTGTTGCTAACCATGCCCCTGCAAGAGCGCCCTCGTACACGAAGTCCGAAGCAATGCGTGTGACATACAACGACGGATCGGCGGTAACATTGCGGTCAATGATGAACACCGGAATCTCGGCGTCTTGGGCTTCCTGAAGCACTTCATCCCAGCCGGTTTCCACCAGCGGTGCCAGGATGATAGCATCGACGCCCTGGGCGATGAACGAACGCAATGCGGCGATCTGGTTTTCCTGTTTCTGCTGTCCGTCCGAAAAAATCAGGTTGATGCCCTGTGCTTCGGCTTCCGCCTGCATGGCTTCAGTGAAGGCAGTGCGCCAGCCACTTTCAGAACCTGTCTGTGCAAAACCTATGGTCAGGTCATCCTGTGCGTGCAAGACCAGAGCGGAGGTAAAGACGACCAGGAGCATGACCAGAACGGCGAAGGATAATCTATAGAAACGCATGAGCAAGGTTCTCCTTTAAATCAAACTATCTATGGCAATCGGGTTTAATATGGAAGCAATCGTATGCAGGGGTCGCCAGGCAGTCCTTTCCACCGAATTTACGAGCGGGTAAAGTGCGAATATGTCTTTTTGCCAGTATAGAGCGGCGGCGCGCGGAGCTTTTCATCCGTAAAGATGATTTATTGTTCAACTCCCAGATGATAAAGGGGGGATTGATATGACTTATACTGAAGCGACCAGACAGGCACGTCTCACGGTTCCGAAAGTGACGCGACGACTCCAGAACAAATTAGTTTTTGCCTTTGTCGTTGTGCTGCTCATCCCCACTGGGATTATCAGTTTCTACAGCTTGCGGACAGCCGCGACGACCTTGATCCAGAAGATCGGGGCAGAGGAAGTACGGGCGCTCGTATCTCAGGCAAACGACCTGGAAAAACGGTTGATCGACGTAAAAGAAGACCTGATTTTTCTGAGCCTTGCCCCGCCAACCCGCCGTTATGCCACCGTGATCAATGGCGCGTCCGACGTGACCGGTGCTTATCGAGAAGCTCAAATCGTACTGCTGCGGACGTTTCTCGAACGTGGGACGACGCCTTATCTTGATTTTCGGATCATTAATATCGGTGGTCAGGAACTGCTGCACGTCAATCACAACGGGGAGCTGCCTCTCAGCCCCAGCAGCGTGAATTTCGCGGGGGAAGCCTATTTCAACCAGGCGATTGGACTGGCGGCAAATCAGGTCTACATTTCCGAATACGACCTTGACCGAACCGATGGCAGCGTCAGTGTTCCTTATGTTCCGGTTCTGTATTATTCCGTTCCTCTGGAAGTGGATGGCGCGAATATCGGGGTGCTGGTGGCAAAAGTCAGCCTGACGCCGCTGTTTGCGGACATCCTCTCGCGCAATCCGGCTCCGCTTTATCTGGTCAGCCGCGACGGAAGTTATCTCCTCAACCCAGACCCGGACAAGCTGTATGGTGGCGTGCTGGACAATAGTGTGACCTTCGACGGTGAGCGTTCGCGCGAGGATGTGATCGCCATGTTCGCCAACGGGCAGGGGATCATCCCTGAGTCGACGGATTACCCGAACACGCTGCAAGTCTACGTTCACATTCGCCCGGAAACTCAGGTCGCTATCCGCTGGTTGCTGTTTCGCGCCATCCCGACCAGTGCGATTCTGGGGGAAGTCAACGCGACGCAGGAAGTCGCTATCCTGCTGGCAGCGATCTCCCTGCTGGCGGCAATACTGGTGGCTGTGTTTCTCACCCGCAGCATCGTCCGTCCCATCCGCCAGCTTTCCGACGTTGCCGACAGTGTGCGCCAGGGGAAATGGGATGTGACCGTGCCGGGGACCGGTGGGCGCGACGAAATCGGGCACCTGGCGGATGCCTTTGACGGCATGTTGCGCGAATTGAAAGCCCTTTATGGCAGCTTGGAGGAACGGGTGGCGAGCCGAACCACTGAGCTTTCATCCGCGAACATAAAACTGAGCGAGGCACAGCGCAAAGCCGAAGACGCCAGTCGCGCAAAGTCGTTATTTCTGTCGAACATGAGCCACGAACTGCGAACGCCTCTGAACGTAATCATCGGCTATTCTCATTCGATGCTGGTCATGCCGCAGATGTTCAACAACGTGCCCATGCCGGAGATTTACCGCCCTTACCTCAAGCTGATCAAGGACAATGGGCATTACCTGATCGGATTAATCAACGACATTCTCGACCTCAGCAAGATCGAAGCCGGAAAGCTGGAACTGGTCTGCACGACGGTTGACCTGCCCGAAATCTTTCGTGGGGTGCTGGCGACTTCCACCGGGCTGTTGAAAGACAAATCGCTTCAGCTTCGCCCGGACTACCCCGAAGACCTGCCGATTGTATGGGCAGACCCCATTCGTGTGCGCCAGATCATCCTTAACCTGCTGTCGAACGCTATCAAATTCACCAACAGCGGCAGCGTCACTTTAAGAGCTGAAGTTTCCGGGGACTGGGTTGCCATCTCCGTGATCGACACCGGGATCGGCGTCCCGGAAGACGGACGTTCCGCCATCTTTGACCGTTTCCGACAGATCGCCAATGGCGCGTTCACCGAGATTGAGGGCACCGGATTGGGTCTGGACATCAGCAAGCAGCTTAGCCAGATGCACGGCGGCGACCTGAGCGTACACAGTCAGGAGGGCAAGGGGAGTAGGTTCACGTTCACCTTACCCATTGCCACAGCAGAGCAGTTGAAGATGAAAACCTTGCCTGTCGTAACCAACGAGTCATTTACCGTGTTCGAGCGCGAAAACCTGCTCACCGATGAAGTGTTCTCGGTTCTGCTGGTGGAAGACGAAGTCAGTATGCGCGAACTGCTGCGGCGCGCGCTGGAAACCGCCGGGTATCTGGTCATCGACACCCATGACGGCGGGCAGGTCATGGAACTGGCGCTTGGGCTGCTGCCCAGCCTGATCATCCTTGACGTGAACCTGCCCCATGTCAGCGGGTGGGATGTGATCGCGCAATTGAAAACTGAGCCGGAAACGGCAGCCATCCCGGTCGTTGTTTGCACGGCGTCCAGCGACCGCCAACGCGCGCTCCAGTTAGGGGCAGCCGCCTTCCTCGCCAAGCCCGTGACGCCTGACGATGTGATCCAGGTCGTGCGCGAGCAGCTTGTGGATTGGAGCGCGCGAACCCAGTCGCCATAAATGAACGAACGGTTTCTGAGAAAGATAGTTTAATGATGGGCTATATTCTGCTGGTGGAAGACAACCATGACAATGCCGATATGATTATGCATATTCTCACCTCGGCGCATTACGAGGTGCGGCATTTCAGCCGGGGACTCGCTGCCGCTCAGGAAGCGCGTCGCCAGAAGCCGATATTGATTTTGATGGACTTCAACCTGCCGGATGTCGATGGGCGGACCCTGAGCATGGTGCTGATGCAGCAGCTAGGCGGCGCAAATGCACCCCCCATTATCGCTTGCACAGCGCGGGTCGGCACCATAGAAGCGAAACTTGCCGAGCAGTTCGGCTGTGCCGCATTTTTACGCAAGCCCTTTTCGCCCGAAGATTTGCTGGCGCTGGTCGAGCGTTTCATTCCTTCGCCGGGCAGTTGAGCCACGCTGGGGGATTGAGTATACTTCGGGCATAATATCGGAATCTCAAAAAGGGAGCATGGGTTTTTTAGGAAACCGATAAGCACTTAATACAGCATTTGAAATACAGGATTTATGGAATGGCTTTATTTGATCGTCGGATGTTTTTACAACAGGCTCTGCTTGCAAGCGGGTTATTCCCATTTGCCAACCTGTTAGGCGACCTGCCCGCGCAGACCAGCACTGCGCCGCTGCGCGCAGCCATGATGAACGATGGCTTGGTCGTGAGCTGGGGCGCGCAGGGCAAGCTCGCCGCCGAGCAGTTTGGCAGGTGGCTCGGCGTCGAGATCGAGTGGTTCGACGGCAACCTCGATCTCAACCAGCAGCGCGCGAATATGGAGGAAATCGCTAGCCAGGATTGGGATTTCGTTGCCGTGCAGCCCGGCAGCATTGGCACGCTAGTGGAAGCCACCGAGCGCCTCACCAGTCGCGGCATCCCCGTTATTGATATGGACACCCTAATCGCCCCATTTCCCATCCTGCAAGAGATCGGCATTCTGACCTTTATCACGCCGGACAACGTGGCAATGGCGGAGAGCGTCGTTCAGGCGCTGGTGGACAAAATGGGTGGTCAGGGCAAAATCGCTCATACCTGGGGGCGGCAGGGGCATACCGGCGCGCAGGGGCGGGCGCAGGGCTTTTACAACATCGTCCGTCGCTATCCGAATATCGAAGTCGTGGACGACCAACCGGGCGACTGGAATGTCGAACTGACGACGGAGATATGGGAAATCCTACTCAACCGCCATCCCGACCTGACAGCGGGCTTTTTGCATAATGACGATATGGCGCTGGCGGCGCAGCAGGTTGTCGAGCAGCACGGGATGCAAAATCAGGTTATCCTGGGCGGCGTTGATGCCATGATCCCGGCAATTCAGGCAGTCATCGACAACCGTTTGTTGGCAACCGCCCGCAATTCGTCGCCGCGCGTGCATGGCTGGGCGGTGCTGGCAGGTTATTACGCCGCCGTCTACGGTCTCGAACAGGCACGCGCCGTTATTCCGCCGATGATCATCGCTGATGGCTCGTTGATCACCCGCGATGTGCGCAGCGACCCTGAACTCGCCAATGAACCCTGGAAAATACGTGGTTATGGACGCAACAATCTCGCTTCATTCATTTGGGCACAGGAACAACTGGTTTTCTAACCGGCTGCGCCAGTTCTCCACTAGTAGTCTCAAACAGATCGTGATGCTGTTGGCGGCGGTGGTGCTCGGCGCGTTTATCGTCCTCGGTGTCGTGTACCGTCAGTCGGTGCAGCCCATCGAGCAGTCGCTAGGACATCTGCAAACCATCAGCAGCCTCGCGCAGCAAATGCTGGCTGCGCGCTTGCAGGCTGAGGATTTTCTCGCCTCCAACGACCCCGAAGCCTATGCTGTGAGCGAAACCCTGCTAGCGCAGGCAGTCGATGCTATCCAGCAGACGATGGAAGCGGGGCAAGGCGTCGATTATTTCACCCTGAGTCGTCTGGAACAGACCAGTACCGAGTATCTGAATACGTTTCGGAGTCTCTCTAGCCTGACCTTCAACGGAGTGCCTGCCGAGACGCAGCAGATGATTCGCCAGCAGCTTGACATCCTGGCGTCGTCGCTGGATCAGCAGGCGTATGAGGCGTTTCAGGAAAGTACGCTGGATACCAACGAGATGCTGCTCGGCTTATCTGCCTCCGTCACGACAACCGGGCTTGTGCTGCTAGGGATGCTGATCCTCGTTTTCGGGCTTAGTCTGGCATTCGTAATAGCAATTTCACGCCGCAGCGCCTACGCACTGCACCAGATCGGGCAGGCGGCGCAGCAAATCACGCTGCAACAGTACGATACCCGGATTGATCTGTCCGGCGAAACCAACCAAGACATCATTCATTTGGGCACGGCGTTCAACCGCATGGCTGAAAACCTCAAAAGAGCGTTGCGCTCCGAATCGGCTGCTCAGAAACAGAACCGCCTCCAGCTTTTGAAACTTGCCCGCGAGGAGCGCAAAACGGCGGTTCTGGAAGAGCGCCAGCGCATCGCGCGTGAGCTTCACGACAGCGTGAAACAGCAGTTGTTCAGCATCACGCTGTCGGCGGGGGCAGCTATCAACTTGCTGGAACACGCGCCCGATCACGTCCGAACGCATCTTGAGCATATTCAACGGGCGGGTCACAGCACGCAGTCGGAAATGACCTCACTGCTGCAAGAGTTGATACCGCTGCCCATGCAGGAGAAGCGTCTGGAAGACGCGCTGCTCGCCTATCTGAATCCGCTTTGCGAGATACACGGCTTGAAACTCTTGTGGCGGGGGGATGGCACAAACACGCTCACCATCGCCCAGGAACGTGCGCTATTTCGCGCCGTTCAGGAAGCGGTGTCCAACGTCGTGCGCCATAGTGGGGCGACTGTGCTGCACGTTTCGCTCAATTTCGGTTTGGTTACGCATGTGATCGTGGAAGATAATGGCGTAGGCTTCGTGCCCGACGCAGTTCCCGTATCGTCCACCGGGTTATCGCTCATGCGCACCCGGCTTATGCGTGTCGGCGGGCGCTGCGAATTGCAGACGACGCCGGGAATGGGCACGCGGCTCACGATGCTGGTCGATTTAAGGCGGGCAATACTTCCCCGCGCCGAAAAGTAAGGCATAAAATTGATTTGAAAAGGAATTTTTCATGAGCGAATTGTCGACACCACCCATTCGCATCCTCATTGCCGACGATCACGGCATGGTACGCTTTGGGTTGCGCGGCTATATCGAAACCATGCCCGGCTTGCAGGTTATCGGCGAAGCCGCGAGCGCAGAAGAAGTACTGAGCTTGCTGGAAACTGCGGAAGTGGACATCGTGCTGATGGATTTGGCGCTGCCCGGAATTTCGGGGGCAGAGGCAACACGGATCATAGGTACGCAGTATCCCAACGTGCGCGTTATTATTCTGACCAGCTTTCTGGATAGCGCCCACGTCCTTCCGGCAATTCGTTCCGGGGCGGCAGGCTATCTGCTCAAGGATATTCTTCCCCACGATCTTGCCCAGGCGATTGTCGCCGTCCACAACGGGCAATCCGTGTTGCACCCGAAGGTGATCACACAAATCGCCACTAACCTGAGCGATGCGCATCAGTCTGAGATCGATCTGATCAAGAGCCTGAGCGAGCGCGAACTGGCAGTTCTGCAACGGCTTACGCGCGGGATGCAAAATAACGAAATTGCCGCCGAATTGTGTGTGAGCGAAAACACAGTGCGAACCCATGTCAGCAATATCTTGACCAAGCTCGACCTACGAGATCGTACTCAGGCAGCCCTGTTCGGCGTACGCTTTCTGGAGCATATGCCCTGATCTGGGTTGATGTCATCGCTTGTGCCCAGTCTGGTAAGTATGCTCATAAAATTTGGAGCGCGTTGTACGAGCGCAGCCAGGCGAACTCCGTTCCCACGCGAACTTGTTTGCATCTGCGCCCAGCATGAACGTATTTATCGTCGGATGAGGCACTTAGCTCAGCCACAGAAATCTCACGGGATGTACTTGTAGGAGCACGACATGAGAGTAGCTAAGAAGCCATTGGAAAAAGAATACAGTATAAAGATGGCGGCTGATGCCCTGTGGCTTGCGGTGGGCTGAATGCGATCAGAACTGATGCCGTGTTTGGCCGAAGCGGCCCTCAGCAAATGCGAAGACCCTGGTGGGCGTGACCGAAAAGACCGAGGGCGCTGTGCCATCTTCGCTGTAGAAGGCACCATCACGAATCTGGTATTTCCATCGCCCGTCCCACTTGGTGGCCCATACCGAGGCCAAGCGTTTGAGCAGGGCTTCATCGGTAACCTGAACAACGTCACCTTCAACCACAATGTCGAGTCCTGCATTCCAGTGGAGGCTACCTGTTGCCAGAATCACATGGGGATTTCTCCGAAGATTGCTGGCCTTCTGTTCGGTATCACCCGTGCAAAAATGGAGCGCCCCGTCGAGCCAGACAGCGACGAGCGGAGTGACGTGGGGGCGACCATTGGCTCGGACCGTAACAATCCAAAACAGCTCGGCGGCTTCCAGAAGTTGGCGCGTTTCCTCCCATGAGGTGGCCTTGGCATTCGGGTCACTGAATCGCGTATCGAGGGTCGTAATGGGTTCGCTCATCTCAATTCTCCATTTGAGTAAGTCTACACATCGAAAAAAGGTTTCATACTCAAAGCAAGTTACCGTAAACCAATCTACTTGATTATTCAAAAACAAACTAGGTCTCAGGCAAATGCGTCATTTTTCCCGATGAGACATCGGTGTTTCACGAAGCGCCTTCCGGCGGGTCGTAGGTCGTCCAGGGTTGGGAACGGATATATTCGCAATTTGTGATGCTCTCGCCTTTTTTGGAGACAAAGGCTTTATCGGTTCATCGCTTGCTGCGTCGTTTGGCTCCTGCTCATTGAGTCCGTCCTTATGCTGCTCTCTTTTTCCAATGGCTTCTAAAAAGTGGCGATAGCCTTGAATTGTAGGGACACGGCATGCCGTGCCCTACTTTTCTCCCCTCTCTAGGCAAGCCACAGGCGCGCACTGGAGAGGGGTCGAAACTTCGTTTCGCCGACGCTCAGCGTCGAGGGGTGAGGTCAAAAAGGGCACAAAAGTTCCCGTCTGGAACTTTTTCAACACCCTCATGTCGTGCCCACAAGCGAGAATAAATGAATATTTAAATGGCTGCTGAGTCTACTCAGCGGTTCACTCTTTCAAACCGGTCAGCTTGATGCCCTGAATAAAGGTCTTTTGGGCGAAGAAGAAGGCGATGATGATCGGGATGGTGAACACCACCGAAGCCGCCATCAGTTGATTCCACGCCACAATATGCTGTCCCTGAAAATCTTGCAGCCCTATCGCCATCGTGTAATTCTGCGGGCTGGTTAGAAATAGCAGAGGCGCGGTGAAGTCGTTCCAGGCATACAGGAACGTGAAGACGCAGATCGTCGCCAGCACCGGGGTCGACAGTGGCAAAACAATTCGAGAGAAGATTTGCCACTCCGAAGCGCCATCGACTCGCGCCGCGTCACACAGCTCCTCTGGGATCGTTCGGAAAAACTGGCGCAGCAGGAAAATATCAAACCCATTCGCAAAAAAGGTGGGCACGATCAGCGGCAGGAACGTATTCCCCCAGTGAAGCGTGTCGGTAAAGAAAATGTAGAGGGGGATCATCGTCACCTGGAACGGCAGCATCATGGTCGCCAGCACCAGTATGAACACGAGGTCCCGCCCTGGCCATTGGATGCGAGAAAAGCCGTAGGCAACTGGTGTGCATGAGACCAGCGTCCCCAGAATTGACCACACCGCGATGAACAGGCTGTTCCCGAAATAGGTCCAGAACGTTACCCCAAGCCCCGGTCTTGTCGCTCGGTTCAAAGCGTCCGGGAAATTTTGCCAGCGTAGCTGCGGGGTTAAAATCGGCTCGGCATACCGCATCCGCCGCACGATGGTCTCAGAAGGATTGGCAGGATTGACAAACGTCCCTTCGCCCTCCGCGATCTTGACCAGCGCCAACTGTCGCACGCCTTCGTCGAAGGTGACATCATACAGGGGCAGCGTTTCCCCGTTGACAGTCACGACGGTATTGTCGTGCGGGAGCCAGGCAGGTGGAGTACGAAAAACATCCTGGTCAGACTTAAACGCGGTTGAGAGCATCCACAGGAAGGGGACGAAGAAAAAAAGCCCAACCGTAATGAGCAAAGCATGGCTCACGATTGACTGAAGGATTTTTGGTTTGGTGCGCGTTTGCCCTGGAGCAACAGTTGCACGGGAGAGCGTGATACTCGCCATCAGTTTACCCCGCGTAATAAGTCCATCGGTTTGAAGTCCGCAGCAGAAGCAGCGTGCAAATCATAATGACGATGAACAAAATCCAAGCCATCGCCGAAGCGTAACCCATTCGCAAATAGACGAAACCATTTTGATACAGGTAGATGCTGTAAAACAGCGTCGAATTGAGCGGCGCACCCAGCGCGGTGTTCGCGGTGTCAACCGCTGTGCCAAACACGTAAGCCTGGGCAAAATACTGGAACGTGCTGATCACGCCGATGATCAGGTTAAACAGAGTGATCGGCGAGACCATCGGAATCGTGATGTGCCACAGGCGTTGCAACCAGGTCGCGCCGTCAATCTCCGCCGCTTCCAGCAGCGATGTTGGCACATCCTGCAAACCGGAAAGGTAAATCACAATCGTTCCACCCATCCCCCATAGCCCCATCATAATCAGGGCAGGTTTCGCCCAGTTCGGGTCGCGGAACCAGTTCGGTCCCATAATACCGATCTGCCCCAGCAGGGTATTGACGATCCCACTGCTTGGGTTCAGGATCCAAATCCATAGCAGCGAACTGGCAACCGTCGGCACAATCGACGGCATAAAAAAGATGACCCGGTAGATCGATTGCCCCCGCACCTTGAGGTTGAGCAGCACCGCGCACAAAAACGAGAGGAACAGTGTCAGCGGAACCCCGATCACCACTAAATACAGGGTGTTCGCCAGCGAAGTCCAGAACAGTTTGTCGCTGAACAGTTCGGCGTAGTTTGCAAAGCCGATCAATTCCGGCGCTTTGCGAACGTGAAATTCCGTGAAACTGTAATAGAGCGATGCGACCATCGGATACAGTGTGAAAATCAAAAAACCGATGATCCAGGGAGAGATGAACAGGAGACCTGTCACCAGCCTACGACGACGAACAACGCTCCAGCCCTTGCGTTTGACGCTGGGTTGAATTGAGGTACTCGTAATGTCCATAGCGAACCTCGCCTGCAAACCTCCCTCTACGCCAACTGGCGCGAGGGAGGCTTATGGGTTGAAGGACGATGGTGATTATTGCAGCGTTTCTTCCAGCCTCGGCTGCAACTGCGCCTGGGCTTCCTCAAGCAGCGGCACGGGGTCAGCGCCCGCATGCAGCACCTGTTCTTCGATCTGACCGAGCGCAGTATCTACCTCGCCATTGATCGCGGTGTAAATGCCAGTGGTGGCGTTCGGATCATTCATCAGGTTCAGGAAAACCTCAAATTTCTCGCTCTCGTGGAAACGTGGGTCTTCCGCCGAAGCCATTGTCGTCGGCAGGTTGAAGTTCGCCACCATTTCATCCGCGAGAATTTCAGGCGACATCATCCAGGTCAGCAGCGCGGCAGCCGCCTCTTGATTCGGACTCCCGCTGGGGATCATCGCCACCGTGCCTTCGAGAACACTGGTGTTCGCGCGCTCTGGGTGATCGGCTGGGGCTGGGAAAGGAGCAACCCCGTAAAACAGTTCTGGCTTGAACTGCTGGATGAAGTTCGGTCCGGTCTGCCATTCGCCCTCGACCATCATGGCGATCTTACCCGCGTAGAAGCCCTGGTCAGGCGACATGTAACCGCCCAGCGCCGAAGTCAATCTCAGCACGTTATCGACGCCGTACTTCGTATAGAACTGCTGCTCCCACAGAAGCGCGTCTACGACTGGCTGTGAGGTCAATGTCAGCTCGGTGCCATCTTCGTTGTACCAGTACCCGCCAAACATTCGGGTGTAGAGGTTAAGGTGTGACCACGAGAAATCGGGAATAAAACCGACCTGGCTCACCGTGCCGTCCGCTTCAACGATGGTCAGTTGGTCGGCAAATTCGACCAGCTCTTCCATTGTTTGCGGTGGAGTATCCGGGTCGAGTCCGGCGTCTTCAAACAGGTCTTTGTTCCAGAACAGGGCGTAGGTATCCGTGCCCCAGGGGAGGCAGTAGTATGTGCCGTCATAGTCGCACTGTCCTAGCGGTGCCGGGAATATCTCCGACGTGTCAAGTCCAGTCGCCGCGAGGAGATCATTCAGTGGCACGATCAGTTCTTCGCGCGCCCATGAGCCAACATTCGCCGGACCACCCGTAACCAGAATATCCGGCGGTTCACTGCCAGAGAGACCGGCAATCACCTGGTCTTCGGTAACCGGGGCATTGACCTGCACGGTGACGCCATTCGCTTCACCGTATCGGTTGAAAAGTTCCTGCAACTGCGCGGGGTTATCTCCCCACGTAATCCAGACCACTAAGGTGGATGCGTCCTGAGCCGCCGTAGGAAGAGCGACGACGAGTAACAGGCTGAGCACGATCCATATCGGCAGGTGGGTGAACATCTTGTGCAACTTCATGCTGAAAAATCCTCCCAAGCCTAATTTGTCTATGAATGGCTTTTCAATAACACAATTTTTCTACGAGCTAGGGTACATCGCAGCCTACAGAAGCATCACCTCTCTTTCCATAAACTGTAGCAATTGCCTGACCAATTAACGTTAGTAAGATGACCTAACAATCATTTTAGCCATTTATATAAAACCCACCAATACCAGTAGTGTAAAATCCTACAAGGTTTGCTTTTTGTACAAGTTTCTTTTATTGCCATCTTTCATTTTGTGCAGCCCTCAGAGCGTATATGTGAAACATCTTATTATGGGCATTTGTCATCATGATCTGGCATTTTTTATCTCATTTATGACGTGAGCAGAATTCGGGCGACCCCTTCAGTGGGTCGCCACGTCTCTGCTAGCCGAGGGTTTAAACCCTCGGTGGCAAAACAGCGTAACATTTCCCTTTACACACAAGCTCTCAGTCATCATAGTTTGCAAGTAGCCGCTTGATTTCTGCTCCCACACCATCACCCGATGCCAGCCGTTCCTGAATCTTCTTCAGCGCGGCAACCACATCGTCAACCCCTTGCCGGTCAGTGCGGAAAATACTTTCATCCAGCCACACCGCTTCATGTTCGCAGGCGCGCTGGGTTTCCGGCAAATTCATCTCCTCAAATTGAAACTTTTCCGGGAACGCGGAGGGGACTGCCAGCTTGGAGAGTTGCGGTTGGAACAACTCATAGTTGTTCATCGCTTCATACCCCCTCCAACTGGGAATTCCTTCCATGTGAAGCGCAGCACAGACCACATCATGTTCTGCACCAAAAGTTTCCGGGTCTATCGCAAAAATGTAACGATAAAATGAACGAGTCGTATGCCGCGAATCGCGGGGCAGCACTCGCACGCCGGGAACCTCGCTCAGCGCCTCGTCCATATAGGCAGCAAGTTCCTCACGCTGCTTGGCTTGGGCAGGGAAGCGTTCGATGGCGACGTTGAGCAGGGCGGCTTGAAGTTCGCTCACCCGATAGTTTGCGCCCATCGTGAACATTTCCTGGTTCGGGTCATGCGGGCGACCACAGTCGATCAGGCTCATCGCCCGGTACGCCATTGCTTCATCGCGGCAGATCAGGAAGCCGCCTTCACCCGCCGTCATGATCTTGGAGGATTGCATACTGAACGAGCCAAAATCCCCGATAGTGCCAGCTCCTTGACCGCGCCATTTTGCGCCGTGTGCATGAGCACAGTCTTCGACCACGACCAGATGGTACTTTTCCGCCATTGCAATGATCGCGTCCATATCCGCCATTTGCGCGCCGAGATGCACCGGAATAATCGCGCGAGTTCGGTCAGTAATCGCGGCTTCGGCAGCTTTGGGATCAATGCAGTAGGTATTGGGATCAATATCGACAATCACCGGTACGGCTCCCGCTGCCATCGGCGCGGCGGCGGTGGCTTGAAACGTATAGGCGGGCACCAGCACTTCGTCGCCCCAGCCGACGTTTGCCGCGCGCAAGGCAATCTCCATCGTGACCGTGCCGTTCATCATCAGCACACCATAATTTCCGCCCTGCATCTTGAGGAAGGCGTCAATAAACTTCCGGGTCTCTACCCCCGGATACGGGAAGCCGCCCCAGTTGCCGGATCGGACTACACGGGTCACCGCCTCGATGTCGCGCTCATCGTAGACCGGCCATTCAGGATAGTTTGCGTCGCGTGTTTTTGTGCCGCCGAGTATAGCGAGTTCAGCCACGAGTCTTCTCCTCACGCTGGTTCAGAAAGTTGCTCATCACGCTATATAATGGCACTCTCCCCGCCTGTGAACCAATTTTCATCATACAATCCGCAAACTAGAGGCGCAGGGCAACACAACGTCTAGTTGCACGCG
>Ga0081539_10004051_pt1 | contig 16780 bp, 13 predicted proteins | sample TabmetS4T2R2_FD_71023 | JGI IMG/M metagenome (GOLD analysis project Ga0081539, IMG submission 71023) | Tabebuia heterophylla rhizosphere microbial communities from the University of Puerto Rico - S4T2R2 | ecosystem: Host-associated > Plants > Roots > Rhizosphere ...
GGAGAAGCGTGTCGCCGGCACCGCCGTGACGCTGCGCATTCCGCATGCGGACTCGACCTTGCTGCATCACATTCTCGGGCTGGTGCGCAAAGGCGACTTTCTCGTCATCGATCGCTGCGGCGACACGCGCCACGCCTGCTGGGGCGGCGTCGTGACCAATACGGCGAAGGTCGCCGGCGTGGTCGGCGCGGTGATCGACGGCCCGGCGACGGACTTCTCCGAGATCCGCAAATGCGAGATGCCGGTCTGGTGCCGCGGGCCGTCGCCGATCACGACCAAGCTGCTCGGGCTCGAAGGCGCCTTCAACGTACCGGTGACGGTCGGCGGACAGACGGTGTCGCCGGGTGACGCGATCCTCGCCGATGAGAGCGGCGTGCTGGTGCTCAAGCCGAACGAGGCCGAGGCAGCGGCGAAACGCGCACTCGGCATGCAGGAGCGCGAGATCACGACGCTGAAGCGCATTCACGCCGGCGAGAAGCTTGCGGATATTTCCGGCGCGACGCGCCTGATCGACGAGGCGAACAAGCGTGCCGCGGGGAAATAAGGAGCAGCAGCCATGCCACTTCATCGACGTGCCCTGATCGCAAGCCTCGCGATCGTCACCGCCTTCGCGACGCTGCCGGCGCGCGCGCAGGACGCCTCCGTCTCCGGCACGATCACGCTCGCGGCCTATAGCGGCATCTTCCAGGACAACTACACCAAGGCCGTGGTCGAGCCGTTCATGAAGAAATTCCCGAACGTGAAGGTGACTTACTATTCCTTCCCGAACTCCGCGCAGATGCTCGGCGCGTTGCGCGCCCAGAAAGGCAGCCCGCAGCTCGACGTTGCGCTGCTCGATGTCTCGATTGCCAAGATCGGCACCGATGAGGATCTGTTTGCGCCGCTCGACCCGAAGGCAATTCCGAGCATCGCGGACCTTTATGATCTTGCGGCCGCGCCCGGCGTGCATGGCCGCGCGGTCACGTTCGATCACCTGACGCTGATCTACAACACCAAGGCCGTGACCACCGCGCCGACGAGCTGGACCGCGCTGTGGGACAAGAAGCATTCAGGCCGCGTCGCCATTCAGGGCATTCCCGACATCCAGGGCATCGCGCTCACCATCGTGGCGAACAAGCTTAATGGCGGCGGCGATCCGGCGGCGGGCGTCGAGAAAGGCATCGCCCGCATGGTCGAGCTCGCGCCGCTGGTGCAGACCTGGGAGCCCAAGCCCGACGTCTACACGCCGATCATCAACGGCACCTCCGACATCGGCATCGGCTGGAACGCGCGCAGCCAGTTCTATCACGATGACTCCAAGGGCGCGCTCGGCGCAGTGCTGCCGCAGGAGGGCAGCGTGTTTCAGGTCAACGTGCTCAACCTCGTGAAGGGCAGCCCGAACAGACAAGCCGCCGAAGTCTTCATTAACTACGCGCTCGGCCCCGAGGCGCAGAAGTCGTTCACCGAGACGATGTTCTACGCGCCGACCAACAAGAAGGCCGAGATCAGCAAGGCGGCGCTCGACCGCACCGCGGCCGGCTTCATGAACAAGATGATCCCGGTCGACTGGATCGCCATGGCGAAGGCGCGCGACAAGCTCACCGAGCAGTGGCGCCGCCAGGTGCTGCCGGCGAGCCGCTGAATGGTCGCCGCGTCGACCAGCTTCTCGGAGGAGGGCGTTCCGCGGATCCAGAGCGGCATTCCGGATCACCTGGTGCTGGAGCGGCTGGAGAAGCGCTACGGCGACTCGGTCGTGGTCGCGGCGCTCGATCTCGCGGTGAAACAAGGCGAGTTCATCGCGCTGCTCGGCCCTTCCGGCTGCGGCAAGACCACGACCTTGCGCATGACCGCCGGGCTTGTGCCGGCGAGCGGCGGCCGCATCGTGATCGGCGGCGACGACGTCACGCGTCTCCCGCCATACCGGCGCGACATCGGGCTGGTATTTCAGAACTACGCGCTGTTCCCGCACATGACGGTGGCGCAGAACGTCGCCTTCGGCCTCGAGATGCGCAGCGTGCCGAAGGCGGAGATTGCCAAGCGCGTCGCCGAAGCGCTCGCGCTGGTGCGGCTCGAGCCGTACGGCGCACGCCGGCCGCGTGAGCTCTCAGGCGGCCAGCAGCAGCGCGTCGCGCTCGCGCGGGCTCTTGTGATCCGGCCGAGTCTTTTGCTGCTCGATGAGCCGCTCTCCAATCTCGATGCCAAGCTGCGCGAGGAGATGCGCACGGAGATCCGCGACATCCAGCGCCGGCTCGGCATCACCACGGTGTTCGTCACGCACGACCAGGTCGAAGCGCTCAGCATGTGCGACCGCGTCGCCGTGATGGAGGGTGGCCGGCTCATTCAGTTCGGCACGCCGTTCGAGATCTACGAGCGCCCGCGCCATCCGTTCATCGCCGACTTCGTCGGCCGCACCAACAAGCTGAGCGGCACGGCCGGCGAGGCCGGCTTCGTCGCAGCCGGGCCGCTCACCCTGCGGGCCGCCGAAACGCCGCCGAAGGGCTCGGCCGTTACCGTGATGATCCGGCCACATCGGATCGAGATCCGGCCGAAGCGGGCGGTTGCGGCGGATCCGCGCCGCAATGTCGTCACCGGACGGATCGTGCGCACGACTTACGTCGGCGACCTGTTTGCGTATGACGTCGACATCGGGCCGAGCACCGTGCAGGTCGAGAAGCCGACCACCGCGGGCCCGCAAGCGTTCAATCAGGGCGATGAGGTCGAGCTCGAATGGGCGCCGACCGACACGCTCGTGTTCCGGGACGGCGCATGAGCGCGATGGCGCTGTCCGTGGCGGTGCCGGACCAGCCGGCCTCGCGCACGCCGCTCGCCTTCGGCCTGCTGCTGCCGATTGCGCTCGTCAACGCGATCGGTTTCCTGGCGCCGGTCGCGTACTTGCTGCGCATGTCGTTCAACGAGTCGACCGGGGGCGGGGGCCTGCGCGAGGCGTTCACGCTTGCGAGCTACCTGGCGTTCATCACCGACCCGTTCTACCTCGGCCTCGTCGCGCGCTCGATCGGCTTCAGCCTGCTGATCACGGCGCTGACGCTGGTGCTCTCCTATCCGATCGCGCTGTTCATCCATCGCGCCGACGCCAAATGGAAGAGCCTGCTCACGATCGTGACGGTGTCGCCGCTGCTGGTCAGCGCGGTGGTGCGCACCTATGGGTGGATGCTGATCCTCGGCGACCAGGGCTTCGTCAACGGGCTGTTGAAGAACGCCGGCCTGATCGGCGCGCCACTGCGCCTGATCAACAACTCCACCGGCGTCGTGATCGGCCTCACGGAAATTCTGATGCCCTACATGGTGCTCGCGCTGCTCGCGGGCTTCGGCCGGCTCGACCGCTCCTACGAGGAGGCGGCGCTGTCGCTCGGCGCGCGACCCTGGACGACGTTTCGCCGCATCGTGGTGCCGCTCACCGCGCCCGGCATCGCGCTCGGCTGTCTCTTGTGCTTCGTGCTCGCGGTCAGCTCGTTCATCACGCCGAAGCTGCTCGGCGGCGGGCGCGTGTTTCTGTTGGCGACCGAGATCTACGACCAGGCGATCACGCTGTTGAACTGGCCGCTCGCCGCCACCATGTCGATCATCGTGCTGGTGATCTTCGGGCTCGCGCTGGTGTTCTACACCCGCATCGTACGGGCATTGGATTAGCGCCATGGAGATCGGACGCAATTCGTGGGGCTTCACGGCGCTGGTCGTCGTGCTGTTTTGCTTCCTGCTCGCGCCGGTCGTGCTGGTGTTCCCGATCTCGTTCAGCAACGACTCGTTCCTGATCTTTCCGCCGCGCTCCTGGGGCGTGAAGTATTATCTCGCGCTGCCGAGCCGGCCCGCGCTGATGGCGGCGTTCCAGAACAGCCTGCTGATTGCCGCGACCGTCACGGCGCTGTCGCTCGTGATCGCGGTGCCGGCCTCCTATGCGCTGACCCGGCTCGAATTTCGCGGCCGCGATTATCTCGCGAGCCTGTTCACCGCGCCGCTGCTGCTGCCGACCATCGTGCTCGGGCTCGCCATCCTGCTGGTGTTCGTGCGCGCCGGCCTGCTCGCGACGTTTCCGGGCATCGTGCTCGCCCATCTGACGATCACGCTGCCTTACGCGCTGCGCGTGCTCGCGACCGCGCTCACGACCTTGCCGGCCTCGATCGAGGACGCCGCCGCAAGTCTTGGCGCGCCGCCGTTCACGGTGTTTCGCCGCGTGACCTTGCCGATGATGACGCCGGGCATCGTGGCGGCGTCGGCGCTGTCGTTCCTGGTGTCGTTCGACGAGGTCGTGATCTCGCTGTTCGTCGTCGGTCCCAGGCTCTCGACCTTTCCGGTCGAAATGTTTCGCTATGTCGAGACGCGCACCGATCCGCTGATCGCCGCCGCCTCGGTGGTTCTGATCCTCGGCACGATCGGGTGCGTGCTCGCGCTCGAGCGCTCGATCGGGCTGATGGGCGCGCTGGGGAAGCGGGCGTGAGGTGAAAGCCTGTAGGGCGGGCAAAGGAGCGTAGCGACGTGCCCGCCACACCGCACGACGGCGGGCGCGGCGCTGCGTCGGTTCACATGGAGAGGTCGATACACTGGCTCGCGCCCTTGCCCGCCCTACGACGCCGACCGACAGGCGCCGCTCCTAATCCCGGTCCTCGTGACGCAGCGCGCCGAGCTGGCCGTGATAGTTGCACAGCATCTGGATGCGCGAGCGCGGCGGAAACTTGGAACGCTCGCGGCAAAGCTGGCAGGCGAGCGCGCCCTCGAGCTGCCAGATCCAGGTGTCCGGCGGCCGGCGCACCTTGGCAAGATCGATCCAGGCCTGCTGCTGGCAGCCATTGCACTCGACGCGCAGGAAGCCATGGCCGCCGCTGATCGCGGCGCGCAGCGTCGGCGAAGGACGTAACGGTCCGCCGAGCTTGGCGAGCCGCTCATTCCACGCCTCGCAGGCGAGCTTGTCGGCGTGCTGCTGCGCCTTGCGCGCCTCCTGTTCCTTCGTGCGCACATCGCTGTGCGCATAGGGCGATCGACCGTGGCTCATGCCCCAAGGTGAACCCGAGTCCCGCGAAGCGGCAAGCCGCTACAGTTTGCGGTCTCGCGCGCGGCCGACCACGAGGCGTGCGGGCAGCACTACCGGAGTGTGATCCCCTTCGAGCTGCACCACCCGCGCGCACGCGGTGCCGCGTTGGAAGGTGCTGTTGAACGCCGCGCTGCCGGATCGCTGTCGACGAGCATCGCCGATGAGAAGATCCGCGTCGCACACACGACGCGCCGCGTTTGCTGCATTGATCGGCGCGGCCGCAGCACTACCGGGGTGTGTTTTTTCCTTGGTCGTCCGTTTGGTGGACGCGGTCCGCTCGTCGATGCGGTAATTGAAATACAACCTTAAATATTCCCTATTCGGGACCGATCATGGATGCCTGAACACGAAAGGGCGGCACATGAGCAGCAGCACAGCCCAGTTCACCGACTTTTCCCTCGACATTCTCGGCCGCTACATGTGCAACGGCTTCGACGAAGCCATGCGCAGCATGGACAAGAATGCGCAGCGTCCTGATGGCAGCCCACAATCGGACGCGCGGCCGTTCAACGCGATCATCATCGGCGGCGGCAGTTTCGGCGGCGTTCTGGCGCAGCATCTGCTCTACGCGGATGTAACCAACAGCTATCGCATCCTCGTGCTCGAGGCCGGGCGCCATTCGTTGCCGGAGCATTTTCAGAATCTTCCGCTGCAGCGTCAGCCAGTGGAGATGTGGGGATTACCTTGGGTAAGCGATCCGGCGAATGGCTACCCTGGGCTCGCCTACACGCTGGGTGGCCGCTCGCTGTTCTTCGGCGGCTGGTCGCCGCGCCTGCTGGACGAGGAGATGCCGGCGAACCGCTGGCCGCCGAACCTGGTCGCGCAGCTCAAGCAGACATATTTCGATGAAGCCGCGCGACAGATCGGCACCGACGCCACCAACGACTTCATGCATGGCGACTTGCACGTCGCGTTGCGCAAGATCCTTGCGGCCGGCATCAAGACCAACAAGGTCCGTCACGCCATCCCGCTCAACGAGCTGCCGCTGCATTTGACCGGCGTCGGCGCCAACCCGCCGCAGGAGCTCAAGCTCGAGGCGCCGCTCGCCGTGCAGGGCGCGGCGCCGCTGGCGGGATTCTTCCCGCTCAACAAGTTCAGCTCGGCGCCGCTGCTGATGGAAGCCGCGCGCGTCGCACAGACGCGGTCCGCCGGCGATGACGTCAAGAAGCGCCTCATGGTGGTGCCGGATGTGCACGTCACGCGCCTCGTCACCGGGCAGCGCAACGGCATGACGGTCGTCACCGGTGTGTTGCTGCAGCAGTTCGGGGTCGAAAAGTTCGTGCCGGTCCCGGATGACGGCGTGGTCGTCATCGCGCTCGGGACGATCGAGAGCACGCGCCTTGCGCTGATCTCCTTCCCCAATCTGCCCAGCACGCCGCTGATCGGCCAGAACCTGATCGCGCATCTGCGCTCGAATCTGACCATCCGCGTTCCGCGCGCCTCCTTGCCGGCCGACCTTCCGGCGGCGCTCGCGACGTCGGCGCTGTTCGTGAAAGGCCGCTTCGCGCATGCGGCGAACGACTTCGGCTACTTCCATCTGCAGATCACCGCGTCCGGCCTCGACAAGCCGTCGACCGACTCGGAAGCCGAACTGTTCAAGAAGGTGCCTGAGGTCGACCTGCTCGATGCCTTGCGCCAGAGCAATGACGACAACGTCGTGATCACGATCCGCGGCATCGGCGAAATGACGCCGCGCAACCCGAACAGCAGGATCACGCTCTCCGGCAATCTTGACGAGTTCACGATGCCGCGCGCGGACGTGCAGATCAACCGCAGCACGCGCGATGAGAATCTGTGGAACGCGATGGACGATGCGGCCGATGACGTCGCCAAGGTCTTCGCCAACGGACAGCCGTACGAGGTGTTCGATCCGCCGCAGGGACCGCCGGCGCAGATCTTCAAGCTGCAGCCGAACGAGCTGCCGTCGAGCAAGCTTCCGTTCCCCAAGCGCCGCGACAAGATGGGCACGACGCATCACGAGGCGGGGCCGCTCTGGATCGGGACCGACCCGAACGACTCGGTCCTCAACGAGGACGCGCGCTTCCATCATGTCGGCAACACCTATGTGGCGGGACCTGCGGCATTTCCCTCGCTCGGCTCGCCCAATCCGATGCTCACCGGCACGGCGCTGGCGCGCCGCCTGGGCGACTCCCTGAAGCGGCCGAAGCCGCAGCCGAGCTCGGGCTTCCAGCTCTTGTTCGACGGTGCCTCCACGGCAAAGTGGAAGATGAGCACGATCAAGAACCAGCCGGGGCGCGACTATCCGGGCGCCTTCCATGTGATCGATGCCGGGCTCGAGTCCGCGCCCGGTACGGATCTCGGGCTGTTCTACACCCGTGTCGACTTCACCAACTACGTGCTCAGGCTCGAATGGCTCACCTGGCGCCAGGATGACAACTCCGGAATTTTCCTGCGCTTCCCTGACCCCACGACGATCAACTACGACAACACCGCCTTCGTTGCGGTCGACTTCGGCTTCGAGCTGCAGATCGATGCGCTTGGCCGCGGTAGCCCGCCGCCGGGGCAGAACGTCGATCCGAAATTCCGCACCACCGGCGCGATCTACAACATCGCAAACCAGACCCTCAACGAGAGCGTCGCCGCCAAGCCGGTCGGGCAGTGGAACACATACGAGATCCACGTGAAGGACAACCGCTTCACGGTCTTTCTCAACGGTCAGCAGAAGACCGACTTTACCAACAGTGATCCCAATCGCGGCAAGGCCGACGCGGGCTCACGTTTCATCGGACTGCAGACGCACACCGGGCGCGTCGCTTTCCGCAAGATCGAGATCAAAGAACTTCCGTAACGGTTCGGCGGGCAAGTGCCTGCGCGATTGTCTCCGCCAATGCGCAACGCATGGCCAAGGAGCAAGGTCCCGTGCGCGTGCTGCATCTCACGACCGAGTTTCCGCCGCTCGTCTATGGGGGGCTCGGCACTGCGACCGGCGGTCTCGTCACTGCGCTGGCCAAGGCAGGCATCGAGGTCGGGGTTCTGCTGTTCGGGCCGCATACCGGATCGAGCTACGGTGAGTTTCGGCCGCTCGGCGGACCGGCCACGGCGCGCCGGCGCAGGTCCGCGGGCGTGACCATCTTCGAGGTGCCTTGGTCGCTCGACCTCGAAGCGCTGGTGCGGCTGGTGCGCGCCTGGCAGCCGGATCTCTTGCATCTGCACACATTCTGGATGTTTCACGTCGCGCGTGAGCTGCGTCAGCGGCTCGGCGTGCCGCTTGTCTACACCGTGCATTCGCTCGATCGCGCCGAGTACGAGCTCGGCGCGGGCCCGCCGCAGTGCGTCGGGCAATGGCAGCATCAGGAGTCGGTGATCTATGGGGCGGACCGCATCGTCTGCCTGACGCAGAGCGAGCGTGAACTCCTGGACAATTATTGCCCCGGGGTTGGCGCGCGCACTCGGGTCGTCGGCAACGGCATCGATGACATCGCGGCGTCGGCGCGCGATTGTCATGGTTCGGCGCCGGCCGTGCTGTTCTCCGGCCGCTTTGTCGCGCGCAAAGGCATCCATGAGCTGATGACGGCGATCGAGATCGTGCTCGCGCAAACCGCGCAGGTTCGCTTTATTCTTGCCGGCGGGCACCGCGACTCGAGCGCCGCGGACATGGAGTCCTGGCTGCTGCCGCCGTCGCTGCACGCGCGCCGCGCGCAGATCTGCTTCACCGGATGGCTCGGCGCGGAGGAGATGGCCGCATGGTATCGCGTCGCCGACATCCTGGTGGTGCCGAGCTGGTACGAGCCGTTCGGCATGGTGGTGCTGGAAGGCATGCTGCACGGGCTCGCCGTCGCGGCCTCGAATGTCGGCGGACCGGCCGAGATCCTGCGCCACCGCGAGACCGGCGTCTTGTTCGAGCCGAACAACGCCACAGCGCTCGCAGAGGCCATTTTGCATCTGGTCACGGACGCGGAGCTGCGGCGACGCGTTGCCGCCGCGGGCGCGCGCGAGGTCCGCGAGTCATGGCTGTGGCCTCTGGTGGTTGAGAAAATGCATTGCGTTTACCGAGAGGTCGTCCGAGATTGAGGAGGTTTGCGACACCCGGGGGGGCGTCACATGGGACACACGGACACTGAAAAATTATTCGGGAAGCTGATCGAGAATGCGCCACTTGCGCTCGTCATTATTGGTGTCTTGCTGCTGGTGACTGCAGCAACGGGCGGATGGTCGCAGCTGAAGCTTGAGGTCATCGAACCCGGTTGGCGGGTCATGCTGGCAGTCGCGGGGGTGATAGTTGCGGCGGGCGGCGGCGTTCTGATGTGGGGTAAGCGCCCCGAGCGAGCGCCGATCGATGCGAAGAAATTTGGCTTCAAGATAACCAGCCCGGCAGACGCCGCGAGGGTCGGGACGCCAGATGTTCGGGTACGTATGTGAAGGAGCCCCCGGGAGACTATACGGCGATGATTTTCGATTTTGGCCCCAAGTCGCACACATATCGCCCGCGCCAGCGAGCGATTCTCAGCGCGGCAACGAAGACCTGGACCGCCTATAATGTGAACGTTCGAGGCCAGCCCGGTGAGGAGCGGTTTCTGATCCTGGCGCTGGTCGGAAAAGGCGGCCAAGCGTTGTGCAAATATTTCGATGAAGTCACCAAGCAAGTCGAAGCGAACCGCCCGCCAATATATACGCTGACACCTGACATCGTTGAATGTGATCGGGTTCGCATCTTCAAGGGCTGACGATCCGCCGCAAGTTCGATCGAGCTACTCAACGCGCGCCAGCTGGGCGCACGCGCGCACCGGATCACCCATCGCGGCTACCTTCTCCTCCTCCATACGAATGATGTCTGCGCCGAACTTCCAATGGTAGTATTGCCTGCGGCGATCGGCCAGTGATAGCATCCGGTCCGGATCGCTTCTAACGGTCGATCGCCTGGGGGCAGGCCATGGTGGTCTCGACTCGGAGATTGCTGCCGATTGTCATGTGCTTCGCGGCAGTTGGCCTTAGCGGCTTGGTTTTTGCCCAGGCGCCTGCATCCGATCGGCCTTATCTCGCCAAGGACGTCAACGAGGCCATGAAGTTCCTGGGTGAATGGGCGCGCGTGTCCTCGGGCCAGGAATTCTTCAACGGTGCGACCTATGTCGGCAGCCAGGCGTGCGCCGGAAGCGGCTGCCATGATCAGCAGGTCAGTGAGTGGAAGCAGACATGGCACTCCAAAATACTCCGAGACCCTTCCGAGACCGAAGGCGGCAAGCCGATCGTCATCGGCGACTTCAACAATGCGACTGTCTCGTTCGCGAACGTCAGGGCGGTCGCCAAGGGAACGGCGGACAGCGAGCTCGGCAAGATTCAGAACATACCGGTCCGCGTACAGGTCAAGACCGAAACGAAGGATGGCAAGTATTTCTTTGTCGTCGTCGACGCGAAAGACGCGAGCAAGAGTCAGCGATACGAAGTCGTGAAGGTGGTCGGCGGAAAGTGGCAGCAGACTTATCATGTCCATCCGCTCGACAAGGATGGGAAGCCGATCGGCTTCTACTTCCCGGCACCGATCCGGTGGTCGGTCATCTCGGGCCGCAAGGGCGACATGGCTGGCCGCTGGGAGATCGGGAATTTCCAGCCGGAGAACTGGGTCTGGTCCGACCCGACCGGAGCCGCGACCCCGCGTGCGCAGGACGAGTTGCCGCTCGGGCGGTTTGGCGAGCCGAAATGCATGGGTTGCCACACCACCGGCTTCAGCATCGAGAGGCCTTCAGCTAGCGCACACTGGCAGATGAAGGCGCAGGGCGTCGGCGAGCTGGCGATCGGATGTGAGCGTTGTCATGGCCCCGGAAGCCGGCACGTCGATGCCGCCAAGCAGAAAGCAGCGGCTGGCCAAAAACTTGATCCGCAACAGAGCTTTATCGTCCATGGTCTGAAGGATCTGTCACTCGATCAACAGGACCAGGTGTGTGGTCAGTGCCACGCCCGCGTCGGTAACAGGGATGAGCGCGACCTCGCATTCCAAAACAAGCTGTTCGTCAACGGCGCGGCCGTGACAGGTGATCGCGGCTTCCTGCCGGGCGATTCGAATATCGTCGAACGATCATTCTTCTGGAGCCATAGCAATCCGACCGGACCGGGCCAGGGGTTGGAAACGTTCTGGCAGGATGGACGCGGCAAGAAGAGCCGCACGCAATGGCAAGATCACGTCAGCAGCGCGCATGCGAGCAAAGGCGGCGCAAGTTGCATGACGTGCCACAGCTTCCATGGCGACGCCGTCGCGAAGGAGCCACTGCAGCCATCCAAGCTGCGCCAGCCGCCAAAGGCGCTCTGCGAGTCGTGCCACAATCAAGCTGGCATGACGAAACAGCCAAACCAAGAAATCTACGCTGGAACAAACAGCTCGGCGAGCAGCCAGCATGCAGACCAAGGCGTCCAGTGCGTCGATTGTCACATGGGCGGGGTCGGCCAGCGCATGAGCAAGACCGTTCCGCAGAGCACGGACAATCAGAAGAACGGCGGCGGCGAAGCCGCTTTCGATGTCTCGTTCCACGGTACCGCGATGGTGTTGCCGCTGAGCAGCAACCCGCCATCGGATCTCGATCCGCGCGGCAATTGCCAAGTGTGTCACACCGATCAACGAACGATGAGCACAGGCACGACGGCGCCACCGAAGACGGCCGCGCAGCTTCGCGAGTACGTCAACAAGATTCAAGACTCGACGAAGGCCGCAGTGACTCAAATCCAGAGCCGCGCAAAGACGAACAAGAACACTGACGGCAAAACTGTCGCCCAGCTGAGCAATGCCCAGTCCAATCTCAACGTGATCTTGATCGACGGAAGCATGGGCGTGCACAACAGCAGGGTCGCGCCGAACGGAAAGGTCTCGCCGCAAGGTGGCATCGCCGATTGCCTCAGGCTCGCCAATCTCTGGGTCGAGTTCGCATGTCGTCAGACCGGCGCTCAGTGCACCGGTGTCCCCTTCAACAAGATCACCGGACCCATCACGGAGCCCAGTCCAGCGGTCTGCCTCTCGAACTGAGCCGAATGATGCCGCGCAATTGCGAACACGCATTATTCCTTCAGCCGCGGACGCGCCGCGGCTAGCGGAGATTCGACCATGGCCGAACGGCAATATCGAATACACCCCGCGATCGGCATCGCGCGTGTCGGCGATGCGACGCGCAATGACGCCCGCAATGACTTCTATTTTGTTGGGCCGGAATTCCCCGACCTCGCGGCGAATATCGATCCGGCGTCCGGCGCTCTCGGAGACTTCAAGACGCAGGATGGGCGCGTCAAAGCGCAGGCCGCACGCTTTCGCATTTTTGAGTACGAGAAGAAGGCGGACGGCAAGTTTCATTCGATCGGCGAAGTCAAGACCAGCGACGCCTCGCGCGTCGTCAAGATCAGCTGGACGGTCCACCTCGCCAATCGCAAGGCCAGTTTTTGTGCTTTCCATGGTCAGGCCGGCGCCGACGATACCCACAAGGTCGGAACGAAAGTCGAGCCGTTCTTCTTTTCGACAAGCTATCAAAATCAGGCCGACAAGGACCTGAAGGCGCGCAATTTCGATGTCAAAACGCTGGCGGAACGCAAGAAAGTCTTGGAACTCGACGGGAAGCCGCAAACGGTGCAAGGCGGCGACACTGCGACCGTCCGGCATTTCTCGATCGATCATGAGCTGAAGAAAAAGAAGGCTGGTGAAACGAAACTGGCGATCAAGACGCTGGGCGAGCTGCGCTCGGATCGCGACGGGCGCTTGATCGTGATCGGCGGTATGGGCCGCAGCGATTTCGATCCGGGACTTGGAAGCGAGACGATCGAACATTTTGCCAACAATGACGGCTGGTTCGACGATGTTTCCGACGGTCCGGTCGAAGCCAAGCTGACGATCGGCGGCGTGGAGCAGAAGGTGGTCGGCGCCTGGATTCTTGTTGGACCGCCCGATTTTGCGCCTCCCATTCACAGTTACCGGACGATGTACGACACGCTGGTCGACGTGATTGTCCGCGAGATGAACATTCCGGCCGACGACGGGCTTTTTGCCGGACCGTTCGCTTACCTCGCGGCGATGAACGATGATTGGAAGAAGAACAAGACGATCAAGGACTTCAAGCCGAGCTTCACACGCGACATTGCGCCGGTCCTGCTGGCCATCGTCCGCATGGAGCGTGTGCACCAACACCAGATGGGGCCTCGCGCGCGCTATCACGGATCGATCGGCTTGCGGAATTTCGCGGCGCTTGGCGGACAGGGCAGCCTGCAGGCGGACCGCGACGCGGTTTTCGATCGTCTCCGCGACCCCAATACGTTTGATCGCAAACCGAGACCGGCGATTGACCCCTCGCGAATGCCCTCCACGTACGGCGACTATTATGAATCGGTGAACAACAGGGGCGGCGAGAACGATCCTGCGTTCATGCACGCAGTCTCCAAGCTTCAATATGCACTGCTCACCGCTTGGCAAAGGGGAGATTTCATCGAAGACTGGGTGCCACCCGTCGCGAGCCCGTTCGTTCCGCGAGGCGAGCCGACGCCGGACGAGCTCGACCGCGCCGCGCTCGAGAACATCTCGGGCGGCGCATTCTATCCTGGCATGGAAGTAAGCTGGCTCTTCGCCAAGAAAGAAGTCTGGGCCGCTCCGTTCCGGATCGCGCGCGGCAAGACCATCGGGAGCGTGCCGGTTCCGCCGGCGAGTCGGGCCGACCTGGTCGTCGAAGCTGGGACCTTCTCACAGCAGATGGCGCTGCCGTGGCAGGCCGATTTCTTCGATTGCGTGTCGGGTGAGATCCGGGATACGAGCGTCGCCGGAGAAAAGCGCCGCGTTGCCTGGTGGCCGACCAATCGGCCTGACGAGGTGTTTACGCTGGATGCGCCAACGACGAGGCAGTCCTGGGCGCGGGTCGCCGACCCGAGCAAACCGTCCGGTTTCCGCGACATGGCGTCCGAAAACGAGATGGTCGCGCTCTGGTCGACCCTCGGCTTCGTCGTCGAGGCAACCCGCGCCAACGCGCCGAACGATCTGTACGAGGTAGAGTTCGGCAAGAGCCAAGCCGCGGAGCCGCCCGTGTTGGTCGCCGCCAATGTGACGACGCCGGGGCCCGGCTGACCATCACCGGGGTCGTAGCATGCTCCACTATGATCTCGCCATCGCCGGCGCCGGGCCAGCCGGCAGCACGCTCGCGCTGCTCGCCGCGCGCGCGGGGTGTCGCGTCCTGCTCGCCGAGCGGTCCCGCTTCGAAACGCCGCGCATCGGCGAGACCGCGCCGCCGGGACTGCGCCCGCTGCTCTCGAAGGTTGGTATCGATCACGTCTTGACCGATGCGACTCACACCGCGGCGCCGGCGGTGGTTTCAGTGTGGGGGGCAGATCAGCCCGTCGAGCGACACCATATCCTCTCGCCGTACGGAAATGCGTTGCACCTTGATCGGCGCGCCTTTGATGAAGCAATGGCACTCGCCGCGCGCGAGGCCGGTGCGGACTTGCGGCTTGGCACCAGCATCCGATTCCGGCCGAAGCAGCCGACCGGTTATCGCCTGACCTTGTCGGACGGAAGCTCCATGCAGGCCGACATCGCGGTGCGCGCCAACGGTCGCGCGGGCAGCGGCCTCGGCCTTGCCGGTGCGCGCGACTATCTCGATGACAATATCGCGGCCGTGGCCCGCTTTATGGTGCCGCATACGAGAGAACCGCGAACGGTGATCGAAGCGATCGCCGGCGGCTGGTTCTATCTGGCGGCAATCCCTGGTAACGAGCTCGTCGCTGTGTTCATGACAGGCGCCGACATGGTGCCGTCGGACCGAACGCAACGCTTGCGTTGGTGGCTACAGGCACTTGCACGCACGCGTCTTGTTCGCGCCGCGCTGAGCGGCGAACCGATACCGCAATCGCTTGCCATCTACGATGCGCGCAGTTCGTATCTGCGAACGAGTGCCGGGCCTAACTGGTTCGCGCTCGGCGATGCGCGCCTTGCACCGGACCCATTGTCAGGGCAGGGGATCATCTGGGCGGTCGAAGATGCGATCTTTGCCGCAGAACTCCTCAAAGACGGAGCCGATTTGGCTCGCGTCATAGCGCAGCACACGCAGACCGAAGTAGCCGATTATCTTGCGGTGCGCGATCGAGTTTACGGAATGGAGCGCAGGTTCCCCGACGATCCGTACTGGTTGGCGCGCTTGCGACGCTCTCCGGGCGAGCCCTGGCAACGCGCGTCGTAACAACAACGCATCTGGCTCGAGCGACCCGCGCTCGAACAGCCTACGCGCCGGACAGCACCAGCAAGCCGGCGTGGAACGGCGAGAGCACATAGAGCCGATCCAGTCCAGCGAGGGCCGTTCCCGATCAGTCGGCGAAGTCCCCGTGCGGTTTGCCTTGCCGCACCATCTCGCGGCAGTAGGCATAGAGCGCGTCGTAGACGATCCACTCGGCTGCATTGAGCGCATGATCGTCCGGATAGCCGAGATGGCGGAAGCCTTCCGCGATCGCCTCGAGGCCGGGGCCTTCCGGTTGATGGTAGAGCGTGTTGTCGGTGTCGGCGCCGTTGACGATTCGACCCAGCAGCATCAGCGCCGGATCGCCGGTCAGCTGGTACTTCTTCAGGATCGCCTCGAATGAGCACTCCTTGCCGTGATGCCCGAGCTCGACGTTCTTCACGTCGTACGGAATGGCATCGAGGCGTTTTGCCTCGTCCATGACCTTGTCGGCTGGCGCGAAGATGAACTCGGCATCCTTGTCGACGAACTTCTTGATCAGCCATGGACAGGCGACACGGTCGACCTTCACGCGTTCGCGGGTGATCCACTTCATGGTCGTACTCCCTGGGTTGAGCGCCGGAATGGCTTGCGTGCTGCGGCAGCCGCGGCGCGCCGCGAAATAAAGCGCCATTCAGCCGGAGCGAGACTGACGGCCGCAACAGTGATGGGAATGCCTGAGGTGCAACTCATGCGGCCGCAGCACATGTCTCATCTCCGTGGCGGAGCGAGACAACACTTGGCTGCTGACAGCTGACCGGGCGGTTGTCGCAAGCCCGGAACGACGCGGAGATAACACCGGCCCGTCGGCGCCGCAAGAGGTGCTGGGTCGTGCTTCCGTGGCGATCGATGCGTCGCCCGACGTGTCGCCGTGACGTCGTGACCGCGCGAGGCGGGTTGCCGGATACGAGACAGGCGAGTACATTGATGGCTCGGGGATGCAGGCTCCCCGTCAGACGCGCGCCGTCCAAGCTCTGCGCAACACTCGATCGAGTCGAGAGGATTGCGCATGGATGGCAACGAGGCTTCTTCAGCTTTCACATCCGACATTTGCGGCGGCATCGCTTCGCGATCGCTCGCGCCGGCGCGCATGATGCGCGTGCTGCTCGCCGCGATCGTTGCGGTGAGCCTCTTCGCCGCGCCGGCTCAGGCGCAACGCGTCACATTCGCGGAGGCGCCGATCAATGGCGTGCCGAAGGACTTCACGACGGCTCTGACCGGGGAGGGCAAGCCCGGCAAGTGGGCCGTGCTGGAGGACGCGAGCGCCGAGGGCAAACGCGTGCTCGCGCAACTCGACCCGGACCCGACCGACTATCGCTTTCCGCTCGCGATCTACGGGCCGGCATTTCCAGGCGACGTCGAGGTGACGACGCGCTTCAAGGCGATCTCCGGCAAGGTGGACCAGGCTGGCGGCCTTGCCGTGCGCGTCATCGATCACAACAACTACTACCTCGTGCGCGCGAACGCGCTCGAAGACAACGTGCATTTCTATCGGGTCGTGCGCGGCGAGCGGGAACAGCTCGCCGGCGCCGACACCAAGGTCGCAAGCGGTGTTTGGCACACCCTCACGCTCCGT
>Ga0081539_10004052_pt1 | contig 16778 bp, 14 predicted proteins | sample TabmetS4T2R2_FD_71023 | JGI IMG/M metagenome (GOLD analysis project Ga0081539, IMG submission 71023) | Tabebuia heterophylla rhizosphere microbial communities from the University of Puerto Rico - S4T2R2 | ecosystem: Host-associated > Plants > Roots > Rhizosphere ...
CGAGCCGGGCCAACCGTGCGTAATGATTATCGGGAGAGCGTTCTCATGTTTAGAACGAACGTGAATGAAATGAATGTCGAGACCGTCGATCTCGGTGACGAAGTGGGGTACTGCCTTTAGTTTTGCCTCGCCCTTGCGCCAGTCGTAGTTTGTTCCCCAATACTTCGCGAGTTTCTGCGTGGTCGCGAGTTGCACGCCTTGTGATGCATCACTCACCAATTCGCGTTCGGGCCATCTGGTCGCATTGATGCGACGGCGCAAATCTGCGAGTTCAGCGTCCGGAAAATTGAATTGAAACGGACGAATAGCAGTCTTTTCGCTTTGTTGCGTCGCCGTAGTTTGCGTCATGCTGTTTTCCTTTCGCTTACTCGCAAGTTTCGAATCTGCAAAAGCATCACGGATTGTGCGCGCATAGAACGCAGTAGCCAGCCCAAACATTGAACTCACCTTAAGAAAGTGACGACGTGATCTGTTATCAGGTTGTGTCATGGTGTTCTCCTGTTGGCCTTCTCAAGGTGTGTACTTGCTGAAGATGAAGTCGCGATCTGTGATCTTCTGGTGGCAGGGAAAGCAATTTTTCATCGCCGCTTCGTCCGTAGGTTTGCCGTCTTTATCAAATGACGAGTAGCCCCAGCCGCCGGTCGCGGCGTACTTTTTCGAATCCTTTACCATAAATTGCAGGTAAGCATCCGTGGGTGAGCCGGCCACGAAAGATTGGTCACGGCCAAAGATCTTGTTGTTTTCGTCAGACGAGACGTAGCTCCAGGCTATGCGGCCTACGATTGCGCCTTCGGGAAACGGAAGCTTGCCGTCGCGATACGCCTTGATCGCTATGTCGTTTCCCAGCACGGCGCGAATGTCATTGAGTTCGCCGGCTTCGTGAGCCACCGAGACCACCTTCCAGTCACGGTATCCGGCTGGAATTGTTTTTACGAAGATCGGCTCGGCCTGTTGAGCCGCCGCGTGGCGAGATGTGGTCGTGGTAAAGGCGGCAACGCCCGCCAAAGTTGCAACTATCACTAGTAAGAAAATGGTTCGTTTCATATGTTCATCCTTCTAACATTGGCGATGAACATATTGTTGACGATTTCGAATGAAGAGACATCACTTGATGTGAGTCTTTTTCACTAACCCGATGGGATGTATGGGGACTACCTCTAAGGGGTTAGTGGATCATTTCAAGGTTAGCGGGGGAATATGAATTTCACGACGTCCAAATATCCGTGCATCAAACGAGAATGCACCCGGGCCGAGGCAAGCAGTTGCGAGTGCTAACGCTGTAATCCTAAGAACAAGAAAACTCGAAACAACGAAGCCACCTGGGTTTGTTATCCCAAAGAAGTGATACGCGACCGTGCCGAAAGCAACGATCAAACTGGCGATTGGAGTCATCACTCCCAACAAAAGACACAAGCCTGCGGCAAAGGAAAACGAGGCAACAATTAATGCACTTAAGTCCGGCCAGGCGCGTAGAAATTGCGCGCCATTGAACATGATCACGCTCGCCACCACTGCCCGCAGTAATAACAAGCCAAAGCCGGGCCACCCTCGAGGGAATGTTGTAAAAAGTCTTTGCAGTGAGATCTCTCCAAACGTTGAGTATTCGGACTAACTTTAGTGGATTTTTCTGTGAGGCGAATCCATCGAAGATGGTAAGTTTAGATACCGCTTTCGGGTTATTGCCGAAGTCAGCCAGGTTGTGACTTCAGAGATGAATAATTCCGCGGCGGATGCCAATCGCCACTGCTTCCGTGCGATCGCTCGCGCCTAACTTGTCCATGATGTGCTTGATGTGGACCTTGACGGTCTCTTCTGAAATAAAGAGCTGTTCCGCAATATCTCGATTACGGTTTCCGCGCGCAACACTCTGGAGCACCTCTATCTCACGCTCGGTCAAAGCCTCATCACCGAAGTGCTCGGCCAGATGGGCCGCCACCTCGGGTGGGATATGCTTCTTTCCGGCATGGACCTGGCGGATCACTTCGATCAGATCTTTCGGAGGCATACTCTTGAGGATGTAGCCGCGGGCTCCGGCCTCCAGGCTGCGCAAGATTTCAACATCGCCCTCGAAAGTCGTCAGCATGATAATGCGAGATTCTGGGAACTCCGTCCGAATCGCAATCAAGACGTCGATCCCACTCATGTCAGGCAATCTGAGGTCCAGGAGTGTCACGTCGGGCCGATGTTGTCGAAATTTTTGGATTGCTTCGCGGCCGGTAGATGCCTCAGTCACCATTGACATGTCGGGCTGACTATTGATGATCGCGGTAATCCCCTCGCGTAATAGGGGATGATCATCAACGCTAAAAACTCGGATACGGGTCTGATCGCTCATTATCTCCCTCGGGGAATAATCCCGGAACCCTCGCTCCGGCCGTGACCGTCATGCTTGGCTCACGACATTCCGACTCGACCGGAACTGAAGGAAGCGCCGAAATCTATTGTTCTAGTTCGTTTTCAATCGCTCAATGATGGAGATTACTCTCATTCTCCTGCGGGTGCCTGATTATAACCCTGAGGCAGAAAGAAGGCCATCGACCCATTTTTGTCTTGACCTTATACTTCGGTATAAGGTGCAGAATATTCCTGCCGACGGAGGACAATCGAATGCTCATCGGTGAAATTGCCGCACAGGCTGGAGTCAACGTTCAGACGGTTCGCTTCTATGAGCGAAGAGGATTGATCAAACGGCCGCACCGGCTACCGTCCGGTTATCGCGATTATCCGGCGGAGACGATCCAGGTCGTTCGCTTTATCAAACGAACTCAGGAGAAAGGATTCACCTTGCGGGAGATCGAACATCTCCTGCGTCTGTTGGCGACCCGTTCGTTGACCGCGGCCCATGCGTGCGGGCGCACAGGAATCTCAGCAAAAGAGTACCGATCAAAATGTGATGAGTATATCGCCAATTGCTTGCAATCTGACCGCATTGAATAAGGAACAACGAAAACGGCATCAACAGTTGACGGAGGAACTGCGCGGCCTCGCGCAAGAGGTCCGAGAACTCTCCGACGGGTATGCCTTCGTCTTGCCTGCGGATGGAGCGTTGATTCAGAAGGCGGCCGAATGGATGACAGTTGAGCGCCTCTGTTGCCCGTTTATCGCCTTCAACCTCGAAGTGGGCCGCGAAGGTGGCCCCATCTCGCTCAGCCTGACCGGGCGCGAGGGCGTCAAACCATTCCTGAAGGCCGAATTGAAGCTTAAATAACGAGCGGGATCACGTCGCTCATCTTGAATCGCATAACAACAGTCGGTCTGCATCTCATCGCGAGGATCGAGCCCGGCCTTTGCCCATCGCTCCCGCACGGCGAGGACATCTGCGGTCGATGCGACCTGAATCCCGAGGTGCGAGAGCGCGCCGCGCTCGTTGAAAGGAACCTCATTGAGCGCCAGGTTGAGCGGCGGGTCCTGCAAGTCGAACTTGGCATAACCCGTGCGAACCTTGCTCGGCTCGATGCCCAACATCTTTTGGTAAAACTCGATGCTCCGGCCGATATTGTGGACATTGAGCGCAATGTGCGGCTTGATCGCCCGGACTGTGGCGGTCCGATCTTCGTCTATGTTTTTACTCATGTTCTCACTCATTCTTCAGATCCCCCTTTTTGTGGAAGTACGATACCAATTGAAAATATATTCGTCAAGGCGTATATGTTTTATGTTATCATGAATTGACCGTGAGGCTCGGATCTGTTGAGATCGAAACATGAAAGGACGAGAGATGAAGAACACAATTCGTTTGGCAGCCAGCCTTTTTTTATTGGTATCGTTCTCCTTTGCACAGGATCCGCTGAAAGTCGCGCCACAGGCATACCGGCTCGAGTTTGAGAATGAGTGGGTCAAGGTCGTGCGCGTCCATTATGGTCCGCGCGAGAAGATTCCGGCCCACGATCACACACAATTGGCGGCAGCCTACGTCTATCTAAATGACAGTGGCCCGGTCATCTTCAAACACATCGGGTTGAGTTATGGTCCGGTCACGAGGCCTGCGACCAAGGCCGGAAGCTTCCGAATTTACAAGGCGGTCAAAGAGGTCCACGAGGTCGAGAACAACTCCGACCTGCCGAGTGATTTTTTGAGAGTCGAATTCAAGACCAAGATCGTCGATGAGAAGACTTTGTTTGGCCGTTACCAACGCGAACCCTGGCCGGAGGGCGATGTCTATCAGAAAATACAGTTTGAAGACGCGCAGCTTCGTGTCACACGGCTCGGGTGCGCTCCGGGTAAAAGCCTTGAGGTTCCGGCGGGCGCATTCGGGCCGGCATTATTTGTGGCATTGTCTCCGATTCATCTCAACGTGGCCGGGCAGAAAGGCAAGGCCGCCAAGTTGCATCTTGAATCGGGAAAGACCGGCTGGCAACCGGCCGGCCAGAAGGCGCTGGTCGAAAATCAAGGCGGCGCACCGGCGGAACTGCTCCGATTCGAGTTCAAGACCGAAGCCATCAATAATCCGGAAGGGAAGTCGAAAGCCCACGATCATCCACACAATTGAGAAGATCGGGCCAGTCTTATTGATCCTCTCTGGGCGCGGGCGCATTTTCGATGAGCGCCGCCGCACTCAAAGAACTCGCCAAAGCGAGGATTGCCCCGATCCAGACGACCAGGCGATAACCAGTGACAAAAGACTCTTTGACGGCCTGGCGACCGCTGGGATCGGTTATTTCGGCCGCCGCGAGTTTGGGGCGCTGTGTGTTGATCTGCTCGCGAATTTCGTTTGACAGGGAGAGCGAGTTCAAATGCTTGTCGAGAGCGCGATTGAAGACGCTATTCATGACCAGCCCGAGAACCGCGACTGCCAGCAACCCCGCAACACGCGAGACCGCATTATTGACGCCCGAAGCAATCCCGGAGTGTTCTTGATCGACGGCGCCCATGACCGTCGTTGTCAATGGAGCGACGCTGATCGCCATGCCCAATCCAAGCACGACCACTGCGGGGAAGAATGTGGTCCAGTAACTGCCGCCAATCCCGGGTCTCGCAAACAGTGCAAACCCGGCCGCCGCAATCAGCGGACCCACCGTCAACAGCATCCGCGCGCTGTAACGCGAGAGCAGTCCGGCTGACCAACGCGAGAGTAAAAACATCAACAAGATGAAGGGAAGTAACGCCATTCCGGCGTCGGTCGAGGGGTAGTTCTGTACTTGAATCAGATTTAACGGAAAAAAGAAGAAGACGCCGCTCAATGCGGTATAGAGAAAGAGCGTGAGCAGGTTAGCCCCGCTAAAATTCCGCGAGCGAAATAGATCAAGCGGGAGCATCGGCGCATCGGAGCGCGCTTCGACGATCAAAAAAGCGATCAGACAAATGACGCCGATGATGCCAATGACCAGGGAAGATTCGAGGAAAGCATAGACAATTCCACCAAGGCCGATTGTCGTCAACAAGGCGCCGAGCCAATCGAGCTTCATTCCTTCCTTTTTCATCTTACTTTCAGGGACGCGCCAGATGGTCAAGATCAAGACGGCCAGCGCGAGCGGGAGGTTGATGAAGAATACCCACCGCCAGGATGCGTGTTGAATAAACCATCCGCTGAGCACGGGGCCGGCCGCGGCCGTGATTGAAGTGAAACCGGACCAGGTTCCGATCGCGCGGCCCATCTGTTCGCGGGGAAATGAAGCACTGATCAAGGCGAGACTGCCGGGGACCAGCAAGGCGCCGCCGGCGCCCTGCAGACCGCGGGCCGCGATCAACTGGCCGACGTTGGGAGCAAGACCGCACCACGCCGAAGCGGCGGAAAAGATGATAACCCCAATCGCAAAGATCTTGCGGCGGCCGTAGAGATCGCCGAGCGCTCCGCCGGTGAGAAGCAATGCGGCCAGCAGGAGCGCGTAAGATTCGATCACCCACTGAACGTCGGTGATCGTTGCGTTCAGGGAAGATTGCAGCGCCGGAAGCGCGACGTTTGCGGCCGTGCCGTCGATGAATGCCATGCTCGAACCGAGAATGGTCGCAGCCAGCACCCACGTTCCATTGCCGGCGCAAGGCTGATCGGAGGCAGCAGCAAGAATCGCGCCCTCGTCACAGGGAAACTTTGCACTGTTTGCCATAGGCAATCCCGGGCGGCTCCCGAAATTGATGTCAGTCCTCTCTCTTCCCGCTCAGCGAATCGTACTACATCAGAAAATAACTTCGTCCACGTAACACCAGATCCAATTCTCCCCAGGCTCTAACGACTGCACAAGCGGATGTTTGGTTGCGTGAAAGTGTTTGGTCGCGTGCTTGTTCTTGGATGAGTCGCAGCAACCGACGTGGCCGCATGACAGACACCCACGAAGGTGAACCCAGGTATCTCCGATTTTGAGACACTCTTCGCAACCGGAGGCACGCGGTTCGACTTTCGTCATCTTCTGCAAGTGAGAACAATTTTCCATCGTTTCCTCTCCATTCGCCGGACGGCAATCACCTTTATTTAGGTTAACTACAGCACCTCGGCGATAGCATCACAGATATAGGCGATATTTTTATCATTCATCGCGGCCAGACAGATGCGCCCGGTGCCGACGATGTAGAGGCTGTATTTCTCGCGCAGAGCTTTGACCTGCTCAGGCGTCAGGCCGGAATAGGAGAACATTCCGCGTTGATTTTTGATGAAGCTGAAATCCTGCTCGACGCCTCTTTCAACCAGGCTCGCGACGAACTTTTCGCGCATCTGCAAAATGCGCTCGCGCATCTCGGTCAACTCGGCTTCCCAGGCCTGACGTAGTTCAGGATCGGCCAGCGTCATCGCGACGAGTTGCGCGCCGTGTGACGGAGGGCTGGAATAATTGGTGCGGATGACTCTTTTGACCTGGCTGAGCACGCGCTTCGACTCTTCGGCGCTGGTCGTCGTAATGGTGAGCGCTCCGACTCTTTCACGATAGAGGGCGAAAGATTTCGAGAAAGAGTTGGCGATCAAACAGGGAATTCCAGCCTCGACAAAAGCGCGCACGGCAGAGGCGTCCGCCTCGAGGCCCTCACCGAAACCTTGATACGCAAAATCGAGAAACGGCACGAGCCCCGCGTCTCTGACCACATCAATGACCAGCGGCCATTGCTCGTGGCTCAAATCGACTCCGGTCGGATTATGGCAACAGGCATGAAGCACGACGATGCTGCGTGCCGGCAATCGCTTGAGGGTTTCGAGCATGCCGTTGAAATCGAGCCCATGTGTCTCGGCATTGTAATAAGGATAGAGATTGACTTTGAATCCGGCCGATTCAAACAACATCTGGTGATTTTCCCAACTCGGATTGCTGATCCAGACCTCGGAATCGGGCAGAAAGCGTTTAAGAAAATCAGCGCCGATCTTCAATCCTCCGGTTCCGCCCAGACCTTGAACCGTGACCGCGCGAGATTCGGCGATGATTTGAGAGTTCGCGCCGAAGAGCAACTTTTGCACTTCTTTGTTGTAAGCGGGGAGCCCATCGATCGGCAAGTAGCTTTTGGTCGCCTCTTCATAGTACCAGCGCGATTCGGTCTCGCGCACGACGTTGAGCACCGGCACTTTGCCAGCGGCGTCTTGATAAACGCCGACGCCGAGATTGACTTTGGTCGGATTTGAATCATTGTTGAAGGCTTCGGTCAGTCCAATGATTGGATCTGGCGGAGCCTGATTGATATTTGCAAATGGAGACTGCATGAATCCTCTTTCTTTGTGTAATTTATTGGATTAGGAGCCTCATTATGCCGCATTGCATGGCGGCTTCAAAGTGTTTGCCGGAGCATGGCGGCGCAATGGCAGCTGAGGATCTGTGAGGAAGGAGTGTGGATGTGCTTCACGACCGGACAGACGCAGCAAAAATGGTTGAACGCTTATGATGCGAGGGGCTTCAGTGTTTGAGGTGATAAGGGACATTGGTGACAATGACGCCTTCTTTGAAGAGCAGCGCGCCTTTCAAAAGCAGCGAACTCTGGTTATGCAATAGATGCTGCCACCACCTGGCGGGGACGAACTCCGGAATCACCACTGTGATCATGTCACTCTCACGTTTGCGATCGAGCCGGTGGATGTATCGCAGCAACGGCCCCGTCAATTCACGATAAGGCGACGGCAAGACGACGAGCTTGACGCCTCCGCCCCACTGCTCCCATCGCTCACGCAGCTTCGCTGTGGCCTCTTCATCAAAGTCTACATAGACGGCTGTGACGTTGTCCGGCGCGATCGATTTGGCGTATTGCAACGCCTGGATAATCCCGCGATGAATGCCGGAGATCGGGACAATGACCGTATGGTTGATCGTACTGAGCTCTTCCAGGCCATCACACGAGAGCTGTTGCGCAACATTTAAGTAGTGCCCGTGAATGGCGCGGAACATCAACACCAACAAGGGCGTCACCACGACCACGATCCAGGCTCCGTGGACAAATTTCGTGATAATCAGGACGATCAGGACAATGGCTGTGGCAAAAGCGCCGACAGCATTAATCACGATCGACTTTCTCCAATTGGAAGGAGCGGTCACGTCGTCCGTAACGAAGTGGGAGTGATGCGCCTCTGCTATTGCCAGTTCAACATCCGGCAACGCGCGATTGGCCTCTGCGCCGGCATTCAAGGCGGAGATCTCGGCGGCCTGGGGCTTGATCGAGCGTAGTTTGTCACGCTCCTTCAGCCAATGCTTCACCATCCCGGCTTGCGACAGCGTGAAGGAGAGGAAGACTCCGACCGCATAGAGCGGGATCAGTCGTGATGTATCGCCGCCAAACGCGACCACGAGCACGCTGGAGAAGATGGCGAGGATGAAGATGCCGTTGGAGAAGACCAGGCGATCGCCTCGATTGGCGAATTGGCGCGGTAGAAAGCGATCGCGGGCCAGCAGGCTCGAGAGGCGCGGAAAATCGGCGAACGAGGTATTGGCAGCGAGCACCAAAATGAGCGCGGTCGTCCCCTGGATCAGGTAATAGAACCAGCCCAGGCTGCCGGTGAAGATGATGCGCGCAAATTGCGAAATGACAGTCTCGTTGTCGTGTGGATGGACGTGATAGAGATATGCCAGTACGCTCGTCCCAATGAACATCGTCGCCAGGAGAGCAGCCATAATCGTGAGCGTCGTCCCTGCATTGCGCGCTTCGGGTTGCTTGAACGCCGGAATGCCGTTCGAAATCGCCTCTGTACCCGTCAGCGCCACACAGCCGTTGGAGAAAGCTCCGAGCAGCAGAAAAATCGTCAGTGGTTGGGAATGATACCCTTCCGCGAGTTTGATGTTGTCCGTTGGACCGGCGGGAAGAGCGGCCACGCTGGCGGGATCAAGAAAATAGTGCAGCAAGCCATAGCCGATCATCAAGAGGAAACAGATGAGGAATGCATATGTCGGCCCGGCGAAGATCGCCCCCGATTCACGCACGCCCCGCAAATTGGCCAGGGCAATCAAAGCAATGAGCAGCAGACACAGTAAAACTTTGTGATCGTCGAGCCAGGCGAAGCGCGTCCCCTGCGCCGCCGATGTGATGGCGGCGACGCCTGCCGCCAGTGAAACCGAGACCGTCAACACATAGTCAACCAGTAATGCCGCGGCGGCGACCAGCCCCGGATAAGTTCCAAGATTGTCTTTCGCCACGATGTAAGCGCCGCCTCCGGATGGATAGGCATGAATAGTCTGCCGGTAACTGGTCGCCACAATGGCGAGCACAATGGCAATCACGACTGAGATCGGCACCACGTAATTAAAGGCGTAAGCCTGCCCATAAGCGACCGCCACTGCTAAGACCAGCAGGATTTCTTCCGAAGCGTATGCCGTCGAAGAGAGCGCGTCTGAAGCGAAGACAGCCAGCCCCGTCGTTTTTGATAAGCGCTCGTGGATTGCCTGATCCGTTCGCTTAGCCTTTCCAACGAGCAAACGTTTGACCGCTGTGGCCATACTTTATGGGTGACTCCTTTGTTGATTTAATCAGCAGCTATCTGTTGCCGTTACTGACCTGTACTCGACTATGCTAACGTCACACGCATAAGGATGGCGTAAGAGATTTATAAAAATTTTATAAAGATGGCGGGAGTGGGCGGTAGATTCAGACTCCTTCATCAATCTGTCGTGATCTGCGTAAACAATAAATAGCAGGCAGCTCTTGATCGATAATATATAGATCTATGTACATATGCAAAATTATCGAATAACATAAAGTCGTGAAGATTTTCCTTGAGGATCAGCGGGTGGAAGTCTTGGAAGTGATCAACAAGTGAGAAAAAGGAGGGAGAGGTCATGAAGATTGGAATTGTCGGAGCCGGAAATATCGGCGCGACCGTCGCCGAGCTCTTGGTCAAGGCCGGGCACGAAGTTGCCATCAGCAATTCGCGAGGCCCGGAGACTTTGCGGGATTTGGTCGCGAAGTTAGGCGATGCGGCGCGGGCTGTCAGCGTGACGGATGCCGCGAAGTTCGGCGAGGTCGTTTTGATTTCGGTGCCTTTTGGCCGGTATCAGCAGCTACCCGCCGCTGTTTTCAACGGCAAAATAGTGATCGATTCAAACAACTACTATCCCGGGCGCGATGGAAAGTTTGACGATCTGGACGAAGGACAGACGACTTCGAGTGAGTTGCTCTCTGCGCATCTGCCGGGGGCGCGAATCGTCAAGGGGTTCAATACTATCTGGTCAGAGCATCTGAAAACTCAGGGCAACGCCCATCTGCCGTTGGCGGAACGCCGCGCCATCTTCATTGCCGGAGACGATTCCGGCGCCAAAGAAGTGGTCGCGAAATTGATTGAAGAGATCGGTTTTGCCGCGGTTGACACCGGCTTCTTGCGCGAGGGCGGTCAGCGCCAACAGCCCGGCACCGCGATTTACAACAAAGAACTGACGGCACGAGAGGCCGCGGAAATTTTAGCGAGATAAATGAAAGGATGAAGGAATGAGCGAGAACAAAAAAATAGCTTTAGTGACAGGGGCAAATAAAGGGTTGGGTTTTGAGACTGTGCGGCAACTAGCCAAGCTGGGCATCAAGGTTTTGCTCGGGGCGCGAGACGAAGCGCGGGGAAAAGAGGCTGCCGCGAAATTGAAAGCTGAAGGGCTGGATGTCGAATTTTTGTTATTGGATGTGAACGATGAACGAGCTCACGAGCGTGCGGCGAAGTTTATCGAAAACAATTTTGGAAAACTCGATATCTTGATCAACAACGCCGGCGTCAACCTCGAGGGTTTTGCGCTGCAACCGGCAAGCGTCACCTCGCTGGAGACATACCGCCGGACTTTTGAGACGAATTTCTTCAGCTTGATCGCGCTCACGCAAAAGTTATTACCGCTGATCAAAAAGAGCGATGCGGGGCGCATCGTGAATCTCTCGAGTATCCTGGGCTCTTCGACTCTCCATACAGATCCGGCGAGTCCGATCTATGAGTTTAAGGTTCCCGCCTATGACGCTTCAAAAGCGGCGGTCAATTCTTTTACCGTCCATTTGGCTTACGAGCTGAAAAACACTCCGATCAAGGTCAACGCGGCGCATCCGGGGTGGGTCAAAACAGATATGGGCGGCGATGGCGCACCAATGGAGGTCGATGAGGGCGTCAAGACTTCGGTTGCTCTGGCGACGCTCCCCGCCAATGGATACACGGGCAAGTTTATTCATTTAGGCGAAGCGTTACCCTGGTAACCCCGCGCCCATTTTCCGGCCGTAGATTGAGAGAACGCGGAAGATTTTTATTTCGCGTTCTCTTTTTCTTTTGGTCTTGCTGATCTTGCAGAGCGCAATCCGGAAGGTGAAAATAGGTCAAAGGTATGAATTCCGAGAGCCGCTCCAACAATGGGAGACCCCAGCAAGACGAGATTCCGACGACCGACAAGCTCGCGCTCGTGAAGAGAGTCTCTGCCAGCTCGCATCTGAACAGATCGCCGCGCCTGACGAAACTTCTAGAATACCTGACCGAGTCTTCGCTCAATAGCCCCGATGCTGTGATCCACGAACAAGAGATTGGCGCCAGCGTCTTTGGCCGCCAGGCGGATTACGATACCGGCCAGGATAATATCGTTCGAGTTCAGGTCGGCCAGCTCCGCCGGAAGATCGATAAATACTTTACCACGGACGGCATCGACGAGCCTCTGGTCCTGGAGATCCCCAAAGGCAGCTATGTCCCGATCTTTCATCCGAAGATTTCTGCGGAATCTGAATCCTTGGAAGACCTTTCACCTTCAACCCATGATCGATCGCGGGTTCGGACCATCTCAATCGATCAACGGCTGGCGGGAGCATCGGTCATCGTCGTCTTTGTCATGATCGGAGTTTGTCTCTGGCTGTTTGTTCAGAATCGACGGCTGGTTCATGGCCTGCAAGGCCAACTCAAGGAATATCCCGCGGTCAATTCGCTCTGGTCACGATTGTTTATTAATGATCAGCCGACCGATATTGTTCTGGCCGATTCGGTCCTCTCACTCTTTCAGGACCGGCTCGGCCGGCAAGTCACTTTTCAAGAGTATCTGAAGCGTGATTACGAGTCGAAACTGCTCGAACCGTTTCCGGACAAAGAACGCGATGACCTGAACAATATTATGATTCGTCGGTACACGAGCTTTGGAGACGTCAACTTGCTGATCAGGATTCTTCGATTGCGCAACATCGACGAACGTCTGGCGACGATCATCCTGGCTCGCGATTATCAGGTGCGAGGGCTTAAAACGCATAATGTCGTCCTCTTCGGCAGCAAACGTTCCAACCCCTGGGTGGAGATCTTCGAGGAACAGACCAATTTTCATTTCGACTATACCGAACAAAACCGTCATCCATCCATTCGGAACCAGACTCCCCAATCGGGAGAGCAAGACCTCTATCAATGGCCGGGCGAAGGCAAGGGCTATGCCATTGTCACCTTTCTCCCCAATCTCGATCGCACCGGAAGCGTCCTGATCATTCAAGGAGAGGACATGGTGTCCACGGAAGCAGCCGGCGAATTTGTCACCGACGAGGCATCTTTTTCAAAATTTCACGCCATTCTGGCACGGCAGTCTCCTCACCCGGCGGGCCGCTTGCCGTGGTTTGAAGTCCTCTTGGCGACCAGGAAGGTTGGGAGCGCAGCCAGATCGGTCGAGATCATCGCTTTCCGCATCTTACCGCTCTAAAAATCGAGAGCCCTCCGACAATCGAGAACAACCAGATAAATAAAAGAGTTAACCGAAGATTGAGGACGTAATTTACGGTAAATTTACCGTAAATTGCCTTGTCAGTGTCTTCTCGAATTGAGTAATAAGCATCCCGCATCACCAAATCGGTTCGTGTGAAGACGGCTCACTCCAACTCTGCAAATTCGAACCGTCTCTGATAATCAAATAGAGAGAATGCGAAAGACGCGAAATCGGACAAAATCGGGAGTGATTGCGAATAATTTAATTTCGCGTCTATTGTCGATTTCGCGTCTTTCGCGTTCTCTCCGGTCGAACCAGGCTTTACAATTTACTCGACCCCACTTGCTTGTGGTGTTACCTGTTATTCTACAAACCGGATTTGTAGAATAACAGGTGACGGGTCATCATCGACGCGGTCAATGGAGAAGACATGAATTTGACTCGGAGAGGGATGATTGCCGAGACGCTGAAAGCCGGTTTCATCTCTCTGTCCGGATTTCGACTGGCCTTCGCCCGGGCAAGCAGTCAATCGCCCGCAGTCAATGATTTCTATCTGCAACTGGTCAAAGCTCATGACGCGCGAGTCCCTGATTTGATCTCGGCTCTTAACGACGCCCGCCCGCGCCTCTCCGCAATCCGCCGCGTCGCGGCCGACTTGCAAGGTCTGACGGCAGCTTTTTGCGCACCCGAATCGTCTTTTCATGAAGCGTCATCACTGATCTCTCCGATGGAGCAGGCCTCGCGAACATTACTGTCAGCCCAACACTCCGACGGCACGATCGATTCCGGCAATCTCGAATCGCCGCCCGATACCGGCTTCGTGGTTCAGGCGGTCTCAATTGCGCTGAGTGTCATGAGGAAGAACAATTCTCCGGCGCTGCAATCGGTCAAGGATAATCTGGGCAAGTTCCTGTTGGCTGCGGGCGAATCCCTGGCCACCGGCGGCGTGCACACGCCCAATCACCGGTGGGTCGTCTGCGCGGCCCTGGCTCGCCTCAACTCGCTCTTTCCCTCGGCCAGGTATGTTGACAGGATCGACGACTGGTTGGGAGAGGGGCTCGACATCGATGCTGACGGTCAATACAGCGAGCGGAGCACAGGCATCTACTCACAAGTCATTAATGATGCCTTGATCACGATGGCGAGATTGCTGGGCCGCCCCCAACTGCTTGAGCCGGCGCGGAAGAATTTGGAGATGAATCTTTACTATACGCATCCCGACGGCGAGATCGGGACGGTTGGGTCGAGGCGGCAGGATCAGTCAATGATCAGGCCGATCTCCACATACTATCTGGACTATCGGTTCCTGGCGATCAAGGATCAGAACCGCTCGTTCGCCGGGGTTGTCAGACTGATCGAGGGGATCGAGAGTCAGAAGAGCCAACTGATCGGCACTCTCATCGATTTTCTGGAAGAGCCGCTTTTGAAAGAGAAGTTACCGGAGGGCGAACCTTTGCCTTCCGATTATGCGAGGGTCTTCACGAATTCGGCGCTCGCCCGAATCAGAAGGGGCCAGGTCAGCGCGACGATCTATGGCGGATCGGATTGGCCGCTCGGCGTTGCTTCCGGTCTCGCCAGTAACCCGACCTTCTTCAATTTTCGTAAAGGACGTGCGGTGCTCGAATCGGTCCGAATGGGCGCCGCTTTCTTCAGCAAAGGGGTTTTCAGAAGCACGGGGTTGAAGGTGAATGGGAATCGGTACATTTTAGAACAGCGGCTGGAGGTGCCTTATTATCAGCCATTGCCCAGGAGTGAACGCAACCGACGGGGTGATTATCCGCTGACACAGGCGGAAGATCGCTTCTGGAGCAAGATGGACTTTCCCAAACGCCGGATGAGCAACATCAAGACGCTCGACCAGACGGTGATCATCACGGAGCAAGACGGCATCTTTGAGTTGGAGATTGTCTTCACAGGACCGGCGGATGTCCCGGTCACAATCGAATTGAGTTTCAGGCGTGGCGGCAAACTGGAAGGCGTCACCCCGGCGCAGCCCGCAGTATCCTTCCTCGGTCAGAACACCGGTCGATATATTTTCGGAGAAGATAAGATTGAGTTCGGCCCCGGCCGAGCGGACCATCGCCAGACAAGCCTGGAGGGAGCCTCGTATTCCGCACACAGAGGCAGCTTGAGAACCGACGGCGAATGCGTCTACATCACCGGGTTCACGCCTTTTCGAGAAAAGATAACCATCAAATAAAGACGCCATTAATCTGATCCCTGATACTTATAAAAAAAATCAGGGGCCAGGGATCAAGAATCAGGGGGCAGCTGAAGGCGCGGTCCTGAACGAAGCGGATGCCGGACATGATGATCGAATACGATATAATGTCCGGCATCTGCTTTATCACTCATCGACAATAACTTTTTTCAGGTAGCCCAATGAATACAGCATCCCTCAAGTTTTCTGTCTCGCTATTTGTCGCTCTGTTCCTCTTGGTTCAGGCTCAGCGTCCGACGGCAAGTAATTGGACGGGATGGGCTGTTTATGGCGGCGGACCGGACAATATCCGCTATTCGAGCCTCAAGCAGATCAACCGGGAGAATGTTCATCGGCTGAAAGTCGTCTGGACCTATGATAGCGCTGATGGACCGGGCGACCCGCAGACCCAGCCGATTGTCGTGGGCGGCGAATTGTATGGCATTACGCCCAAGCATAAGGTCATCGCTCTTGATGCGGCGACGGGGAAGCTCTTATGGCGTTTCGATTCGGGCATCGCGGGCAGGGGCGCGAATCGCGGCGTTACTTACTGGACCGATGGAAGAGAGCAGCGGATCTTTGCGGCAGTGCAAAGCTATGTCTACGCGCTCGATGCGACGACGGGCAAACCAGTGCCCAGTTTCGGGCAGGATGGGCGCATCGATCTGCGCGAGGGCTTGGGACGCGATCCGCAGAAAATCTCGATCGTTCTGACCACTCCGGGAATTATTTATAAGGACCTGTTGATTGTCGGCGGGCGTCTGTCAGAGTCGCTCCCGACCCCGCCCGGCGATATCCGCGCCTTCGATGTTCGCACCGGCAAGCTGCGATGGTCGTTCCATACGATTCCGCATCCGGGCGAGGAAGGTTATGAGACATGGCCGAAGGATGCCTGGAAATATTCGGGCTCGGCCAACAACTGGGCCGGTATGGCCGTAGATGAAAAGCGCGGCATTGTTTATGTCCCAACCGGTTCGGCAGCGAGCGATTTTTACGGCGCTGATCGGCTCGGTGATAACCTCTTTGCCGATACGTTGCTGGCATTGAATGCCGAGACGGGAAAACTGGTCTGGCACTTTCAAGCCGTCAAGCATGACATCTGGGACCGTGATTTTCCGGCGCCGCCGAACCTCGTCACCGTCAAGCGCAATGGTAAATTGATCGACGCCGTGGCGCAGACCAGCAAGCAAGGCTGGGTCTATCTCTTTGATCGGGCCACCGGCAAGCCTCTCTTCCCAATCGAATATCGAAAATATCCGGCAAGCACGATACCCGGCGAGGTCGCTGCGGGGACGCAGCCGTTGCCGACCAGACCGGCGCCGTTCGCGCGCCAGGCGCTGACCGAGGATTTGCTGACCAATCGGACGCCGGAAATTCATCGATGGGCAGTTGAGCGCTTTCGAACCGTGCGGAGCGGCGGCCAGTTTATCCCTTTCGCGGTGGGACAGGAGACAATCATCTTTCCAGGGTTTGACGGTGGTGCGGAATGGGGCGGATCGGCTTTCGATCCGGAGACGGGATTACTTTACGTGAACGCTAATGACATCGCCTGGATCTCAAGC
>Ga0081539_10004053_pt1 | contig 16773 bp, 19 predicted proteins | sample TabmetS4T2R2_FD_71023 | JGI IMG/M metagenome (GOLD analysis project Ga0081539, IMG submission 71023) | Tabebuia heterophylla rhizosphere microbial communities from the University of Puerto Rico - S4T2R2 | ecosystem: Host-associated > Plants > Roots > Rhizosphere ...
CCGGCCAGGTGATCCCCTGGAACTTCCCGCTCCTGATGGCGGCGTGGAAGCTGGCGCCGGCGCTCGCGACCGGCAACACCGCGGTCCTGAAACCGGCCGAGACGACGCCGCTCACGGCGCTGCTGCTGGCCGAGGTGATCGAGGAGGCCGAGCTGCCACCGGGCGTCGTGAACATCGTCACGGGCGCGGGGGAGACCGGGGCCGAGCTGGTGAGCGCCGAGGTCGACAAGATCGCCTTCACGGGCTCGACCGAGGTCGGGAAGATCATCCGGCGGACCCTCGCAGGCACCGGCAAGCGGCTCACCCTGGAGCTGGGGGGCAAAGCCGCGAACATCGTCTTCGAGGACGCGCCGGTGGATCAGGCCGTCGAGGGCGTCGTGAACGGGATCTACTTCAACCAGGGCCACGTGTGCTGCGCGGGCTCGCGCCTGCTCGTGCAAGAGCCGGTCTTCGAGGAGCTCCTCGACAAGCTGAAGTCGCGGCTGCAGACGCTCCGCGTCGGCGACCCGCTGGACAAGAACACCGACGTCGGCGCGATCAACTCGAAGGCGCAGCTCACGAGGATCCAGGAGCTCGTGGAGGCCGGCGTCGAGGAGGGCGCCGAGATGTTCCAGCCGGCGTGCGACCTCCCGGCGCGTGGGTTCTGGTTCCGTCCGACCCTGTTCACGGGTGTCTCGCAGTCCCACCGGATCGCGCAGGAGGAGATCTTCGGGCCGGTGCTCTCGATCCTCACGTTCCGGACGCCGGAGGAGGCGGTCGAGAAGGCGAACAACACGCCGTACGGGCTCTCGGCCGGCGTCTGGACCGAGAAGGGGTCCCGGATCCTGTGGATGGCAGAGCGGATGGACGCGGGCGTCGTGTGGGCCAACACGTTCAACCGCTTCGATCCGGCGTCGCCCTTCGGCGGCTACAAGGAGTCCGGCTTCGGCCGGGAGGGCGGTCTGCACGGCCTTGAGCCCTACGTCCAGCTCGAGCCCTGGAACGGGAAGCGATGAACGCGAAGCGCCTGCCGGTCCGGCGCACGGCGAAGCTCTTCGTCGGCGGCGAGTTCCCGCGCAGCGAGTCCGGCCGCTCCTACGAGGTCACGAACGCCGATGGCGAGCCGCTCGCCTGGGCGGCGCGCGCGTCGCGGAAGGACCTCCGGGACGCCGTGCGTGCGGCGCGCGCCGCCCAGCCCGGATGGGCCGCCACGACCGCTTACCACCGGGGCCAGATCCTGTACCGCGTGGCGGAGCTGATGGAGGGCCGGCGGGTCCAGTTCGAAGCGGAGCTGAAGGACGCCGGCGCCACCGACGCCGCCAAGGGCGTCGATGCCGCGATCGACCGATGGGTCTGGTACGCGGGATGGGCGGACAAGATCCATCAGATCCAGGGCGCCACGAACCCCGTGGCCGGCCCCTACTTCAACTTCACGATCCCGGAGCCGACCGGCGTGGTCGGCATCGTCCCGCCGCCGGATCAGTCGCTGCTCGGCCTCGTCTCGCGGCTGGCCCCGACGATCGTGAGCGGCAACACGGCCGTGGTGATCGCCAGCGAGTCGGCGCCGCTGCCGGCGGTGTCTCTCGGCGAGGTGCTGGCCACGTCGGACGTGCCGGGGGGCGTGGTCAACATCCTGACCGGGTTCACGTCGGAGCTGGTCCCGTGGCTCGCCGGCCACATGGACGTGAACGGGATCGATCTGACGGGCGTGCCGGACGACCTGCGAGCGGGGGTCGAGGAGCTCGCCGCGGAGAACGTGAAGCGGGTGCACCGCGCGCCGGACGTGGATCCCTTCGACGAACAGGCCCAGAGCCCCTACGAGGTCACGGCGTTCGTCGAGTTCAAGACGGTCTGGCACCCGATCGGCGCCTGAGTCATCTTCGCTCCTCCCCTTGGGTGTAACGCCGCCGACCGTCGCCGTGACAGAGGCGCGTCGGAGGCAGATGGAAGGGGGAGCGGGATGGAGCAGATGAAGGACGGCGCCGTGTTCGTCCAGACGAACGCCGCGCACAACGAGGTGATCGCGTTCGCGCGGGCCGCGGACGGGTCGTTGACCGAGATGGGCACGTACTCGACCGGCGGCGCGGGCGACGACACTCCGCACCTCACGTCGCAGGGATCCGTGACGCTGACGCGTGATCGGCGCCACCTGCTGGTCGCCAACGTGGCCAGCGGCGACGTGAGCGTGTTCGCGGTGAGCGACGGCGCGCTCGAGCTCACGAAGACCGTCCCCGTCGGCCCCGCTCCGAAGAGCGTCGCGGAGCACGACGGCGTCGTGTTCGTCCTCACGACCGGCGATTCGACGATCCACGGCTTCCGGCTCGTGGACGGCGACCTGGTGCCGCTGGAGGGCGGAACACGGTCGCTCTCGACGCCCGACGGCGCCCAGATCGGGTTCACGCCAGACGGCCGGGCGCTGATCGCGACCGAGCGTGGGGCCGACAAGCTCTCCGCCTTCGCGGTCGGGATGGACGGGATGCTCGGCGAGCCGCGGACGATCGACTCGCAGGGCGCCACCCCTTACGGGTTCGCGGTCTCCAGCGACGGCACGCTGGTGGTCACCGAAGCGTTCGGCGCCCAGAAGGGCGCGGCCGCCGCCTCGAGCTACCGGGTGGACGGCGACGCGATCACGCCGGTGACGGCCAGCGTCGGCAACATGCGCAGCGAGATCTGCTGGGCGGTGATCGGCGACGACGGCCGGTTCGCGTTCACGACGAACTTCGCGGACGGGGCCGTGTCCCGATACCGGATCGACACGGACGGCTCCCTGACGCTGGAGGACGCGACCGCCGGCGTGACGGAGGACGGCAGGGTCGGCCTCCGCGACGAGGACCTGTCCGACGATGGGCGCTTCCTCTACGCGATCGACACCGATCAGGGGGAGATCGCGGGATGGAGGGTCGGCGAGGACGGTTCCCTCTCGACGATCGGCCCATGGAGCGGCGTGCCCACGACGGTCGCCGGACTGGCCGCGATCTGATGCAGCTGGATCCCTTCTATCGGGTGACCTTCACGACGCCCGAGTCGTGGAGCGTCACCCGGGAGGGGACCGAGGGCTCGGAGGGCCAGAGCTTCCTGATCGCGGAGGGCCGTGCCGAGGGCGGTCTGACCGGCAGGTACCGGGCCGCGAACTTCCCCCGGCGACGCGTCGACGGCGCGCTCGAGCCCACCTTCCGCGGGGTCCTCGAGACGGACGACGGAGCGACGATCCTCTTCCACTGGGAGGGCCTGGCGCGGCTGACGCCCTCGGGGATGCGGGAGCTCCTCGGAACGATGTTCCACGTGAGCGACGACGAGCGCTACCGCTGGCTGAACGACCGCGTCTGCGCCGTGGAGGGGGAGGTCCGCCCTCGAGCGACCGGCGACGGGTTCGACGTGCTCGTCGACGTCTCGCTGATGAGCTCGACGTTCGGCGAACGGCCGGCGCCCGACGCGGGCGAAGGACCCGCGGGGGCCTGAGCGCGTCCCTTCGACCGGTGTGTCGGTCGCGGTTCGGCCGCTTCCCGGACCCCGCTAGGATTTCGCGCCGTGAGCGACGCCGTGCTCGCCTCGGGAGCCGAGCTCGCGTTGGTCGAACGCCTGCGCGCCGGCGACGAGACGGCCTTCATGATGCTCGTCGACGAGCACCAGTCCGCGATGCTCCGGATCGCGCGGATGTACGTCTCGTCGCGCGCGGTGGCGGAGGAGGTCGTGCAGGAGGCCTGGCTCGGCATCCTGAGGGGGCTCGATCGCTTCGAAGGACGGTCCTCGCTCCGCACGTGGATGTACCGGATCGTGGCGAACATCGCCAAGACGAGAGCGCAGCGCGACGGGCGGAGCATCCCGTTCTCCGCGCTGGAGGGCGATGAGTCGAGTTCCGGCATCGACCCCGAGTGGTTCCACGCACTGGCGGACCGGGCGCCGGGCGGGTGGCGGACGTTCCCCGACGACTGGCGTGGGATCCCCGAGGACCGGCTCGAAGCGCACGAGACGCTGCGGCAGATCGGCCGGGCGATCGACGACCTGCCGCCGATGCAGGCCGAGGTCCTCCGACTGCGCGACGTGCTCGGCTGGAGCTCCGAGGAGGTCCGTAACGCACTCGACCTTTCGGAGACGAATCAGCGGGTGCTCCTGCACCGAGCACGGAGCCGCGTGCGTCGGGCCCTGCACGGGTACCTGTTCGGGGAGCAGGAGCGATGAGCAGCCGAGGACTGACGTGCCACGAGGTCGTCGAGCTGGTAACCGACTACCTCGAGGGCGCGTTGCCCGACGAGACCAGGAGCCGCGTCGAGGAGCATCTCTCCGGATGTGACGGCTGCACTCGCTACCTCGAGCAGATGCGAGAGACGATCCGTCTGACCGGGATGCTCACCGAAGAGCAGATCCCCCAGCAGCAGCGGGAAGCGCTGCTCGACGCGTTCCGGAGCTGGGTCGGCTCGTAGCCGGCCGATGCCGGCCGTCGCCACGGAAATAGCACAGCCCGCACATGGGGTCCGCCAGGCCCCTCGTTCTAGGCTTGCTCCATGCCCCCCTACAAGGAGCAGGGCGTCATCCTGCGGTCGGTCAAGCTCGGCGAGGCCGACAAGATCGTCACCGTGATGACCCAGGGATCCGGGAAGGTCCGTGGCGTCGCCAAGGGCATCCGCAAGACGATGAGCCGCTTCGGGGGGCGGCTGGAGCCGTTCACCCACGTGAACCTGATGCTCTATCGCGGTCGCGGATCCCTCGACACGATCACCCAGGCGGAGATCATCGCGCCGCACCGGCGGATCCGTGACGACCTCGCCCTGTTCGCGGCCGGCGAGACGATGCTCGAGGCGGTCGATCGCGTCGCCGAGGAGCACGAGCGGAACGTCCGGCTCGTGCTGCTCTTGCTCGCGGGGCTCCGAGCGCTCGAGGCGGATCCCGCCGACCCCGCGGCGGTGACCGAGTCGTTCGTCCTCAAGCTGCTGTCGGTCTCCGGGTTCCATCCCAGCCTCACGGCATGCGCCGTGTGTGGACGCACCGACGTGCGGCTCTTCTCCGCCGGGCTCGGCGGCGCCGTCTGCGACGGCGACGCCGAGCCCGGCGCCGCTCACGTCTCGACGGGGGTGCTCGCGTACCTGGCGACGCTCGCCGTCGCGGACCTCGGCGAGGCCGGATCGGTTCCCACGCCCGACCAGCGGGCTCGCCGCGAGGCGCGTGGGCTGCTCTTCGGCTTCACCGAGTATCACCTGGAGCGACGGATGCGATCGGTCCCGATGCTGGTGAGGACGGCGACGTGAGCAGCTACCTCCTCGACCTCGACCTCGCCCGCATCCCCGATCACGTCGCGATCGTGATGGACGGCAACGGTCGGTGGGCGCGTCAACGAGGTCTGCCGAGGACCGAGGGACACGGCGCCGGCGAGGAGGCGCTCTGGGACACGGTGCAGGGCGCCGTCCGGATCGGGTTGCCGTGGCTCACGGTCTTCGCGTTCTCGACCGAGAACTGGACCCGGCCCACACCCGAGGTGCTCTACCTGATGAACTTCAATCGGGGATTGCTCCGTCGCCGCCGCGACGAGCTCCACCGGATGAACGTCCGGATCCGCTTCATCGGTCGCCGGAATTGGCGGGTCCCGCGCTCGGTCCTGAAGGAGATCCGTGCGTCCGAAGCGCTGACGGCAGCCAACACCGGGACCACGCTCACGATCGCCTTCAACTACGGCGGGCGCGCGGAGATCGTCGACGCCGTCAAGAGCATCGCCCGAGACGTGCGCGCGGGACTGCTCCGCCCCGAGGCGATCGACGATCGCGCGATCGAGGACCGGCTCTACGTCCCGGACATGCCGCCGCCCGACCTCCTGATCCGGACCAGCGGGGAGCAGCGGATCTCGAACTTCCTCCTCTGGGAGGTCGCCTACTCGGAGCTGTGGTTCACCCCGGTCTTCTGGCCGGACTTCGACCGCGAGGTTCTGTTCGAAGCGATCCGCGACTTCCAGAAGCGCTCCCGGCGATTCGGGGGCCTCGACGACGGATCGCAAGCGGCGCAAGCATTCCAGGACATCTAGGTCTTTCGGCCGAGTATCGGCCGGATGACGTACGGAGGGGTGGTCTTCCGACCGTTCCACCTGGCGGGTCGGCGGGGTATGGTCGAACGTGCCCGGCGGGTCCGTCGTGGCATCAGCCGAAGGGAGAGGGCCGATCGAGCGCTTCACGAGAGACCGCGTCAGCAAGTTCGTCTGGGGGTCCTTGCTGCTGGCCGCGATCGGCGGTCTGGCCTTCACGCTGGTCCATCGAGGCAACGCGATCGAGGATGCCCGGCTCCGCGCGGAGCACCTGGCCCTGACCGGGATCCAGCAGGTCATGGCGCCGCACCTGACGCGCTCGGACCCGAGCCGGCCGATCGGGGACCCTGAAGCCACGAGCCTCCGGGAGGCGATCGCCAGCTCGACGCTGGGGGAGCCACCGGTCGCGCGCGTCCGGGTGTGGGCTCCGAACGGCAACCTCCTCTTCTCCACGGACGCGAGCGATGCCGATCAGCTCGGCGCCGCGGGAGCGGTGAACGACGCCGTGCTCGCCGAAGCGGCGAGCGGCCTCACGATCACGAGGTGGGGTCTCACGGACGTCGGTGGATCCGACGAGCGAGGCCGCGACCTCGTCCGGACGTACTCCCCGGTCGGACGCCGAGCCGTCGTCGAGGTCGATCAGACCCGGGAGGGAACGATCGCCGTCGAGGACGCGATGTGGTTCCGGTACCAGATCCTCGCGGCGGTCGTCGTCCTGCTGTTCCTGGTGCTGACGTTCGCTTCGTTGCGGGACCCGCTCGACCCGATCAACACCGGCGTGCCGTTCCGACCGTCGTCGGTACCCGCCGGCCTCTCGCTGATCGACGACGAGCGTCTGAACGCGGTCGAGGAGGTCTATCGCCTGGCGCAGGACCGGGTGGCGAGGCTGCAGGAGCGGCTGGAGGAATCCGAGACCAAACGTCGCGCCCTCGAGGGCGAGCTCCAGCAGGCGCGGACCGTCGCGGCGACCCGGCCGAGCGGCCGACCGCTGATGACGCGGGCCACGACGGCATCCCCGGTCGAGAGCGCTCCTGCGGAACCGGTCGTCGAGCCGGCCACCCCGCCGAGCGCGCCCGTGAAGCGTCAACCCGTACGGCCGGCGGCCTTCGCAGAGCCTCCGACGCGGCCGCAGCCTGCCGTCGAGCACGAGCCTCCGACCCGGCCGGAGCCTGCCGTCGCAGACGAGGCTCCGCTCCGGCCGCCGCCGGTCTTCGACGTTCCGACCCGACCGGCCGCCGCCGCGGAGCGGCCCGCGCGGGCGCCGGCGGCTGCTTCCCAGGAGGCTCCGGTGACACGGAGGGCCGACGTCGAACCACCGACCCTGGTCAGCGTCCCCGATTCGGACGTGCTCCCGGATCGCAGCGAGGAGATCCCGGCCGGCCTGGAGCCGGCGCCGATGCGAGCCAAGCCGAAGCGCGCGCTCCGGAAGCGCCTGGCCGACGCGGGGGTCGCGACGGCCGACGCGCGAACGATCGACGTCGACGACGCGAAGGCGCACGAGGCCGCGCTCGAGACCTTCATCCGGCTCACGGAGAGCGATCGCCAGCACGCGGAGACCGCGCAGGTCGATCAGGGCGCCGTGCGCGCAGCGCTGGCCAGGACCGCCGCTCGGAAGAAGCCGGGCGGGACGCGCCTCCAACCCCACGAGCGGCCCGAGGAGCGCCCGGGCGGACCGCCGCCCACGTCCGGGGACTGACCCGAGTCATCGGCAGGGTGGTCGGATGACCGTCGCGACCGCCGGGGAGCAGCACCTGCGAGACCTCGCCAGGCTGCGCCGCGTCCGCGACCGCATGGATCGCGAGTACGCGCAGCCGCTCGACGTCGAGGCGCTGGCGCGAGGCGAGCACCTGTCTGCAGGACACCTCAGCCGGCAGTTCCGACTCGCGTACGGCGAATCTCCCTACGGGTACCTGATGACCCGCCGGATCGAGCGTGCGATGGCGCTCCTCCGGCGCGGTGACCTCACCGTCACGGAGGTCTGCTTCGAGGTCGGCTGCTCGTCGCTCGGCACCTTCAGCACGCGCTTCGCCGAGTTGGTCGGGATGTCGCCCAGTGCCTACCGGCGACGGGAGTGGGGAGCGATGGCGGGCATCCCGCCGTGCGTCGCCAAGCAGGTGACCAGACCGATCAGGGATCGAGAAGCGCCGGCCACGCACCCCCAGCTAGTGTGACCGCCATGGAGATCACGATCCACTCGGCCCTGCTCCCGCAGAACGATCCGGAGGCCGCCACGGCGTTCTATCGCGACGCCCTCGGCTTCGAGGTTCGCAACGACGTCGAATACGGCGGGATGCACTGGATCACCGTGGGCCCCATGGACCAACCGGGGACCTCGATCGTCCTGTATCCGCCGGAGGCCGCTCCCGGTCTCACGGACGAGGAACGCCGCGCGATCACGGAGATGATGGCCAAGGGCACGTTCGCGTCGATCAACCTGGCGACCCCGAACGTCGACGAGGCGTTCGATCGGCTGCAGGCCAGCGATGCCGAGGTGGTGCAGGAACCGATCGACCAGCCGTACGGGGTGCGAGATTGCGCCTTCCGCGACCCGGCGGGCAACCTGATCCGCATCCAAGAGCTGCGTTAGCTCCGACGGAGCCGGACCGGTCAGGAATCGAGAAGCACCGCCCACGGAGCCGCGCCTAGCATGACCGTCGACGGGGAACGGGTCGACCGGACCCACGACCGCAGGAGGTGAGCATGACCGGCTCTTCGACACAGGGGATCAAGACCGTGCTGCATCCGGTGTCCGACGTGGAGAAGTCGAAGGCGGTGTACTCCGCCCTGCTCGGCGTCGCGCCGCAGGTCGCCGACGAGTACTACGTCGGCTACGAGGCCGAGGGCCAGCACATCGGGCTCGTGCCCGGTGGAGGACCGCAGGGGATGACGACGCCGGTGGCCTACTGGCACGTCGCGGACATCGAGGCGAAGCTCGCCGAGGTGACCGCCGCCGGAGCCGCGGTGAAGGAGCCCGCCCGCGACGTCGGAGGCGGTCGACTCGTGGCGACCGTGACCGACCCCGACGGCAACGTGCTCGGGCTGCTCCAGGACCGGTGAGGAGGGGAACGATGAGCGCGAAGACGACGACACAGAAGAAGGCGACCCAGGGGTCCGCGAAGAGGACCAGTCAGACCAAGGCGCCACGGCTCACGGCGGGGGAACGAGCCGCGCTGAAGGAGACCATGGCGGAGCGGAAGAAGGCGGCGACCAAGGAAGAAGCGGAACGTGACGTGCTGGCGAAGATCGCGGAGATGCCTCCATCGGATCGAGCGATGGCGGAGAGGATCCATGCGATCGTCACGACCACCCGGCCGGACCTGTCGCCCAGGACCTGGTACGGGATGCCCGCGTACACGAACCAGGACGGCAAGGTCATCTGCTTCTTCAAGAGCGCGGACAAGTTCAAGTCGCGCTACGCGACGTTCGGCTTCGAGGAGAACGCGAACCTCGACGACGGCGCGATGTGGGCGACGTCATGGGCCTTGACGAAGCTCACGCCCGCCGACGAGAAGAAGATCACGGCCCTGGTGAAGAAGGCGGTGAGCTGAGGGCCGGCGCCGGCTACAGGTCGTGCTCTCGAGCGAGCAGGAACGAGCCGGCGACGATGACGGCGATCCCGATCCAGAGCAACCGCTGGACGGGCTCCCTCGTCAGCCAGAATGCGCCGAGGGCGGTGGCCGCGACGAGCGCGATCGCGATCGTCGCGGCCGACCCCACGCGGATCTCCCGACCGAGGACCGGGTGCCGTTGGCTGAGGCGGTCGAGGGCGGTCGAAGGACCGCCCTCGACGACCCGGGTCTTCCGCCAGATGCTGCGGAGCGGCACGACGAGCGCCCACCACGGGAGGAGCAGGAGTAGGAGGACCGAGACGACGATCCGTCCGATCGGTCCCATCGTCGTCGGGCCCGCGCGCCATCGCGACATCCGGACGTCGGGCGTGGGCGTTCCCACGAAGGTTCCCGGTTCGTGCAACCGGGGCCGCGCGGCGAACGGCGTCACCGGCGTGTAGCAGCGGGCGCACCAGCCGAGGTCGGGAGGCAGCGGGGCTCCGCACTCGCGGCAGGTCGAGCCGATCGGCATGTCCCAGGTATCGGTCGGAGCGCCGGTAGCATGGAGCGCACGCCGGCGGTCGCAGCCAGCGGCCGGGAAAGGAGCACCTCGTGGCCGACCTCATGGAGGCCGTCACCGCCCTCGCCAAACGGCGCGGGATCGCATTCCAGTCTTCCGAGATCTACGGCGGCCTGCGCTCGTCCTGGGACTACGGCCCCCTCGGGACCGAGCTGAAGCGCAACGTCCGCGATCAGTGGTGGCGCTCGACCGTCCAGCTCCGCGACGACGTCGTCGGCCTGGAGGCGGCGGTGATCATGTCACGGAAGGTCTGGGAGGCCTCCGGACACCTCGAGGTCTTCACCGACCCGCTCGTCGAATGCCTGAACTGCCATCAGCGCTTCCGCGCCGATCACCTCCCCGGCTTCCACTCGCCCCAGTCCGGCCACGAGGAGGACGAGACGACGCTGGACATGGAGCAGCCGCCGAAGTGTCCGAACTGCGGGAACACGACGTTCACCGACCCTCGGAACTTCAACCTGATGTTCAAGACGACGATGGGCCCGATCGAGGACGCCGAGCACGAGGTCTACCTCCGACCCGAGACCGCCCAGGGCATGTTCGTGGACTTCCCGACCGTGCAGCAGGTCAGCCGGAAGAAGGTCCCGTTCGGGATCGCGCAGATCGGCCGGTCGTTCCGCAACGAGATCACGCCGGGGAACTTCATCTACCGCCTCCGGGAGTTCGAGCAGATGGAGATGGAGTTCTTCTGCGCGCCGGGGTCCGACGAGGAGTGGCACGAGTACTGGATCGCCGAGCGGATGCGCTGGTGGACGGACCTCGGCCTGCGGGACGAGAACCTCCGCCTCCGCGAGCACGACCCCGATGAGCTCTCCCACTACTCGAAGCGCACCGTCGACATCGAGTACCGCTTCCCGTTCACGGATTGGGGCGAGCTGGAGGGCATCGCGAACCGGACCGATTTCGATCTCAAGGCCCACGAGACGGCCTCCGGCGAGGACCTGACGTATTTCGATCAGGAGAAGGAGACGCGCTACCACCCCTTCGTGATCGAGCCCGCGGCCGGTGTCGACCGCGGGGTGCTGGCGTTCCTGCTCGACGCCTACCGCGAGGAGGACGCTCCCAGCGCCAAGGGTGGGACCGAGAAGCGGACGTACCTCGCGCTCGACCGGCGCCTGGCCCCGACGAAGGTCGCGGTGCTCCCGCTGTCACGGAACGACCGGCTCACTCCGGAGGCGCGACGTGTCTTCGACCTCGTGAAGACGGAGTGGGTGTGCGACTTCGACGATGCCGGTTCGATCGGACGCCGGTACCGACGACAGGACGAGGTCGGCACCCCTTTCTGCGTGACGGTCGATTTCGACTCGCTCGAGGACTCGCAGGTCACGGTTCGGGAACGCGACTCGATGCAGCAGGCCAGGCTGCCGATCGACGGACTCGTGACGTACCTCGCGGAGCGCCTGTGACCCGCGGGACGCTCTACGCGATCGCGTTCGGGCTGCTGGTGACGGCGGTCGTAGCGCTGGGCGTCGCGGTCGTGGGGTTCCTGGAGTCGACGGGGCTGTTGTTCCTCTCCGCTGCCCTCTCGGGGCTCGCGATCGTGGCGGCCGTCGGCAGCGTGCTGGTGCGCCGATGATCCGGCGGCTCGCGGCGGCGGTCGTGATCTGGCTGACGCTCGCCGCGTGCTCCTCAGCCGCGCCCGACGCCCCGTCGCCCTCTCGGACGTCGACCCCGACGTCGGATCCGTCCGTGGAGGTCCGGACGGGCGCGACCACCGCTCGGCAGGCGATGCGACGACTCTGCGAGGAGGTCGACGCGACGTCACCGAAGGTCGTGCGCCGTCCGACCCCGCCGGCGATCGCCGAGGTCGAGGACCAGGTCGAGTCCGTCCGAGGGCTCCGTTTCGAGCGACCGGTGAACGTCGAGCCGGTGACACCGGCCGAGATCGACCGCCGGATCTCCGAGTATCTGGACGTCTACTACCCGCACCGCTTCTACGCCCGCCGGACCGACGCGTGGCGTGCGATCGGAGCGCTGCCGCCCGGTGTCGGCTACCTCGAGGCGCTCGGTCGGTTCCAGCAGGGCGAGGTCCTCGGCTTCTACAACTCGCAGAACGGCGAGCTCGTCTACACGGGCGACGAGCAGCTCACGCGGATCGAGCAGTTCATCCTGGCGCACGAGCTCACGCACGCGATCGACGATCAGCACTTCGATCTCGACCGGCTGGACCGGCTGGCGAGCTCGTGCGACGACGAGCGGTTCCTCGCGGCGCTCGGCGCTGTGGAGGGCAGCGCGCAATACTTCTCGACGCAGGTGATCCTCCGCTTCCCGGTCGAGGAGATCGGCGAGATCCCCGATCCCGGCACGCGCGGGATCCCGCCGATGATCGTCGACCTCCAGCTGTACCCGTACACGGCCGGTCAGACGTTCGTCCAGGCCGTGGCGGACGATGGCGGGGTCGACGCCGTGAACGAGGTGCTCCGCCGCTTCCCGGCGACGACCGAGGAGGTCCTCCATCCCGGACAGCCGGAGGGAGACGTCGACGTCGAGGTCGACGTCCCGGACTTCGCGCCGACGTTCGGAGGCGGATGGCGAGACCTCGACGTGATGGTCGCGGGAGAGCTCTGGCTGCGCACGCTCCTTGCGACGAGGTTGCCCGACGACACCGCGTCGAACGCCGCGAACGGATGGGACGGAGGGATCTATCGAGCGTGGACCGACGGCGAGGACACGGTGGTGATCCTGGCCACCGTCTGGGATTCGCCGATCGAGGCGGGGGCGTTCCGCGGGGCGATCGGCGATTGGCTGGGAGACCGGGCCACGGCTGCGATCGAGGGGTCCGGCAAGACCGTGAACGTCGGGTTCGTCACGAGCGCCCGACTCCTCCCGGCCCTCGAGGCGGCGCTCCGATCGATGTGAGACGCGCCGTCGTGCTCATCGCGATGTGCCTCGCGGCCTGCGGCGGTGAAGGCGCGACGCCCGCATCACCGGCACCGTCCGATGCGTTCGCGTCCGGCCGAGCCGACGTCGGCGGCTACGAGCTCGCGTACCGCTGCCAAGGGACCGGTTCGCCCACGGTCGTGCTCGAGGCCGGTCTGGGCGCGTCGGGGGTCGCGGAGCTCGGCGACCTCCTGGATCCGCTTTCGACGACGACACGGGTGTGCACGTACGACCGCGCCGGGACCGGCGTCAGCGATCGACGTCCGGACGGCACGGGTCCCGTGACGGCCGGTCTGATCGCGGACGAGCTGCACGAGCTGCTCGAGGTGATCGGCGTCCGGCCGCCGATCGTGATCGCCGCCCACTCGTTCGGCGGGATGCCCGCGCGAGCCTTCGAAGGGGCGTACCCGGACGGCGTCGCCGGCCTGGTCCTGATCGAGGTCTCGAGCGAGCCGGAGGTTCCGATCTACGAGCGGCTGGACGCGGGACCCTGGATCGACGGGAGCGATCGCATCGACATCGGCGCGACCGTCGAGGAGCTGCACGCCGCGGGCGACCTCGACGATCTGCCGGTCGTGGTGGTCACCGCCGAACGGATCACCGACCGGTGGCTGAAGACCGTCCCCGACGCCGCCGCTCGGGCGCAGGCGCGCCTGGCCGGGCTGTCGGGCGACGGCATGGAGGTCGTCGCCGAGGGCTCGGGGCACTTCGTGTACCGAACGAACCCGGAGCTCGTGATCGAGGCGATCCGGATCGCCGTGGAGGCCGCGCGGAGCGGCTCGGCGTTGCCCGCGTGCGAGGAGGCCTTCCAGGAGCTGCATGCAACCTGCGTGCCGCGCGGAGACGTCCCCGATCTGATCCCGGCCTGACGTCTTGCCTCGTCGGCGTCGGTTATCGTCGGGCCGTGGGGGAGCCGCTGGTCTTCGTGGACACGTCCGACATCCACGAGGGGCGACTCGATGAACTGCGCTCCGCTGTCGTCGAGCTCGCCGCGTTCGTCGAGGCGAACGAGCCCGATGCGATCTCCTATCAGGTGTTCTTCAGCGACGACGGGCGAAGGATGACGGTCGTCCAGGTGCATCCCGACTCGGCCGCGATGGAACGCCACCTGGAGATCGCCGGACCGGTGTTCGCCCGGTTCGCCAACCTCCTCACGCTCCGGACCGTGGACGTGTACGGGACGCCCAGCGACAAGGTCCTCGAACAGCTCCGGCACAAGGCAGAGCTGCTCGGGACGGCCAAGGTCGAGGTGCACGACCGCCAAGCTGGCTTCGCTCGGCTGGGCACCAGCGTTCCGCGATAGCCGGGATCGGAACGATACGTCGCCCGAGCTGCGGGCCAGACGTGGGAGGTGGCCGACAGCCTGTCGTTCGAGGCGGCAGGGTCCTAGCTGCGGTCGCCGAGCGTTTCGACCGCGCCCGGTTGGCGATGGTCGTCGTGCTTCAGGCGCTTCTCGGCCCGCTTCTCCTTGATGCTCTTCGAGGCCTTCTTCTTGACGTTCTTCGCGGCGCCCTTGTCCTTGGCGTGTCCCATGGCCGCAGCGTACACCGGCGCCCCTCCGTAGACTGCGCGCCATGACCAAGTACGTCTACGACTTCGCCGAAGGCAACAAGGACATGCGGGATCTCCTCGGCGGGAAGGGCGCCAACCTGGCCGAGATGACCAACATGGGCCTGCCGGTTCCTCCCGGATTCACGATCACGACCGAGGCCTGCTTGGTCTTCCTGGAGCAGGGCGGAGCCCCTCAAGAGATGCTGCAGGAGGCCGGCGAGCACCTCCAGCGTCTCCAGGGATCGATGGGCCGCCAGCTCGGCGACGCCGACGATCCCCTCCTCGTGAGCGTCCGGTCCGGCGCGAAGTTCTCGATGCCAGGGATGATGGACACCGTCCTCAACCTGGGTCTGAACGACGGCTCCGTCGAGGGGCTCGCGAAGCAGTCGGGCGGCGACGTGCGGTTCGCCCGCGACGCCTACCGCCGCTTCATCCAGATGTTCGGCAAGATCGTGATGGATGTGCCGGGCGAGGCCTTCGAGGACGCGCTCGATCGCGCGAAGGAACGGAAGGGACCACAGGCGCAGGACACGGACCTCGAGGCCGATGACATCTCGGCGCTGATCGACGAGTTCCGGGGGATCTACCGCGAGCACGTGGGCGAGGACTTCCCGCAGGATCCCATGGAGCAGCTCCGGCTGGCGATCGCCGCGGTCTTCGGATCGTGGAACGGCAAGCGGGCGCGCGACTACCGGCGCCAGAACAAGATCTCCGACGACCTGGGCACCGCGGTGAACGTGCAGGCGATGGTGTTCGGCAACCTCGGGGACGACTCGGGCACCGGCGTGGCGTTCACCCGCGATCCGTCCACGGGCGAGAAGAAGCCCTACGGCGATTACCTCCCGAACGCCCAGGGCGAGGACGTCGTCGCCGGCATCCGCAACACGCTGCCGCTGGCCCAGCTCGAGGAGCTGGACTCGACCTCCTACGGGGAGTTACGCCGGGTGATGGACACCCTCGAAGGTCACTACCGGGACATGTGCGACATCGAGTTCACGATCGAGAAGGCCAAGCTGTACATCCTCCAGACGCGGGTGGGGAAGCGCACCGCGTTCGCCGAATGGGTGATGGCCCACGACATGCTCGAGGAGGACCTGATCGACGCGGACACCGCCCTCCTGCGCGTCGACGCGAACCGGCTCGAGGAACTCTTCAAGCGGCGGGCGAAGACCGACGAAGCGTCGCCGATCGCCAAGGGGCTGAACGCATCACCCGGAGCGGCCGTCGGCAAGGTCGTGTTCAGCGCCGACGACGCCGAGGATTGGGCGAACCGTGGCGAGCGCGTGATCCTCGTCCGCCGGGAGACCACGCCCGACGACTACCACGGGATGATCGCCTCGCAGGGGATCCTCACGAGCGCCGGCGGCACCAACTCCCACGCGGCCGTCGTCGCCCGCGGCGAGGGGATCCCGGCCGTGTGCGGCGCCGACGCGATCAAGATCGACGTGCGCGCCCGCTCGTTCTCCGCGAACGGCACCAAGGTGGCCGAGGGCGACACGATCACGATCGACGGGTTCACCGGCAACGTCTTCGTCGGCGAGCTCCCGATGGAGGAGTCGCTGCTCGAGAAGGCTCGTCGCGGCGACGAGGCCGCGCGCGAGGAACGGCTGTGGCGCGCGTTCGAGACCTTGATGCGCCACGCCGACGAACGGCGCCGCCTGCGTGTCCGCGCGAACGCCGACACGCCGGAGCAGTCCAAGAACGCTCGCGACCGCGGCGCCGAGGGGATCGGACTGTGCCGGACGGAGCACATGTTCCTCGGCGAGGAGCGGGTCGAGGCGGTCCGGCAGATGATCTTCGCGGAGACCGCGGAGGAGGAGCAGAAGGCCTACGACGTGCTCGCGCCGCTGCAGCGCGCGGACTTCGTCGGGATCTTCCGGGCGATGGACGGCCTCCCCGTCACGATCCGCCTCCTGGACCCGCCGCTCCACGAGTTCCTCCCCGACCAGGTCGACCTGGCGGTGGAGGTGGCGCTGGCCGAGGCTCGCGGCGAGGACGTCGAGGAACGCAGGCGGGTGCTCCAGAAGGTGAACGAGCTGCACGAGGCCAACCCGATGCTGGGCCTCCGCGGTGTGCGGCTGGGGATCGTCAAACCGGGGCTCTACGCGATGCAGGTTCGGGCGATCTTCGAGGCGGCGGCGGAGGTCCGTCAGGGCGGCGGCGATCCGAAGGTCGAGGTGATGATCCCGTTGGTCGCGACGGCGGCGGAGCTGAAGCAGATGCGCGAG
>Ga0081539_10004054_pt1 | contig 16772 bp, 10 predicted proteins | sample TabmetS4T2R2_FD_71023 | JGI IMG/M metagenome (GOLD analysis project Ga0081539, IMG submission 71023) | Tabebuia heterophylla rhizosphere microbial communities from the University of Puerto Rico - S4T2R2 | ecosystem: Host-associated > Plants > Roots > Rhizosphere ...
TCAGTGACGACGATGTTGACAGCTTTGCCGAGTGCGCTCGCGGCGGCTGCTGCTTGTTGCAGGATTGTCTGAACGTCTGTTTGCGCAAGATTCGTGGCGGCGAGATTTGCCGGCGGCGCAGGTTCTAAAACACCCGGTGTTGGTCCGGCGTTGCTGTCGTCCGGTGGTCCATCACCGACGTGACCGATGCCGATACGCACTCGATTGCTCTCCAAGCCACGATATTTGATCCGCACAAGCACGTCACCTGCTTGCGGCATGCTTTCTGTTAGACGAACGATAAGCGACGTGGCCCACGGTTGATCAGGAACAACGCCGGCGTGTTCGACAGTCAATGGATAGATCGTGTGGTTAGCGTCTTCTGCATCGGCAGTGATCGTTTCACCGGGTTGCCATGCGAGATTCATCGCAAACAACATGATGCGCGTGGCTGAGTCTGATCCGAACCTGACTTGTACCGTCGTTGTAAATGGCTCGCGTTGGCGCGTGACGGATTCGAAAGCGATCGCACGTGTTGAATCGGGATGACTGATGAGGGTTGGTCGCGTTGCCTGCGCGTCCGCATTATCGAATTTAATGAAGCTACCAGCGACGAGCAGAAACGTCAGCAGGAAGACGACAACGCGCATGCGCGACAATGTACCACAAACATTAGCCACGGATGACGCGGATTTTTTGTCGGATCCGTGTAAATCTGTGGTAAAAACCAATCCGCGTGATCCGTGGCACGGTTCAAACAACAGCGCTGACGTTTCTGATCATGGCGAGTTGTCTCTCTGCGTTCGCGCAAGAATCGGGACGGCTCAAAGGCGTCGTCCGTAATTCCTCAGGTGGACCAGCCGCCGGTGTTACAGTCGTTGCAACGAATCAGGTGACGCGAAAGATCCGGCGCGCAAAAACGAATGCGGACGGCAGCTACTCGCTTTCACTGCCTGCGGGCGCGTATCGCATCAGCCTGGACCAGCCCAACACCGCGCTCTTCGACAAAGACAAAAACTACGGCGACTTCGCGATCGCTCGCGGCGACACGCTTGAAAACGTCATCATCGAAGGGGGCAGGGGTCAAGTAACTGTCGTCGACATACCGATCGCTCCACCAAAAACTAGCACAGCACCGCAGCGACGCGAGACTCCCGATCGCTGGCGCGTCACGTTTCCCGAATACGATCGCTACGGTGATCGCGGCGCGCGCGGCCGCGACATCCCTTTCAAACGTGGACGCTGGTGGGATCCGTACAATCAAAACGTCCTCAAAGGTGATTACCCGATCAAAGGCGACAAGCTGTTCATGATCCTCACGGCCGTCAGCTCAACTGGCGTCGAGCAGCGTCGCGCGCCGACGCCTTCGGGCGTGAGTAGTGTCGATCCTCAGAGCGCTGAATTCTTCGGTCGTCCGGAAGAGTTTGCGGCTGCGGAGACTTTGCAGTTCAGCTTCGAGCTGTTTCACGGCGACACGACGTTCAAGCCGCGCGATTGGGCCATCAAGTTCTCCCCAACGTTCAGCGTTCCGAATTATCTCAACGCGCGTGAGAACGGTGTCGTCAATATCGACGTGCGCCGCGGCACGAACCGCACCGACTGGCACGCTTCACTCGAAGAAGCGTTCGGCGAAATGAAGCTTGCGGATCTCAATGCGAATTACGACTTCGTCTCAGTGCGCGCCGGTATTCAGCCGTTTGTCTCAGACTTCCGTGGGTTTATTTTCTCTGACAACAATCTCGGCGCGCGCGTGTTTGGTGCATTCGACAATAATCGCTACCAGTTCAACGGCGCCTACTTCTCGATGCTTGAGAAAGATACGAACAGCGTCCTGAACCGCTTCGACACGCGCCATCAAAACGTTTACATCGCCAACATCTTCCGGCAGGATTTCATTCGCAAGGGCTACACGATCCAGGGCAGCTTTCATTACAACGACGACCGACGCAGCGTGGAGTTTGATCGCAACGGCTTTCTCGTGCGGCCCGCGCCGATTGGCGACGTCAGACCGCATGCGATCAAGGTCGGTTATCTCGGCCTGAGCGGTGATGGACATCTCGGCCGTCTGAATCTCTCGCACTCTTACTACTTCGCGTTCGGACACGACGAGCGAAACCTGATCGCGGGACGACGTGTGCAGGTGCGTTCGAACATGGCCGCACTCGAGGCTTCGGTCGATAAGGACTATCTTCGCTTCAAAGGCTCATTCTTCTGGGCGCAGGGCGACAGCAACCCGACAGACGACCGAGCCACCGGCTTTGATGCCATCTTCGATGATCCGAATTTCGCCGGTGGTCAGTTTTCTTTCTGGGTGCGGAATGGAATTCGTCTGACGCAGACGGGCGTCGGCCTGGTCCAACCAAACAGTCTGCTGCCGAGTCTGCGCAGCAGCAAGATCCAGGGACAGGCAAACTTCGTGAATCCCGGCATCTTGATTTACAACGGCGGCGTCGATGTCGAACTCACGCAGCGGATCAAAGCCATGGTCAACATCAACTACCTGCGCTTTCATCGCACCGAGCCGCTCGAGTTACTGTTGTTTCAGAATCGCATTCGCCACGATATCGGGTTTGATTACAGTCTCGGTGTCGCGTACCGGCCGTTTCTAATCAATAACTTCACGTTGACGTTTGGGGCTTCGTCGTTGCAGACGGGGCGTGGGTTCAGGGATATCTTTACTGATGCGTCGCGGAATTGTCCGCCGGGTGTTGAAGACTTCTGTGGACCAAGTGTGATCAGTCCGAAGAAGATGTTGTATTCAATCTTTAACCAAGTGAAACTGGTTTTTTAACCACAGATGACGCGGATTTTAATACTGATTGTTGTGTGGGCGATCTCGGCGCAGGGGCAGCAGCCCGTGAAGGTGGAGGGGTGTGTGACGTGTCATGGGCAGATCGAGCCGATGCATAAGTATGGGACGACGGAGACGCTGGAGAAGCTCAAGGATGGGAAGGATGCGGTGGGGTTGAGTTGTACGGCGTGTCATGGTGGGAATCCGGTTTCGCGCTTGAAGGAGGAGGCGCATGTGCGGCCGCTGTTTCCGCGTGAGTGGAGACGCGATGCCGCGAATCCGGAGAGATCGAACACGCTGCTGGCGCGCGAGAGTTGGGAGTTTGTGAGGTTTGTTAATCCGGGTGATTTGCGTGTGGTTGGAAAGACGTGCGCGAGCTCGGCCTGTCACGAGGTTGCATCGAAGAACGTGCCGCGCAGCATGATGACGCACGGTGCGATGCTCTGGGGCGCGGCGCTCTACAACAACGGCAGTTTCCATCTGAAGGATCCGCGCTTCGGCGAGAGCTATAGTGAGTCGGGCGCGCCGCAGACACTGCTGCAAACGAGCACTGACGAGCAGCGTCGAATCAAAGGCCTGTTGCGTTTGCTCGATCCGATTCCGCACTGGGAGATCTCGCAACCGGGAAACATCCTGCGTGTGTTTGAGCGTGGCGGTAAGCGACGACTCGAAGTCGGTCTGCCTGACAAGGAAGAGGATCCGGGAAAGCCTGACAAGGGACTCAGCGCGCGTGGCTTCGGCACTGCGAATCGTACCGATCCGGTTTTTCTCGGTCTGCAGAAAACTCGCCTGCTCGATCCCACGTTGAACTTTCTCGGCACGAACGATCATCCCGGGGATTACCGATCTTCGGGGTGCTCGGCGTGTCATGTGATCTATGCGAATGATCGCGATCCGGCGCATTCAGCTTCGTATCACCAGGCGGGAAATCTCGGACGCTCCCAAACGGCCGACACGTCTATTCAGAAGACCAGCTCGGGTCATCCGATCAAGCACCAGTTCACGAGCCAGATTCCGACGTCGCAATGCATGGTCTGTCACATGCACCCAGGCACGAACATGGTGGCGACGTATCTCGGCCTCACGTGGTGGGACAACGAGAGCGACGGCGCGAAGATGTATCCCGCGACCCAGCACGATCCGAGCCAGGATGAGGAGCAACAGAAACTCGATCGCAATCCAGAAGGCGCGAGCCTGCGCGGTCTCTGGTCGGGCCTTGATTTCCTGAAAGACACCGGCACGCCTGCGTTCAATGCGCTTTTGCGGAACACGCAGTTTGCAGACTTCCACGGTCACGGCTGGCTGTTTCGCAAAGTCTTCAAGCGCGATCGCAAGGGCAACTTGCTCGACGCACAGGGCAATATCGTTTCGCCTGACGATCCGGCAAAGTTCAGCAAGGCTGTGCATCTCAACGACATTCACGCCGAGCGCGGGATGCACTGCGTCGATTGTCACTTCCGGCAGGACTCGCACGGCGACGGCAATCTCTACAACGAGCCACGCGCCGCGATCGAGATCGCGTGCGAGGATTGCCACGGGACGATCAAACAGAAGGCGACGCTCTTTACTTCAGGTCCGGCCGCAGCAACTGCGACAGGCACGACAGCCGATCGTAGAAAGTCGCAGAACCAGCCGCTCGCAGGCCAGGATTTGACACGCATTCGCGTGCGCGATGCTGAGGGTGCGCGCATTCCGCTGTTCCAGCGCGTAACACGCGATCGCAAACGCAAGGATGAAAAGGGCGCTGATGTCGATCTGAAAGCAGGCGACATCATGCAGAACTCAATGGTTGTGCCCGGACGCTGGTGGCGCGTGCCGCAGACACTCGACACAGTCACGCCCGGCAGTCGCGATTTCAACGAACAGTCGCGTTACGCGAAGACGATTCGCAAAGACAACGCGACGTGGGGCGACGTCCCATCAGACACCAACCAACTGGCTCATCGCGACAACAACATGACGTGCGTCTCGTGTCACTCATCGTGGGTGACGAGCTGTTTTGGTTGTCACCTCTCAATGCAGGCGAATCGCAAGATGCCGAACCGTCACAACGAAGGCGGCAACACTCGCAACTTCACTCAATACAACTACCAGGTCCTGCGCGACGACATCTTCATGCTCGGACGTGACGGCACGGTGACTGGTAATCGGGTCGCGCCAGTGCGCTCGTCATCGGCGATTCTCGTGAGCTCGCAGAACCAGAATCGCGAGTGGATCTATTCGCAACAGCAGACCACGTCGGCTGAAGGTTTTGCGGGGCAGGCTTTCAACACGCACGTGCCGCATACGGTCCGCGCGACTGAGACGAAGACGTGCAGCGATTGTCACGTGTCGCAGCAGAACGACAACAACGCGTGGCTGGCGCAGTTGTTGTTGCAAGGGACGAACTTCGTCAACTTCATGGGTCGCTACGTTTACATCGCGGCGGATGATGCTCTCGAGGTCGTCGTTGCAACTGAGCAGTCTGAGCCGCAGGCGGTCTACGGCAGCACGCTGCACAAGATCGCATATCCGGCAAACTATGATCGGTTTGTGCGTGGCGGGAGTGAGTTGAAGACGTTTTATGAGCACGTGGGGAATCCGAAGGTGTTGCAAGTGCAGTTGCGTGGCGAGTATGCGTACGTGGCAGCGGGCGAAGGAGGCTTGCGTGTTTACGACGTTGCGCAGATCGATCAGAAAGGGTTTTCCGAGCGGATTACGACGGCGCCGGTGTCGCGGTTTGGGCAGAAGTTCTGGGTAAAGACGAAGTATGCGACGGCGGTGGCAGCGCCGACGACGCTAGCTGTTGATCCCGCCCGCACGAAATTACCGCAGAACGAGGAGCAGCCGATCCACCCGCTTTACGCATATCTCTACATCGTTGATAAATACGAAGGATTGATACTCGTTAACGCCGCAACGCTGCTCGACGGCGATCCTCTCAACAACTACCTGAAGCGCGCACTCACATTCAATCCAGATGGCGCGCTCAACGACGCAAACAACATTCAGATCGGCGGTAATCATGCCTACATCACGACCGCCAAGGGGCTTGCGATCGTCAACATCAACGATCCGTTAAATCCGCGGTTAATAAAACGAATTGATTTAAAGAACCCCAAGTCAGTCGCGATCCAGTTCCGCTATGCGTTTGTAGTCGATGATGAAGGTTTGAAGGTTATCGATGTGACGATGCCGGAGCAGGCGCGTGTTGTCGAAGGCGCTTTTGTGCCGCTGGGCTACGCACACGATGTTTATGTCGCGCGCACGTACGCGTTCGTTGCTAATGGCAAAGACGGAATCGCCATCATCGACGTCGAGCAGCCTGAGCATCCACGACTCGATCAAGTGTACAACGCCGAGGGCAAGCTCAACGACGTGCATCAGGTGAAGGTTGCAATGACGAATGCGAGTCTGTTTGCGTACGTGGCGGATGGGAAGAACGGGATGCGCGTCTTGCAACTCACGTCACCCGAGACGATGCCCGAGTATGCCGGCTTCAGCCCACGGCCAAAGCCCGTATTGATCGCGACATTCAAGACAAAAGGCGAAGCACTAGCAATCTCAAAACCACTAGATCGCGATCGCGCAGTGGACGAGAGCGGCAACCAAATCTCAGTCTTCGGTCGGCGCGGCGCGAGGCCATTCACTTACGAAGAAATACTGAAAATGCTGCGAACCAACGACGGCAAGGGCGACTGGTTTCGGGTGAAATAATAACCACGGATGACACGGATCAAAATCCGGATTTTAAATCCGCGTTAATCCGTGGACACGAGGTCGAAGAGGGTGGCTTGCGCAGCGGCTCTGCGACGCGCCGCCTTACCGAGTTCATTGTCCGCCGCAAACACGTCCAGTTCGTAACGCTCGAGACGCGTCAAGACTTCGCGCGCTGTCGCAATCACAGCCGGCGGCAGACCCGCGAGACGTGCGACTTCAATGCCGTAAGATTTCGACGCGCGGCCACGCTCGAGCCGGTGCAGAAACACAACCTCGCCTTCGCGCTCTGTCGCCGTAATCTGGTAGTTCTGCGCGCCCGGCAGACGCTCTGCTAATTCAGTCAGCTCGTGATAGTGCGTCGCAAACAAAGTCTTCGCCGCATGGTCCGCGGAGTTGTGCAGGTACTCCGCCACGGCCCACGCGATCGAGAGTCCATCGAATGTCGCGGTCCCACGTCCAATCTCATCGAGCAGCACGAGCGAGCGCGGTGTGGCGCTGTGCAGGATCGCCGCGGTCTCCGTCATCTCGACCATGAACGTCGAGCGCCCGCGCGTGAGATCGTCTGACGCACCAACCCTCGTCCAGATCCGATCCAGCAACGGCAGGCGCGCACGCTCAGCCGGAACAAAGCATCCGGTCTGCGCGAGTATGCAGATGATGGCGGTCTGACGGAGCACAGTGCTCTTGCCGCCCATGTTTGGACCAGTGATGATCAGCAGCCGGTCGGTCGAGTTGTTGAGATAGACATTGTTCGGCACGAACGGCTCATCGGTGAACGCCTCGATCACGGGATGTCGTCCCTGGATGATCTCGAGCTCGTCGCCGTCGTGCGGCACTGGTCGCGTGTAACGACGTCGCGCTGCAACTTCGGCAGACGACGCGAGCACGTCGAGCGCCGCGAGTGCGCGTGCTGTCATCTGAATGCGCTTCGTCTCCGCCGCGATCTGCCGGCAAACGTCTGTGAACAACTCCGTCTCGAGCTGCACGATACGTTCTTCAGCGCCGAGCACTTTCTTTTCCCAGTCGCGCAGCTCGGGCGTCGTGAAGCGCTCGGCATTCGCAAGTGTCTGGCGTCGCTCGTACTCGACCGGCACGCGCGCGGCATTCGTTTTCGAGACCTCGATGAAGTATCCAAAGACGCCATTGAAACGAATGCGCAGATTGTTAATGCCACTGCGCGAGCGTTCGCTGGCTTCGAGTGCGGCAATGATCTGTTTGGCGTTGCGACTGGTCGAGCGCAACTCGTCGAGCTCGGCTGAGTAACCTTCGCGAATCGTATCGCCGTCGGTGAGCTTTATTGGCGGATCGTCGTTGATGGCGCGTGTGATGAGATCACGGATGTCTGGCAGCTCGTCAGTATTCTCAACCAGCACTTCGATTAGCGATGCATTGAGCCCACTCAACACCTCGCGAATCGCAGGTACCTGGTTGAGCGAGCGCAACATCGCACACAGATCTCGGGGCGTTGCCGAGCCGAGACTGATCCGACCCACCACGCGTTCGAGATCCGAGACTTCCTTCAACAACGCTCGCAGCTTGTCGCGACGCACATGCGACGCCAGCAGGTCCTGGACTGCAGCCAGTCTAGCTTCTACTTCACCGCGCTTCACGCACGGCCGCAGCAACCATGCACGCAGCAAGCGCGCGCCCATGCCAGTCACTGTCTCGTCGATCACCTGCAACAACGAACGGCCATTACCACCAGCCAACGACTCCACCAGCTCAAGATTGCGAACGGTGACACTGTCGAGCACGAGATGATCCTGCGGCTCGAAGTAGACGAGATCAGAAACATGCTCGGCGGCGGCGCGTTGAGTCTCGCGCGCGTAACGCAAACAAGCGCCCGCAGCACGAATCGCTTCGTCTCTCTTAGCGAGACCGTAACCATCGAGAGTTTTGACTTTGAAATGATCGAGCAGGAGCGTGAAGCAATCGTCTCTCGTCCACTGCCAATCGTCGAGCGGAGTTAAGGCCACATCAAAACCGAATTCCTCCTTGGAGTGCGGCGGCCTGGCGCCGCTTTGGTCCCGCGCGGAGCGCGGCGGGGCTTCGTCAAAACCTTGCGCGCTCCGCGCGCTACCAAAGCGGCGCCAGGCCGCCGCACTCCAAGGAGACGCCCCATCCTCGGAGTTTTCTAGAGGCAACGGCGTCGTTGTTTGTACAACTTTCCCCGTAAGGCTGGCCTTAATTAGCGCGCCAAGCGAAGCCGGAAACAACAACTCACGCGGCGCATACGATTCGAGCGCCGCACGTATGCGCACCCACGAATCACGCCCCGTCTCCTGCGTGACACGAAACTCACCTGTCGAAATATCCAGAAACGCCGCCCCAATCGATTCACCAGCGCTGCACACGGCCGCGAGGAACACAGGCTCACGCGCCTCGAGCAACTGCGGATCGATCGGCGTCCCCGGCGTCACAATCCGCACGACCTCACGTCGCACGAGTTTCTTCGTCTTGCCCGCTTCTTCAGTCTGTTCACAGATTGCGACGCGATAACCTTTGCGCACGAGACGCGCGATGTAGCTCGCCGCGGAGTGATGCGGCACGCCACACATCGGTATCGGATTGCCGCTCTCCTTCTGTCGCGCGGTGAGTGTGATCTGCAGCTCGCGCGCGCCCGTCTGCGCGTCATCAAAAAACAATTCATAGAAATCGCCGAGACGAAAAAACAGCAGCGTCCCGGGATGTTGCTGCTTCAGTTCCTGGTACTGACGCAGCATCGGCGTTGGATTGGAATTGGTCATATGTTGTGAGTGCGGGCACAGGGTAACACAAAATACACGGATATCCGTGGGCAACCGCGCCCAAACTGTGTTAATTTCCACGCGTGCAATTTCTGACCAACTCTCTACAAGAGCACCTGGCCACAATTCAAAAATTGCTCGACGCATCACTCCCCGAAATCGAACGATCCGGGCAGATGATCTGTGACGCGCTGGCCGGCGGTCGGAAAGTTTTGCTTTGCGGAAACGGCGGTAGTGCTGCTGATGCGCAACACATTGCCGCCGAGCTGGTTGGTTGTTACGAAAAGCAGCGACGCTCGTGGCCTGCGATCGCGCTCACGACTGACACGTCTGCATTGACGGCAGTCAGCAACGATCTCGGCTACGATCATGTGTTTGCGCGACAGTTGGCAGGACTGGCGCAAGCCGGCGACGTGCTGGTTGCGATCAGCACGAGTGGTAGGTCGAAAAACGTTCTGCGTGCGGCCGAGAGAGCGCGTGAGTTGAGTTGTAAAACGATCGCGTTGACCGGCGCCACGACAGAGCCACTCGGATCGCTGTGTGACATGGCTGTAGCAGTTCCTTCCAGCCGCACCTCGCGCGTGCAGGAAGCTCACATAACCATCGGACACCTCTGGTGTGAGATGGTCGATCAGCTTTCGTGAACAACTGCTTTTGTCATTTATAAACTTGACACTTACACGGGTGTGAGGAATTCTGTTTGCACCCGACGTTGACAACTGGATGCTGCCTCGCTAGAGAGGCTTCCCCCAACGGGTTTCTGTGTGAGAACAACACGCAAGGGTCGAGGTGTGTCTTATGAAAAAAAAGCGGAAGAAGAAGACAGCGCTGGTGATCTGCCGGGATCGAAAACAGTTTTGGACGACGCAGACGCAGTTTTGGCAGTGGGTGCGCGAGGGCGTGGTGGTCAAGACAGGCGAGCAGCCGTTGACTGGTCTCTTCAGGCGCGAGCATGAGGAGTTGATGGTGTTGTTGAGTAACACAGTTTTGAACCTGGCACATCCGAACCACATGCGCGAGGCGCTGCTGTCACGCCGCATCGGGATGTCAGGCAAATAATCCTGTTAATTCCGTAAATCCTGTAATCCTGTCTAACAATGTTCCACCTATTACTACTCTGCGCCTTCTTCTTTCCATTTCAATCAACCGATGATCGCTATCGCATCGGTCCGGGCGACGTGCTCGACATCCGCATCTACAACCGCCCGCAACTATCTCGCGAAGCCGTGCGCGTCGAAGGCAACGGCATGATCCGCATGCCGCTCATCGAAAACGAGATTCAAGCAGGTTGTCTTACTGAAGGCGAGCTCGCGAAAGAGATCTCGACCCGTTACGCGCGTTACTACAAGAACCTGCAGGTCGACGTCTTCATCAAGGAATACCACTCGAAACAAGTCGCCATCATCGGCGCCGTCAACGAACAAAGCCGCTTCGAGCTACAGCGACGCGTCCGTCTGTTGGAACTATTGACGTACGCGAAAGGCCCATCAACCAAAGCCGGTCAAACAATCAACATCGTCCACTCCACCGCCGCGACACCTTGCAAGCAGACAGATGAAACCGACACTTCCGCTGCCTTCTCGAGTTACAAACTCAGTGACGTTCTTCTGGGTGATCCAAAATCAAACCCATATCTCGAAGCCGGTGACATCGTCACGTTGCCTGAAGCGGATCAGGTCTACGTCGTCGGCAACGTCTTCATGCCCCTCACGATTTCGTTGAAAGAACCGATCACGCTCACGCGCGCGATCGCGATGGCCGGCGGTCTCAAGCAGGACACTCGCAAAGACAAGATCCGCGTCTTACGACAGGAACCCGGCACGTCAATCAGAAAAGAGATCACAGTCGATCTTTCCGCGATCGAGAAGAAACGTTCCGAAGATCTGGCGCTCGTGCCAAACGACATCATCGACGTTCCGACGTCAGCAGGGAAGAGCTTCCTGCGCAGCCTGGTCCAGGGCGTCGTGCCTGGTGTCGGACAACTCCCCGTGCGTGTTGTGCCCTGAGATCTCTGCGCAACCTCTGCGTTCTCTGCGCCTCTGCGGTGAGGTTAACCACAGAGGCGCAGAGAACGCAGAGGTTGCGCAGAGAAGAGCGACCTATTGACTTATGAATCCAACTGACAAGCTCGCGAAGCCTGAGCCGAAGCTCACGGCTATCGATCGCCCAATCGAGCCGCCACCCTCCTACAATTACGGCGTCGATCCCAATGCCGAAAACGAAGTCCACCTGCTCGACTACTGGCGAGCGATTCGCAAACGTCTCTGGCTCGTCGTCAGCATCGTGGCGCTGATCACGATGCTCGCCGTCGTTTACGTCGCGCGCAAGCCGGACATGTACGAAGCGCAGGCACGCGTGCAGGTCGATCTAGAAGAGGCCGGCAATCTCGTCAACAACACGCGGCCGCTTTATGGTCCAACTGACGATCCCATCTACTTCAACACACAGCTCCAGATCCTCGTCAGCCCGGGACTGATGCGACGCGTCGTTCGCACTCTCGATCTCGAACACAACCCCGACTTCTTCAAAGGCGCGCAGAGACAGTCAACATGGCAAACACTTTTGCGAATGATCGGCCTCGGAAAGAAGCCACGGGAGACCGCGAAGCCGCCGGATCAGTTGCCACTGACGACGAGCGTGGCACAAGCCACCGCACGTGAAGATCTGAACGAAGCGAAGCGACTCGCGCCGTACGTCAACACGATTCTCGGCGGGCTGAAAGTCGAGCCAGTGAAGGAGACGCGTGGTTATTACAAAGAAACACGTCTCATCGACATTCGTTTCACACACACTGATCCAAGCGTCGCGGAGAAAGTTGTGAACGCGATCGCTGAGGTTTACGTCTTCTCGAATCTCGAGAAGCGGACGGAAGCCAACAGCACCACCGGCGACTTTCTCCAGAAGCGCATTGCCGAGCTTCAGCAACAGATCCGCACGTCTGAAGAACGGCTCGTCAACTACGCCAAGAACAACCAGATCATCTCGCTTGATCCGAACCAGAACACGGTTGTTGAGCGTCTCGCCGGTCTGAACCAGCAACTGCTGCAGGCGGAAAACGAGCGGAAGACTGCTGAGGCTGCTTACAACGCGGCGAAAGTTCCGGATGCCGCGAGTGCGCTTGTTGACGAAGCAGCCAAACAGAACGGCGATCTTGAAGCGAAGCTGATCGAGTTGCGACAAAAACGCGCTCAGTTGCTCGTCGACGCCACTGAAGAAGCGCCGGAAGTGAAGGAAGTTGACCAGCAGATCACGGAGCTTGATAAGCAGCTCAAAGATCTGCGCAGTCGCAAGTCAGCGACGTTGTTGACCAACCTGAACACTCGTTATCAACAAGCGCTCGAGCGCGAACAGTCGCTCCGCAAAGCTTTCGAGCAACAGCGCGCGCAAACGCTTTCGCAAAACGAAGCAGCGATCAACTATCGCATCATTCAACAGGAGATCGAGACGAATAAATCTCTATTGAACGGCTTGCTCCAGGGTGCGAAAGAAAACGACGTCGTGCTGGCAGGTAAGCCGAACAACATCTCGATCGTTGACTATGCTTTGACGCCTGACGCGCCTGTTGGTCCAAACCGCACGCGCACTGTAATCGCCGCGTTCTTTTTATCAATCGGACTGGGTCTCGGTCTTGCTTTGTTCTTCGAGTATCTCGACGACACCGTGCATTCGACTGAAGAGGTCGAACGCGTGTTGCACTTGCCCGCGCTTGCGGTCATTCCTTCAGTTGGCAGTGCCACGCGTCGCCGTGTCCTCCCGGGAATCTCCAAGACGGCGGCTTTGCAGAAACACAGCAACGGAAATGGCAACGGGAATTCGGAACTGTTGATGAACATGGACGGCCGCTCGCCGCTCGCGGAAGCATATCGACATCTTCGTACGTCAGTGCTGCTCTCGACTGCTGGTCGCGCGCCGAAGTCTTTGCTCGTCACGTCGAGTCTGCCGGGTGAAGGGAAGACAACGACGGCAGTGAACACCGCCGTGAGTCTCGCGCAAACAGGTGCCAGTGTGGTGATCATCGACGCCGACATGCGCCGCCCGCGGCTGCAATCGATCTTCGACATGCAAGGACAGGAAGGACTCAGCTCGATCCTTTCGAGCGACGTCAGTGAAGACGAGATGCTGTCGATGATCAGGGAAGATGAAGAGAGTGGGCTGAGTGTTTTGACCTCAGGCCCGATTCCTCCGAATCCCGCTGAGCTGCTCGGCTCCGATCAGATGCGCCGCCTCGTCGCAACACTGCAAGCGAACTACACACACGTTGTCGTCGACTCTCCGCCGGTGAGCTCATTCACAGACGGGGTGCTGATCTCGACGATGGTCGACGGCGTGTTGCTCGTGGTCCATGGCGGCAAGAGCTCGCGCCACATCGTGCGGAGATCTAAACAACTGTTGAGCGATGTGGGCGCGAAGATCTTCGGTGTGGTGCTAAACAACGTCAATCTCCAATCTCACGATTACTACTACTATCAGAGTTATTACGGGCAGAAGTACTACGAGAAGGAAGCTTAATTAGCCACGGATTACACGGATTTTCACTGTGTTAATCCGTGTAATCCGTGGCTGAATAAAATGCCTGACCTCGCGATCCGCTGTGAAAAGCTGAGCAAGCAATACCGGATCGGATCTCCAGACAGCTACAGAACGCTGCGAGATGCGATCTCCAACACCGCTCTCGCCCCTTTTCGTCGCTCCAAAAGCAATTCGCAAAACGGCCACATCTGGGCGCTGCAGGACGTCACGTTCGAGCTCCGGCGCGGTGACGTCGTCGGCATCATCGGTCTGAATGGCGCCGGCAAGAGCACCCTCCTGAAAATTCTCTCGCGTATCACCGGTCCCACGCGCGGGCGTGCAGATATCTATGGGCGCGTCGGCTCGCTGCTCGAAGTTGGCACAGGCTTTCATCCCGAGCTCACCGGTCGCGAAAATATTTATTTAAATGGCGCGATACTTGGCATGCGGAAGGCTGAGATCGATCGCAAGTTTGACGAGATCGTCGGCTTTGCTGAAGTCGAGAAGTTTCTTGACACGCCGGTGAAGCGTTATTCAAGTGGCATGTACGTGCGTCTCGCGTTTGGCGTCGCAGCTCATCTCGAGACGGAAGTGTTGCTGGTCGATGAAGTGCTCGCGGTTGGTGATGCGCAGTTTCAGAAGAAGTGCTTCGAGAAGATGCGCGACATCGGTGTCCAGGGACGCACGATACTTTTTGTCAGTCACAACATGTCGGCGGTGAGAAGCATCTGCAAGCAGGCGCTGATCATCGAGAAGGGAAGAGTCGTTGCGCAAGGAGAGATTGACGAGACGGTCGATCGATACCTTTCGGAGATTAACTCGACGCAGGATTTGTCAGAGGCGGTCGAGACGAACACGTTCTCGCTCTTGTCGGTTGAGATTAATTCCGCGACTGGTCCGGTGATCAAGACGTTCGATCCGGTGCAAGTGAAGGTGAAGTTTATTCCAAAGTCTGACATCAAGGATCCTGGACTTTACGTTTCGATTCTGACGATGGATTCACGACGTTTGACTGGTCTGGATCTGAAAGACTTCATCACGTCGGCGGCATTGCCCGTAGGCGAAGTGGCTGAGCTTGGCTTCACGATCGAGTCGCTGCCGCTGCTGCCGGGCACGTACCAACTCGAGATTCATTTGAAAGACATGGCGCGGCGGCTGATCGAGATCGTGCCGCGGACGTTCAAGTTTGAAGTGGCGGAGACCGAGGTTTACGGTGGGCGCAAGCTTGATGGATGGTTCGGGAATGTGGGCCTGCGTGCGCGCCCGCTGGCGCGAAGATGAGTTTGCTGGCGAGATTTTTCTTAGCACCGCGCGCGCGCAATGATTACGCAACTCATATCCCGATCCTGATCGGCCTGGCGCGGCTTCGCGCGATCCGCAACGTGCTCGAATTCGGTTGCGGTCATTACAGTACGCTCACGTTTCTCAACCGCGCCGCGTTCTCCGATCTCGAACGATTGCATTCAATCGAGAACGACGACGAGTGGGCAACGACAATGCAGGAAGCCGCGAAGGATCATCGGTGGACCTTGCAACGCGTGAACGGCGACATCTCTCAGTCGATTCCAGAACTCGAGTCTTTCGATCTGATCCTGATCGACGATTCAAAGACGAGCGCGCAACGCGCCGCCACGATTCGCGCTGTCGCGGCGAAGCAGCCACGGCATCCCTGGATCGTGATTCACGATTTCGAAGTCGATGAATATCGTGACGCTGCATCTGTCTTTAAACATCGCTATCGCTTCCGCGCCTACAATCCCGAAACCGGCGTCGTTGGAAATCGTGTTGATGGATGGAAGACGATCGATCGAGTCATTAGATCGAAGGCCAAGTTGATAGAACCGGATGCGATCACGGAATGGGTAGATAGTTTTCTACAGGATTTACAAAATTAGACAAGATGTACATGTAAATCCTGAAAAAAATTTGTAAATCCTGTCTAAGATTGACTCTGAACTTTATGCGAATACTTGTCACCGGCGGACTTGGAACGGTTGGCGCTGGCCTCATCGCCGAGCTGCGCCAACGCAAGCATCACGTCGTCTCGTGCGACATACAACATCAACCAGACGAGATCGGCTTCAGTCTGCGCACGGACGTCGAGGTTCCGCTTTACGCGCGTTGCGATGTCGGCGAGTTTCGCCAGCTCGAGCGCGTGTTTGAGCGGTGTGGTCCATTCGATTACGTCTATCACTGCGCCGCTGAGTTTGGCCGCTGGAACGGCGAAGACTTTTACGAAACGCTCTGGCGCACGAATGCGATCGGCACGAAGAACGTCATCCGACTTCAGGAGCGGCTGAAGTTTCGTCTCATTCACTTCTCATCGTCGGAAGTGTACGGCGACTGGCCCGACCTGATGGTTGAGACCGTGATGGACGAGCATGAGATCAAGCAATTGAACGACTATGCGATGACGAAGTGGGTTAACGAGATGCAGGTGCGCAACTCTGCGCTTCAATACGGTACGGAGAGCGTGGTCGTGCGCCTTTTCAATACGTATGGTCCGGGTGAGTATTACAGCCCGTACCGCTCGGTGAATTGCAGGTTTCTGTACTGCGCGTTGCACGGGTTGCCGTGGACCGTCTTCCGCGGCCATTCGCGCACTTCGACTTATCTTGCCGATACCGTGCGTACACTCGCAAACATCACGAATAACTTTCGCGCGGGCGAGACGTACAACATCGGCGGCGTCGATCTACACTCGATCGAGCAGCTCTCGGATGTGGTGCTGAAGGTCACCGGCGCGGATCCGAAGCTGGTCCATCATCACGAGTCCGAGATCCTCACGACGAAGTTGAAACGCGTTGACACGTCGAAATCCGTCCGCGACCTGGATCATAAAAACTCCTACTGTCTTGAAGACGGCATGCGCCTCACCTCCGACTGGATGCGCCGCGCCTATGGAATTTGATCTTTGGAGAAGCTGGATGCGCGCAAATGGAATTTGATCTAGCAGCGACAAATGTAGGGGCGGGCCCCCCCGGGCCGCCCCGCGTTTGAAAACAAAATGGGGGACGCCAGGGGGGGCCCCGGGGGGGGCCCCCCCC
>Ga0081539_10004055_pt1 | contig 16765 bp, 19 predicted proteins | sample TabmetS4T2R2_FD_71023 | JGI IMG/M metagenome (GOLD analysis project Ga0081539, IMG submission 71023) | Tabebuia heterophylla rhizosphere microbial communities from the University of Puerto Rico - S4T2R2 | ecosystem: Host-associated > Plants > Roots > Rhizosphere ...
TGATAAAGCGAGTCGGAAAGTACTGAAGCTTTCCGCCGTGCTTCCGAGTCTTAACGGCGCAATTCTGACGACCGAATTAACGCCTCAATAGGTGCTCACCGGATCTGATCCGGGCTTTTGGCAGAGAGATGAATATTGCCTGCGAATGATTTGGTCGTTTTATGAAAAAGAGGATTTCCAATCAGCGCGTGCACTTAACGAACGAATGACTTCTCTGGATACACGCGCGCGGATCTCAGAAGTAATTTCGATTAGGCAGGCAATCAGCTCGCTTCAAGCGGGTGACTTAGACAGTGCTCGGTCACAAGCAAGAAAATTGCCGCAGGATGAACAGCGAGCTTTCTTATGGTTGGCAATCGGTGCCAAACTGATCGAAAAGCGCAGCTTTAACAGTGCCAGGTCCGCCATCGAATCGGGACTTGCTGATGCACGTAAAACTGAAGGGGCCGCTCGGGCTTCACTCCTTTTACTGGGAAGCGAGCTACTCGCAACAGTCGACTTTCCGGGAAGCACTTTCACTCTGGCAGAGGCTGTAGAGGCAATGAATTCTCTTGGCCCAGAAGTGACCGATCCCGTGAGACTCAACCGGTTTGTGAGAATCAAGGTCGGGTCACAGTCGGCAACATTTATGACCGACATCAAAGGCGCAAAAGCGGCATCGATGAACGGCGCCCTCAAAGTTCCGCTGTCCAAAGATCCCGATGGTGTGGTCACGTTGATTCTCCAACTGAAAAACGAGTACGCGCGCAGTTCGGCACTGCTGGCATTTGTAGCTGAGTGTGCCGCTTGAGGTTCAGGTACGGTGTACAAAAAGTACTTCAATCGTATTTTAAATGTTGCGATCATACTCGCGTGTCTCGGGCTCGTTGTTGCATTGATTCACCGCTATAACGTTGCGAGTCGGGGATCGAATAGAACAATTTCGCTGGACGGAGTTGATTTCTCGCAGAGTAAGAAGACGCTGCTGTTATTTTTTCAACGCGGCTGCGAAGTTTGCCAGGCAAGCCTGCCTTTTTACCGCAGTCTACTGCAAGAATCTCCCGTGCGGACATCCGTACAGTTTGTGTTCATCACACCTGAAGCTCCGAATGTTGCAGAGCGTTTTCTTAAAGAGAACGGCATCTCGTCAGTTAAGGTTCTGGAAGGACGGCACGGCATTCTGGGCGTTAAGAGCACGCCTACATTGATCCTGGCAGACTCGGATGCCGCCGTTCGCGGCTACTGGGTGGGCCAACTGACACCGGAACGTGAAGCAGAGATTCGGAAGGGGTTAGGCCATTGACAAAGGAGACGAGCAAATTGGTAGGCAAGCTAGTGCTATTGATCCTGTTGGGCGGTTTAGCGGTGGTAATAAGTGCGCCGCGCAAGTCGCAACAGACGGAGACGCAATGTGTGCCGGAAGCGGGCGCGCGTAAAATCGCTCAGGCTTCCCCTTTGCCGGAGTACCCTGAAGAGGCGGTACCGGGTAGCTCAGCAGGTCGTGTGTTTGTGGCGGTGGAGTTTGGGACAGACGGCAAATTCAGCAGGATGAAGGTGCACGAAAGCCCCGGCCCGCAAGTCACTGAAGCTGTGAAGACTGCGCTTGAAAAGTGGAAGTTGAGACAGTTATTCGACGGCGGCGGACAACCCATCAAGACAAGAACGGCGCTGAGGTTTCATTTTGTGTTTGAGGATGGCAAAGGCCGTGTTGATGTCGCCACTGAACAAGAGCAGCTTGAATTCGGAGGGCAATGGAGTAAGCCGGTTTGCAGAGTCAACTTTGACGAGTGAGTCGCACGAAGAGTCGTTTTACTCAGGGTGTCCTGTTAATCCTGAATAATCATGTAAATCCTGTAAAACTGACTCTTCGTGCAAAGCAACTTGGCTCAGGTCAACAACTGACTCTCAAGCACTGCGACCTGCGCGTCGACCATGCCGAACACGTTCAACTCACCACAGCGAGTGAAAGCAAAGTGCTTCACCGTATTCGCAAGCACGGTGGGATCGGCGGAGTTCTGAAGCGTTCCCATGAGAACAAACAGCGCGGCAGCAGAGTCGTTACCAGCTCCGCAGATTATGTCCGCCAGAGCCTCGATCTTTTCTCTACTTGAATCAGCGTCAGCCGTATCGACAATAGCTTCGCCCGCATCTGCGCGGCGCACCGTGTCAGCCAGCCACGGATCGTTCGTCTCTAACGCATGACGAAGAATCGCACGGCTCTGCGGATCGATTGACTGGTCATTCAAGAGTGAATGTGCTCTTTGTGTAAGAGCGTTCATTATCGTGCTGGTCCTGGTTGTTCGATTTGCGTGAGATGTTTCTCTGCGCAGTGTTGCGCTACTATGATTAGCCATGGGCTTCATCCTTTCTTGGAAGGTTGAGGTTCAAGGGTCGGCTTTGTGGTGCAACACAAGTCGGCCCGCTTCTGTTATTGAGGGGTGCGCGCACTAGCACACAATATCTGGCGCCGCTCTGCTTTCTCACTGATACTGCTCCCATGAAGCTGAAATTATCGCCTTGAGCAAAGGTAGGAGATAAAGGCCAGCTAAGACCTTGAAATTGACCTTTTGCAACGAGGGCCGCTATTCTTCTTCAGGCCTAGCCACCACCTCAACTAAGGAGATTCTTCAAAAAATGGCTGACCAAGCTCCCACTAACGGTGATGCCGTTGCGATCACACCGCCAAAAGCCGTTCACAAGATGGAGACATAGCCGGACAAAAATGCCAGCTCCGACCGATCTTGAATAGCTTCCGAGTGCAGCCTGAATACAAGAGTTTCACCTCTTTAGACGCTGCAGGAACGGAATAAGGTCCTGTCAGTAGCACGGCTCTTCGGTCCACCAGAAGATGTAGTCGAGCTTGAGACAGTTCTGTACACTTCCGCCATCGTCAAACGTTTATCCGTCTAAAGGAGAGGGTCGCGTTTAGACATCGATAAGTTCAGTCTGGATCTGTTTTAGTAAGCTTGGCTTTACGGCTCGGCTGGAGACGAGGTCGACGTGCTGTTCAAGCAGTGACTCCCACCGCTCGGCAAGCGTGACGAAGCGGAGACCGATCGATGGATCGACGTCGACAAATATATCCACGTCACTTGTCTCGGTCTGCTCGTTCCGCGCCCACGAGCCGAACACGGCCATGCGGCGCAGTGGGAACTCCTGCTGCAACGCTGGCTTGATGGTCCGCAATCGCTCAAGAATGTTGTCGCGCGGGTTCATAGCCACAGATTACACGGATTATAGTCGGATCTGTTTGATTTGAAACCTCACCCGGGTCTCGGACACGTACACAACTATCTTCACGTCGGTCACATCATCAAAAGGTGTCCGCGTAACGTCAGCAGCGACGTGCTACAATCGGCTCATGTCGAAAACCGTTACCACAATAGACCAACGCTCCTCAGTCGCGCTTCCGCCTGAAGCGCTTGACGCGCTCGGTGTCGAGGCGGGTGCGGAGCTGGAGGTTGAGATCGTGGGACGAGCTTTAGTGGTTCGTTCGGTCGAGGAAGCCAGACGGTCGCGCGAATTCATTACTGCCTTTGAATCGATCCTGTCCAAGCGTCGGACCGCTTACGAAGAATTGGCCAAAGGTCCCGATCGATAATACTGCCCGTCGATGAAATTCCCGCAGAAGCTCGATGTGCTGACGGTTCATGCGATGTTAATCGCTGAGACTGGCGGTACAAGCGGGATCAGGGACGAGGCCTTACTCGAGTCGGCTCTCACTGCCGCTGAATCGCAGTCACTACGAATCTGCTGATGCGGTCACTTGTGCGGCGACATAAGCTTATCATTTGAGTCAATCGCATGCTTTTATCGATGGTAACAAGCGCGTTGCGGCCGCGATCACTGAGGCATTCCTCGAAACGAATGGATTCGAATTAGAAATGACGAACGAGGAGATCGTCGTCTTATTTCTAGCGATCGCATCAAGCGAGCTAAGTCGCGAGCAGGTTGAACAACGGCTGAGAGAAAAAGTTAAGCAAAAGAGCTAATCCGTTGCGAGATCAAGCATCACGTTCTGCCGATCGGGCGGCCACGGAGGGCCGCCCCTACAGTTGCTTCCGGGATTCTCACTTGTTCAGACGCTGCAGGAACGGGAGCAGGTCCTGTGAGTAGTACGGCTCCTCCGTGCACCAGAAGATGTAGTCGAGCTTGAGATAGTTCTCTGCGAAGTCCAGCACTTCGGACATCGTCACGCGTTTGCCGGTCTTGGGATTTATGTGCAGGTAGTTTCCATCTTGGAATGCGACGCCCGTGGGAACAACACCGGCAGAGGCACGGATGAGGGGATAGCTATGCTTCATCTGACTCGGTTTGTACGGCAGGATGTCAGGACCACCCACGCCGACACCTAATTCCCGCGCGGCTTTATACACCGAACGTAGATAACCCTTGTCATCCTCGGGCAGCCATTCACCGGACATGAAGTTGGCATACTCGATCACAACCGATCGGGGAAATGCCTGTCTCAATGCTTTCATGTTTGTGATAACGCCGTCGCGGTACTTCTCGAACGTGAAGTCTTTCGGGAACAGCTTTCCACTCACGCCTACCGAGATTGATGTCTCCTCGGAATTGACACCCTCGATCTTCCCGTCAAACTCTTTACCAAGCGCAAAGAGCAGCTTATGAAATCGTTCTTGCACGGCAGGGTCCCAGCGCCGGGCCACCCATCCCAGCACCGTAACGTCTGTCTCAACGTTATCGACTAACTTGAAGCGGTATTGTTTGTCGGCGCCGCCGTTGTACTGCGGATCGCTCAAGAAATAGCGCGGCACGAAGATGCGCTTCTCGCTGAAGCTCACATCCTGGATTTGAATCCAGAGTCGTTTATTGTGCGCCGCGAGCAGCGCCAGGTCTTCACGAATGATACTGAAATCGTATCCATCCTTTCCCTGCTCCAGTTGGTTCCACGAGTACGCAACCTGCGCTCCGGCAAACAATTTCGAGTCGAGGAACGACGTCGCTTCCCTGAGCTTCTCGCGGTCCATGCCGAAGAAGACGTAATGTTTAATCGGCTTCGCGCCAACGTCCGCGCAGAACACGAAAAGGATGAGCAACAGAATCTTCAAAAGGTGATTCATATCAAGTAGCTTAACATCAATGACGACTAAGAAACTGATCGGAATTATCTCCGACACTCACGGCCTCGTTCGTCCGCAAGCACTCGCGGCACTGAAAGACGTCGACATGATTCTTCACGCCGGCGACATCGGCAGCCAGGACGTGCTCGACACCCTGAACGAGATCGCGCCTGTCATCGCCGTGCGCGGAAACAATGATAAGGCTGACTGGGCGCGTTCGCTTCCTGATTGGGAAGTGGTGGAAGTCGGCAACATCTCGATCTACATGCTGCACGACGTGAAAGAGATCGACATCAGCCCATCTGGCGCGGGCTTCCAGGTGGTGGTGAGCGGCCATTCGCACCGCCCCGCAGTCGCAGAACAGCGAGGCGTGCTTTACGTCAATCCAGGCAGCGCCGGACCGCGAAGGTTTAAGCTGCCCGTGAGTCTCGCCCACTTGCACGTCGCCGGTGAAAAAGTCTACGCGAAGATCATCGAGATCGCTGTGTAACTAACCCTCGTCTTTACCCTGCAAAGTACTTGACCGCAGTCTCCCGCGCGGCTTAAAATGCGTAAGCAATGAATCCCGTCCCGCTCCGACCTGAATCCCAGCCCGAGCCACCGGCCCTGCACGAGCGGGCCATGGACAACCTGCGCTACATCCGCGAAACGATGGAACTCGCGACCGCCTTTACCGGTATCTCCGGTTGGGGCGAGATTGCCATCGGCGTTACCGCACTCATCGCGAGCGTGATCGCCGCGCAGCAAGCGACCTTCAACGCGTGGCTCGCTGTTTGGATCGCCGAGGGACTGATCTCGCTGCTCATCGCCGGCTGGTCAATGGATCGTAAATCACGCGCGATCGAGATGCCGCTCGGCTCAGGCCCGGGACGAAAAGCAGTCTTCAGTTTGACGCCGCCTATGCTCGCCGGCGGCCTCCTGACGATCGTCCTCGTCCAGGCCGGACTGACTAACGCGATCCCCGGTGTTTGGCTGCTACTTTACGGAACGGGCGTGATCACTGGCGGCATGTACTCCGTCAGAGTGGTGCCGATCATGGGCATCTGTCTCATGACGCTCGGCGCCGTCGCGCTGTTCTCGCCGCCCGCGTTCGCCAACTGGTTTATGGCCGCAGGCTTCGGCGGGCTGCACGTGATATTTGGTGCAATTATTGTGAGGAAATACGGTGGCTAAATCGACTGCAAAAAAGACTGTTCCCCAGAAATCGCTCGCCGACGTGCCGGAGCCGCAAGTCGCTCCGACAAAGGAGAAGAGCGCGGCTCCGAACCTCGATCGACTGATCCACGAACGTTTGCGTCTCGGGATCATCAGTGCCCTCGCCGCTAATGAATCGCTAACCTTCAGCGATCTCAAGAGCCTGATGAATACGACTGACGGAAACCTGAGCGTGCATGCGCGCAAGCTCGAAGAAGCAGGCTACATCTCGTGCACCAAGTTTTTCGAAGGACGCCTGCCGAAGACGGAATACAAACTGACTGCCGCCGGCCGCAGCGCGCTCGAGAAATATTTGAGTCACATGGAATCGCTGATCAAACAGATGCGAAACACTTAGTGCCGACCCGCCTCTCCCTTTTTTTGCCCTCGGACTCTGCGAGACAAAGGACTTGGCAATACACTTTATGAAAACGAGCTACGACGTGACTATCATCGGCGCCGGACTTGCTGGACTTCAGTGTGCTCGCCTGCTGGCCCGGCAGGGCGTGAACGTTCTCCTCGTCGATCGCAAGAACACTCTCGACCAGAAGGTTCACACTACCGGAATCTTCGTGCGCCGTACGCTCGTCGATTTCGACTTGCCCGAAGATTGCCTTGGACCACCGATCAGACACGTCACGCTTTACTCACCCGCGCACCGGTCGCTGGAACTCGTCAGTCAGCACGACGAGTTTCGCGTCGGCCGGATGGGCCAGCTCTACCAGCGCTGTTTGCAGCAGTGTTTACACGCCGGGGTTGATTGGCTGCCGCAAACGAGTTATGTCAGCCATTCGGCAAACAATGGAAAAATAACGCTTCAGCTCAGCTCCGGTTCGATCATGACGCGCTACTTGATCGGCGCGGACGGCGCGCGGTCTCGTGTGGCTCGCGATCTCAACCTTGAATCGAATCGCGAATGGATTGTCGGTGTGGAAAGTGTATTTCACGGAGCAGTGCTTGATGGTCCACCACGCTTGCTCTGTTTTCTCGATCCGAAACTGGCGCCGGGTTACATCGCCTGGATTGCTCACGACGGCGAAGAGACGCATCTCGGCGTCGGCGGTTATCCGTCGTTATTCGATCCGACATCGGCACTACAGGAGTTTCGATCGCGCGTCGCAGGCATCATCGACTTGCGAAAGGCAGAACAGATCGAAACACGTGCGGGCCTCATTCCAGTCGGCGGCATACTCAGAAACATCGCTAATTCAAACGGCCTGTTGATAGGCGATGCCGCCGGCGCCGTTTCACCACTCACCGCCGGCGGTTTGGATCCCTGCATGCGACTGTCGGCGTTCGCTGCCAGTGTCGTGACGGAGTACTTGTCGACGGGTGATGTCCAAGTGTTGCAGGTCTACTCAGGTGAACTCTTCCGTTCGCGCTTTGCCTCGCGCTTGTGGGCGCGTCGTATTACCTCATCTCTTCGTCAACCGCAGCTGATCGAATTCGGTTGTGCGATGTTACGGTTACCTATCCTCAGTCGCCTTGCGCAACACGTCTTCTTCGGTCGCGGATCGTTCCCGGACGTGATGAACCATCCGCAACCAGGACTCACCACGTGTGTTGAGCGTTGACACGGGTGGCCACGGAGGGCCACCCCTACAGTTGTGGCTCACCTAGAGCCTCCAAGTAAGGAGCTTGGTTGACTACAACTGTAGGGCCGGCCCTCTGTGGCCGCCCGTGCGTCGAATTATGACGTCAATTAATTAGAAAACCCGCGGGCAGTTACGATAAGCTGAGCAGTTAATGCTTGACATCGAGACCCACGGTCTGACAAAGAAATTCGGAGAGCTTGTTGCCGTTCACAACCTGACCTTGCAGGTGCCGAAGGGCACCATCTTTGGCTTTCTTGGTCCAAACGGCTCAGGAAAGTCAACCACCGTCAAAATGTTAACCGGTCTGCTCACGCCAACTGCCGGTGAAGCATGGATCACTGGTCTATCAATTCATAAATCAGCGCTGGAGATTAAAAAGAAGATCGGCGTTTTACCTGAGGACCTCGCGCTCTTCGATGCCCTCACCTTTTGGGAACACCTGATGATGAGCGGGCAGGTCCACGGATTGAGCAGTGCCGAGACTGAATCAAGGGCCGAGCAGTTATTGAAGCACCTCGACCTTTGGCAAAGCCGCCACACTTACGTTAATCAGGGTTCTCACGGCATGCGAAAGAAGGGCTCACTCGCGATGGCGTTGCTGCACAATCCGCGTGTGCTCTTTCTTGATGAGCCATTTGAAGGCATCGACCCGCTTTCTTCGCGAAACATCAAAGACCTGCTGCTGCTAATGACGCAAAAAGGCGCCACCGTCTTCCTCACGTCTCACATTTTGGAAGTGGTCGAAAGGCTGGTTGAACAGTTTGCGATCATCGTGTCGGGTGAAATCGTTTGCCGGAAAACTGTGGCTGAGGTGCTTAGTTCTGGTGAGACGCTGGAGGATGTATTTCTCAGGCACGTCAACAGGTACGCCTCGGAAGAGTTGGAATGGCTGGGATAATCGCCATCATTCGTTGGCAGTGGATCGCCTATTGGCGCAGCTTCAGGCGTCGCGGAAATCTAACCACCGGTAACCAGGGAGTCGGCATTGTTCTCGCCGGATTTTGTCTGTTCAAATACCTGCAACTACTCGGAGTCGCTGCGCGCGAATTAGCCGCGGGTAGGACCAAACTATTCGAGGCACTATTAGGGGGAATATTTGTCGCCTGGATGTATCCGATGGTGAGCAATTCCCCCCTGATCCCCAGCCAGCGCTTGCGGCTTTTGCCACTCTCGCTTAGCGAGTTGTTCGAAATCAGAATGATCTCACTACTGATTCCTGTTTATGCTTGGATGATCGTGGCTGGATCAGTGGCGCTGTCGTATCCGCTGATTGCTGCGCCTCACCCGTGGACAGGCATGGTGGCCTGTTTGCTATTCATACTGATTTCTTACTGTATCGGCCTCACACTCTCGCACCTGGCACTTATCTCACGCGGCAGGATGCTGGTGTTGTTGATCTTGCTCGCTGCTTTACTCGTGATTGGTCCAATGTATCTAAACAACGACGTGCAGCGTATTCGCGCGCTATCACCGATGCATCTTGTCGCAAACACCCTGGTGGGCGCGAGCTCATGGCGCAGCCTCTTAATCTTAAGTGTCCTGACTGTGTTTTCCTTTTTGTTCGCCGCATGGACCTTTCGCTACACGCTCGATGCTGGTGAACCGTCGTTCTCCGAACAAGGCGCGATTCTACGGACGTTGAAGTTCCCGGGTCGCTTTGGACTGGTAACCAAAGACGTCAGGCACTTTCGACGACTGCTCGATCCATATTTAGGTCTGCTGATAACGATACTTTGTGGCGTGTATCTGATTACTGCCACCGCACCCGGGCCCGAGCTGTTCTGGTTCTTCATGATCCTCTTCTTCGCGCTGAACGCCAGCCTGACATTCAATTCTTTTGGTTTCGATAATCTGCCCGGACTCGATCGCTACAAGCTACTGCCGTTGAGTGGCACAATGATCATTGTGAGTAAGAACGTCATGTTCGTGACGATCACGGGTGTACAGATGTTTGTGTTGTTGGTTCTGGCGGCGAGGAGACTCAGCTTCTACGATATCCTGCTAAGCACGATCGAAACCGTGGTGTTGCTGCTCGGCTATATGGCGTGGGGTAATTGGCTGTCGGTGCGATATCCCGCAAAGCTGCAGCACTATCGCGTCGCTTCCGGTGGTCCACTCGTTGAGGTCATCCTCGCACTTTGTGTCGCCAATCTCCCTGCCCTTATCTGTGTGTATGCGCTACTCTCTGACAAACCCCATGCGCTTTGGAAAATGGTCGTGGTAATGCTCGTCTGTGTGGCAATCTACGTGGTTTCAATTAACCGCGCCGGAAGATACTTCGAGCGCGAAAGCGAGCGGATCGCTGCAATGCTGTGACTAAGGAGGAACGATAATGCAGAGTACGAAGGACGATGAGCAACAGATACGTCAAATGGTAGATACATGGCTCGCGGCCAGCAAGGCGCATGACCTGCCAACCTTGCTCAATCTTTTAGCTGACGACGTGCTTTTTATCACTCCGGGTAACGAACCGTTTGGTAAGGAAGCGTTTGCCGCCGGCAATGAGCAACTGCCGGACATGGAAGCGACGATCGACATCAAGGAAATTGAGGTGATTGGTGACTGGGCCTGGATGCGCAGTTTTCTCCGGGTCTCATTCATGCAGCCGGGAAAAGATCCAATGCGACACTCAGGTCACATCCTTACGATCCTCCGCAAGAGACCCGATGGACAATGGGTGATCAAACGCGACGCGAATTTTGTAAAGCCGGAGAGTGGGACAGCTTAACTGCTTTTTAAACTTCCTTAAGGCGTCATCAAACGTTCATACCCTCGGGAGGTTAGTGTCTACTAAATCAAACACTAAACATATCTGTTCACGATCACGATTCCTCTTTTTGCGCCATTCATAACGTGGCATGTAAGTTGACGACAATCGCCACAATTCTGCGTAAGCACATTCCCCCGCTTCACGCTGATAGATCTCACACGTAAGTCATGAACACACCACTGCAATAGCTCGACCCAACTTTCCAATCGATTGGGGCAATGGTTTGCCCCTTCGAAATCCGAACAACTCAGAAAGAAGGATGCAATGAAGAAAGGTGAAATACCTACCCAGACCGAGATTCCAGCAGGAACCTCAATTTCGCATCGTCTCCACCGTCAGGCAGGCGATCAGTCCGAATGCAGACGTGCGAACCGCGTGCATCAATGGAACTCAGCGCATTGGCATCTGGCTTCGTCCGTTTGTGAACGCGGAGGACAACCGGGCCAGGGGTCGAGGTATGGCCCAACTCAATCTGCTTGGACCAGGCGAAACCCTGACCTTCTTCATCACGTAGATACCAGTTGGATCAACTTTCTTACCGGAGTGTTCCTCGTGCTGCTGCCTCCGCTCGGCGTTGTTTTTCTCGTAGAGCGACTCATCATCGCCAGCAGAGACGCTCCCGATGTAGACGCCGGCGCGGGATGTGGCGCGCTGGGGCTGATTCCTAAAGAGATCCTGATTCCTGGTGGTCAGAAGGTAGTGGCGTTCTACAGTCGGGCGGACGTATCCAACGCAGGTATTTTTGCCGGCGGCTCGGTTGAAATATTGCCACGCAGCCCTGAAGTCACGATCTCGGGACCGACCCGACTGTCAGTCGAAGAGGAACAACCATTTGTCACGGCCACTTATCGACTCCATACCGATGATCTACGGCCACCGTTCACGAAGTGCTCGCAACCGCCAATGTCACGTTCGCAGCCAGGGTCCCAGGCCCGGGAGGCGCGGGTAAGCAGCTCACGGCGAAGATCGGAACAATAGTGTAAACTGAACCGCGGATTTACACGGATTTCATTCACGGATTTTTTATCTGTTTACGAAGTCCGTGTAATCTGTGGATAAACCAAACCTATGACAAACGATAACGCGGTGGTACCACGCGCGCGTGCCGTCGAGACGATACTCTTAGGTGGCCTGCTCATCGGTCTGTTTGATCTGCTGTTTGCTTTTACTTTCTATGGCTTGATTTTAGGTGTTCCGTTACTGAGGATCTTTCAGACTGTGGCTGGCGGAGTTCTCGGTAGACCAAGAGCGTATGCGGGTGGAGTACCGACTTTCTTACTCGGCATCCTTCTACATTTCATAGTGGCGACGTGCATCGCCACTGTTTACTATCTCGCGACCCTTGTATTGCCGGTTTTGATCCGACATCCAGTTGTTAGTGGATTGCTTTATGGAATCGCGGCGTATTTCGGGATGAAGTACATCGTCACACCACTCTCAGCGATTGGCGCGCGAGGGACTCTGCCGCGCCCACCAATTCTTATCACCGAACTCATCGGACATGCTCTCCTCGTCGGATTACCAGTCGCACTAGTCGCCCACCGATCCGCTCGATCTAATAAAGACTCGGGCACGGCAGAACCTGGCGCTATACCGTCTCACGGATAACGCGTTCAATTATTCGCATCCGTTTTTGTAAAAATGGGATCGGCTGATCCCATAACCGAACCTTCGCGCGCTCTGCAACTGCACTAATACTCGAAAATTCATTGTGTTCGCTGTGGCACGCTCCTTGAAAACGTTCGGCGCGTCGAGGTACGCCTAAAATGCAACAACTGATTCAGGATTTGCGCTACGCAGTGCGTGGTCTGGTCAAGAGACCGGGTTTCACGCTCATTGCAATCATGACCCTGGCGCTCGGTATCGGTGCAAACAGTGCCATCTTCAGCGTCGTGAATGCCGTCCTCCTGCGTTCTCTGCCATTGCCAGACTCGCAGTCACTCTACGCCGTGCACATGGGCACCGCCACTTTCGGCCGCTACGACGCTCCGCTCTCGTACCCGGAGTATCAGGATGTGGTCCAACAAACGCGCAGCTTTCAAAGCATCGGCGCGTGGGTCGACAGTGATGCGAATTTCAGCGAAGGCGGCAGGGCCGAGCGCGTGATGTTGCGGATCGTACTTCCCTCGCTGCTCCCAACACTCGGAGTCGAGCCGGTGCGCGGCCGCAATTTTCTGCCCGAGGAAACTACCAAAGGGCGCGACCGCGTGACGCTGATCACGTATGGTCTATGGCAGCGGCGTTTCGGTGGGAATGACGACGTGATCGGCAAGTCAGTGTACCTCGACAACGTCGACTATCAGATTGTCGGTGTCCTGCCGCGCGACTTCCAATTTGAGGCGCCCGTCGATCTATGGGTGCCGCTCACGACAACGGAGCCGGATGTCAACGTGCGCAATTCACATTTTTTGCGCGTGATCGCGCGCATGCGTCCCGGCGTCACCGAGAAAAGCGCAAATGCCGATCTCGAAGCGGTCGCGAAGTATGAGAGCGACAACTACCCTGACATGTTCCCGCCGAGTGCAGGATTCGCGTTTCGCGCGCGGCCGTATCTCGACGACATCGTTGGCGACATGCGGCTGCCACTCTACGTTCTTTTGGCTGCGGTCGGCTTCGTGCTGTTGATCGCCTGCACGAATGTCGCGAACCTGCTGCTAGCCAAGGCTGCGCCACGTCAACGTGAGATTGCTCTCCGCACTGCGCTCGGCGCGCGCAGGTATCATCTCCTGCGCCAGCTTTTGACCGAAAGCTTATTGCTCGCGATTATCGCCGGCGGGATTGGCGTACTGCTGGCGACATGGGGCACTGCGGCGCTCGTCGCGCTCAGTCCGGATTCGCTGCCGCGCGCGCGTGAAATTGGTTTCGACTGGCGCGTACTGGCATTCACCGGCGCTATCGCATTGACGACTGGGATCGTATTCGGTCTGCTCCCTGCTATTTGGGGACCGCGAGTCGATCTCACGGATGCACTCAAAGAAGGTGGTCGCGGCGGAACGAGTGGCGGCGGGCGTCTGCGCAAGTTGCTCGTGGTGGCCGAGGTCGCGCTCTCTGTGATGCTGCTGGTTGGCGCAGGACTCATGCTGCGCAGCTTCTCTCGTCTGCGCAGTGTAAACCCGGGGTTTCGGACAGATCATGCGCTGACCTTGCGCGTCTCGCTGCCGGTTCCGAACAGTCAGATAACCGCCGCAGATGAAGATCGCTTCATGAGCTTTTTCGATCGCACGCTCGCGCGAGTGAGTGAGTTGCCGGGCGTCACCGCTGCCGGGGCTGCCAACATGATTCCGCTCGACGGGAACGGCACTGATCGTCTGATCGAGGTTGAAGGTTATGTGCCGCGCGATGAGAGCGACATGCCGGACGCGCAGAATCGTCAGGCCACGCCTGGGTGGTTTGCGGCGATGGGTATTCCGCTCGTGCGCGGCCGCCTTATCGAACGTTCCGACGATAAAAATGCGGCGCGTGTGGTGGTTGTGAACGAAAGTTTCGCCGAACGCTTCTTTCCGAACGGAGATGCGATTGGAAAACGCATCCGCTTAGGCAAGCTTACTTCTGAGTTTCCCTGGGCCACGATCGTTGGGATCGTCGGCGACGTGCGGGGCTTCGCGCTTGATGAGCCGCCGCTGCCGACCATGTACTGGCCCGTGGCGCAGATTCGAACGACGCCGTCGCTTGCGATTGTTGTGCGCACGTACAATGATCCGGCGTCACTCGCGTCCGCGGTTCGTGGGGCGATCGCCGAGATCGATCCGACACAGCCGATCTACGACATGCAGCCGCTCGATCAACTGGTTGCGAAGTCGCTCGGCCAGCGTCGCTTCACGCTCACGCTCATGGTGTTGTTCGGCGTGATCGCCCTCGTGCTCTCGGCGATTGGCATTTACGGCGTCATGGCGTTCGCGGTGACGCAACGTACGCAGGAGATCGGCATTCGGATGGCGCTTGGTGCGAGTGCGGTAGATGTGCTGAAGATGGTAGTTGGATCGGGAATGTTCCTGGCTGTGATTGGCGTGGCCGTGGGATTGATCGGCGCCTTCGCGCTCACACGATTGATGGCGAGTCTCTTGTTCGGCGTCTCGCCGACAGACCTGGTGACGTTTGGATTGGTCACGGCGGGTTTATTGATGGTGGCGCTGCTGGCCTGTTACATCCCTGCGCGGCGAGCGACAAAAGTCGATCCCCTCGTGGCGTTGAGATACGAGTAAGTTGGATGCGGACGCACGGGTGGCCACGGAGGGCCACCCCTACAGTTGTGGCTCATGGGACGCATTCGACGAAGTGGCGTGGTTGACTACAACTGTAGGGGCGGCCCTCCGTGGCCGCCCGTGCGTGGAATCTCAATAACCAATCGCCATTCCATCCTTGCGTGGGTCGGATGCGCCCATCAAGGTCCCGCTCACCGGGTCGATCATAATCGCCTGACCGCCACCCATCGATGATCTCAGTATGCCCGGTGGCGAAGCTCGCCGGTGGCCCAGAGCCATCAACCGGTTAATCACCGTTGCCCCAATCTCGTCCTCGAGCAAAACATCCCTCCCGCTCATAAACCGATACCGCGGCGCATCAATCGCCTGCTGCAACCCCATACCAAGATCTATGATGTTCACCAAAACCTGAACATGTCCTTGCGGCTGAATGCCGCCACCCATAACACCAAACGACATGAACAGCTTGTTGTCTTTGAAGACCATCGCCGGAATGATCGTGTGAAAAGGTCGCTTGCCGGGCTCGAGATGATTGGGATGAGCACGATCGAGTGAAAACGAGCTGCCGCGATTCTGAAGTACGATCCCCGTATCCCCAGCGACAATCCCTGATCCAAAAGAGTCGAAAAGACTGTTGATGAACGACACGGCGTTGCCGTCCTTGTCGACGACGGTAAAGTAAGTAGTGTCGCTGCCAACGTTGATCGCGCCGGGCGGAGGTGAATCGAGTGCTTTGTTCGGATTGATGAGCGCGCGTCGCTTGACCGCGTAGTCTTTCGACAGCAACTCGGCTACAGGCACTTTGGAGAAAGCGGGATCGGCGATGTAGCGATTGCGATCGGCGAAGGCAAGCTTGGTCGCTTCGATGAGCGTGTGATAGTAGCGATCAGGTTGTTTACTCAAGGTAGCGAGGTCGAAACCTTCGAGAATGTTGAGCGTGATTAATGCAGTCAACCCTTGTCCGTTCGGTGGAATTTCATAGACCGTGTAGCCGCGATAATCGGTCGAGATCGGTTCTACCCACTCTGATTTTTGTGCCGTCAGGTCGGCGAGTGAAATGAAGCCACCGTTCTTCTCGCAGTAGTCGACGATTGCTTTGGCTATCTCGCCTTTATAGAAAGCGTCGCGACCGCCGCGCGCGAGTGTGCGCAGGGTGCGGGCGAGGTTAGATTGCCGGAAAATCTCCCCAGGCCGTGGCGCTCTTCCGTCGATCAGGTAGTTTGCTGCAGCCGCCGGAGTCTGCTTCAATCTTTTGACTTCGGCGTTCCAGTCTTCAGCAGTCTTCTCCATCACTGGAAACCCGTTCTCCGCAGTATCAATAGCCGGCGCGAGCAGATCCGCAAGCTTCATCGTGCCGTACCTTTCCAACAACGTTACCCAGCCATCAAATGCACCAGGGACCGTGATGCTCTCCATGCCGAACTCCGGCATCTTCGTAACGTTCCTCCCCGCAAAGTAATCGAGACTTAAAGCGGCTGGCGCTCGTCCACTCGCATTGAGACCCTTCAGCTCCTTCGTTTTGGACCAGTAAACGAGCATGAAAGCGTCGCCGCCAATGCCGGTCATCATCGGTTCCGTGACGTTGAGCATCGCCGCCATCGCGATCGCCGCATCGACTGCATTGCCACCGCGTTCGAGCACCTCGAGACCCACTTGCGAGGCGAGCGGTTGGCTGCTGGCCACCATTGCATGCCGGCTCCGCACCACAGACCGACCCGGCAGCGGCGTTCGGCTTTTGTGTTGGCCCAGAGGATGAATATGTGTCATTAACATCAGCGCTACGAGGGCAGTTGCAATATAGATTGTCATTCGGGACATGCTTCCTCCACCGCTATCCGTTACGCCTCCTTGGAGTGCGGCGGCCTGGCGCCGCTTTGGCCTCGATAACGCAAGATCGGAACAAAGCGGCGCCAGGCCGCCGCACTCCAAGGAGGCGCCAAA
>Ga0081539_10004056_pt1 | contig 16764 bp, 20 predicted proteins | sample TabmetS4T2R2_FD_71023 | JGI IMG/M metagenome (GOLD analysis project Ga0081539, IMG submission 71023) | Tabebuia heterophylla rhizosphere microbial communities from the University of Puerto Rico - S4T2R2 | ecosystem: Host-associated > Plants > Roots > Rhizosphere ...
CCCGCTTCGGAGACGTGCGCTAGCGCGGCTGTCTCGATCTCGAGCATCGAGCCGGCGCGTTCGACCTTCGCGGCGCCGTTGGCGCTGAACGCATCGGGATCGAAGCCCCGCAGATCCGTGAAGCGCCAGTGCTCGTCCTTCGTCGTCGGGAGCGGAAGGGCCCGGTAGCGCTCGAGCAGCTCGGCCCTAGCCACGCGGCGCGTACCTCCGGTGAAGGATGACGGTGTTGCCATCGGGATCCTTGACGAAGCCCATGTGGCAGACGCCCGTGTCGACTGTGCCCATGATCTCGCCGCCCGCCGCCCGCACTTCTTCGACCGCCCCCTCGACGTCTTCGACGCGGAGCGCAAAGCCGGCCTGATTCGCAACGAATTGCTCGCCCTGGGTCTCGGGGTTCCAGAAGGACAGCGTCACGTTCGGAGCCTCGACCTCCGCATCGCTCTGCTGACTCGCCGGCAGGCCCAGGACCTCGGTGTAGAACGTCCTCGCTTTCCCCGCGTCGCGTGTGGGAACCGTGATGAAATCGACCTGCTCGACATGCATCAGGGCATCGTTCCGTCGCTGTAGGCCGCGTAACGATGGTGGAGCATGAGGCTATTGCCGTCCGGGTCGGAGAACGGGGCGATGTAGCAGACACCCGAGTCGATCGTGTCCACGCCGAACTCGACTCCTGCAGCCTCGAGCCGCCGCCGCGCGTCGTCGATGTCGGAGACCCTCAGCGCGATGGGAGCCGAGCTCGGGACGAACTCGCTCCGACCTGTGTATTCGTGCGGGAGGATCGCGATCGTGAGGTTGCTCGTCTCGAACTCGACCCAGCGGTCGGAGGAGTTCGGATTGCGCTCGAGCCCGAGAGTCTCCTCGTAGAAGCGCACCGCCCGCTCTTGGTCTCGGGTCGGGACGGCGATGAAGTCGACGCGCTCGGCGTCGATCAACCGACAGACCCTTCCATCTGGAGCTGGATCAGCCGGTTCATCTCGACCGCGTACTCCAGAGGAAGCTCCTTCGTGATCGGCTCGACGAAGCCGGAGACGATCATCGCCGCCGCCTCCGCCTCTGTGAGGCCGCGGCTCATCAGGTAGAAGAGCTGCTCCTCGCCGATCTTCGACACCGTGGCCTCGTGCCCGATGTCGACGTTGTTCTCGTCGATGCGGATGTAGGGATAGGTGTCGGTGCGCGAGTCCTCGTCGAGGATGAGCGCGTCGCAGACGACCTTCGAGCGAGCGCCGATGGCTCCCTTGGCGACCTCCAGGAGACCGCGGTAACTCGAGCGCCCGCCGTTCTTGGAGATCGACTTCGACGTGATCACGGACGAGGTGTGGGGCGCGACGTGGACGGCCTTGCCGCCCGCGTCCTGGTGCTGCCCTTCTCCGGCGAACGCGATCGAGAGCACCTCGCCGTGCGCCCCCTCGCCCATCAGCCAGATGGCCGGGTACTTCATGGTCAGCTTCGACCCGAGATTCCCGTCCACCCACTCCATCGTCGCGTTCTCGTACGCGACGGCGCGCTTCGTGACGAGGTTGTAGACGTTCTGCGACCAGTTCTGGATCGTGGTGTAGCGGCAGCGGCCGCCCGGCTTGACGACGATCTCCACGACGGCCGAGTGCAGCGAGTCGGTGGTGTAGATCGGAGCGGTGCAGCCCTCGACGTAGTGCACGTACGCGCCCTCGTCGACGATGATCAGCGTGCGCTCGAACTGGCCCATGTTCTCCGCATTGATGCGGAAGTAGGCCTGGAGCGGCATCTCGACCTTGACGCCCGGCGGCACATAGATGAAGGAGCCTCCCGACCACACGGCCGAGTTGAGCGCCGCGAACTTGTTGTCGTTCTGCGGGATGATCGTCCCGAAGTACTGGCGCACGAGGTCCTCGTGCTCGCGCAGGCCCGAGTCCATGTCGAGGAAGAGGACGCCCTGGGCCTCCAGGTCGTCCTTCAGCTTGTGGTACACGACCTCGGACTCGTACTGGGCGCCGACGCCGGCGAGGTACTTCTTCTCGGCCTCGGGGATCCCGAGCCGGTCCCAGGTGTTCTTGATGTCGGCCGGCAGGTCCTCCCACGACTTGGCCTGCTTCTCGGTCGGACGGATGTAGTAGTAGATGTTGTCGAAGTCGATGTCGTTGAGGTTCCCGCCCCACTGCGGCAGCGGCCGCGCCTGGAAGTACTCGAGCGACTTGAGCCGGAACTTGCGCATCCACTCGGGCTCGTTCTTGTGCTCCGAGATCGCCGCGACGATCTCCGGGCTGAGCCCGCGCTTCGACTTGAAGACGTAGTTCTCGGGGTCGTGGAAGCCGTACCGGTATTCCTTGCCGATCTCGGCGACGACCTGTGTCTCCGCGGTGGCCATTACGCTTCTCCTCCGACAGCCTCGGGCACGAACGCTTCGTAGCCCTCGGCCTCGAGCTTGTGGGCGAGCTCGGGTCCGCCCTCCTCAACCATACGCCCGTCCACGAAGACGTGCACGTGATCGGGCTGGATGTAGTTGAGGATGCGCTGATAGTGGGTGATGACGATCGCTCCCATCTCGGGGCCGACGAGGCTCTTTACCCCTCCCGCCACGATTCGTAGCGCGTCGATGTCCAGGCCCGAGTCGGTCTCGTCGAGCACGGCGATGCGGGGCTTCAGCATAGCCATCTGCAGGATCTCCACACGCTTCTTCTCACCGCCCGAGAAGCCATCGTTGAGATAGCGGCCGGCCATCTCTTTCGGCACCTTGAGCTGCTCCATCGCAGACGTCAGGTCCTTGCGGAAGTCGGCCACCTTGACCGGGTCCTCTTCGCCGCCCGCCCGGGCCTTGCGCACCGCGTTGACGGCCGAGCGGAGAAAGCTCGCGACGGTGACGCCCGGGACGGCGTGCGGATACTGGAAGGCGAGGAAGAGGCCGCGCTGGGCGCGTTCGTCCGCGTCCATCTCGAGGACGCTCTCGCCGTCGAGGACGATGTCACCGCCGGTGATCTCGTAGGCGGGATGGCCCATGAGCGCGTAGGCCAGCGTGGACTTGCCGGATCCGTTCGGGCCCATGATCGCGTGCACCTCGCCAGGCGAGACGGCCAGGTCGACGCCGCGGACGATCTCGGTTCCGTCCTCGGTGGCGACACGCAGGTCTTTGATCTCGAGTAGAGCCAAGTAACAGCCTTTACGAAGGTTTCAAGCGGGTGACGTCGCCCGCTCGTGACAAGAACCAGTGTAGCGACTCCTCCCCCTCGGCCTGCGACAAGCACCGTGCTATCCTCGCCGCATGGGCCCGCTCAGCTGGCCGGAGATCCTCATCATCCTCGTCGTGCTCCTGCTTCTCTTCGGCGCGAAGCGCCTGCCGGAGATGGGTCGCTCCCTGGGGAAGGGAATGCGTGAGTTCAAGGACGCCGTCACGGGCAACGAAGAGCCGCAGCAGCAGCCTCAGCCGCTGAACGCGGCTGGGACGCCCACACCGGCTCCGCCCGCGCCCACAGCGCCGACTCCCGCCGACTCCACCGCGCAGCCCAACAGCGAGCGCGTCTCTCAGAGCTAGAGGCCACATGGCGCGGCTCCCGCGTCGCCTCGCGCACGACGAGAGCGTCACCGTCGTCGAGCATCTGGACGAGTTCCGCTCGCGGCTCCTGATCGCGATCGCCGCGCTCGTCGCTGCCTTCGCCGGAGCCTACGTCTTCCAGCACCAAATCCTGACCTGGCTCGAAGGCCCGCTCCCCGAGGGCAGGCAGCTGACGACCTTGAGCGTCACGGAACCGTTCTTCACGACCGTCAAGGTCGTCTTCATCGCCGCGATCGCGATCTCGCTTCCGGTCATCCTCTGGCAGCTCTGGAGCTTCCTGGCGCCGGCCTTCGAGCAGCACGCCCAACGAATAGTCGCCGTCTTCGTCGCGATCGCCACGGGTCTCTTCGCCGGCGGCGTCGCCTTCGGCTACTACGTGATCCTTCCGCGCGCTCTCGACTTTCTCACGAACTACAACGACGACCTCTTCAACATCCAAATCCGAGCCAGCTACTACTACTCGTTCGTTTCCTACACGCTGCTCGCGGTCGGGCTCGTCTTCAACCTGCCGATCTTCATCCTCGCCCTCGTCCGCCTGGGCGTCCTTACCTCGGCAACCATCCGCCGCAACCGCCGTATCGGCATCGCCCTCGTCGTCATCGGCGCCGCGCTCCTGCCGACGGTCGACCCGATCTCGCTCATCTTCGAGACCGTGCCGTTGCTCGTTCTCTTCGAGGCGTCGATCTGGGCGTCAGTGTTCTTCGAGCGCCGCTGGCAAGCCCGCGGCCTCCTCGGCGAGCCGCTCGCCGGGACGGAGGTCTAGCGAGTCCCAGTCGTAGTCCTCGCCGATGCGTCGCAGCTCCGCCCTGAGCTCTTCTTCGCAGAGAGCACCCCGCACGCCCGCCTCGTAGAAGCCGCGCGGATGCAGGCCGAGGGCGGCGACGGCGTCGTACTCGCGCGTGAGGTCCGTGTCGAACATCTCGGGATCGTCTGTCGAGACGGTGCAGGGAATCCCGGCTGCCACGAGCTCGGGGAGCGGATGCTCCTCGAGTGAGCGGACGACTCCCGTTCGCACGTTCGAGACGGGGGTGACGTCGAGCACGATCTCGCGCTCGGCCAATTCGCGCATGAGACCCGGGTCCTCGACGGCGCGGATGCCGTGGCGGACGCGGTCGGCGTGGAGGGCGTCGATCGCGCCCCAGATCGAGGCCGGGCCGACCACCTCGCCCGCGTGCGGCACGCTGCCGAATCCCTCCTCGCGAACGAGACGGAAGGCGTCCTCGAACTTCTCCGGCGGGTGCAGCGCCTCCTCGCCGCCCAGGCCGATGCCGACGATCCCGCGCTCGCGATAGGGAGCCGCCCTGCGGACGAGCTCGAGCCCGTCCTCGAGCTCGGCTCCGCGGGTGATGTCGGGAGTGAGCCGCACCTCGACACCATGCCGCTCCATCGCCTCCTCGGTGCCGGAGGAGTAGCCCTCGAAGATGTCCTCCCAGCGCACGCCCCGCCAGGTGCGCTCGATCGGCGAGAAGATCCCCTCGATGTAGACGGCGCCGTGCCGGGCTGCCTCCTCCGCGTAGTCCACCACGATCTGGCGAAAATCCGCTTCGGTGCGGAGAGCGTTCGTCGTCAGGATCCAGACCTCGATGAAGTGGTCGAAGTCGCGGAAGCGATAGAGATCTCGGAGCCCTTCGACGGTCTGCGCAGGCAACTTGAAGCCGTTCCGATTTGCGATCTCGAGCAGCGTCTCCGGGCGAACCGTGGCCTCCAGATGCACGTGCAGCTCGATCTTCGGGTAGGGGGTCGCCCCGGCTTTCTCGGTATCCTCCACAGCCGCGGAGCGTACAGAGTCGCTCCTCGAACGAGGCCTCAAGGAGGATTTGGGAATGGCACGAGCTCAGGCGCAGCGCCGCCGCAAGCGCACGCCGTCGCATGCTCAGCGCAGCGCCCGCAGTGCCGAAGACCTCATGTTCTTCCCCAAGCTTCGCCGCCGTGCGAAGTGGGTCTTCCTTCTGCTCGCGATCGCGTTCGCGATCGGCTTCGTCGCCTTCGGCGTCGGCACCGGGGTCGGCGGCACGAGCATCGGCGACGTGCTGCGCGACCTCATCGGCCAGCACAACGCGAGCGGATCCCTCGACGACGCCCAGAAGAAGGCGCAGGAAAACCCGAAAGACGCCGAAGCGCAGCTCGCCTACGCGAACGCGCTCCAGGCGCGGGGCCGGACGCAGGAAGCCATCGCCGCGCTCGAGTCCTACACGTCCCTGCAGCCGAAGGACACGGATGCGCTGCGGCAGTTGGCCAACCTGTGGGGCTCGCTCGCGAGCAAGGCGCGGGACGAGCAGCAGTTGGCGGCCGCCCAGGCGAGCGAGGCGAACGCCTCGGCGAGCATCGCCAATCCGAACACTCCCTTCCTCCAGGACGTCGAGCAGAACAAGATCGCCCAGACGCTCGCCGAGCAGGCGAACGCCCGCGCGACCGCGGCCGCGCAGCGCGCGCAGCAGGCCTCAGGACACGAGCAGAAGGTGTACGAGCAGCTGACCCTGCTCATCCCCGACGACCCGAGCGTCTTCCTGTCGCTCGGCTTCGCGGCCCAGCAGGCGAACGACATCAAGTCGGCCGTCGCGGCCTACGAGCAGTTCCTCAAGCTGGCGCCGGACGACCCGAGCGCCGACACGGTCAAGCAGCAGCTCCAGTTCCTGAAGGCGCAGCTGAAGGCAGGTTCACCGCCACAGCAAAGCGGCTAAGGTACGCGCGGCGATCGGACAAGGGGACACATGAACTTCGACATCAAGACCGAGCGGATCGACGACGCCACGTGCGTGATCGCGCTCTCGGGCGAGGTGGATCTCTACACCGCCCCCGAGTTCAAGCAGCAGCTTCTCGACGCGATCGGCCAGGGCGTGAAGGAGGTCGTGGTCGACTTCTCGGACACGACGTTCATCGACTCGACGACTCTCGGGGTGCTCGTCGGCGGCGTGAAGCGTCTGCGGCCCGAGGGGGGGAGGCTCTCGCTCGTCTGCAGTGACCGCAACATCGCGAAGATCTTCGAGATCACCGGTCTGAACAAGGTCTTCGACATCTACGAGTCGCGCGACGAGGCCATCGAGAGCATCGGCCAGGGAGCCCAGGCGCAGACCTAGCCCAAGTCGCCGTTGCCGGGCCGCCTTCTCTGCCTCGCGTTCCTCGCCGCCGCCCTCATGCTGGCCGGCTGCGCGGGCCGCACCGTGGACTTGAAGACCGCCGACACGAACCAGGGCAAGGAGCTGTTCGTCAAGACCTGTGGCAGTTGCCACACCCTGCAGGACGCGGCGACGGTGGGCGCGGTCGGCCCCAATCTGGACGACGCCTTCTTCGCGGCACGAAGCCAAGCGGGCGGCAGCTTCGACCAAAGCACGTTCTTCCAGATCACGCTCGATCAGATGCGACTCGCCGCGCCGCCGATGCCGAGGTTCGACGAAGGCCCGCAGCGACTCTCGGAGCAGCAGCTCGTCGACATCGCCGGGTACGTCGCGTCCGTCGCCGGCAAACCGATCCAGGCCGCCGGTGGAACGGCGACCGGCTCGACGGGCGCTACTGGGACGACGACGTCGCCCTAGACGGATCGGCGCCGGCCCGCTCGAGCTCCAAGTCGACCACGACGTGCGTGATCGGCAGGTCGAAGCACTCGCGCGCGCGCTCGAGCACGTCCTTCTCGAGCCAGTTCGAGCGTCCCGGCGGATGCGTCGAGATGACGAGCTCCTCCGCTCCGAAGGTGCGCAGAGCATCTTCGATCGCCTGCAGTGGATCGTCGTCGCCGACCTCTCCGCGCGCTTCGACGCCTGCCGCGGCTAGAGCCGCCAGCGACTCGTCAAGCCGCTCCTGTGCCCGGGCTCGCGCGTCGTCCTCGTCGGAGGTCCAGTGGCGGAGGCGTGAGTTGAGCGCCGGGGAGACGACCAGGACCTCGGCATCGTGGGCGGAGGCCCGCTCGACGATCACCCCGCGCAGGGCGCGGCCGGCCACCGTCTCGTTCGCGACGACGAGGATGCGCTTGCGCTCGTCGGGATTCGCCCGGTGGCGCTCCCAGACTGCGGGCTCGCGCACCTTCGGCTCGCTCTTCACGTAGCGATAGAAGACGATCGGGCCGAGGACGACGAAGGTCGCGAGCGCGACCCACCCTCCCCCGAAGATCCCGGCGACTGCGACGGCGGCGAAGACCACGAGCGCGGCGATGACGAAGGTGAAGGCCTCCGCCTCCGTCCTCATGGGATTGCGCATGTCCCCTCCTTGCTAGGGGCTAGAGGACGTAAACCGTGGTGTACACCACGATCCACATTACGTCCACGAAGTGCCAATAGATCCCGGGTAGCTCCACGCCGAGATGATCGTGGGGCGACGGGCCGTAGTGGCCGCGGGCCGAGCGGATGAGCGCGTAGCCGAGCAGGTTCAGCCCGACGAACACGTGCGCGCCGTGCAGACCCGTGAGGCCGTAGAAGGTCGAGCCGAAGGCGAGGTCCGAGGGGGCGAAGCCGAGCCGCGTGTACTCGGTCGCCTGGATCAGGAGGAAGGTCAGGCCGAGGCCGAAGGTGAGCGCCAGTCCGGCGATCAGGCCCGAGCGGTTGTTCCGCTTGATCGACTGGAGCGCCCAGTGCATGGAGAAGCTCGAGGTGACCAGGATGATCGTGTTGAGCAGGGCCAGGTACACGGGCAGCTCGAACGGCTCCGGCGGCCACGACCCCTTGTGCGCCACCACGCGCGCGAAGAAGTACGCCGTGAAGAAGGAGCCGAACAGCATCACCTCCGAGGCGATGAAGAAGTAGATGCCGAGGAGCCGCGCGTCGACGCGCGAGCTCCGGTTCGCGGTGGGCGGGTGGTCGCCGTGGTGCTCGGCGTGCTCCGCGTGCGCGATGCTCATGCGCTCGCCGCCGGCAGCGGGGCCTCCGCCTCTTCCTGCGACACGACCACGTGCGTGACGGGCTTGCCGAGCGACCTGATCCGCCCGACGACGTCACGGCGGAGCCAGCCCGAGCTTGCCTCGGGGAAGGTGGAGACGATCACCTCGTCCACCGGCTCGTCGTGCATGGCGTTCTGTGCCGCCACGAACGGGTCCGGGTCGCCGAGGAGACCTGAGGCGTTGATCCCCTGCGTCCCCATGCGCGCACAGACCTCGCGCAGGCGCTGCTCGGCGCCTTCGGCATCCGCAGGAATGAGGATGGTGAAGTCGACAGGGCCCGCGGCCGCCCGCTCGCGGATGGCGCCGAGAAGCGGCTCACCGAGAACGGTCTGGTTGGCGATCACGAGCACGTGCGCTCGCTCGCGGGGCGACTCGAGGTCGACCTCCACGTGCTCGACGGGTATGTCCACCGCCTTGCGCGCGCGCTCGATCAAGTTGGCTCGCAGCCACCCCGACTTCAGCTGGCCCGGGTGCGTCGAGACGATCACCTCGTCGGGCTTGTACTCCCAGACCGCGTCCTTGATGGCCTGCAGCGGATCCGGATCGACGACCGCGCCCCGCGCCGCGATCCCCGCCTCGTGCAGCAAGTCGAGCGTGCGCCGCAGGCGCCGCTCCGCGCTCGAGCGGCGGCTGTCGGAATAGACGACGAAACCGGCGGCCGGCTCGTTCTGCGGCGAGATCACCGTCACGCGGATCGGCCCTTCCTGCGCGCGCTGGCGCAGGAGGTCGATGAGCGACTTGCCCGCCACGGTCTCGTTCGCGACCACGAGGATGTGGCGCGGCTCGACGCTAATGGGAGATCACCTTCTCGCGCTCCGGCACCTCGGTCCGGTCGCCGTTCATCACCGCGTGACGTGCGCCCCGCACGCCGTACTCGTAAGGGCTGCCGACGACCTGCGGGATCTCGTCGAAGTTGAAGATCGGAGGCGGCGAGGACACCTGCCACTCGAGCGTCAGCGCGCGCCAAGGGTTCGACGGCGCCGGCTCGCCGCGGCGCCAGCTGACGACCATGTTGTAGATGAAGACCACCGTCGAGGCGCCGAGGAAGAACGACGCGATCGAGATGATGAAGTTGAGATCGCCGAAGCGGTCGGAATAGTCGGACACCCGCCGCGGCATCCCCTGCAGGCCGAGCCAGTGCATCGGGAAGAACGTGACGTTGAAGCCGACGAACGTCATCCAGAAGTGGAGCTTCCCGAGGAACTCGTTGTACATCCGCCCCGTCATCTTCGGGAACCAGTAGTAGATGCCGGCGAAGATCGTGAAGAGCGATCCGCCGAAGAGCACGTAGTGGATGTGCGCCACGACGAAGTAGGTGTCGCTCGCATGGATGTCGACCGGGATCGAGCCGAGATAGATGCCCGAGAGGCCTCCGATGACGAACATGGAGACGAAGCCCGATGCGAACAGCATGGGCGTCTTGAAGTGGATGCGCCCCTCCCACAGCGTCGCGAGCCAGCTGAAGACCTTGATCCCCGTCGGGACGGCGATCAGCATCGTCGTCACCATCATCGGTATCCGCAGCCACGAGGCCATGCCCGAGACGAACATGTGGTGCGCCCACACGGAGAAGCCGAGGATGAGAATCGCCATCAGCGACAGCGCCATCAGGCGGTAGCCGAAGATCGGCTTCCTCGCGAAGACGGATATGACCTCGGAGGCTATGCCGAAGCCGGGCAGCATCATGATGTAGACGGCCGGGTGCGAGTAGAACCAGAAGATGTGCTGGTAGGCGATCGCGTAGCCGCCCTCGTCGCCCGGGGTGAAGAAGTGGGTGTGGAGCACGCGGTCGAAGAGGATGAAGAACTGCGACCCGGCGATGAAGGGCGTCGCTACGACGACGAGGGTCGACGTGGCGAAGTTCGCCCAGACGAGCAGCGGCAGCCGCCAGAACGACATCCCCGGCGCGCGCATGGTGATGATCGTGACCAGGAAGTTGAGGGCCGTCATGATCGACGAGGCCCCGGCCCACTGGACCGCCATCTGGAAGAACACGTTGCCGACCGGCTGCTGCACCGACAGCGGCGTGTAGTTCGTCCAGCCGGCGGCGAACGCGCCGCCGTGCGGCACGACAAAGCTCGAGAGCATGATGAAGCCGGCGATCGGCAGCAGCCAGAAAGACAGCGCGTTCAGCCGCGGAAACGCCATGTCCGGCGCGCCGATCATGAGCGGGATGACGTAGTTCCCGAGCCCCGCGAACGCCGGAATCACGAACAGGAAGATCATGAGCGAGGCGTGGACGGAGAAGAGCCCGTTGAACGTGTTGTTGTCGACGAACTGCATCCCCGGCTTCGCGAGCTCGGCGCGCATGAACATCGCCATCAGGCCTGCGGAGACGAAGAAGAAGATCGTCGTCACCAGGTACTGGACCCCGATCACCTTGTGGTCGGTGTTGACGCGGAAGTAGTCCTTCCAGGTGCGCGCGCCGTGCCCGGAGTGGTCCTCGGGCCGCGTGGGCCGCCCCGAGACCCAGTAGGCCCAGTAGTCGAACCCGCCCAGGCCGACGAGGAACGCGAGCGGAACGGTCACGAGCCAGGTGACGACGAGAACCTGGAGCTCGGTCTCGCCGAAGCTGAAGAAATCGCCGGAGCCAAACGGGTTGAGCGCGCTGAAGCCGGCCGACTCGTAGCCGAGCGCCTTGCGCGCCGCGATCACGAAGACGGCGTTCGCGACGAAGACGAGCGGCATGAGCCAGAGGACCCGCAGCCACCCGCCCGCCGTCCACCGGCGGCGGCCGCGCCGCGGCGGAGGCGCGGCATGCGTCTCGACGTGCTCCCGCTCGTGAACTTCTACCGCCAAACCCCTACCCCTTTCCTGCCGTGTCCTTGAGATATTCCACGAGGCTATCCAGCTGCTGCTGCGATAGCACCTGGCCGAAGTTCCCCGGCATCACGTCAGGCTGGAAGCCCGGCGCGATCTCCGCGTTCGGATTCACGATCGACTCGTGGATGAAGTCCGCGCTCTTGCTGGGGAGCACCTGATCGAGATCGGGGCCGACCTGTGCAGTCGTCCCCGCGTCCGCAAGCGTGTGACAGGTCCCGCACTGCTGACTGAAGAGCGTCTTCCCCTGCACGCTACCCGCTGCCGCCGCGGCCTTTTTCTGATCATCGAGCCATCTGTCGAAGCCTTGCTGCGTGAGCACGAGAGCCTGCGCGCGCATCGCCGCATGGCCGAGGCCGCAGAGCTCGGTGCAGATGACCGTGAACGTGCCGAGCTTCGTCGGCGTGACGATCACGTTCGTCGTGATCCCGGGTACCGCGTCCTTCTTCATGCGCCACTGCGGTACCCAGAAAGAGTGGATGACGTCCTTGGAAGAGAGCTTGAGCTCTACCGGCTGGTTGATCGGCAGCGCGAGCTTCCCGCTCGTCACCTTGGCCTCCGGATACGCGAACGACCACGCGAACTGCTGCGCCGTGACCTCGATGACGCGGTGCTTGGCCGGCAGATCCTCGACCTGCGTGAGGACGACGCCGCTGTAGATCGAGATGGCGGTGACGAGAGCCGCCGGCACTGCGGTCCACACGACCTCGAGGCCCGTGTGCCCGTGGATCGGGCTACCGTCGTCCTCGTCGTCGGGCGCCGCACGGAACTTCCAGACGGCGTAGACGGAGACGCCGGCGACCAGGGCGAAGATCGCCATGCAGATGATCGTCACGAACCAGTAGACGTCGTCGACCTTGTGCGCCTCGGTGGAGTCCGCCTCCGGCAGCCACGGGATGAGGATGGCCACCAACGCGAGCGCAACACCGACCGCGCCGCCGACCAGAACCATCTGGATAATCGAGCGTTTTCGCACTAACGAAGCCGCGTTCCGAGCGCGCAAAACCCTAACGGAAACCGTATCCCGATCGGGCCTTCGACCGTTAGCAGGAGGAACCCCAAGGAGGCAATTGCATGGGCATCGGCGTAAGCATCTTCCTGATCGCGGTGGGTCTCATCCTCGCGCTTGCCGTCCACGTGACGACGAGCGGGGTGGACATCGACACGATCGGCTGGATCCTCGTCGTCGTCGGCGCGGTCGGCCTGCTGCTCTCGCTCCTCTTCTGGTCGAGCGTCGGCAGCTGGGGCCCGTGGCGCCGTGACACCTACGTGCGAGACGACCCGTACAACCGGCCGCTGCCGTAGTCGTAGCGCCGGGGTTGATCAAGGTCCAACGAGGGCGGCTTCAGCCGCCCTCTTTCGTTGGGTCGGGGTCTACTAGCCGATCTTGACGATCAGCTTGGCGCCGGGGCCCGCCTGCTGTCGCTCCCAGGCTTCGGTCACCTGCTCGAGCCGGTACGTCTCGATCGGGAACTCGACCTCGCCGGCGCACGCACGGCTTGCGAGCTCGAGGTACGCCTCGCGACGAAGCTCGAGCGGAAGCTGGGGGTTCGCATAGCCGAGGATGTCGAGCTGCTTGCCGCGGACGAGTGCCGAGGGAATCTGAGCGATTGCTCCGGCCGACTGTCCGAGCTGGACGACGCGAGCACGGGGAGCCGCGGCCTCGAGCGCCGCGACGATCGGCTCGCCCCAGAGCGGGTCGATGATCACCGTGAAGCCGTTGCCGCCGGCCGCCTCGCGGAGCTTCGCGGGCAGATCGTCGTCGTCGAGCTGCACCGTAGCGGTCGCTCCGACCCGCTCTGCGATCGTGAGACCCTCCTGCCGGCGTCCGGCCGCGACGATCACCTGCGCGCCGATGATCCGCGCCGCCTGCACAGCCGCGAGGCCGACCGTTCCGGTCGCGCCCAGGACGAGCACGCGATCGTCAGGCGTCGTCCGCGCGCGCCAGACGACGGGCAGCCAGCCCGACATCCCGGCAGTCCCGCACGCTCCGGCGAGCTCGTCGGAGGCTTCGTCAGGGACCGGCGTGAGGATCTCCTCCGCCACGACCGCGCGTTCCGCGAGCGTGCCGTCGCGCTGTCTGCCGAGCCCGTCACCCGACACGTAGACGCGCGTCCCGGCCGGAAGCGACTCCGCCTCCACCACCACGCCCACCCCTTCCGAGCCGGGCGTGTACGGAGTCGGCGGCGCGCCGCCGTAGAAGGTCCCCTGGCTCGTCGCGATGTCGATCGGGTTCAAGGGCACAGCCGTCGGGGCGATGAGGGCCTGCCCTTCCTCGGGGTTCGGTTGCTCGATCTCCTCGAGCACAGGCGACTGCCCGAGCTCCTTGATGCGCGCGGCTCTCATGACGTGTGCAAGAGACGGCCCTCCATGCCGCCTGCCACGACGACCACCTGGCCCGTGACATGTCCCGCGAGCTCGTCGGAGGCCAGGACGACGACCTGGCGCGCAATGTCTTCGGGCTCCGCCGCCTTGCGGAGAGCCATCGTCCGCGTCGCCCGGTCGAGCACGGTGGGATCCTCGAGCGTCGAGCGGGTCATCGGCGAGACCGTCCACCCCGGACAGACCGCATTGACACGGGCTCCCGGCGCGACTCGAACGACCTCGTTCTTGAGGCTCAGGAGCAGCCCGGACACGATCGCGGACTTCGCGGCGGCATAGTCGGAATGGCCGGCCTCCCCGAAGACGCCGGCCGTCGAGCCGACGAGCACGAGGCTCCCGTGCCCTTGCCGTTCGACCTCGCGCAAGAACCCCCGCGCGGTCAGGAAGGTGGCGGTCAGGTTCGACCGGACGGTCGTCTCCCAGCGATCGAGGGAAAGCTCCCAGGCGGGGACGTCTTCTTCGGGCCAGACGCCCGCTACCGCCGCACACACGTCGATGCCGCCAAGCTCGTCCCGGACCTCCGTGAAGAGCCGCTCGACGTCGTCCTCGAGCGTCAGGTCGGCCTGGACGATCACCGCGTCGTCGAGCTCGGCGGCCACGGCCTCCGCCCGCTCGCGCCCGCGGTGGTAGTGGACGGCGACGCGACAGCCCTCGGCGGCGAAGGCCCTCGCGCATGCAGCTCCGATGCCCCCCGAGGCGCCCGTGACGAGAGCGCGCTTGCCCGCGAGCCCGGCGTCCATCAAGTGAGGGCGAGCAGGACGATCAGGCCGGCGAAGGCGAGCCCGAGAAGCCCGAGCGTGACGAAGGCCGCCACGTTGACCGGCGCCTCGTTGTCCTGCTCCCAGCGGGTTCGCTGCCGACGCACGCAGGCAGCGTACAGAGTCGCGTTTTCGATTCGCCCGCCGTGCGCATAAGAGGATGCCGTGGCTGCGATCGAGCCCGTCTTCCGAAGCACCGAGCGCCACGCCGGGCTACTTCGGCAGGCGACCCGCGGGATCGCCGTCGCCGCCTACGCGGCTGCGGTCTTGGCCGCGGTCCTGCTCGTGCGCCCGGCCTTTCGCGACGCCCACGCGCCCGTCGTCCTGCCGGCGGCGCCGGTCGTCGCGCAGACCGATGTCGTCCGCAAGCACGAGACGGTGGCGAGCTTCGCCGCCCGCCACAAGCTCGAGCTCGGCGACCTGCTCGCCCTCAATCCCTCGATCGACAGCCTCGACATCCCAGCGGGCACGAAGCTCCGGGTCGGCTAGCGCTCAGCGAGCCACGAGCTTGTAGACAGTCCCGTTCAGCGAGACGAGGTAGAGCTCCCCGGCTGCATCCTCGCCGAACGAGCTCAGGCCCTGAACGCGGAGCGAATGGCGCGTGACGTCCGCCTTCCCGTCCCTGAAAGCCAGGCTCCAGACCATTCCGCTGCAGTAGTCGCCGTAGAAGTAACGACCTTCGGCGGCGGGAATGTCGTGCCCGCGGTAGACGAACCCACCGGTGACGGAGCAACCGTTTTCGTGGCTGTACTCGGCGACCGGCATGACCAGACGGCCACGCGGATTGGGCTCCTTGTCCTCGTACGAATGCGTGCCCTCGAAGACGTCCCACCCGTAGTTCTCGAGACCAGGGCTCTCGCGCGGAGTGTGGTCGATCTCTTCCCAGTCGCCCTGGCCGACGTCGCCGATCCAGAGGTCGCCCGTCTCCCGGTCGAAGGAGAACCGCCACGGATTCCTGAGCCCATAGCCGTCGATGCGCCACCCGGAGCCCGGCTCGTCGACGTCGATGGACAGCAGCTTCCCCAGCCGCTCCGAGAGATTCTGCGCCCGGTTCTCAGGATCGCCAGCGGAGCCCCCGTCGCCCATGCCCACGTAGAGCCGCCCATCCGGTCCGAAAGCGAGCTGTCCGCCGTTGTGGTTCGCGTACGGCTGGTCGACGAAGAGGAGCTCGCGCTTCCGTACCGGCTCCTCGCCGGCGCGGGACTCGAACTCGACGATGCGCGTATCGCCATGCACGTCCGTGTAGTCGACGTAGAACAGGCGGTTGTCGGCGTAGTCGGGATGGAACGCGACGGAGAGAAGGCCCTGCTCGCCTCCCGAGACGACTTCCGGGGTGAGGTCCAGGAAGGGCCGTTGCGAGACCGTGCCCCCGTCCATCGTGAGAATGCGGCCCGTCTGCTCGACGATGTAGAGACGATTCGGCTCGCCGGGCGCCGATGTTACGTCGAGGGGTGCTTCGAGCCCGGAGGCGATGCGCATCAGCTTCAGCCTCAGCGGGCCCCGCTCCGCCGCAGTCGTCGTCGGCAGCGTCGCAGCCGACGTCGGCTCCGCTGACTGATCCCCGGACGAGCACGCCGTGACAGCAATGAGAAGCGCGATCAGGAAGACGGCGAGACGCACGACCCCATACACCTACCTGTCGGCGCTGGTTCCGGGCCAGGAACCCTTTCCGCGGGCCGTGCGTAGCATCCTCAAAGGGTGCGCCTCTTCCGGATCGCGATCGTCTCGTTGCTCCTCGCGGGGTGCAGCACGGCAGGGAGCTCGACGCCGACGACCGACTTCGATGTCACCGTTCCCTCGCCTCCGCCGAGAGGCAGTTGGCCGCAATTCGGATACGACGCGGCGCGCACCAATGCGTCCTACGAGTCGACGGGGATCGAGCCCGGCGAGCTGAGCCGGTTCAAGCGCGTCCAGGTGCGTCTGCCGGGCACGGCCGACTCTTCGCCGATCTTCGTCCCCCCGAACCGGTTCGTCGTCGACACGGCGTACGGGAAGACGGTGGCCGTCGATGCCGGGAGCGGCAAGATCCTGTGGACGTTCGTTCCGGATGGGATCGAGGGCTGGGAAGGGTCGAGCCAGATCACTCAATCCAGCCCGGTCGACGACCCGGCGACGCCGTACCTCTATTCGTATTCACCCGACGGTCGGGTGCACAAGCTCGAGGACGAAACCGGGCACGAGGTCCGGTCTGCCCGCTGGCCCGCGACCGTCACCGAGGATCCGGTCCACGAGAAGGCCGCTCCGGCCCTCAACCTGGCCCACGGCCTCGTGCTGCTGGCAACGGGCGGCTACCTGGGCGACGCGCCTCCTTACCAGGGTCACGTCGTAGCTATCGACAAGGAGTCCGGCCGGCTTGTCAATGTTTTCAACACGCTCTGCAGCGACCGGCAGGGCCTCCTCCTGCCGTCTTCCCG
>Ga0081539_10004057_pt1 | contig 16760 bp, 13 predicted proteins | sample TabmetS4T2R2_FD_71023 | JGI IMG/M metagenome (GOLD analysis project Ga0081539, IMG submission 71023) | Tabebuia heterophylla rhizosphere microbial communities from the University of Puerto Rico - S4T2R2 | ecosystem: Host-associated > Plants > Roots > Rhizosphere ...
GGGTCGAGATCGCCGACTCACCCGCCGAGCAGCAGCGGGGCCTGATGGACCGTACCGCGCTCGGGAAGAACCGGGGCATGATCTTCATCTTCGACAGGGAGCAGGTGCTGTCGTTCTGGATGAAGGACACCCTCATCCCGCTCTCGATCGCCTACCTGGACTCGAACGGGCGCATCGTGGACATCCAGGACATGAAGCCCCTCGACGACGACCCGCCGCACTACGTCTCGGCCGAGCCCTCGAAATACGCCCTTGAGGTCAACCAGGGTTTCTTCGACAAAAATGGTGTCAAGGTAGGGGACAGGACCGAGCTACCGGAGTAGGTCCCGTGGACCTGATCTCGGAGACGTGCGCCTTGCATGACAACTCATGCGACTGGAAACGAATAACGGGGATTACGGCGCCGCTCTACTTAGCCGAGTTTACGTGCTTCTTGGCACCAGGATACGGGTACTGTGCCCGGTAACCAAGTAGCCTTCCGATAGGTGCTAGCACGGCGAAGATCGCCCTCTGCACGGCCCAAGGCGGGCTGCTAAGCCTTATCTCATCTCCAAAGTAGGGCACCGACACTGCCATCTGCCAGAGCGATGGCAGCCCCTTCTCGTTCAACTTGCCGTCCTGCGCCAGACCGAAGAGCATCTCAAAGAAGCTGTCTATCTTCAGGGCGGGCCTGAACCACTGGACAGCGTGGGCCTCCTCTTCCCCGTCGTTCCAGAAGTTGTGGGGCGTGTTGGCCGGGATGGTTATTAACTCTCCCGCCTTCACCGATCTCACCTCACCGACTACACGGAAGCGCAAAGAACCTGAAAGAACCTCAGCACCGCTCTCTTGGAAGGGATGTACGTGCTCGGGCTCGGCGACACCCTTCGGAGGGTTGTAGGTGTCGATCTGCACCAGCTCTCCCTTCGTCTCCGTACCGGTCTTAAGGAATACCATCCTCTGCCCCGTACGTGGGTTGGCTATTACGTCGCCTGCTTTAGCCAAAACGCACCTCCTCGTTTCATGGCCCGGATCTTTCCCTGAATGCGAAGTATGGCCGTGAACCGCCTCACCGCAATTCGGTGGTTACTGTGCTCCTATCCGTTACGCAGCTCCTTCAGGCTGTCGCCGAATCAGTTGGATCATTACGCAGACCAGTGGCAGCTGCGCGAGCCCGTACAGAAAGTGGGCGAAATAGTGGGTAAAGTCCTGCTCCGGAACGAAAGGCAAGAAGCTGAACGGAATTACCGTGACAATGGCACCGCCTATCAGGTGCATCAGCCCCCACACAAGGAGTAGAGCTGCTGCAAGGCGTCTGGTCGGTAGCATCGACCAGCCGACGAAGAGAAGCACGGCGACGAGTGCTGGGAGGCTGTTCTCGGGGCTAACGAAATTGAGTGACGGAAGCTCGATAGAGTTATGGACGAAGAGCCCCAGCCACGATAGCGTCAGGAGCGCAGCCACCAATCCGGAGGGGCGATCCGTCGTTACAGATGAAACCTTCCTCATCGTAATAGCCCAATGCCTTCCTGCTTGACCTACATTCGCCCGCTATTCATAGTGCAATAAGGGCACGGTTGATCGTCCCCAGATTGAACGGGAGCTGCTCCCAACTCTCTCCGTAATGCGCCGAATGCCACACCTCTCCGTTGCTCAAGCCCGCATATACTTCTCCCGGGGCTTCGGGATCGGTCAGCAGAGCATAGGGCATATAGTTCAGTGGTTGTGGGAGCCCACCCGCTAGAGGTTGCCAATTCGCACCCATCGAGCGGAAGATGACGGCCTGGGCGCTGTTCTCGCTGTGGGCCTTCATCGCTCCCGGCGAGACGGAGACGTACCACACGTCGGGTCGGGCAGGATCGGCGGCGCATGCCCAACCGTAGTGCCGGTCGAGGCCGCTCTTGTGTTGTTTCCACGTCCTGCCGGCGTCGCTACTGACGGCTGCGCCCGCACCTGTGCCGCCAGCCTCGTACACCCAGTCGCCGCTACTGCGGTGAGATATAAGCGTGTGGCAATCCCTCAAGGAACCCTTGAGGTGACCCGTCCAACTAGTCCCACCATCAGCGCTGCGCACCGTCGCGCCGGCCTCGATTCCAACATGAATGATGTTGGGGTCGGTCGGCGAGAGTGCGATGGCCTGCACGTAGGCTGTAAACGGCTTCTCGGCGGGCGAGAGCCACAGGCGGCGTGAGCGGATGCGGCGGAAGGCGTAAAGTTCCGTCCAATGCGTACCACCGTCCCGCGAGACGAAGACGAGCGGGGGCTTTGTACCTGCGTAGACGGCACCGGGTTCCGAGGGACTCACCGCAAGGGATTTGACGATCTGTCCCTCCAAGCCCGCAGGACGCCACGTCCTTCCGCGATCCTCTGAGCGCAGCACGCCGTTTCCCTGGGTTCCGGCATAGACCACCTGTTGGTTCAGCGGGTCTGATGCCAGGCAGCGTACGTCCTGCTCAGGGATCAAAGACTCAGTCGACCACTCTCTCTCCGGAGTGAGAGAAGCGCGCACCAGTCCATTCCCCGTCGTGGCTATGAAAACGTTGGCGTTCACAGACTTCTTCGCCAATAGATCTTTGAATCACCGCTACGTCTGGTAGCGGCTCTCTTGCGTAGATTATACGTTGAGAACTTCCCTTCTCGCCTCACTGATTTCTATGATTTAATGGGTCAATTCCGTAGGGACAGGAGGTGAGCGCATATGCCGCGACTCTCACTCGCGCAGCGAGAGGCGCGTCAGCGCATCGGGCAACTCGCCGGGAGTGGTATGCTTCCCGGGCGGTTAGCGAGCGAACTCCTCGCGGCACTGCATCAAGCGATCCCCTCCGATGACGGCGGGCTGGTCGGCCTCGACCCCACCACACTGTTGCACAACCGGTTGCTCGCCGTCGCACCCGGCTCATGGCCCCGTATCGATAATTTCTACCGTAGTGGTTACCTGCGCGATCCGGTCGCCGCGCTCCTCCCTCCCGCGCAGCTGCGTGCCGGGTTGCCAATGCTCGTCCTCCACCGGCCACTGGAACGGTCGCTGGGGCTGCCGCCGTCGCTGTTACGGGCGGTCTCTGAAGTGGAGGAGTACCGCGCCTTCTATACGGACACCGTATCGGCCGGTGGGGTGCTGCGCGCAGCGTTCGGCGTGGATGGGCGGTGGATCGCCTGGCTGGAACTGATTCGTCGCAGCGCTGCCCAACCGTTCGGGCGGGGCGATATTGAGTTCCTGCGCCTCATGGCGACAGCGATCGGGCTGGCGCTCAGCGCGGCGTTCGGCCGGGAGCGTGCCGCGATTTCCGGGACGGGGGAGGCCGGCCCTGACGCATGTGGAGTGTTGATGATAGCGGCGAACGGACGCGAGCAGTTCCGCACTCCGGCAGCGGATATGTGGCTAGATCTACTGAAGCGCTCGGAGGCGGGGAGCAACCGGGAGCTGCCGGGGGCCGTGTCGGCAGCGGTGGCGGCAATGCGTGCCGGGTTGGACGTAACGCGGCCGGCAGTGGTGCGGGCCTGGACGCCTGCCGGTTCGCTGCGAGTCGAAGCCGCGCGAGGGGACGACAACGGCACTGTGTCGGTGGTACTGGCGCCGGAGCGCCCGAGCGTCCCGCCCGAACTGCCGGCGGTGTGGCCGCTGACACCGGCGGAGCGGCGGGTACTTAAACTGTTGGTGTGCGGGTTGAGCAACCGCGAGCTGGCGATGGAACTGCATCTAAGCGTGAACACGATCCAGACCCACCTTGCCCACGTCTACGAGAAGCTCGGCGTACAGAACAGAAGCCAGCTCCTGACTCGTTTCTTCCAAGAAGCCTACTGGCCCACACTGCACCGGTCAGAATAGGACAACACCAAAAGAGCGTGCAACATTTGCGATTCTCCCATTCATTGTCCCCGATCTACACACCGCTTCGAGTCTTGACCGTTTCTCTGTATGCCTCCGATCACAACTTACGAATAATGAGCGCTTTCACCGGTCGCCAGCCGCACAACCCGCGTGTCAGAGACGGCTGCTGCTTTCTCCAGCGCGTCCGCGGCTGCCTGCGGACCGCCCTGGCGAAAGCTGCGGCGAGACGCTCTGCTCCGGCTTTTTTGCTCACGGCCTGGCGTACCGCAGCCCGCAAACGATCCGGCCGCAACCTGGCGGCGGGAAGCCTGGTTCCTGCGCCCGCAACCTCGATGTGCCTGGCGACATCTAATTGATCCCTGCCGAACGGCACGACGCATAAAGGGACACCCGAGGCAAGCGCCTTCTGCGTGATGCCCATGCCCCCGTGACAGACCACACAGTCAGCTCGCTCCAGTACCGGGCTATGTGGCAGGAACCTGACGACACGGGCATTCGGTGGTGGCGTGAAACTGGAGGGATCTACGCCTGCTGTCGTAACCAGTACGTTTACATCTTCCTCGGCGAAAGCTTGGAGGGCGGTTCGCGCCAGCTTTCCATCGTTCTGGAACTCTGTCGAACAGGTGACGAGCACGAGTGGTTTTTCGAGGTCTTCGAGCCAGGTTGGTACTTCCGCAGGCGGGTCCCAGATGCCTGGTCCGACCATGTGTACGGACTCGGGCCAGTCCGAACGCGGGTACTCGAAGGGCTCTGCCGTCATGTAGAGCATGAGTGGCGCCCTGAGCATGGCACGCTCGATCCTCCGCACCGGCGGCACGCCCAGCTCTACGCGTACGGCGTCGAGTTCCGGGGCGAGGTGGTTGTAGATCCTGTACGTCACGGGGCCCATCAATCGGTCTCTAAGACGGCCGGGCATCCCGCGTGCGGGCGCAAGCCCCAGGCCGAATGGTGGCGCGTCGCGAGATGGGACAGGCAGGAAGTAAGGACACCAGGTCGCCCACGGCAACCCTGCAGTCTCTGCTACCGCCATAGCTCCCCACGTGTTTATGTCTACGAGCAGCGCGTCCGGGCGCTCCCTCTCGATCGCCCGAAGGAGATCAGGCCCTTCGTACTTTGCGCGCTCGAAGAACGTGTGCAATGTGACCTGCAGCGCCCCCATGGGTGTGCGGGCTCGCCAGTCTGCGTGCTTCTTATGCTCTATGGCGGGGTCCATGGCCGCCGCCTCGAAGCCCAGACCACGTATCAACTCGACCTCAGAAGCAAGCGTCCGCACCACGACTTCGTGGCCGCGGCGCCGCAGCTCTTCGAGCGTCGGCACGATGGGGTAGAGGTGCCCCCGGGCAGGCGAGGTATAGACCAGGTAGCGCGCCATCATCTTTCTCCTCTCAAGGCGAAGATCGTTTCCCTTATCGCGAGCTCCGTCTGCTCGCGGCTCAGGCCGAGGTCCAGTCTCAATATCTTCCAGAAGAACACGTCGCAGACGGCGACGAGCTCGGCCCGTAGCCGCTCTCGCGCCTCACCGCTCCGCTCCGCGAGCAGAGGCTCGAAGGTTCGCTCGACCCATTCGTAGTGCACATCCCGGCCAACGTCGGTCGTCTTGCGGAACGCCGGTACCCTGTCTTCCTGCGCCAGTAGCCTGAGCGCACTCTCGCCCCACTCCTCGTAGTGATCCACGAGGTTCTCGACCGCACCAGCGATGTCACCGACAGGCGCCTCGCTGCGCTGGCTTACTATCCGCTCCCGGCCTACTTCCGAAGCGGCCTCGATGAGCCCATCCTTGCTGCCGAAGCGTCTGAGTACCGTCTGGACCGTGACCCCCGCCCTCTTCGCCACGTCGTCGAGCGTGATCTGATCGTAGTACCGCTCCATGTGTAGCCCGATCACCGCATCCAATATCCGCAGCCTCAGCCCGCGCTCCCATCCGGTATGCCCGTTTGCTCCGTGTGTTCGACTCGTCCTTTTTCATGTTAATTGCGATAACATGAAATTAGATAGGCTGTCAAGGGATTAGCACGCCGCTTCGCGGCTTGTCAGGTAGTCAGCAAGCTCAGGCTGACGCCTTCGCTTTCAGCCGTCAGCTTTCAGCAAGGGTGTGGATACAGAAACCACCGTTTGAGATAAGTAGCTCTTTACCGATGAGATTCGCATTGTGACCTTGGGTGGCACCATTCGAGGAAAAGCTGAAAGTTGAAAGAGAGCGCCGAATTAGGCCCGAAGCGAGCTGAGAGCCGCCGACCGGAGGGAGGCGGCGGGCTGAGAGCTTAGCCCACAGGGCGCAGCGTGCTGACTAGCTGAAATCCGGGGAGCCGTCTCGCAGGGCTTCGGCCACCCTGAAGGGGTCCGAGGCAACCACGGAAGCTGCGTAGAGTTCCATCGCCCCGATGTCCGAGGTGCGGTTGGCCGGGTCGCCCCGGTCCACGATGTACACGACCGTCGGAAAGTGCGACCAGTCCTCCTCTACCTCCACTAGAGGCGGCATGTGAAAGGCGACGTTGAAGGCGCGGACGCCGAGCGTGTGTACATAACGCTGCAGAAGTTCCCCTACTGTTCGATGCAGCGCCTCGTCTTCCGGGCTGTCCCCGATCACCATCAACTCCTTCTCCTTCACCGGTGATAGGCTGGCGAACGTCCGGATGCCTTCTTCGGCCGGGATGGAGAGGCCCAGGGCGTCGTGGACGCGGTGGAGATCAGCGAAGTAGTCCGAGCCGTACTCCGCAGCGTAACCTCTCGCGTTGCGGCGCAGGCGTTCGGGCTTGGGGTAGTGCATGCCGCGGGTGATGGTGATCTGGGCGTGCCCGTGGATGATGGAGCCGCCGGCGCGCCACAGGCAGTTCCACATCAGGAAGGGGTAGCGGGCATCGGCGTCGGCGCGTTGTGCCTCGCGCGCCCATCGCAGGCCCACGTCCACGTAGTCCGAGACTTTCTCCGGCGTCAACTTCAGCGGGTTGTGGTCGTCGAAGACGATGACGCCGTGGAAACCGTCGTACTTGGCGACGTTGGATGCTGTCGTCGCGTGGGCGCCTTTTACGCGGCCGAACACGTCGGCAGGTGTGCCTTCTTCAGGGCGGCAGAACGGGTCACCTTCGGTCGCAGCTATCTCGCGGTCGAGGTCCAGGTGCACCCCGGTGTCCAGCGGGCGGGAGGCGCGCAGGCCGTTGAAGAGGGAGCCCTCCAGGGTGACGCGGTTGGTGACGCGCACGATGCGCTGCTCCGTCACGGCGTCTACGGAGCCGAAGGAATTCTCGATCCAGGGCCGCATCCCCTCCGGCGGATCCAGGCGTCCGGTCGTGGCGGACACGTCGAAGATGCGCTGTATGAGGGCGCGATCTTCGGAAGGCAGCCCTTCGATCAGGGCTGGCAGATCGGTGATCCTACGATCCCTCATCGCCTACCGGACTTCCTGCTCGATGGCGCTCTCGACCTTCCGGTAGAAGGCTTCGCGGTCGATCATGCGCTCCACGTGGCCTTCGATGCCGAGCTTGAGGCTGGCGATCTCGTGCGCGAACCGGATGCACTCGACCCATTCCTTGCCGTCGAGGCGGGCCACAAGCAGCGCGGACCAGAATGCGTCCCTCGCGCCCGTGACGTTCTCCACTTTCACCTTCGGCAGCGGCCCGACGTGTTCGACCTCTCCGCCTTCCGAGACGGTGACGGTCCCGCCGGAGCGGGTGAAGATGATCGTTTCGGCCCCGAGATCGGTGAAGGTCTCCAGGCAGGCCGCTTCGAGGGCGTCGTCCTCCATGTTGGGATCGAAGAGTCGCCTTGCATCCTCCAGGGAGGGCTTTATGACGTTGACGTAGGGAAGCACCTCGGCGAGGACTTCCCATGCTTCGTCGCGGTCAGGCCACACGCGGGGGTCGTAGTTCGGGTCGAGGGAGACGAGCTTGCCCAGCCTGGCCCCCAGCCTCATGGCCCTTCGCACGGCGAGGCGCTGGGGGTCGAGGGAGAGGGCGAAGGCAGAGGCGTGGACGGCGCGGGAACGTTCGATCATCTCGTCCGGCACGTCGCGCAACCCGAGCAGTACGTCCGCGCCGCGGTTGACCTGGAAATCGGGGACGGCGACCGTCCTGGTGACGAAGGCGTTGGTGGTCGCTGCTTCGGAGGTCCGGCGCAGACCTTCCGTGGAGACGCCGTGTCTCCCGAGCTGGTCCTCCAGGTACTCCCCGAAATAGTCCGTGCCGACCTTGGTTATGACGGCGGAACGTCCACCGAGCTTGGCGACGTACACCGCGACGTTGGCCGGCTGGCCGCCGGGATAGCGGGTGAAGCTGCTCGCGGTCCTGAGAGACGTGACAAGCTCGTGGGAGATGAAGTCCACCAGCGTCTCCCCAACCGCGAGCACGTCCAGCGCGAAATACAGTTCGTCCAGGTCGGCCAGCGAGACGCCCTCTTCCGAGGCGGGATCTGTGAAGTAGCGGGGAATCTCCAGCCGGTACTGCGGTGTCGGGAAACCGTTGGCCGAACCTTCTTCGGCTCTCTCGCGGCCAGCTATGGCTTCGAGATATCCCTCGGCGGTACGCTCCCAGGTGTATCGGGAGAGAACGCGGCCGTAGCCGGCCTCGGCGTACCGGCCCCAGCGGCCCGCGTTGCCCGTGAGGGAGAACAGGCCGGCGGCGACCTCCTCCGGGTCCGAGGGGTCAACGAGGATGCCGTACTCATCGTCGCCCTCCCGCAGCGATTCGCTCGGTCCACCGTGCTTGGTGACCACGGCCGGGAGACCGGCGGCTATGGCTTCGAGGGGGGCAAGACCGAAGGGTTCGTAATTGGCGGTGAGGGAGAAGACCGAGCGGCGTTTGGCGAACAAGCGGTAGGCTGCGGCGAGCTGGCCCTGGTTGCGGAGGGCGAACATGGAGACCTCGCCGCGCATCCTGGCCCTGTCTATCACCTCCATCAGGGAGTCGAGCACGGCGCGTTCGTCCTCGCTGGCATCGCGGTAGTCCGTGAGAGGGTCTTCCAGGTCTCCCGTGACGATCACCAGGTTCGCGCTCTCCCTGAGCGTCGGGCTGCTGGCGAACGCTTCCACGAGCGCCAGGTGGTTCTTCTTGGGATCGAGGCGGCTGGAGGCGACCACGCATGGCAGATCCCTTCGATCTTCTTTCAGGTCGCGTTGCAGCGCGGCCTCGACGTGCTCGCGCACGGTCTCCTCGTCGTCTGCCCGGGAGTCCTTGTCGAAGATGTTCATGGCGACACCTGGTGGAACGGCGGCGAAGCGTGCCCCATCTGTCGGGTCAACGGCGCCCCGGTAGGCGTTGTGGGTGTACTGGTTGAAGCGCTCCTGGCCTGTACTGGTGACGTTCACTCCCGAGCGGTTCATCGCCAGCCGCTCGGCGGCGATACGCTTCGAGAAGTTGTAGCGGGCGTCAACCTCAGAGGCGTTTTGCCGCCGGACGCCCATCTTGTCCATCTTCTGCGCGCCTAAAGAGTGGGCCGTGAAGCTGAACGGGATGCCTGCCTGCTCCTCGATCAGGGCGGCGCACAACCCGCCGTCGCCGTAGTGGGCGGTCACGGCGTCGGGCATCGAACCCTCGCTCTCGTAAAGCGCCAGCAGGTTCGGGACGAACTCAGTACCCAGATAAAGCCACAGCTCCTCTTTAGGGAGGAAACGGTCCGGGCCGCAGGGGATGCGCAGGATGCGGACGTTCGGATGGCCAGGATACGTGTCGGCCTCGCCTGCGAACTCGGGCCACTCGGGGTCTACGATCCTGCGCGTTACGATGTCTACCCTGTGGCCCAGTTTGCCCATTGCGAGCGCCAGCTCCTTGACGTAGACGAGCTGGCCGCCGAAGTCAGGGTGGGCGGTCCAGTACGAGTCTTTCGGATCGAAGTTCCCCTGCGGGTTTATGAAAGCGACGTGCAATGTTCCATCCTTTCCTCGTTCTCCGTATGATGTGGCATCCTCAACCCGTTTCCCAGGTTCGCAGGCGCGGCAGCGGTGCCGGATCGGTCTGGCGGACGAACTCCGGTAGCGGATACCGTGAAGCTTCGCCCCGCTCTCCGCTGGATGCCTCCTCCGCCAACCGGAGATATCCCTCCGCGGCACGGTCCCAACTATAGTGTTCCCTGGCCCTTTCGCGGCCCCGTGTGGCGAAATTTTGCCAGGTTTCATGATCCGAGAGCACATGCAGCAACTTCCCGGCGATGTCCGAAGGGTCGTAGGGATCTATGAGCATGCCCGCGCGTCCCTCGTCCGTGGTCTCGTGGGGACCGCCGTTGCGGGTGGCGGCGACAGGGAGACCGACGGACATGGCCTCGACCACGGTGAGGCCGAAGGGCTCGTACTCGGCGGGCAGGCAGAAGACGCTTTCTGTCTCCACGCCCCAGCGATACAGCGCTGCCACGGTGGATTGGCCAGACAGGCTGAAGGCCGAGATGCATCCCCAGAGCCCCGCACACTCTATTTCCTCGATCATGGACCGGATGACGGCGCGTTGCTCTTCGGTGGCCTCTCCTCCGGCGCCACCATCGTGCAGGGGATCTTCGAGGCCGCGGGTGATGATGAGCAGGTTGGCCCGCTCCCGCAGGTCCCGATTGCCCGCGAAAGCCCGGACCAGCGCCAGGTGGTTCTTCCTGGGGTCGAGCCGGCTCCAGGCGATCACGGCAGGAAGTCCTTGTCTATTCAAGGAGATGTCACGTTCGTGGGCGGCGCGAACTTTATGTCTTACCTCTTCTTCCCACGGGCTCCGGGCGTTGGGGTCGAAGACCTCGAAGTTGACGCCGGGTGGTATCACGGCAAATCTGCTGTCGTCCTCCATGTTTACGGCGCCCCGGTAGGCTGGATGCCCGTATTGCTCGCGCCGCTCGGCGTCGCTGTTGGTGACGATGGCCGAGGAGCGCGCCATGCAGGCCCGCTCGGCCTCTATCCTCGCCCCGAAGTTATAGTGGGCGTCCACCACGCTAAGCTCGTCCGGCTGATCTTCTCCCGCGTTGCGCAGCAGCAGATCCAGCTTCCACGCTCCCAGGGAATGCGCGGTGAAGGTGAACGGCACGCCCGAGGTCTCGCTCAGGACAGCGGCAGATAGCCCTCCGTCGGCATAATGTCCCGTCCAGAGATCCGGCCACGAACCTTCCTCCACGTAGCGCCGCGCAACTGCTTTGGCCCACTCGCCCAGGTACGGCCACAACTCCTCTTTAGGGAGGAAACAGTCCGGGCCGCAGGGGATGCGCAGGATGTGGACGTTCGGATAGCCGGGATACGTGTCGGCCTCGCCTGCGAACTCGGGCCACTCGGGGTCTTTTATCCTCCGGGTCACAATGTCCGTCTGGTGTCCCATCTTTCCGAGGGCGCGGGCGACCTCGCGGACGTAGACGAGCTGGCCGCCGAAGTCCGGGTGGGAGGCAAGGTGGCTGTTCTCGGGATCGAAATTCCCCTGCGGGTTCACGAAGGCGATGCGCACCGCGCCATCCTCCCTGACTCTGTGACACCCGGATTATAGGGTTTGTGAGTCTTGTATGGCAGATCCGGTCATCCGGTGTGTGCTGCGGGCGAAGCTCGTGGGAGCGAGTGGAATCGGGTCAGATGATCTCTGTACGCGGTGAACTGGCGTTCGAACTCCTCTTCGGTCAGGCCGAGTTCGGCCTGGATCACGTGCGCGCCGTAGCGCAGGCGTTCGAGCCGCTTGCCGGCGTCCCAGTACAGGAAGCCGGCGCGGCGCTCCAGCAGGTCCTCCAGCGTGGAGGACCATCACTTTGCGGCACACGTAGCGGACTTCGGCCCGGATAGGCCCGGCGCGCGGGTCGGGATCAAACCCCTCGTGGATCTTCGCCGCTTCCTCGCAGACGGCGTGCGCGTCGAGGCAGAACCTCTCGTAGAGGGTTCTGAAGTACCACGCGAGATCCGGATGGCGCTTGACCCAGTACTCCAGCCCCTCGTCCACCGCCTCGTTGGTCCCGCCGATGCTGAGACGGTGCGTGCGGCTTCCCGACCAGCGGGAGAGGGCTTCGTCCACACCCATGTCCAGGCGCATCATCGGGCGCGACCGGCTGGCAGCCCGGAGCGGGGGTACGAGGAAGGGCGTGGGGCGCGCCAGACGCCTGTTCAGCCGGACGTGGAGGTTGCGCTCCGGGCAGGCTCCCACGCTAGCAGGAAACCCGTGTACGTCAGGTCCCGCAGTCCGCCGTGGATGAGCTTGGAGTTACGTCCCGAGGTGGCGGAGGCAAAGTCCTTCGCCTCGACGAGCCAGACGCGCATCCCCCGGAGCGCCGCGTCCCGGAAAATGGGCGCCCCGGTGATGCCGCCGTCGACGACCAGGAGATCCTGAGGTTCAGCCGACATCCGCCGGAGCAGATCTGGCCGCGAGCGTTTGTCGAAGAAGTCGAGGCCCATCCGTCTGATCATGCCCCACGCGGCCGGGCGACGAGTACGTGGTTGATCGCGTCTGGCCCGGACTCCACCTCAGCGCCCAGCCCGTCGAACCCGCAGTGGTCCACGAGCGTCCTGTAGACTCCGGGCTCGTAGTAGCTGGCCCGGTAGCCGACGTACCGCCCCGAGAGCGCATAGGTCTCCGGGGTGAAGCAGTCGGTCACCAGGATGCCGTCATCGCGCAGGTTCTCCCTGATCCAGAGCAGGTGGTCCAGCACCCCGGGCTTCGGCAACCAGGCGGAGAGCCCTACGAACAGGGCCATGTCGTAAGGCGCAGACGCCGCGAACTTCCGGCGCATCCAGCGTTCGGTCATGTCCCCGCGCAGGAACTCGAAGCGTATCCCGAGCTTCCCGGCGCGCTCGTCCAGCTCGCCGGTCAGGGTCTCGTGCGGATCGAGGTCTGCGGCGACGAGATGGACGCGCTGCATGAGGTCGGGGCCCCTGTCGGCGATGGCCTCCAGGGGACGGAAGAGGTCGTAGGCGAAGCCACTGGGGGCTGTGAAAATGCGGACCTCGTTGCCGGCCCCCAGGCGTTGCTCCAGCTCGGCCTCCAGCCTGCGCGTGAGGATGTGGAGCCGGTCGTAGACGGCGCGGTGAAGCGGGTACTCCAGGAAGACGCGGTCCAGCGGGCCGTACCTTTTTTCGTCCCGGTCGTAGATCACGCGCATCACGCCAGCTGAGTATCCCTCTTCGAGGAAGAGCCTGCCGAGGGGGGAGAGGAGGAAAGCCGGCTCCCGCCACGCCCCCTGGAACCATTTGGGCAGCAGGTAGCGGAAGATGTAACGGTGATCGAAGGCCGTCTGCTTCATCTCGCCGGCCGTGCGCTGGCTCGTGCCGAGGGGACCGCCTGCTTCATCAGCCGTTTCTTCACGCCGGGCCTCGATGTGCGGTTCGAGCGCCGCTACGATCGCGGTTGAGATCTCACCCGGAGACAGACCATCGACCGAGATGCTGATCCCGGCTTCGGGTGAGCGGTACCGCCGGAACGCCTCGACGCACTTCAGGTACATCCCGCGTGCCTGCGCGAGATCCTCGAAGTTCTCGTGACGGTCCACCTTGTGGCCCCTCGCCCGGATGCGCTCGACGGCCGTTTCGGGCGGTAGGTCGAGGAAGATGACCACGTCCGGCAACCACGACGCGCGAACGCCGAGCCGGGTGAGCAATTTGTACAGCGACCGCGCCCTCCCGAGACACGGCAGCCTGCGACGGCCCTCATCAGGCACGGGCTTGCCGTCGAGGAGGTAGGAGAACATGGCTTCGATGTCTTCGGACTCCGATGCCGGCTTGCGGCTACCGTCGCTGGCCGCGTGCAGGTAGTTGGCCGCGCGTCCCGTGGCCGAGAGGAGGGTGTTGCCGTCGCTTACGACGACGCTGGCGCGGTAACGCCGGCCCAGGGTCGCGGCGGCGATGTCCTGGAGGACCATCTGCGAGAGCTTGGCCGCCGGGTAGAGACGCCGATCGTCCACCAGCCGCTTGGCCGTCTTCTTCAGCCGCGTGGAGAGGCGGGCAGATACCGGCAGCCCGTCGGGATGGAACCTGGGCGATAGGTGATCCTCACCGGGGCCGACGACGCGGAACTCTTCTCCGGCTCCCCCCACGACGAGGCCCGTCTCGGCGGCGAGTATGGAGGGCAAGGCGGCGGAGATGGTGCTCTTGCCGCTGCCGTCTATCCCGAGGATGCAGACGTGGAGTGTCATGCGGCCACCCCGCTCTCCGCCCGGAACGCGTACTCCGGGCCGGGCACAAAGGTCAGGGAGCCCGCGACCTCAAGGGCCAGACGGCCGTGGAAGGTCATGGGGTCCTCGTCGAGGAAGAATTCCGACGAGTCGCGGTCCACCAGCCGAATCTCCACGCGCTCGCCGCTTTCTATGCGAAATCGTAGCGCGTCCCGGATCAGACGCCGCGGGGCGAGGATCATGCGCAGGGCGTCCACCCTTTGCGTGAACGGGACGAGGAACAGCGACAACGCCTCTTCCTCCGCGCCCGTGCCGGGGTCCAGGGGGAGCTCCCCGAGCGGGAAGTTCATGGCGACCCCCGCCAGGAGCGGCAGAATTTCTCTCCGGTCACCCGCGCGCACTTCGACCACCTCCGCGGCTGCGGGACCAGCGAGCGCGCACCTCAGGGAACGGGCCAGCATGGCGATGATGTACTCGGCGTTGTTCAACCTCTCGATGCCACAGATTCCGACCAATATCCGCCTCGGACTCCGCAGCCGGCGGTGCCAGCGTTCGAGATCCGAGGGGGCGCGTCCGAACTGCCCGAATCCGGCCATGGTGGCGGCGTAACGTACCTTAGAGCTGCTCCCGGGCGTGCCAACTTCACAGCGCATCACGCAGCATGGGGCTGTCCGGCCGGCCTCCAGATTCTCGATAATGCCCCGCAGCGCGGATTCCGGATCACCCGTCATCCCAAACCACCGGGCGAGGGGGTTGCCTGACCCCATGCGTAGGGGTGCCACAATGACCCTCTCGCGCCCGGGCGGCCCTCCCGAACCGCCGCCCTCGCAGAGGCCCTGGATCACCGCCCCCAGCGTTCCGCTGCCACCACCCACGACGACCAGTGCTGGCGCTTCGGATTCCATCAGGTACTCCGCCGCGCACCTTCGGGCCGATGGATGATCTCCGACCACCTCAACCCGCAACGCCACCCGCCCACCAAACGCCCCGTCAAGCGCCGCGCGAAGCCCGTCCACCACGCTACTCCCGTGGCCGGTCCCCGAAACCCGGTTGATGACCAGCAATACCCTCTCCACCCTGGCCATGATCCCTGTTTCTCACTTCGCTTTCGATGCTCTCTGCGCCATCCAACCCACCGCCTCATGTTAGCCGGACTTACGATGTAAATATACACTGTAAGTAATAGAGATGCAACCTCTGGCTGGTTTCGGGGTGGTTACCGTACTCGAATAGTTACTGGAGGGCTCTTGCGCTGTGTCTGGGGGTGGAGCTTGCGGCGGGCTATCCGGTGTGGGATGTGTCCACGCTCCCCTCCTCTGCCCGCCGGGCATTCTCCTGGTGCTCTGATTGCTCCGCCTGGGCTGCCTTCTCGTAAAGTTCCGTGCGGTCTATCTCCAGCGGAAGCGGGCCTTTGCGTTTCAGCTTCAGTTCCACGACCTCGCGGGCCACGTAGGCGCAGCGTTCGGGTGTCTCTCCGTCGAGCAGGGCGATCAGGAACCCGGCCCAGAAGGCGTCACCCGCGCCGGTGGCGTCTTCCGCTTCTATGGGGCGGGCGAGGATGTGGGCGGTGATCTCACCCCGCTCGGAGACCAGGGTTCCTTCCCGGCCCATCGTGAAGATCACGGTCTCCGGTCCCATCTCGTGGAAAAGCGAGATGTACTCTTCGGCCGTGAATTCCGGGCCGAAGATGCGGCGGGCGTCGTCGGCTGAGGGCTTGGTTATGTTCACGTGGCGGTACACCTCACGCAGCACCTGCCGCGCCTCCTTGTGGTGGGGCCAGATGCGCGCGCTGTAGTTCGGGTCGAGGGAGACGGTCTTGCCCATCTTGCTCGCCATCTCGAAGACCCTCCGCACCGCCGAGCGGCACGGCTCGCGCGAGAGGGCGAAGGTCGAAGCGTGGACGATCCTCGCCCTTTCGACGGCTTCGTCCGGGATCTCTTCTGGTCTGAGCAGAAAGTCGCCGCTGCGTGCGATCTCGAAGTCCGGCTTGCCGCTGGTCGAGGACACGAATGCCACCGTAGTTCTGTTCCTGTGGTCCATGACCAGGTACTCGATGGAGACGCCGTGGCGCTGAAGCTCGCTCTTGACGAACTGGGCGAAAGCCCCGATGCCGGTCTTGGAGATTACCGCCGAGCGCCCGCCGAGCTTGGCGACGTTGACCGCGATGTTGGCCGGGGATCCTCCCAGGTAGCGGCGGAAGGTCGTCGCGTTCCTCAACCAGTCCGTCTGCTCCACGGAGATGAAATCGACCAACGTCTCGCCGATGGCGAGGAGATCCAGGGCTTCCGTAGCAGCGTCCATGCTTCGTGTTCTCCCGTCTTTCTTACGTTCACGCCGCCCACCGCAGCGACAGATTACAGCGGCTTGCCACGAAAAGCCATGCGGACGGGGACGAAACGTCCGCCCGCGAACGTTAGCGGGCGGACGGCAGATCCGGTATGTGACGCTGGCTACCCGGCGGCCGCGGGCGGGATGTTGCGGTTGAAGCGGAAGAGGTTGTCAGGGTCGCGGCGGCCCTTGAGGTCAACCAGGCGGTCCCAGTCCTCGGAGGTGTACGAGGCCTTCACGCGCTCGGGGGTCGCGCCGTCGAGGTCCATGAAGTTCACGTACTGGGTTCCGCTCGTGTGGGGCTTGACGGATTCGGCGACGTAGGCCAGGAACGCCTGCACTCCCTGCGCCATCTCCGGGCTGAAGGTGGCCCCGATCCCGTTCATGAGGAAGTGGGCGTCGCTACGGCCCATCGGGTTCAGGTCGCCTGGTGGGCGTGAGAGGGCGCCGCCGAGCTGGCGCATCTCCAGCACGATCAGGGGCGAATCCGCGATGGCCAGCTTGACGAGCGTCTCGCGGGTCTCGGCGGAGAGATCTTGGAGCATCTCGGAGTGGCCGTAGGCCCCAATGGGGTCCACGGGGTCCATGC